>OGWU01001054.1_pt1 | contig 16909 bp, 21 predicted proteins | sample 1576071 | NCBI WGS metagenome assembly OGWU01 (sample SAMEA3541582, study PRJEB24748) | human gut metagenome | biome: human gut; feature: human-associated habitat; material: faeces | place: China | collected 2012
GTCCAGATCCGAACTGAAGCATTCCTCCGCGGTGGTTACCCTGGCGGATTACGAGAAGAATGCCGCTATAAAGGCGGAGTCTGCGGATGATGTGAAATATCTCTTTACCACGAAGACCTGCCCTAACTGTAAGCTGGCGAAGGAATATCTGAAGGATGAAAGCTATATTCTGATCGATGCGGAAGAAAATGTGGAGCTGGCCGGCAAATACGGCGTGATGCAGGCGCCTACCCTGGTTGTGGTGAACGGGGAAGAGTATCGTAAGATTATCAATGCATCCAATATTAAGAAATATTCGGAGCAGAAGAATGTGGTGAACGCATAGGACTCCTTCTGCCCTGTATGGAATTAAAAAGAAAAGCTGTTGTTTCCTGCCCGTAGTTACGGTAAGGGGATGGCGGCTTATCTTTTTTTGTTATAAAATAGAAGGTAACTGTTCAGTATCTTACAGTTACGATAGAAGCATCAAAAGCGGGAAAGAGGAGGAACGTATATGAAGCTTTATATGCCAACCAAAGTTTATAATGAAAAGAACTGTGTGGAAAACCATAAAATATTTAAATTCAGTTTGTATATTTTGAGAATCATCATTTAAAAAATTTTCAATATTAAAGTAGAAAATTGAATATTTTATTTTTCGTAATTTTTTATAATTTTCTAAAATATAATCATGTATTATAGAAAAACTATCTATGCGTTTTTTTAAATGAATTTCGTATTCTATGATTGCTTCCTCATTGTTGATTTGAGACCAAGTCATATCGATATATGATATTAAACTGTCATTTAAAAATTTTATTTTTGCAAATATTCCATGACCAGTATGGTCAAATTCTGGTCTTATATAATTGATATCTTTAATAAATTTTTTCTTATAACTAATCTCGACACTATAATTTTTATTTCTTTTTAATTGATAAATTTTTTTTACAAGTTTATTGACATCATTATTGTTAACTACATCATAAATACTAACAGAATATAAATCCATATTTGAATCTAAGTCAAATATTTCCATTAGACTTTTGTTATAATAACAATGTTGCGAATTTAAAACTTTTTCCTTATAGTCTTTAAACCATTTTATTTTTTTATATTTATAATATAACTTAAACATTTGAAACACCTCAAAGCACACACTAATTTCAAATTATTTTACCATAATTAAGAAATATTTACAATTAAATATGCGTATTTTTTTCAAATATTTCGGTTACCTTTTTCTTATCTTCAGTTGTACTAGAAATATAATACTTTTCAGTAGTTTCTATTCTATTATGTCCTAATATTTCAGCAATATCTTTTATCTCACAACCATTTCTTAAACTAATTGTTGCAAAACTTCCTCTTAAATCGTAAAATCTACATTTTATTCCTAATTCATGATGGATTATTTTAAAAGGATATTTAACAATATCAGTTCCAGAATATATTCCGTCTTTCCGAGTAAATACCATATCTACTTTATTGTGTCTTGAATTACTTTCTACAATTTTATATTCAACTAATTTGCCATACTTATTTTTTACTTCCTCTAAAACATATTTTTTATAATTCTTACTATATTGTTTCTTATAATCATCTTTTATTTTTTTATAATCTAATAGTATTTTATATAAAGTATTGCAAATATAAACTTCTCTTTGACTTCCAACTGTTTTAGTTGTGCCTAAATACCATCTACCTTTTTCTTCTTTATCTTTTGCATATACTGTTTTATTTATTTTAATAATTCTATTATCTAAATCTATATCATCCCAAGTTAAAGCAAATACTTTGCCTGTTCTCATACCTGTATAACAAGCTGTAAGAAATGAAATTATAAATTCTTTATTATTTTTAAATCTATTTAAAATAAGTTCCATTTCTTTATTAGTATAGACATGACCTACATTTTTTTTAATTCGAATGATAATACTCTTGGTATTTGTAAATCTGCTGCTGGATTATATTTAATAAATCCAAAATAGTACGTAGCATCTCTTAACGAACTTTTAATTACTTTTTGATAATTTCTTAATGCCTCTTTTGTTGTAGAAGTTTGATATAGTCTTAATAATGCTTGATTTAGACAAAATGAAGTAATTGCGGATAGTTTATAATTACCTAACCCTCTTTTAATATTACCAAATGATTCTTTATATCTTTTTGCTGTAGAATATTTATAATTTATTTCAAAATATTCTCTCATCCAGTAATCTAAATATTCAGAATATAACATATTACAATCTTTTGTATTCTCTCCACTAATAAATTCTTCATATGCTCTTTGTCCTGCTATATATGCATCTCTTTTTGTTTTAAATCCTGACTTTGATATTTGTTTTCTTTTACCATTAACATTTCCTGCTTCAAATCTATATTCATACAGATTATTTCTTTTACGTATATTTATCATTTCTATCTTCCTTTCCAATTAAAAAGGACACAATATTAATTGCATCCTCTTACTATTTTAATATATTTATTATGTTATCTATGTTAACAACTTCTTTTTTATTCGTTTTTGTATCTTCTACTTCGTAATTATTTCCATCAAATCTGGTACCTAATATTATCATTTTAGGTGTTCCTAAAACATAAACATCATTTATTCTATTACCAATATTTAAATTTTCTCTATCATCAATTATTGCATTAATATTATTTTGTAGTAAGTAATTATATAGTTTTTCTCCTTCTTCTTTATTGTTTTCATTATATATTATTTGTACTTTATAAGGGGCTATATCATATGGTAATGCAAAACCTTTAATTTTATCATTTTCTTTAATAACATTATTTTCTATTAAACAAGCAATTATTCTCCCTAAACCAATTCCATAACATCCCATATAATATGGTTTCTTCTCATTATTTTCATCCATATAGAAAAGTCCCATGCTATCAGAATATTTTGTTCCAAGTTGGAAATTATTTCCTAATTCAACAGTACTATATTCTCTTAAATTAGTAACATCTGTCACTCCTAATTGTTTAAGATATTCATCTTTATTATCAAATTCTAAAACTTCTTTATTAATCCCAATATCATTTTTTTCATCATAAAGAGTTTTATCTTCTCCTAAATTAGTAATTGCTTGAAATTCTTCTGCTACTTTACCACCTATAACTCCATTATCACTAACAGTTGGTATAATTTTGATACCTAGTCTTTTAAATATATTTAAATATACTTGATGCATTAGTTCATATGTCTTTTGCATATCTTCTTCAGTTTTATCAAATGAATAAGCATCCATCATAACAAAAGTTCTTGGCCTAAATAAATATCCTCTAGTTCTAATTTCTTTTCTAAATTTTTCACCAATTTGATAATAAATGGCTGGTAAATTTTTGTATGAAGATAATCTATTGGCACCAAATAAAGTAGCACATTCTTCTACAGTTGGAGCAAGTCCATATTCACCTAAATTATTGTTTATTGTAAACATTATATCTCCATCTTTTGTATAGGTATCCCATCTATTAGATTGGTCCCATATTTTTCTTGGTTGAAGTTTTGGAAATTCTACTTGAATACATCCTGCCTTATCTAATTCTTCAATTATGATATTTTCAACTATTCTTTCTAGTTTTGTCCATAAATTACCATAACCATAAATACCACTTTCAAATTGATATAATTCTCCTAGTTTCATTAAAATATCTTGACCAGAGTAATTACTATCAATATCATTTAGATTAATCTTTTTAATATTTAACCTACTTAATCTCATTTTATTCACCCTTTCTTTAAACAAAAAAGGATAGCACTTAAGGAGCGCAAAAGCGCGGTGCCATCCTTTATTTTACTTAATTTTGATAACGGCTATTCACCGGAAATGTTTTCATTTCACTCTGAAGGTAGGAATTAAATAGTATCATAACTTGTTCACACTATACCAAGCTCACTTTTATGCTTAACTAATTAATATTCCTTCGTCACTGCTTTGCAACATATTATATCATAAATTTTAATTGTCCACAAATTATTTTTTGTCCACATACTTATTTTATCTAGGATTTCTCAGTTTCATGTGGACATGTTATAAAATTCGAACCAACTTAATACTTTTGTAATTTTAAGTTTTCCCTTATTCTATCTTACTTTCCACAGCATTGTTTATATTTTCGACCCGAACCACATGGACATGGATCATTTCTACCAACCTTAGTACTCTTCTTTTGTACCTTAGCATGATCTTTACTATCATTAGTAATTGCATTCTTTGCTACTTGTTTTCTTTCAATATTTTGTCTAATTTCAGATTTTAATAGATAAATACTAATATCCCTATTAATTTTAGCAATCATTTCATCAAATAATTGATATCCTTCCATTGTATATGCCTGAAGAGGACTAGTATTAGCATAACCTCTAAGACCAATACCATCTCTTAAATGACTCATCGTAGAAATATGTTCCATCCAGTAATTATCAATAACCCTAAGAGAAATAGCCTTTTCAAACTCATCTCTAACTTCTTCTGGAATATCTTCTAATTTTTCTTCATAATCCTTTAGAGCATTTTCATATATCAAATCAATAACTTCACTAGGATGTTTACCATTAATTTCAGATAAATTAATTCTATATTTTCTAAGTAAGTTTTCATTTACAGCCTCAAGTATTTCACTATAATCATTTTCTTTTAGTTTATTACTCTCCACTAAATGTGAATTAACAATATCACTAATATATTCCTTAAAACCATTAAGAACTGTTTCATGAATAGAATCATTATCTAATATTTCATTTCTCTTACCATAGATAATTTCTCTTTGATTATTCATAACATCATCATAGTTAAGAAGTTGTTTTCTTATATCAAAGTTATTACCCTCAACTTTTCTTTGAGCAGATTCAACAGTTTTAGAGAACATCTTATTTTGAATAGCCATATCCCCGGTAAAACCTAGATTTTTAAGCATATCCTTATATCTATCAGAACCGAATCTAACAAGAAGGTCATCTTCAAATGATACAAAGAATTGTGTAAAACCAGGATCTCCTTGTCTACCACTTCTACCTCTAAGCTGATTATCTATTCTTCTAGATTCATGTCTTTCACTACCGATAACACATAAACCACCTAGTTCTTTAACACCTTCACCAAGTTTAATATCGGTACCACGACCAGCCATATTGGTAGCAATAGTAACAGCACCCTTTTCACCAGCATGAGCAATAATTTCAGCCTCTCTAGCATGATTCTTAGCATTTAATACTTCATGAGGAATCTTCTTTTTAGTAAGCATTTTACTAAGTAGTTCAGAAGTTTCGATAGCAATAGTACCAACAAGTACTGGCTGACCAGTAGCATGTCTATTTTCTATTTCTTTAATAATAGCATTATATTTACCTTCTTTACCAGGATATAATAAGTCAGTAGCGTCTTCTCTAATAACAGGTTTATTCGTAGGAATTTGAATAACAAACATATTATAAATATTTCTGAATTCTTCTTCTTCTGTTTTAGCAGTACCTGTCATACCAGCAATCTTGTTATACATTCTAAAGTAATTTTGGAAAGTAATCGTAGCAAGAGTTTTAGTTTCTTGTTGAATCTTAACACCTTCCTTAGCTTCAATTGCCTGATGAAGTCCATCAGAGAAGGCTCTACCTTTCATAAGTCTACCAGTAAATTGATCTACGATAACAACTTCACCATCTTGTACAACGTAGTCAACATCTAAACTCATAGCATAATTTGCTTTAAGTGCTTGATTAATATGATGTACTAAAGCTGTATTATTAATATCATATAAATTATCTAAATGAAAATGTTCTTCAGCTTTTCTACTACCTTCGTCAGTTAAACTAACAGCCTTAGATTTTTCATCCATAATGTAATCTTCATTTTCTTTTAAACTTTTAACATATCTATCAGCATCAATATATAGATTAGCAGACTGCATAACTCCGCCAGATATAATAAGAGGAGTTCTAGCCTCATCTATTAAGATAGAGTCAACTTCATCGACAATACAATAGTTAAGAGGTCTTTGTACTCTATTTTCTTTTTTTACAACCATGTTATCTCTTAAGTAGTCGAAACCAAGTTCATTATTAGTACTATATAAAATATCACAGTTATAAGCTTCTTGTTTTTCTTTAAAAGAAAGTTCTCTTAAGTTAAGACCTACAGTAAGACCTAAGAACTTAAATATACTACCCATCCATTCAGAATCTCTAGTAGATAAGAATTCATTAACTGTAACGATATGAACACCTTTTCCAGTTAAAGCATTTAAATAAGCAGGAAGTACACAAGTAAGTGTTTTACCTTCACCAGTTTTCATTTCTGCAATATTACCATAATGAATAGCAAGGCCACCAAGTAATTGACAGTAGAACGGTTTCATTCCAAGACATCTATAAGCAGCCTCCCTTGCAACTGCAAAAGCCTCAACTAAGATATCATCAAGAGTTTCTCCCTCCTCTAATCTTTTCTTAAATTTATCAGTATAACTAGCAAGTTTTTTATCAGATAATTTACTCATTTCTTCATCAAGAGCATCTATTTGATCTGCTAGTTTACTAAATCTATATAATTCTTTATATTCATTATCAAACATCTTTTTAAGTATCTTAAACATCAAATCATCTCCTAGATAATATTTTACTATATTTTAACTAAAAAAACTAGTAAATATTTAATATTTCCTTTATTTTATTGAAGTTTCACCTCCGTGCCTATAGTCACTTTGGTGTTTTTGAAGCCTAAGGTCTTCAAAAAAGAGTTTTAAAGCCATAAGTCTTTAAAACTTTAAAGTTATTAACAGTATATGTTGATAAAAGTAAAATATAAAATAAAACTATCCACAGCACTTGTGGATAGAATAATTATTTTTTTGAAATATTAAATATGCTATACAATTCGTTTGGATGTGACTGTTTTTTATACCAATTACAATATTTTCTCCAATTATTTCCGATAGTAAAATTGCAAAATACTATCCAAATTGGAAGTATAGGAACAATGAAAAGGACTGTTTCAAATAATAATAAATTTGTCTTAAAATCTGCATGTCCATTTTGAATTGGTTGTGATGGAATAAATATTAACTCTAAAATAATAGTTATTGCAAAGATAATTGGCAATAATAATTGAGACCATTTTGTTTTTTGATATCCACTATATATTATTTCAAACAATTCGTCATTTAAATTATTTTTTGCATATTTTAGTTTTTCATTGTTTTCAATAGCGTTATTAATAGCTCCGGCTGCCGAAATTATTTTACTCATACATAATCCTCCTAACTATATTTTAACATAAATATACTTGTTTTACAACAAAATTAAAAAATACAAAAAAATTAATTTTTAATATAAAGGTACATTTTTTAGTCATTAGTTTTTAAAACTCGAATTATCAACAATTGTTGTTGATAGAATAATTACATTTTTAATATGAATTATATGTTAAACAAAAAAATGGGTATGATTTTTATACGAAAGAGAAAAAAGATTAGTAACAGCAGAAATAATTGTTAAAGAAAATAAAATAGGAATACTAAGAGTAGGAAATGCCAATTACATATCATTAACTGATTTGGCTAAATATCAAAACTCTAGTGATCCATCTTTTACAGTGAAAAATTGGTTAAGAAGAATAAATACTATTGATTATATTGGTTTATAGGAAGAACTTCATAATCTAGATTTTAATTTGGTCGAATTCGACCAAATTAAAACAGAGTATGAAAAAAACTCATTTGCAATGTCACCAACACAGTGGATAAAAAGGACTAATGCAATAGGAATAGTTTCAAAAGGTGGAAGATATAGTATTGGAACTTTTGCTCATCCAGATATTGCATTTGAATTTACAAGTTGGTTATCTCCTGAGTTTAAACTATATTTAATAACTGAGTTTGAGAGACTGAAAACTAATGAAGCATATCAGAAAAAAATAGACTGGCAAGCAAATAGAATTTTATCTAAATTAAACTATGTTGTTCATACTGATGCAGTAAAAACTTATATTGTTCCAACACTAACAGAGGAGCAAAAGAAATTTGTTTACGCCGAAGAAGCCGATGTTTTAAATGTTGCATTATTTGGTATGACAGTAAAAGAATGGAGAAAAAGTAATCCAGAACTTGCAAAAAATGGAAATATAAGGGATTATACTGATTTACTTCACTTAGTAATCTTAAATAACTTACAAAATACAAATGCAGAATTAATTGAAGAAGAAGTTCCGCAAAGTGAAAGACTAGTAAGACTTAATAATTCAGCAAGAAGACAAATGAAAGTATTGAAGGATAATAAGAGCATTAAAGATTTAGAATTATTGCAAAAACAGGTTAATGAAGAAAAAAAATTAATAAATAACTAATTAAGTATAGACTAAAATGTTTATACTTTTTTTGATAAAATAGTACCAATTATTATTTTAATCTATATATTGAAGAAAAATGTAATATTGTAAAATAAAACTATCAACATTATATGTTAATGAATAAATTATAAGAAAAACCTATCGTACCTTGCGGTAATTATTAATAAAAAAACAAGTCGCGATAACTTGTTTTATAACTTTTTAGTTAGAATTTTAATATCTTCTTTTTCAACTACATCAAAAGTATTTATTTCTTCTTTCAAATCATTTTCGTCTGTTTCTGTAAAATCTGATGATTCATTAACTCTATTATAATTAATCTTTCCAAATAATTCACTATAATTTTGTTTTTTTCTAGAAGTAAAGTTTTGATTAAACTCATTAATAGAATATATTTTATCTCCAATCAATAACTGATTAACAAGTATGTTTGAAAATATATCGTTATTTAGTGAAATACGAATTCTAATAGCACTAGGTAAAAATTCATCATCATCATCTCTAAGGTCACTAAGCGATGGAAGTTTAATAAGAGTATTAGAACAAAGATTTGAAATATCAAGTTTCCTATGAGTATGACCGCGAAATATAATATTTCTGCCCCCATTGTTATTTGAAATAATAATATCATCATTTTTGGTATAATTTACCTTATTTCCATGATAAAAAGTTAATATATCATTACCAATATTCAACTTTCCGACATAATATCCAAGTGGAACAATATCGTGTCTATAATTACTAAAAAGCAAAGATATATCTCTTGAATTGGCCTCAAAAATGCTATAATCGTGATCTCCTAATACTCCAAAATTTATAATACTTTTATCAAATGGATATTTCTTCATAATATAAGCAAGTTGTTCATCTATATTACCAATTCTTTTACTCTTTCCAAAGGTACCATCAACTAAATCACCACCAAATAAAATTATATGAATACCATTGCTAATACAATAGTTATATATTCTATCCATAATTTTTTCGATTTCATAGTTACTACCAAAATGTATATCAGATATTACTATTGCATCAATTTTGTTGATATTTGTAATTAAGTTAGTACCATTACGCCTTTCATTATACCAAGCCATATCAGATCCATTTGAGTAGACAATATTACCATCAGAATAATATAATCTCTTAAAATTATATCCAGCATTTCTAAGCATATTTAATCTACAAAAAATAGCTTTATTAGATAGTTTTAGTATTTCTGATATTTCATTTACTGTTTTCCCTTCATTAATTAAATTTAATAGTTTCATAGTAGTGTCATTCATTAATATTACTCCCCCTTAAAGAATGTAACAATATTATACACTATATATTATAAAAGTCAATTAAATATTAAAAATAGTCTATCAACAGCACCTGTGGATACATCATAAAAAACTAAAAAAGTATCAACAACAACTGTTGATACTCAAATATTATTTAGTTTCAATTAAACCATAGTCTCCATCTTTTCTTTTATAAAGAACACAAGTGTTGTTAGTATCCATATCTTTATATACAAAGAATGAATGACCTAATAGTTCCATTTCAAGAATAGCCTCTTCTTCATCCATAGGTTTAGTTTCAATATTTTTTCTTTTAACTATCTTTTCTTTAGAGGCCTCTTCATCCTTAACTTCATAATCAAAGTTAAATTCTTTAACACTTTCCTTAGTATTTCTATTTAATCTAGTTTTATTCTTTCTAATTTGTCTTTCTAACTTATCAGTAACTAAGTCTATCGCAGCATATAAGTCTTCATTTTCTTCTTCACTTCTTAGAACATACTTGCTCGTAGGAATAGTAACTTCAACAATTTGTGAATTACCTCTTACTTTAGCCAGTACATTAGCGGTAATATCATCGTCCTTAAAATATTTTTCAAGTCTTCCTAATTTAGTTTCAGTATAGTCTTTTATTGCATCGGTAATAAGCATCTTATCACCACGAATATTGTATTTCATATCAACATCCTCCTCCTATAATTAAAGTATATCAGAAATAATTTAAAAATAAAATAGAAAAATGAAAATAACATAATTTAACATAATTTAAACATAATTTGAGTAAAATTAAGACCAAAGATTTTCTTTATATTCACCTTCATCTACTAATTTCTTAATAGAATTTTTAACATCAGGAGTATCTTCTCTATAAGTAACACCATGCCAACTAGCAGTAGTTCTAATAACTTCCATTGATGCCTTGCCATCTTTGATTAGATTACTTACAACATCAGGAATTAAATATTCTGAAGTAAGTAAGTCTTCTTTATTATCTATAAAGAATTTACTAAAGCCTTCTTCAATATATCCAAATATACTAGGAGTAAATAGTAGGAAATTCATACTTACAGTATCATCGCTATTAACAGTGAAACTATCACTACCATCAAGTGGACTAGCTACAATTTCATTGCCAATTTTTTCTATTTTACTCTCAGTAATAGATTTTAAATAATTATTACTATCTACTTCACAAACACCTCTTTTAACAGAACCATTTTCTGTTAAAGTATTCGCTACCATATAGCCAATCATACCATATTTACTAGAGTCATTATCAGTATTACTTAAATATTCATATGCTTTAATAAATGCATCTCTACCATAGAAATCATCAGAATTAATCATAGCAAAAGGTTCATTAACATAATCCTTTGCACATAATACCGCATGAGCAGTCCCTAAAGGTTTCATTCTACCACTTGGAATATCCCATCCCTTAGGTAAATTATTTAATTCTTGAAAAGCATATTCTACCTTAATATGTGGTTCTACTCTCTTACCAATAGTTTCCTTAAATAGTTCATAATTTTCTCTTTTTATGATAAATACTATCTTATTAAATCCTGCTTTTATAGCATCATAAACAGAATAATCAATAATAAATTCGTCACTAGGACCCATTGGCTCTATTTGTTTTAATCCTCCAAATCTACTACCCATACCAGCAGCTAAAATAACTAATGTTACATCTTTTTTCATATAATCCTCTCTTTCTTAAATGTACACCTTATATTCTTTTATAACTAAATTATATCAAATAAAATGATAAAAGTGAAGAATATACTACAAAAACATAAAAAAATGGTACACAGAGTGTATACCATTTAAATTATTTATATTGAGACATATATGTATTATATTTCTTTTCTAATACAGTATCAGAGAATTTAAGACCTGATTCTTCTCTCATTTTATCTAAAGCAACATAAGAGATATTTTTATCTTCTGATTTCTTTTCACTTACTAATGAATCAATTATTTCTTCTTTAACATCTTCAAGAGCAGGTTTTTCTTTTTGGTCTATTCTATAAATTACATGATAACCATAAGAAGTCTTAACAGGTTCTTTGCTATAACTATTATTTTCTAGTTTTTGCATAGCTTCCATATAAGCAGATTCTAAGTTGGCATTATAAGATTTATATCCCAATTCTTCATAAGTAATTTGATCTTTATATTCTTCTTTAACCTCATCAAAAGATTTACCATCATTTAATTTAGATATAATTTCTTTAGCTAAATCTTCAGCTTTTTTCTTATCTTCATCACTCGCAGAACTATCTACTTTTACTAAGATGTGTTTAGTATTAATATCACCATAAACTTTATCTTCATAGTATTTTTCTACTTCTTTATCAGAAATTAAAGTTTTGATATAGTCTTCAGCATATTTATTTCTTCTATATTGTAGTCTTAAATATTCTAAGAAAGCTTTTTCACTACCAAAACCATTATTTGATAAGAAAGTTTCTTTATCCATTTTATAGTATTGTTTATAAGCACTATAATAACTTTCTGCTTGCTGTTTTAATTCGTCGTTCATTTCATCAGTTTCAGGATATTTTTCTACAAGAATCTTATTGTCAATCTTATCTAATAATGAACTAATAGAATATACATCTTTCATATCTTCATATAAGTCATTCGCAGTTACTGTATAACCATCAATTTCTGCAACAGGTTGTGTACCATCTTTTAATGTAGCAATTCTATCAGGCCATATAATAACAACTACTAATACAGTAATTAATATACCACCAACTGCTCCATAAATGGCAAGTCTATATTTATCAAAGAATTCAAGCATTTTAAATACTTTATCATCATTAACTTTATTTACTTTTTTAGTATCTTTCTTTGATTCTTTTTTAGACTCTTTTTTAGGAACTTCTTTAACTACTTTCTCTTCCTTTACTACTACCTCTTTCTTTTCTTTTTTATTATTTTTTGTCTCTTGTTTTTTCTTTGCCATTTTTCATTCTCCTTTCAAAGATACACTAATATAATATCAAATCTAGGCTAAAAATACAAGGCTATTTTGTAAATATGGGCAAATTACCACAATTTTTAATTTTATTTTTTTATTGTTTATAAAGTACAGCACACTTTTTTTATTTTTCCATAAAATATTGTGAATAGAAAAAAAGGAGGAATGTATTATGGGTAACTGTGGATGCGGTACTGGATCTAGTGCTGCTATTGTATTAGTACTATTTATCCTACTAATAATCATACTAGGCGCTTGGATATAATTTAAAGGAGGTGCATTATAATGTCTGGAAATAGTTCTTGCAGCAGCACTTGCAGTCATAAAAGCAATAATGGTTTATTAATTGTTATTGTATTATACATCTTACTTGCTATTATATTAGGAAATGCTTTCTTGTATTAAAAAATTTATATTAGAGAAACTATCTTCGGATAGTTTTTTCATTTATAAGGAAAGTGCTTTTGATTGTTAGAAATTAAAAATAGCGGCCTTAAAATCATTAGGTCACTACGAAAATTATCTTAAAGAATTAATCTTTAAAATATTTCTTTGGTATAAATTTTTCAGTATCACATCTTTGACAATTTAATGTAACAATTCTTTTTCCTAGTTGTTTATGAAATTTCTTTCTTCTAAATTCTTCGTATATTAAACTAGGTACAGGTTTTTCAAAGCTACATTTCAAACAGCTTGTTAATATTTCTTCATTCGAATCAACATCGTAGTCAAAGTCAAAATTTGGATTCAATAAGTCATCTATTAATTTTCTTTTTTTCTTCATTATATTTATTACCACATGAAGAGAAAAATCTTGATTTACAAGTATTCGGAACAATAAGCAATTTATGACTATTAGGACATTCGTACTCGGTATATCCTAAAGAGAAAATTTTGCATTTTAGTCTTTTGTTAACATTTTTAAATACACCATCTCTTATGGTTATGTCTTTATAAGTATTAACAAAATTATCCCAATAGTCTTTAAATATATTCTTAATTTTAAATTTTACTTTTCTATCATTTACCTTGTCTTTGTATAAAGCAAAAGCTTTATCATCTTCAGTACAAATTATATTTTTTTCATATTACTTAATAATATTATAACAAAACTTGTGATAAACGAAAACATCTCCCATAAGGGAGATGACGACTAAAATTTATTTTAGTCTCCTTACTTTAAAATAAACTTGTTTTCTTCATTTGGAAATATTGCTTCATTTGAATTTACTTTTTTACAAATTATTGCACCATCAGGTTCATTTAGTCCTGAAGCAAATGCAAAAAATATATTAAATAAATTTTTTGAAACTTGCCAATTGCTTTCTTTATATGGTTCATCTAACTCCAATTCATCATCAAATCCATATTCTACACCTTTCCAAACAACCCATCCTATAAGGGTTAATTCATTATTGGATAAATGTATTTTTATATATGTCTTAAAGAAATCTAATTTTGTCATAAAACTGTTATGTTTTAAAACTTTCTCACTGTTATAGTCTATCTCTATAAATTTACTTGCTTTTAAATATGAATTTATTATTTCGTTAACTTCATTTATGTTTTTATTAAATTTTACTTTTAAAATTTGTCTTGTATTTTCCATACTATTTTCCGCCTCCTTTCAATACATGAATCCTATACAAATAATTGAATTGTTGCTATCAAATTTAAGATATCAAATATAATTGATAAAACACCTAAAAAGATCCAACAACCATTTTTTACATTTCTTCTTGCTAATGCAAAAGAAACATATGTAACTAAACCTGAGATTAAAAGAGAAACCCAAGCAATACCCTCTGATATTAAATAAAAACTAAGTCCTAATAAAAATAAGCCACCTGTTAATAAATAAAACTTATCAATAAATTTTGATTCAGGAGTATATTTTAATTTTTTATTTTTTCTTGTATTAATAAGACTTCACCTACCTTCCATCAACATTATAACATATTTTGAACGAATATGCCCCACTTTTTATTTAATTTCTTTTTTTTATGAAAAAATTAAATTGGGTGATAACTTATGGACTTAGAAAGGTTATTTTTATTTCGTGAAGAAAATGATTTAACACAGGAAAAAATGGGAGCGATTGTTAATACTAAAAAATGGTCTATAACTAAATGGGAAAATGGTAAAGAAATAATTCCATTGCCAAAATTAAATATATATGCTAATTATTTTAATACAAGTATGGATTATATATTAAAATTAACAAATAAAAAAGGATCTACTATATCTTGTACGACTTTAGATCCAAAAATAGTGGGACAAAATATTAAAAAAGTTAGAAAAGATAATAATATATCACAAAGAGAACTAGCAAAAGAATTAGGAACAACACAATCGGTTATATATGGTTATGAAAATGGGAAATTTTTAATTTTAACTGCTTTTGCTTACCAAATATGCGTTAAATATAATGTTTCTATGGATTGGCTATGTGGTAGGGGTAGATAACAAAAATATAAAATAAGAAAGATAGAATATTGAAATAATTTATTCTACCTTTTTGGTGCTCAAGATTTTACTTTATAATTAAAAATTTGTATTATATGTTTCTACTTTTAAAGATGAATGTTCTTCAATCTCTTTTATAAAATCAATAATTTAATTTAAATTAGTAGAAAAATAAATCATACCATTTTTAAACATCTTATCAATAGATGGAAGCTCTGATAAACTTCCATCTTTTTTCATATCAAAAAAAGTAGACATTTGCCTACTTTAATTTATTATATACTTCTTCAATAGCTAATTTCTCATCATTATGATACTTAGGAATTAGATGTAAATGATAATGCTTAACATCTTGACCAAGGCCATTATTTTGAGCAAAAGTAATACCGTCACAATTTAGTCTTTCTTTTAATCTATTTGCTATAACCTTCGCAGTTTCTAAAACATGATTAAGTACCTCTTTATCAATATCAAAGAAGTCTTGATAATGTTCTTTAGGTACAATTAGACAGTGGCCAGTACTATTAGGGTTAACATCTAAAAATACCTTTACAATATCATCTTCATATATTGTATATGATGGTATTTCATTATTAATAATTTTACAAAATATATCCATATTAGGTTACCTCCACTATAAGTATATCAAAAAAAAGAAAATAAATAAATATTTTCTTAAGTGAATATCTGCGAATATTCTATTATAATTATGTAAAAACTTTCTTTTTTTTATACAAATAAATATAAGTTTAATTCTTAATCTTACTAAATATAATCGCTGTATCATAAAATTTATTAAGTCTTTTATTCCAATTATTTTTAATTTCTTTAATTAACTTATCTTTAATATCTTTAATATTATCTTCATCCTTCTCAAAATAATCATAGTATAAATATTTTAAATTAATATCATTCTTTTCATTACTAATATATTTTAGAAGAAAGTCTCTCTTTTCTCTAATACTTCTAGTAACATTATCATTATTAACTTTAGTATGTTTAATGATAGGAATATTATATATTTCATTGTTTACAATTTCATCTAGTACCTCTTCTTCTTCATCAAGAGTAAGACTACTTCTTTTAATTAAGTTACCATTTTCATTAAACATAATAGCTATTACTTCTTTCTCATTAGAAATAAGAAGAGAAGGACCGAGTTTACTTCTGGTATAAGTATAAGTTTTATCCCTAATAACATTAATAAAATCCTTACTAACACAGACATTATCATATTTCATAATATTAAAACATTCATTATCTACTAGAAACAGAGGAATCTTCTTAACATTAATAATATTATCTTTTCTATTCCATTCATAAAAAGAATAATATTCCTTATTAAAATTAAGTACAATATCATAAATATAATTCATTCTTATCTTCTCCTTTAATAGTCATTGATAAAATCATCATAATAAGACCGATAATACTAAAATAACATTCAAATCTTCTAACAATAAAATTAACATAATTCAAAAAATTATACCCCATAGACATTAAATTAAGATAAAAAATAATAAAACTACATCCAATAACCATAAAACCAAATCCAAGTAAAAAGAAAAAAACTCTTACCATAATATCCCTCATTTAAACATATTCAAATAAATAGATATTATTAAGAGTTTTTACTTACTCAATTTCGTTATTATTTTTAATTTCTACTCTACTAATAGAATCAAATCTTTTAGTAATCTTATCAGTAGTAACATGAATACTTTCAATATCTTTATTAACAGTTTCTATACTTCTAGATAACTTATCCCATCTATCTTTATATCTACTAAATTCAACACCTAACTTATTAAGTTCATCATGAATTATACTAGTATATT
>OGWU01001062.1_pt1 | contig 16859 bp, 16 predicted proteins | sample 1576071 | NCBI WGS metagenome assembly OGWU01 (sample SAMEA3541582, study PRJEB24748) | human gut metagenome | biome: human gut; feature: human-associated habitat; material: faeces | place: China | collected 2012
ATAAAAATTAAAAGATAAAGTAATAAATAGTTTTAAGGTTGAAGACAATGGAGAACAGAGAATTTGAAGTAAACGAACAATTTTTAGCTTTTAAAGGAAAAAAAGTTTTAGTAGGGCTTAGAAATGATGTGGAAGTTATAGGAACACTTATTGCAATTGACAACTATTTAAATTCTATCATTGAAGAACAAGACGGGAAAATTCAAAGTTTAAAAGGTGGAGAAGTGAATTATATAGTCCTAGAAGAAGACTAAAATTCAACAGGAATTCCCAAAATACTTTTTTTACCATTATAAACATCTAAAGCGATTTGTGCAGCACCAATAGCTCCAGATTCTTTAGAAATAATTTTTATAGGATAACTATTTTTTAAATAGCTATTAAGTTCTTTTTCAAAGTTAAATGGTTCTTTGGTTGACCCTAAAGAACCTGTAAGAACAATACCCTCAATATCATTTTTTGAAATAGCTATTAAACCTGCAATTTCCATAGCTACTGTCATTATCAACGTATTAATAGCTAAAATCGCCTTTTCATCACCATTCTCATATCTTTTGTAAAGTTCTTCACGCATATTAGCTACTTTACCAGTAATTCCAGCTATTTTAACAGCCCCTGCATGTGAAAAACAGTCATTTGCACTTCTTTTATCCTCATCAACATCACGAATCATTTCTAAATCAAGTGGGCCGTGAACAATACCCATAGCACCAACACATGCATCCATAGCTCCCCTAATCTTACCATCCTCAAGTAAAATATCAACACTATTAGAACTAAGATCTGCTACAATCATATTTTTCCAACCGGTTGCCATATAAGCATTGTAACATATGCTGACTTTTTCTGGACTTGCCTGATGAGAATAAGCTGCTCTAAACATCTCATCAAGAGAATCAGAATTTTTATGAAGACCTGGAATCATAATTATAGGCATGTCAGTTGCTTCGATTTCTGAAAAAACAGATGTCCCCCCACCTGTAACCTTACCTGCACCATTGATTGAAAGGATTCCTCTATCTTCAACCCTATCTATTGGAAGAATCTTATTTATACCATCACCCATCGCATAAGTAATAGCCATTAAGTCAACATCATTTAAGTCTACTCTTTTAGATAATTCTTCTACAGCAGAGACTTTTCCCTGTTTACTCTCTTCCCTACCAATTTTAAAAACATCTAAAACATCACCATCGTTAGACATTATGCAAAAGGATATGCCAGTAGTTCCATGATCCATTCCGATAAACATGGTTAGTATATATAAAGGTAATAGTTTTTAAAAGTAGCTATTTAATTTTGTAAATTGTTTCATTGTTTAAAAAAAGTAGTGCCATATTATATCTAGTCAATCATCTCCCATTACAAATTAGAAAAAAATACAGACACTATTTTAACATTGTTTAATAAAATTTATAAAATAACATACATGTTTCAATATTAGAATTAAGTAGAATTTTAATTACTATAGAATAATTAAAAATTGCTTTTATTAAAATCATAGTTTAGCTATTTCTATTAATAATAGTTTAGGTCTATTAATTATTTCATATGTACTCCCTCATTGTATCTATGTTTTATGGTTTTCTAAGGAGTAAATAAAATTAATATTCGAATTAGGGGGATAATAATATGTTTCATTGTTTAAAACCACGATTGAAATGCCTGAAAGACTACCTTCAGCAATTAAATCTAAAATACCTTCTCCGCCATTAATGGTCAAATTACTTCTTGTATAAACTCCATTGAATTTCCCATTGGAATTAATCCATTCACTGTTAAAAGTGCAACCAATCATAGAACCTATATCAACCCAATAAACGCCACCACCATTATTCGAAGCATTGTTATTAGTGAAAGTAGAGTCAATTATAGTACCATTAACACCAGCCCAATAAACACCACCACCATAAGTAGCTGAATTACTATTAAAATTACAGTTAGTAATAATACCTTTAGAAGCACTCCACCAAACAACACCATTACCATCAGCAATGTTACCATTGAAATTACAATTAGTTATAATGCCACCACCACCAAACCAAACAGCAGCACCGTTAATCTTAGCAGTGTTTCCATTGAAAGTTGAAGCAACAATAGTACTATTAGCACCAGCCCAATAAACACCACCACCATACCTCTTAGCTGTGTTGTTGATGAAGATACAGTTTTCTAATATTCCCCGATTGCCTGACCATGATATTGCTCCACCACTTGCTGCGAAATTGAAGTTTCACAAAATAAAAAAAATTCATAAAAAAAACTTAGTACTCATCAGAGAAATGAGATCAAACACCATCTTAAATATTAAAAATATTACTAAACATAACAGCATTATTACAAAAAACTGAAGATAAAAAAGAAGTAAACATCAGATATTTCTATTAAAAAACAAATAGCTGAAGTGATAAAACATTTACAAAAGCTATTTAAAAAAATAAAACAATAATAGCTAGCTTTTAATTAATTAAAAAGTGGAGCTTCCAATATGAAAGCACGATTTTTAAAAATAAAAGAAGCTCCACAATTAATATTATGGAAAAACTTATATAAAAAACCATTCCTTTTATTTTTAGATATGAAAAGTTATTTTCCTATAATCTGCTTTACGACATACTTGTCATCGTCATCAAAGGTTTTCATAGCAATCAGCAAGAGCAGATATATTACTATACTTACCGGAATAGCTATCCACATGTTCAAGTGGAGGAAATACAAGATAATTCCCAAAATAGCTGAAGATAATATTATCTTACCTACATGTACCACTAATGATTTTGAAGGTCTGATACCTACTTTGTTTAAAGTAATTAAAGCTAAGATTAAAATAAGTACTTCGCTTAATACTGTTGAAATAGATGCACCTATGTAAGAGTATTTTGGAATTAAAAACAGGTTCAAAATGACATTGAAAATTGCAGCTACAAGATAAATTTTTGTAACAGAATATTCTTTGTGAGATGCGTTAAGAGAAGTAGAGGCAGCTCCATTGATAAATAAGAAGCAGACTGTCCATATCAAAATCTGGAGAACAACACCTGCCTGATCATATTGATGTCCGTAAATAAAATGGATTATGTCATTTGAATAAAAGAGACATGCCACAGCTATAGGAATTGTAATCATTGAAAGGAATTTGGTTGACTTTTCAAAGCTTAAAGTAAGTAAGGAACCACCTTTTTTATACTGTTTAGACATTATAGGGAAGAATACTGCAGTGTAAATAGCATAGAATAAAGTCAAAACGTTAATGAGCTTGTAAGTAGCATTGTAAATACCGGTTGCGAAATCCCCCACCATCTGTGTAAGCATTACAATGTCGATAGAATAATAGATATTGTAAAAAATGCTTGTAAGTGCAAATGGAACTCCCCAGATTAATAGCTTTTTCCATATGCTGTAATTGAACTGAAATTTTGGAATGGTGATATGTTTTAGTAAAACATAGCCTGTGTAGAGAAGAGTGACCACGTTGGCCAAAACATAAGCCCAGGTAATTCCATTTAGACCTGTATTAAGGTAAATGGCTGTCAAAATCAATGCAAATGATAAAAAGGCTAACAAAATATTGGAAAACGCCATATACTTCTGCTTTTCAAAAGCCTGGACTGCACCATTGAATAATGCTGTAAAACTCTTAAGAGTTGTCTCGATAGCATATAATAACGTGATGTAAATCACTAGCTGGGACTGTCCCATCAGAAGAAGAACTATAAAAATTACAACAAAGTACAATCCGGACAGACCTATTTTTAAAGGAATTGCATTGCCTAAATAGCAAGATGCACGATCATTATCTGTAGAGATGCTTCTAACAATATGATTGCTGATACCAACTTCGCCTACAATAGCAAACATGGTGGATAATGAGACGGCAAAACCAAAAATACCGTAATCGCTTACGCCTAGGTATCTAGCAATCATTATTGTCCAGATAAAGGCTAAGATGCTGGTTATTATCTGAGATGCCATAAGCCAACTCATGTTCATGAATGTACTTTTAATCTTATTCATAGCAGAAATTCCTTTAAATTATAATTATATCCTTAAAAATTAAAGATTACCTTTTTTCTTTTTACCTTTTTTCAATGCAAAATCACAGTAATCACATGAAATGTTATAATCTAGATCCATTAGACTTTTAATATGCTTTCTCTTCATTTCTATAGATTCGTTGCCTCTCAAATCACAATAAAATTGTTTATCTTTTGGAATTAGATTAAAATTAGTTCCACATGCAGACTTTGCACATAAATGGAACTCTCCATTAAATATATTATTGCAGCGCTTGTTCTCTTCACAACTTGAAAATATCCTTTTTAATTCATTTTTATCTCTATGTTTTAATATTGGTTCACCTGTTTCAAACCAATCATCATCAAATGAACTTAAACTGTAAGTTATTTCCCATTCTTCAAAAATTGGGATTATTTTCTGGCTTTTTTCACCATAATTAGATATTTTAATATTGATTTTATCATTGAATTTTTTGATTACCTCTAAAGTATTCTTATCTGGTTTAACTGTACCGTTTGTTGGTATGAGTATTCTTTTAAATTGATTTCCATGGTTTTCAAATAGATATTCTATAAATATTCCTAAATCCCTATTTAAAAACGGTTCTCCTCCAGTTAATATAAAGTTATAAATATAATCAACAGTATCAAATACTAATTTTGAATCTTCAATTAAAACCTGTATATCTGGATTTTTAAGATTTGAATATTCCATTAGAGCATGACAAGATTCACAGCTAAGATTACATTTAAAAGTGACATAAAAAGATATCTGTGAAAATATTAATTTAGTATCTGATAAAATAAAAAGTTTAAAAGCTAAAAATGGAGTCAACAATAGAGATAATGACTTAAGATAAATTGGTTTTTGATAAACCATTTCTTTTCTTATGATTTCAGCATTCTTAATATAATCATTTGAATTTGTGAATTTGTTAAAGTACTGTTCTACAGTAGATTTAATTTTTTTAAGCATTTTTATTTCACCAAATTATCTTAATAAATTATTTATTCGTTTATAATTTTAAATATTTTTTTCGCATTTTCTGCATATTTTGAATCTATACTATCTGTTTTGGAAATTGTTGATTTATTGGTAATAATTGATTTTAATATTCTTGGAATAATTTTGGGCATTGATAAGGACTTTTTAATAGCAAATTTTAGTCTTGAAAATTTAGAGTCATCTGGATAAAAGTCTGCTTTATATTTGTCTTCTTTAATCATTTTCTCAGCAAAATCACAGATATTTTCATATGCCAGTTTTTCACCAAAATAATAATACTTATCTATATCCTCTTGTGGAACTGGAAACTTTCCGTTTACCCCTACAGTATTATAATATTCAAAATCTTCATAAGAAGTTATACAATCTGCATGTATTAGAAGAGGGTTGCAAAACTCACGATCTAAAGGAACAGGCCTTAAAATGTTGCACTGCTTATTCTGCAGATAAACATCGATTGTAGATGTGGATGAAATTGTATTTAAATACTCGCAAGGTCTTATCCATTCTTGAATAGCATATGCCCCAATACAATGAAAATTAGGATATCTTTCTTCTAAATCAAAAATTCTTGTATCTACGCCATTATAATTATGTTCAGCAGGATGAGGTCGATAGATAAATTCCTTATCAGGATTGTTTTTTAAGAATCTTTCAACCCAATCCAAAAGAACATCTTTGGATTCACAGTCCCATTTCTGCAGATACTTCCCATCTTCTAAATTGTTATTGAGTCTTTTTAAATGTTCTTCTTCTTCATTTTCCTTAAATGTGAAACTGGATATGAACAAAACCCAATCTTTATTATAATCCAGTCCAAATTCTACTGCCAATTCCTCTTTTGTTTTATAAAAAGAATCAAATTTTTCATTGGAAAAATCAGTTTTTATATCTCCGGTTACAATCAACTGTTCTTCAGGAATCCCCTCTTCAATCATTGCTTCTTTTATATGCTCACTCCAACATACATAGCACATATTCCTCATATACCCCGTTGGATAATGTAGGGAAGAGTTGAGAATTCTTTTAGAAATAACCTGTTCATATCTTAAATTGAGCATTTTATCGATTTTATCTTTAAAACGCAGAGTAAATCTTTCTAAATCAGTATTATCATATCCTGTTTGAGCAATAACCAACTTTGGTTTTTCTTTAATTGGTGAGATGATTTCGCGATAATTATAATAGTCTTTTATTTCAACGCTATATCCTCTTCTTTCAAATTCTGCTTTTAATAAATTAGCGTTATTCAGTTCTCTTTCTGGAAGTTCATAAAATATTACAATATCACTCATCAATATCATCCATTAGTATTGTTTCTGCTAAAGTAATGTCAAATGGCCTTGTAATTTTAAAATTATTTGAATCTCCATCAAATAAATAAACAGGTTCATTTCTTAAATTAAATAATATCATTGCCTCATCTAAAAGCTTCTTCTCTCCATAAGACAAATCATTATATATAGTTAGATATTTATCTATGTTAAATGATTGGGGAGTTTGTGAATGATATAGAAACTTTCTTAAGGGTATGCTTTCTAGTTCATTTGGCGTTGTGCTTTTAAAAATAACATCAGTAGCAGGGATTACGGGACTAGCTGCACCATACTCTTTTGCATATCTTATACTGTCTTTAATCAGTTGGGGTGTTACAAATATTCTTGCAGCATCATGTGTAACCATTACAGAATCTTCATCCGCACCATTATTCAATGCCCATCTTATAGAATTTAATATGGTGTCACTTCTTTCCTCCCCACCTTCAATAACCACCAATTTAGAATTATCATTGAAATACTCTGTAACCAGTTCTTCTGTTTTTTCAATATAATCTGCTGGAGAAGAAATGATGAGCTTATCAATATCGTCCACTTCAAGGAATTTTTCGATTGAATGGGCTAAAATTGGTTTACCTCCTATCTCTAAGAATTGTTTAGGTTTTCCACATCCTAATCTTTGACCAATGCCCCCAGCGAGTAATGCTCCAAATATCATATAACACCTTTTATAATTCATCCCACAATCTAGTAAAAGATTGTTTTGCATTCTTCTTTTCTATTATAACATCATAAACAAAATTAACAGTCAAACTATTGATTTCTAATTTGTCACACAAGTGCTTTAAAATGGAAGCTGTATTTTTACCTTCAAATAAAACACCTGAAGCCTTTTCATCAATTATTATTCCCTGACCATATAAAACACCTAATGTATGATTTCTACTTACTGACAATGTTGATGCGGTTATAATATCTCCAAATCCACAATAGTGATCTACCGTATCTCTTTTACCACCTAATTTCTCAATAATCTCTTTAGTTTCCAAATAGCTTTTTGTAAAAACAGCAAACTTAGCATTATCGTTAATATCCATTCCTTCGAAAATACCTTGGGAAATAGCTAAAACATTTTTAATGATACCGCAATACTCAGTTCCAATTACATCATTATTTGTATCAACTTTAAATTTTTCTGTATTTAAAGCTTTTTTAACTCTTTCAACATAAAAATTATCCTTAGATGCGATTGTTGTAGCTGTAAATAGATTTTCCATCATTTCCGAAGCTATATTTGGGCCTGATAAAACAACAGCCGGACGATAAATAATTTCCTCTATGATTTCACTCATTCTCTTATTGGTTTTGTGTTCCAGACCTTTTGCTGTACTAACCAAAATTGAATCATCTGAAATGATGTTTTTTAAAGATTCTGTAGTTTCTCTGATTGTAGATGAAGGAATACATAAAAATATAACATCAATATCTTTAAAATCTTCTAAACTGTTTGTAGCTTTAATATTTTCATGTAATTTAATATTAGGGTAATACTCTTCATTATAATGTTTATTGTTTATATCCTCGCATACTTTTTCTCTTCTTGCAAATAAGAATAATTCTTCAGTATTTTCTGAAATTACCTGGGCAATAGCTGTTCCCATTGCTCCAGCTCCAATAACACCAATTTTTAAACTCATTAATTTCACCTCTTAAACAAAGTTTTTTTTAAATGGAGTTCCTTTCTCCAAATCTTTTTTTGCTTTTTTACCTAAAACTTCTTCTAAATATTTCGGATGCAAACCAAATCCTGGTCTGACTGATCTGACATTTTCTTCTGATATTAATTCTCCTTTTTTAACATCTTTAACTGTAAATAATGATCTTGAAAATTCCCTGTTTTTTCGTGTTTTGTCAGATAATTCATAGTTAACTTTTCCCAAAGCTTTTTCTGTGTTTCTAATAGCCATGACCATTCTTTTGAATTCATGAGGCTCCATTGAAAATTCACAGTCCGGACCTCCCAGTTTCTTATCTAATATGAAGTGTTTTTCTATGATTTTTGCCCCTAATGTTACAGCAGCTATTGCTATTTCATCTCCTAAGGTATGGTCTGACAATCCAACTGTTGTGTTGAATGTTTTCTCCATATCATTTATTGTCTTGAGGTTTATCTCTTCATAATGAGCAGGATATGATGACGTGCATTTCAAAATAGCTATTTTGTCATTTCCTTCTTTAAGACATGTTTCAATAGCTAATTCTATATCTTCTTTTTCTGCTATTCCAGTTGATATAATAATAGGTTTGTTTTTACCTGCAACATATTTGATTAATGGAATATCTGTAATTTCAAAAGATGCTATTTTATATGCTGGTACATCCATATCCTCTAAGAAATCTACAGAAGTTTTATCAAATGGTGAAGAGAAAACAATTAATCCTAAATCTTCTGCTATTTTTTTAAGCTTAGGTTGCCAATCCCATGGCATGTATGCATCCTCATATAAGTCATATAATAGCTGCCCATCCCATACTGTTCCTTGCTTAATATGGAAATATTCATTGTCACAGTTTAAAGTTATAGTATCTGGAGTGAAAGTCTGAAATTTAACTGCATCGGCTCCAGATTCTGCAATAGCTTCAATAGTTTTAACTGCAATATCAAAATCATTCATATGATTTGCTGAAAGCTCTGCTATTATAAAAGTAGGATTATTATCCCCTATTTCCTTGTTTCCAATTTTAAAAACCATAAATTAACCTCTATAAACAAATTTTAAAGCATCATTTCCCTTAATTATGCATTCCTCTTCAAATTCAAAACCTATGCTTTCAAAAAATCCAATTGATCTTTTATTTTCTGACTTTATATATGCCAAAACAATATCTTCCCCAATAGCTTCTAAACCCTTTGAAAATAGGAATTTAGATAACGACAATCCTCTATACTTTTTATTCAGACTTATGCTGATGACTGGATACTTTTCATCAAAATCAAATCTTATTTGACCTACAATATCGTTTTCAAATTCTAAAACAAAGAATTTAGTTGAATCATCTTTTAAGATATTTTTAAACCAGAGTTTATGGTTTTCTAAATCAATTTTATCAGAATTGAAAGAGCTTTCTCTTACCTCTTCATCATTAGCTATTTCAAATATTTTCAGACAATCTTCATTTTTTATTTCCCTAAATATCGAATTGTTTCTAATATATTGATTTAAGATATGTTTAACAATTCTTCTTGAACCTTGTCCGTCAACAGCAGAAATTCCCTTAAAATGAGATTCATACCGGTCAATATTTTCTATTCCTTTAATAATATTGTCAAACAAATTAGGATTGTTCCAACATCCAGCATAGTAAATAAATCCCTGTTCCTGCCAGTTTTCAATATTATTTACCTGATTGTCAATAACTCCAATAGCTATTGTAGGTAATCCTGTACATGCAAGTTCATAAAGTGTCTGTCCACTTGCGGAAACTGCAATATCTGAGTTCAACATGGCATTTAACATTCCAGAAGCATCAGGACCATATATTAATTCTGTTTTGTCATCTGCAGCTTTTTCAATCTCTTCCCTGTTTGAAAAACTATTTCCAATTATAACTTTTTTATTTAAATCTGGGAAGTTCTCAGATAATAAATCTAGAATCCCCGGAGTTAGATTCCTCAAATCATTTCCACCTAATGTTATGAGAATAGTTTCTATTTTATCTTTAATTTGAATACTCTTATTTTGCCAGAATTCTTCTCTTAAAGGAATATATTCACTGCCAAGCAAATAGCTTAAATCATGTTTGGATGGATAATTAAGATTTGAAGCTAAAACGGTTCCATTAACAATAATCCCCTTAGGATAATTGATTCTTTTATTGTCATCCAAAAAAACCGTTAGATGAACTTTAGAAGCAAATTCATCAATAAGAGTTTTGTCTGCCAAATAGGAGTCTATTATAACAATATCTGCATTTTCCAGAAAATCATTATCTTCAATCCAGTTTGAAACTATATAATCTTCATTGTTTACATTCTCATCAGTGTTAACAATAAATTTAGGATCATACCCTCTTTCCTTAAAAGCCTGATAGATGGAGCTACATCTGGAAATATGACCTAAACCAATATTTGAACCGCCTTCAGTAAGAATATAAATATTCATAATAATCAGATAGTGGAAATTGTATCAAATAAAGTATCTTTAACAAAATTTATATCTTCATCTGTTAATGTAGGAAACATCGGTATGCTGATTTCTCTTTGATAGAATTCTTCACACACAGGACATTCTCTTTTCTTAAAGCCTAGATTTTGATAATAAGGTTGGAGATAAACTGGAATATAATGAACCTGAACTCCTAAACCATTAGCACGAAGCCTTGAAAAGATTTCAGCCTTCTTAGATTTATACTCATCCTTAAGTAATATTGGATATAAATGATAAGCAGACTCGTTGTTTTCTTTTTCTAAAACCACATCAAAATAAGGATTGTCTTCAAAGAGTTCATCATAAGTTTTAGCTATTCTTCTACGGTTTTTAACAAAATCATCTAATTTTTTAAGTTGTGAAATGCCTAAAGCACATTGAATGTCAGTTATCCTGTAATTGAAACCTAAGTCCTGCATTTCATAATACCAGTCTCCATCAGCTTCATTAACCAGATTATTCTTAGTAATTCCATGAGATCTAAATAGATTTAATTTATCATAATATTCCTCATTATTGGTGACGATAATTCCACCTTCACCTGTAGTAATATGCTTTACTGGATGAAAGCTGAACATTGCCATTTCAGAATATTCTAGAGATCCTACTTTCTTGTTAGCGTACTTTGCTCCTAAAGCATGAGCGCCGTCTTCAATAATTTTAACATCATGCTTTTCAGCTATTTCAGATAGCTCTTTCATGTCGACAGGATTTCCAGAATAATGAACAGGAGTTATCAATTTGGTATTGTCAGAGATATTCTCTTCAACTTTACTTACATCCAAATTACCTGTTTCTTTTTCCACATCGCTGAATCTAGCTTTAGCACCTAAATATAAAGCAGCGTTAGAGGAAGCTACAAAAGTATTTGGTGATGTAATCATTTCATCCCCTTTTCCAAGACCTAAAGCAAAATAAGCACCATGAAGTGCAGAAGTTCCTGAATTAAAAGCAACGGCATATTTGGCTCCAACATAATCAGCTATCTTCTCTTCAAATTCATTGATTCGAGGTCCTTGAGTTATAAAATCCTCTTTTAAAACCTCTACAACGGAATCAATATCTTCATCATCAATAAATTGTTTTCCATAAGGTAAAAACTTAGAAATAAAAAACCCTCCTTTAATTCTCTTCCACAATATTTCTTTTAAAAACAGGATCGACTTTACCGCCTTTTAAAATAATGTCTATGGAATCTTCTTCAATAGCCTGTTTAATATCCACCATACCTTCTTCAGCAGCTTTTAAAAACAGATCAATTTCTTTTTCACTGTGAGACAACATGATGTTATTTATTCCTACAGTTAAAATTCCATTTCTAACCATTGCCTGATTGTAAATAGAATTAATGTCTAAATAATCCAAGCTCCCTTTTCCTTCAAATTCAACACCGCAATGAGGAGGAAGGCCACTTATAATAATTACCTCGTTTAAATCATATTTGTCAACTAATTCTTCTAAGCCATTTTTAAGCTTTTCACCTAAAGTCCAGATATGTTGATAAACCCCATCTCCTTCAAGAATTTTTAAAGCAGCTAAAGAACCTGCCATTGATAAAGCTTCTCCACCAAAAGTAGTTGAAACAAAAACACCTTCAGAAATAAGTTCCATAATCTCTCTTTTACCTGCCACTGCAGAGATAGGTAAACCGTTTCCCATACCTTTTCCAAAGGCAGCCATATCTGGAACTACACCATACAATTCAGATGCTCCACCTAATGCATATCTAAAACCAGAAACGACCTCATCGAATATTAACACAGCACCATATTCATTAGCTAATTCTCTAACTTCTTCTAAAAAACCATCTTTAGGACCATTAGCCTGAATAGGTTCAAGTATAACAGCAGCTATCTCATTAGGATATTTTTCGAATAACTCTTTTAAAGAATGAATATTGTTATATTCAAATGTTTTGGTTAATTTAGCTACATCTTCTGGAACTCCCCTATTGTTTTCACTAGCTCCAATAGACCAGTCATGCATTCCATGATAACCTGACATTGCCACTAAATCCCTTCCAGTGAATGCTCTTGCTAAACGTATAGCTGAAGTTGTGGCATCTCCACCATTTTTAACAAAACGAACCATTTCAGCGCATGGAATAATGTCAATCAATTTTTCAGCAAGTTCGACTTCTAAAGGTGATTGAAGAGAAAATGAAATTCCTTTATCTAATTGATTTTTAACTGCATTGTTAATATCCTCATTATTATAACCAATTGTGATTGGACCTAATGCACAAACAAAATCAATAAATTTGTTTCCATCAACATCAAATAAATAACATCCTTCACCTTTGTCAATGAAGGCAGGAGCATTACCTTCACAATAATACCTATAGGATTTACTATAAGTTTGAGCACCTAAAGGAGTCACTTTAACTGCTCTTTCTAATAATTCATTACTTTTATCATAATTAGCCATATTAACACCTACTTAAAAATCAGCCCATAATCTAGGATCTATTAAATTAACATCATAAATTCGTAGCTTATCAAAATCAACATTCTCAAAGAGTTCATCATTATACTTATCAAGAGTCATGATATTTTTCTCAAGCTCTTCAGAGGAATTAACACCAAAGATTGTAGAATTGATGAAATCATTGGAATAAACAAATAAATTAGCTAATTCATCAACTCTTAAATCCAAACTATTAGCCAATTCTTCTAATTCTTTTTTAAAATACTTAATCCCATCTAATTCTTTAGGAACATCCTCTAAAGAACATGGTATAATACCTTTTAAAAAAGTAGATCTTGAAATCAAGCCAACAGAGTTATCAGATAAAATATCATACATATCCTCAAAACGTCTGTCAAAAATATTATAGGGAATTTGGAAAAAATCAACACTATCGGTAAAATTATTTAAAATAAACTGAGTTTCCTCTAATCCATAGACAGAAACACCAAATAAATCAATAAGATTATCTTCTTTTAGCTGAGCTATAACTTCCCAAAAATCAGCATTTTTAAACAATATCTCATCAGTTTGGTGCAATTGCAAAATTGGAATCTTATCTAAACTTAAACTATCCAAAGATTCATTTACAGAAGAATAAATATGTTCTTCTAAAGTATTGAAATCCAAATCATTTAGATTGTCAATAATCCTTAATTTAGTTGCAATTACAAAACTATTATCGAATTCACTTATAAAATTGCCTATTTTAGTTTCACTGTCCCCATACTCACTGGCAGTGTCTATTAAAGTAACATCATTATCCACAGCTGTCTTTAAAATACTGTTTACCTCATCTTGAGTCTTCTTTTTAGTGAATCCATAATCAAGACCGAACTGAACAGTGCCTAATCCCAATTTAGAAATTCTATAATCATAGCCCTTAAATTTATTGATTAACATGTCGATTACCTAAATCCATGTCTTCTTTTAGTGATTTGCTTAAACCTTCATTGCACCCATACATATTATTAATATTGGTTAATTCTGGTTCCTTTTCAAGTAATTCCAAAATATCAGAAGTTGAAAATAAATTATCCTTATTGAACAATTTTTCATAAATGGTTTCTATAAAAATGAAATCTTCCTTTTCATCTAAAGTCCATCTTAAATCGGAGAAGTCCTTATCATTTACATAATCACCGAGTTTATAGGAATCTGAATTGTTTCTAATATATAATGTAACATGCTCTCGTTCGGATTTTAAATTGGACTTGTTCCACATGTCCTTTAAAATTGAAAAATTAAAAACCTCACAATCCAAACCATCAGGAAATGAGCGGACAATAACATTAGATGTATAATCATTATTTTCAGTAATGTGCTGATTAATAACATTGTCAATAATTAAAGGATCAATCAAAGGACAGTCCCCAGTTATTCTAACAAGGATATCATCATCATTTAGATTATAGGATAAACCTGCCTGATAAAATCTATCTAAAACATCATCCTCATTACCTGCGAAAAAGTTCACATTATTTTCATTGCAGAAATTTGAAATAGCTTCATTTTCTGGAGAGTCACTAGAGACAACAATAATACTGTCTATCCTTTCTGAAGATTTAACTCTATTAATCAAATGTTCAAGAATAGGACTTCCAACAACATCCTTCATGACCTTTCCAGGCAAACGGGTTGATCCCATTCTTGCCTGAATCATAGCATATATCATAAACAACCCAACTAGCCTAATAGACAATATCAATATCTTTTAAAGCTTCCCTAATCTCTTCAACAGTTAGCCATTCAGGATTATTGTCTGAGGAGTAGTAGAACCTGTCTTCTACTTTTTTACCTCCTTCCTTAATATCCACTTCATCCCACCAGTTCAAAGAAGGATATATTATATAATAATCATCGTATTCATATGTGGAACGGGAGTCTTCACGAGTAACCATTACTTCGTGAAGCTTTTCACCAGGCCTTATTCCAACATCCTCAAATTCGCAATCAGGAAGCATAGCTTTAGCTAAATCAGTAACTCTAAATGATGGACATTTATGGATGAACAGTTCTCCACCTTTAGCATCATTAATGGCCTTAGTAACGAGATCAACAGCTTCATCTAAGGTAATCCAGAAACGAGTCATTCTCATATCAGTAATTGGAATTTTAGTTTCCCCTTCATCAATAAGTGTTTTGAAGAAAGGAATGACAGAGCCCCTACTTCCAGAAACATTACCGTAACGGACAACGGAAAAAGAGGTGTTTTTAGCTCCTACATAAGCGTTAGCAGCTATGAACAACTTATCAGAAACCATTTTGGTAGCACCATAAAGATTAACCGGATTTGTAGCTTTATCTGTAGACAATGCGACTACCTTTTCAACACCTTTGTCAATAGCTACATCTAGAATGTTACGAGCACCATCAATATTGGTTTTAATAGCTTCCAAAGGATTATATTCTGCTGCAGGAACTTGTTTTAAAGCTGCTGCATGAACAACAATGTCTACACCATCAAAAGCTCTGTCAAGACGTTGCTTGTCTCTAACATCTCCAATGAAATATCTCATCTTATCATCATATTCTGCAAATTGCCTTTGCATCAAATATTGTTTATACTCGTCTCTAGAATAAATAATGATTTTTTTAGGATTATAATCCTTCAAAACTCGTTCAGTGAATTTTTTACCAAAAGAACCAGTCCCTCCAGTTATTAAAATAACTTTATCATCTAACATGTTAATCTCCTTAAATTTATATATCTATTTTTACATTAATAATATTTTTTCTAAAAATAATCGCCGTTTGACCAATAATCAATTTAAAATACATGTTTATATTTTGAATAATAATTTAAAAAATAAAATTGCAATGTGTTAGTTAATTAAATATTGAAAATTAATCAAAACTTTACTTTTTACAACTTGAAAAATTATTTATATTTTCCAAAATCCACAATATTATAAAAATGATTATATCTCTCTTCCACAGGAGGCACTTCTTTATATTCCCCATAAATCATTTTTAAATAAGTATCATAATCATTAGGAATATTAACTTCGATATTCTCAAAAAGAACTTTTTTGGGAGGTCTAAATAGCTCTTTAGGAAATGCCTCTAATTTATATGTTGTACTTAAATTAGTCACATAATCTGTTTTTTCATCCCGATAATCATTGATAAAATTATTTCCCCATCTTTTCAATTTAGAAAAATTAATATTGAATAATTTAAATAATTTTCTAGAAAATCTACCAATTTTTTCCTTATTTTTAGAAATATAAGCATCTCCGTTTGCTATTTCATAAAGCCAAATAATTTTTTTTAAAATATACCATCTAATCTTGAAAATTCCTCTTCTAATAACATTATCCGGAATATTATCTAAAACGAAAATATCCAAAGCTATACCTACTGTAAAATCAGTGTTTCTATCATAGTAGACGCCAGCTTTAGTGCCTTTTAAACTAAATAAAGAATACCACCTTACATAATCTCTTTTAGTGGTTGAACTTATAAGTTCAAATTTATCTTCTTTATAATTTTTCATAACCTCCATAAATTTGTCATATTGATCTCGAAATAGAATTATGTCCATATCATCATCCCAAGGTATAAAACCTTGATGTCTGACAGCACCAATAGCTGAACCGCCATCTAAAAAATATTCTATATCATTATCTTCACATATCCTGATAAATTCTTTAAGTAAAACTAAATTTAGTTCTTTAAGACGTTTTAGTGTATCTTCATCATATTTGTTTAATTTTTCACGAGCAGGTATTATTGCCATTTTAATCAATACTTCCATTAATTTATGTTTTAATTATTTTGTTATGCTATTAAATATTATTTTATTTACCGATGATATGGTTGAATTGAATTTTTCTCTTATGAGATCATCCTCGTCATAGAGTGAAATAGGATTTATTCGTAC
>OGWU01001065.1_pt1 | contig 16852 bp, 18 predicted proteins | sample 1576071 | NCBI WGS metagenome assembly OGWU01 (sample SAMEA3541582, study PRJEB24748) | human gut metagenome | biome: human gut; feature: human-associated habitat; material: faeces | place: China | collected 2012
GATACTAGTGTCCCATTAGGGTCCTCCGGGGAACTGAGACGTCTCAAAATTCCAGGAGGAACCCAATTGGGACGCTTTTTTCGCGTTTCAATAGGGTACACCCTATTGGGACATCACAACTCCCCGCAGTACAGGAAATCCTCAATCTCATCGGTGGAGAAGCCATCGGCCAGCCAGGTGTCTACTAAGGTGTTGTCATAGCCATACCAATTGGCAATGGTTCTCAGTTCATCCAGGTAGGCAGCTTCGGGGTCCTCTGGCACATGTCGTTTGGCCGGCACGGGCATAGGGGATTGGGGCCAGAAGTAGGGAGAGAAAGCACAGAGGAACTTCGAGGGGGAGAAGCGGGCATGGTCCATCCTACCGTGGGCATCAATTTTTAGGATGTCCCCGCAGTGCAGCGTTATGGACTCCGGCTGACCGGCAAGGCGCATCTTGCCGATGGCGTTTCTTAAAATTTCCTCCGTGGAAGCGTACAGATAGAGCCCCAGCTCGGGGTAGTGATACAGACACAGCGGATTATCGCCCTTCACAAAGTACAGGTTGTCCTTCCGATCCAGCACCGTGAAACAGAAAGAGCCCTCAACCTCTTCAGCCATGAAACGCAGACTATCGAAGTTGAGGGTGCCTTGTTGCTCCATCAGTTGGACGGCGATGTAGCTGTCCGTCTCAGTGGCGGTTGGAGGTAAATGATGGACGCGTCGCAGGACTTTGTCGTTGTGTAGGACGCCATTATGTGCCAGCGCAAAGCCCTCCCCGCGGGCTTTGCCAGCGAATGGGTGATTGTTTTTCCGTTTTAAGGCGGAGCCCTGAGTAGCCATTCGGGTATGCCCCATGATGACTTTGGACGCTTTGGGGACCGTGAAATGGATGGTGTGGGCAGGACCAGGACGCTTATGGATCTGCAGTGTTCCGCCGGCATTGTAGGCGATTCCGGCGGCGTCGGTTCCGCGGGCTTCACTGGCTTCGGCCAGGGCCCGAACCATCTTTGTTTTCTGGCGACGGGACAGGGTATCCCGGTAGTCGATCAGTCCAAACAGGCAGCACATTATAGTTCCTCCTCTGTAGTAATTGGTTCATTGACATACAAACGGCGTTCCTTCAAGTACTGGACCAGAGCGGGCTCGCGGCATCCTGCAACAAAAGAGGTCCAGGATATCGCTTTTACCTCTTGGTCAGAGAGATACAAAGCCACGTCGCAGATGCGGTTGACCAACTGCAGTGTGGCGATTAGGGTGTTATATTTTAGCGTCCCACGGAACATGCGGAACTCGATGGTGGCGGGGTTCTCCAAATTGACGCAGGTATAGCGTCCGCTGTGGTACCCCTTTTTCGCGTGATCAAGAATCTCCTGTGGCTGTTCCCGATAGCCGTACCGCGCGGCCCAGCGGTCCAATTGCCGTGGAGTGCGCCGGCTGAACTTCAACAGTTCCTCCCAGTGTTTCTCCACGAAGTAGAGAACCCGGGCGATGGCTTCCTCCTGAACCGCTGCCTCTGAACCAAAGGCGTTGCGGCTGACATGGATGTGGAGACCACAGGTACCCGATTGGTGGGAACGGTAGCCCAGGGAGACCGCCTTGCGCAAGACATCCTTCCATGGCATCTCGGACAGGTGATAAGGCAGCGTCATGGGATGGGTGACGATCTCAAAGCCATCGTTCAAGGAGCCGTCGTGCTTGGCATAGGCATGGATCGGCCCGGCGAAATTGGCCTGGGCTAGGATCTCCGCAGCGCTGTCAGTGTCTTCGCCTCCTTCGTCCATTTCCAACTCGACGCCGAAGAAGCGAGGGCCGTCTCCATAGAAGATGGGTGTGGGTTTGTAGTAATACGCATGGATGCTTTCTCGCTCCCGCTGTCGGGTCTCATAACAGGTCCAGCACAGGGTGTCCTCCTCGTCGTAGTACACCTCGTCTTGGTGAAGGAGTCTGCCGCAACAATCACAGTGGGTATAGTAGGCATCGTAGCAATCGTCGCACAAAGGGATGCTGTCGGTTCCACGGTTGGATCTTTGCCAGATCCGCTCGCCGCAGTGATGGCAGAGCAGGGTCAGTTCCTCCAGGCAATCTGGGCAAAAGAACTGGTCCTCAAAGTAGAAGCCATCCTCTGCCGGCAAGAATTTTCCGCAGTGGGCGCAAATTTCTTTTTGATTCATCTCGTACCTCCGAAAAGAAAAGAGCCAGTCCCAGGGAACTCCCTGGGACTGGCTCTTTGTGGTGTGTTAGGATCTCGGCCAGATGGAAAGGGCCACGGTGAGCTGCAAGCCTTCCTTGGTGATGGTCAGGGAAAGAGAGCTCTCCACCGGTGGGACCATCTTAGGAAAAGGATTGTGCAGTAAGGGGAGTGTCAATGGAATGGAAGTGCTTGCTGTGCTTGGTACCAGGCTGTGTATGGGGTCGTTGTTCATCGTGTGTCACACCTCCCTGTATCATACAATTCGATGCGGCGGAATCGGTCTTTATAGTGCACCATCTGCTCGGGGGTCAAACTGGTGAAGGTGTCACGGTCTGGTGGGGCGCCGCAGAGGAAGAAGGGACCGGCAATGATGTCGTAGATCTCTCCGTCCTTATCCCGTAGGGCACGGTTTAGGGGGAGACCAAGCAGTTTGCCTTCCTCATGGCAGATCAGCGCTACTGGCTCTGGGAAGGGATAGATGGCTTGGATGGGTCCGCCTACCGCTGCTTGCATGGCAGAGAACCCTTCTCCAATTTCAGTTTGCCTTGGTTGTGCTCCGGGTTGGATCATTAGTACATTCATGATGATAGCCTCCTACAATAAAATAACCCTCCAGGAAAGCGAGTCCATAGACTTTCCTAGAGGGTTTCATGGTTATAATATATATTTTGATTTTGCGTCGTTTCGGTTTGAAGAACCAAACGCTATTTTCTTTTGATATGAACTGGAACAACCATATAAATCGGCGAAGATAGAAAGAGAACCGGCCGAAATCAAGAAATGAGGTGTTTTACATGGATATCAATCGAGCTATCAAGAAAGCTGCCCAACAGCTTAGGTTGGGCAAGGGAGACCACAGGTCACTAAAAAAGGCACAGATTCAAGCCATTCAAGCGGCGGTCAGTGGGGATGATGTGTTCCTGGTGGCACCCACTGGATTTGGAAAGAGTGCGGTTTTTCAGATTACAGCTCTGCTGCGGGGAGGGGTTACCTTGGTGCTGGTTCCTCTACTCTCTTTGTTACGAGACCAGGTTCGGGGATTACAGAATCTTGGGATCAGTGCGGGATACTTTTGTTCAGAGGCCGGATCGATGACAGAGGACGAAATCCTGCAGACGCTAGAGAAGGAGGAATACCTTATTCTATACAGCACACCAGAGTCCCTCCCCAAACTCCGATGGCTGGATGCTTGGATCCGGACTTTGGTGGTAGATGAATGTCACTGCGTGACGATGTGGGGGTATACTTTTCGGAAGGCATATCTCAGTATCGGTTCGATCCTCAGTCTTTTCTCCTATCGGCCAGTGGTACTTGCCATGACGGCTACGGCCCCTCCAGAGATTCGCCAGGAGATGGAACATCTGCTAACGATGTGCCGGGTATGCCACTTCCAGGTTCCGCTCCATCGGAAAAACCTGACCTTTGTTATCCAGCCTGCTGAATCGAAAAAGCAGCGAGAGAAAGCCCTGAAAAAGTTGTTGGCCAAGCACCTAGGAGAGTCCGTCATCATTTACTGTCCCACCAAGGCCATGACTGACCGGGTTTATGGGATGGTCAATAAGTGGTACCCGGGTCAAGTAGCCAAAAGCCACTCCGAGGCAGAGGAGCGCAAGCGCAACGAAGAAGCCTTTTTGGCTGGTCAACAGAACATCATCGTAGCCACCAATGCATTCGGTATGGGTGTGGATAAGCCAGATATTCGGTTGGTTGTGCTATATGGCCTGCCGTTATCTCCTCTGGACTTTTATCAGCAGGCAGGCCGTGGGGGACGAGATGGTAAAAAGGCCACTTGTGTGTTGCTGTACCGGGATGGTGATTACCAAAACAATCTTCGAATTTTAGAGCAGTCTGGCACTACGGCTCAGGGGCGAGAGGCGTTGGATAGTATGAAAGAGATTGCGGATAGCGACGAATGCATTGTTAGACAGACCCTCATGCTCCTCGGGGAGGACACGGCATCCGACTGCGGAAAGTGTTCTTCCTGTCAGCGAAAAAGGAGGAAGAAAGCATGACTTCAAAGAGTGGAATCCACACCTACTCAGTGAGCAAAGAACTGACGTTCCGCCAGTACGCGGAGATACGAAAAAACGCGTCCGGCTATGGTCAGCCGTATCAGTCTAGTTGGAATGGGGAGGAGAAGAGTACAATAAAGAGAACATACCGTTTTGAACAGTTTCCAGGAATCCATCTTACCTTGTATGACATCATGAAGGATGAGTATAATGCCGGGATCAAACGTGTTAACATTCAGATCGAGCCATGCCAGGTGTTGGGAGATACGGATCCCGCTGCACTCTTTTCCCCAACGAGAGAGAACTACAGGGCTCTGCTTAGGCACTTAGAGAGCGTGTTTACCATCCTAGCCGTTCCAGGAGACCCCGATACGATGCCCATTTGCCGGGTGGATGTTACCAAAAATTTCTTTCTGGAATCATCTGCCATGGTCCAGAGCTATCTGCATGTGTTCAAGAAGAGCCTTATCCCTAGGGATTATAAGTTGGAGAAGTTCCGTCAAGGGAAGGCAAAGGATCCGCAGCGGGCCAACCAACACAGCCACTGCATCAAGGCCAACCATGTGACTGTCTTAGTGTATGACAAGATTGACCAGCTAAAGATGATTGGGCGAGAAGACGAACGGGTTACCAGGAACGCCATTTTGCGCGTTGAGGTCCAAATGAAGCGAAAGAAGTTTCAACAGTACGTGAGTGAAAGCGCTATGGGAAACCGTGCTATTCTCAAGGAGCTTTACCGACAACGGGAAACGATATTAAAGGGATATTTCAAGAAGATGGGACTCACATTGGGTGACCATTTCATTTACGAAAGAGCGAAACAACAGATCAAGCGGAACATCAAAAAACCAGAACAGCAGGCACGTATGTTGCTTTTGCTCAGGAAGTGCAGTGATTGCCAAAATTTAACACAGGCGATAAAGTACCTGAAGGAGCAGACAAGAGTTAGCACAAAACAGATCAATGCTATCTTGGAGAAATTTCGGAAACTTGGAGTTAGTCCGATCTCCCTTCCCAATGCCAACGAGCTCATATTCTTGCCACAGTTGGGAAGATAATTTGACATGGTGCCATCATACATTTTGTGTAGCGTTGCGATATAGAATAGAACCATCAGCTAAAGAATCGCTGTTTTCGTGAAGTAAGCTATCTGTAGGGGCTTACTTCACGAAAACAGCGTACAAAAAAATATAAACAGACTGGTTTCAAAGCATCGGAGCAGCCTGTTTATATTTTTTTGTACGACTGAATCTTAGCTGATGGTAACGTTCTTTTTGAAAACTCAATTAAAAAATAAGGGAAAAACAGCATTGCCATGGGGGTTATGGAGAAAATTGAGGATAAATAGGGAGGTGAGGGATGGTATATTATGGTTTTAATCAAAAATTATAGTACATATCTCTGCGAAAGACAATCATAGCATATTCGAAGAGTCACCTCTGAGGACCGTTCTCCATTTTCTACTCAGAGCGGAAAAGGAAACCTTTTTGCGCTTATAAATGAGAGTAACGATTCTACCTGATGTGATTTGTGGAGCCCTGTTTTGCACCAAATGGCGTAATGCTCGCAATTATTAAATAGCAAATTATACTCTGTTTCGCCGAGCTTGCTTTTCGCACGACGAATAGTTTCAGCAGGAGGATAGAGATGGTAGTCTTTGGAAGAAAGGACAGTATATAATTCTATAGCGATAGAAATACCGCTGAACGAGCCAGCAAGTGCGCTTTGTATTGGAGGGTTGACTGACACTTTGCCAGGGCGACCATAGTTTTCAGGAAAGATAAGTACAAATAGATTATTGGAATCGCGGACAAAGTTTTGTAACGTTGTGATATGGATGTCAGCACTTCCAAAGTCACCGTCTTGAGCAGCGTACTCATAAATACAGTGGTCATTCTCATAAATTCCATAATGATCATAGAGGCCTCCAATGCGGTGAACGCCAATAACATCTCCGTATTGAGGACCTGAGATCTTTGCCCTCGGTGCTAGTTTTTCCAGTTTAGCGCGCATGGGTCCCTCTTCTCCCCAAGCCACGCGGAAGTTATTCTCATCCAGAATTCTACAGTGCCCAGTAAGGATGTGGCGTTGTAAGACAAAGCCTCCTCTGGCTGCTAACTTGTCCCAGAATACTTTCCCTCCAGTTGTTGGAAATGGGATGTTGAGAGGATCTCGTTTTTCGTCAAAGATAGACATTATTCTCTCTCCTTATGATGCAAATAATTCCAGGTTTGAGAGGGAGCCGTTATCCCTTGTTGACTTCTGTCTCAGTGGATGGCATTTTTGTCTCATCTGTAACACCTGATATGATGCTTGCAAGCATGTTTGAGAGCCTTTTGGTAAACAAGCCTGAAGCGCACCGTCTGGGCTGATATTTTTAGGGGTATAGTAGCTTCCTGGTGCATTAGAATTGTTTTCGGCTTTATGGGAACCAGTATAGTTTATTTTTTAATAGTAATCCTCAGAGTCCAAAATCTTTTCAATATCATTTCCAAGTGAATTGACAAGAAGCATTTTTAAGAGTTCTTCATGCTCCCTACCTTGAGAGATAAGGTGTTCAAAGGGCCTCTCCAGATGCCGATTGTATTGCTCAGACTGCTTGTGAAGATCAGCAAGTCGCCTCTTGATTTCTGAGAGCCCTGCCCCAATTTCCTCTTTTAGCATGGATAGCGACTGTTCCTCCGTCTGCAGAACCCGTTTCTGATTTTTTCCCATCTGTTCGACGAGACCAGAAAGGGAATCTCGTTGTACGTCTGCACTGTGCTGGATCCATTGCTCTAGAGAACGGAATCGTGCTATGGTGCTTTCCTCTAAATGTTGAACTGCGTCAACAATCTCACAAATGGAGGAATTCATCTCCGATAGCTTCTTCAGGATTTGCTTATGTTCTTCATCCATGCGAACGAGCTGGTCGTTCTGTTCGCGGCATAGCGCCGAAAGATCTTGAATATCTGAATAGTTTGGAAGTCCTAAAAAGTGCCAAAATCTTCGTCTCTTCATAGGGAACCTTTTCCTGCCAACAGCTCAAGAACAGCCTCACTGGCACCTAGTTTTTGGACGGGAAGAAGAATGGCGTCCTCATAGGTATAGATGTCTCGGAGACGAGCGTTCTTGATTTCCTGAATTTGTCTCATCAATTTCTCTAACTGGTTTTTGTTTGTGTTGCTCAATTCTTGTAGCTCAGCCTCTACGCAATCACATGCACTGTCAAGGGCTTGGTTCAAGCTGGCACAAAGGGAATCCAATCCCTCTTGGATCACCTTTTTCCCAAAGTGTTCCATTTTCTGATGTTTTTCCTCCCCGCTGGCAAGCTTAAGAATGGAAATGCACTCGGGGTCAGACAGGGAGACCCGCACTGACAGGACGTGGAGAAGCTTTCCGTCGATGCTGCTGCTGACAAGCTTTTTCTGCGCCTTTAAGTTCCGAATAATAGGGCCCTCAATCAAGCCGTCCATGACGCCGATTATACTGTCAAAGAAACCATCTATCCGTTGGCGAGCGGCGTTTTCCAAATCGGAAGCTTGCGTGTGCAAGCTACGTGAAAATTTAGAGAGCATTTCTGCAATCTGTTCCGTTTCATCCACGGTGGCGGTGTTCTGATCATAAGAGCGCGTTTGAGAAACTTGTTTGCTTGTTTCATGGCATGCATCTTGTATCCATTTCCCCAATTTTTCGATCGGATAAATTCTGGTTTTGTCTCCGAACCATTCGATACATTTGCCAAGCCCTCTGACTAAATCTTTAAGTGCCACAGTCATCCCTTCCTCAATTCATCATCGATCATGTCACAGCACGTCATAATCAATTCTGCCTTGGCCTTTAAAGCATATCGCTTGTCTCTGTCATCCACGGCAGAGCGTATGGCAGTAATCTCATCCTCCGCCTTTTTCAACTGTTCTACCCGCAGGTCTTTCTGGGCCTGAATGAGATCGATGAGCGATTCCTGCACCTGTTCGATGATTTCTTCACAGGTATGGGCGCAGTGTTCGATCGCATTCTGGATGACTTGTGAAGTAAAATGCTGAATTTCCTGTTCTTTCTCAGGACCGGGGAGCATCCAAAGGATACGGTGATAGGCAGGGTCGCTATCGTTGAAGTGTTTTGATACATCCGTTGCGATCATACCTGGGATATTCTCGGAGAGCATTTCGACATGGCGCATTAGATTATTGATTTGCGAAGGATGGATGTCAAGCATATCAGAGGAGTTTTGTATCGCCTTTACCAAATTTTGTTTGTATAGATGCAGCGTTTCTACGACAGCCGACTCAACATGACTAGCTTGTGCATTGATCTGATCGCAAAAGTCTTTCTGTTGTTTGCTCCGCGCTGTGATATCCTCTGGGGTCTGTTGTTTTGGTCGTTTGAATATTTCCTCAACAATTATGGGGATGATAAGCGCTGCGACCTTTTCTGCGATCTCTTTCCAGCCCTGTGCTATGACAAAACTCATATTCTTGCCCCCAATCTACGGATAGCGTCTGTGGTTTCTTGCTTAATTTTTTCAGAAAAAGCACGGATTTGTGCAAAGCTTTCGTCTAACTCCTTTTGCTCAGCGCGGGCATCCTCTAACCGTTTGGCATTTTCTTGGGCTTTTTTCTCGATCTCTTCAATGCTGGCGGTGCTGGAGGCGATGACCTCTTTTTGACGGTTGCGAACTTTGTCCATCAGCAGAGAGATCTCATCTTTGATGACAGAATAATGCCCCTTTATATCCTTCAACAAAATGGATTTGCTCTTAGTTATAATGTCGTCATGCATCCGACGCTTCAGGATATCAATTCCCGTAAAAATCAGAAGCTCTTCATATTTTTGGTCGATATCGGTTGGGTTGCATCGCAGCTTCATTGCAGAAGACCAGAGCTGAAACAGATCATCTTCCGAAAGGGAGTTCTTATCTTTTAATAGGGTATAGAAATGACCGGAGGTGGCAAGCAGATTTTTTTGGGCCAAGCGGGGGGAGCCATAGCAGGTGGGTTCTTTCAGATATTCCAACCAAACTTTGCTCTGCTTTCCCCAATCCTCTCGGGGCTTATTCAGGGAGTCTTGTTGAGTTGCGATCACATATATTTTTTCTGGTTGATAGCGTGCGTTAGAGAACACACTATAAATTGTGGCGAGTTCAGGTCCACTCAATTTATCGGCCTTTACACAGACAAATACGGCGTTGGCACGATCAATATAATTCTTTGTAATCTCAGAGCGATATTCCACAACGTCGTTCAGTCCAGGGGTGTCCACAAGTACGACGCCTTCCGGCAATTGGGTGTGAACCAAGGATACCTCAACTTCCTTCACAAAGTAGTGTGTGGCGGAACGGGAAGAAGTCCATTTTTCAATTTCGGCTTTCAGTTCATCTCGAGTTTGGAAACTCATATACAAAGGGGCGTGCCCAATCCAGTTTTTCTCCTCATTGGCAGCGTTTAATTTCTGATATTCCTCCATAAATTTGGAGCTGGGATACATGTTTGCGCTTTTCCAGAGAGTTGCCCATTCTTCTCTGCTGTAAAATGTGATGGAGACCCCGTCTTCCTTATTGCTGCTGCGAAACTTAGTGAGTGCTGCCGTTTCCGGTGTTACCTCGGTGGAAGCTAGTTTTTCATCCAAAATAGCATTGATCAGGGAAGATTTTCCTGCCTTGATGGCACCGACAATGGCGATATGGAACTCCGGATTTGCACATTTTTTCAAAAAGGCTTGTGTTTGCTGCTCCAGACGAGGGTTGATCTCATCCACCAACTCTGGCTGATGGAGTAATGCGTTCACCTTATCAATGGTGTGCGCATATTTGGCTGCTGTGGCATCCCACAGAACCTGGGTGGTCACTGCGGGGGATTGGATAATCTGCTTTAGAGACGCGAGCCTCTCTTCGTACTGCTGCTTATTTTTGGGCTGCGTAAACTCAATGTGTTCCATTTGTGTACTCTCCTTCTTCTCTATTTTGGGGTGCGCATGTGAGTTGCCTGCGGGAGATGTTTTGGAAGGCTGTTGGCGCTGAAGATATGATTGGAGTGTGGACGGAACGTGGTTGGCTGTCTCAGTATCTGGAAGTGTGTGCAACTGCCTCTCGGTAGCGGCGGTTTATTGAATGGTCACCGCTCGCAGATGCCGTGGAAGAGAACCGATCACAATCCTCTGTTTTTTATCATCGTGCAAAAAATAGATCCGCAGCAAACTCTCAGGGTCATTGCCTACGCAAAGGTGGAAGTCCAGGGCGCTTTCTATGGGCTTGCCGTTCCGCCCAGGGAAATACTTGATCTTATATTGTAGTGGCGTATGGGCAATGGTGCTGGCACCGGTGGGCTTGACCTCAAAGGGACGTCCGTATTTCTGACTGCATCGGGTGTTCATCTCTTCCGTGGAGAGCCCTTCAAAACGGCGGGCATAGTAGTCCGTGGCCAGAAAGTCGAGGGCATCGCAGATCAGGTCCAGATCCACACTTTTTGCGTCCCGCTCGGCCAGCAAAGAGATGGCTTTTGAATGGAACAGCAGACGCTCCGCAAAATATTTTTCAGACCACGCGGGGATCTGGTTGTGTTCGGATGGCCGGTCCAACTTCCGCTCCAGGAAGTGAACGTAGTCATCCCTTGCAGAGAACTGCGCCGCCTGCTGCTGTAGTTTCTCCTCACAGGCTGTGCGCAGAGTGTCCTTTTCCTCCTCGATCCGGCGAATGTAGGCTTTCTGTCGTTCTACCTGTTCCTGGAGAACGGCGCAGGCGGCCTCTGCTTCTGCCACTTTGGCCCGCCAGGAAGATTCCACGTTCCGAACATGGCCGGACCAGTCATCCGCCATCACCTGGCTTTCCTGACGGAGCTCCTCCGTGGCGGCAACCAGGCCTGCCCTGGCGTCGGAGAGAAAGCGGACTTCACCAAAGTCAAAATCCTTTCCTCGGGGGTAGGTTGTAACCAGATTGCGCAGGCGGGACAGAGCCTCATTCTGTCGGATGGTGGAGGGCTTGTAGGGCAATACTTCCATGGAGCCACCAGAGTGAGTGGGGGACCAGAAAAGAATGTCTCCGGGTTCTAGCTTGCGCCCCAATCCTTTGCATAGACGATCCAGTTGGGCAGCCTCTGCCAGATAGGTCCGGCAGAAAGCAAAACTCTGTTTGGCAAAGCCCTCTACATCATAAGGAGGGTCCCGGTATGGAATTTTCACGGCGATTTCAAAGGAGGGTTTCTGAAAAAGCATTTCTCGGATTTCCAGACTGTCGATGAGGTTTTTTCTCAATGCTGTTGTGGAGCCAAAACAAGGATCGGCTGGCGTCTGGGTAAAGACGACAAGGGGAAGTTGGTTGTTCTGATTCTTGCCGAGGGACAGCAGCTGCTTGACGTGTTCCCCGCTGGACAGACGGGTAAATGTTTCCGTCAAGGGGAGGATTTGCTTGAGCCCAAACCGCTTGTCCCGGGCCAGCCGCTTGACCACCGCCAGCCGGTAGACTTCCGCTTGGGTGGGGGTATTTTCCGGGTCGGCGATTACCGTGCGAAAGCCACAGGCCAACTGGGTTCCCACAATACGAAAGCCAATGTTGGTCTCGATAATCCGCCCCGGCATTGCTTCCCTGAGCTGATCAGGGTTGCCAGGGTCAGAACCTAAGTCGGGCTCTGTGATTTGCAACGTCCAGATTCCTTGTTCGGGCAGGGAAACCACATCGATGACGAAGCCATGGTTAATGTGGAAAGAGAGAAGCGCATCTTCTGTGTAAGACAGGGCATCTTCAGGTCCGGGCGTGTGTAGTTCTGGTGGGATATCTTCCCCCAGTCGGGAACGCAGCCACTCCAATACCGTCAGAGCGGCAATACGTAGGCCTGTATGTGGGTCCGTCTTTTTGTTGGCCATGTAGGCGAAGAGCTGATAGGTGGGGTAGAGATGAGTGCGGAGAAGTTTTACCACGCGGTAAGGTTCTTGCTGCATCGTATCACCTGACTTTTATTGGTCTACTATGAACCGTTTAGAGATTTTTGGTATGGTCGGGTTTGCTGATCAGTTGCACATACTCCCCCTGGCTGCGCAGCCACATCTCAATGCCTTTTCCGAATACTTCGGCTTCAATGACCCAGCCACTCTCATCTTGCGTTACGACTTTTGCAGTGGGAAGACGGTCTAGTACAGCCTCTATCGATGGACCGGTGTAGCGGAAGCGGATGGTCTCCAGTGTCCCGCCATACATAAACTGCACCCGTTTTCGGAACTCCCCTTCTTGGAAGCGGTCAGCATATGGAGGATGGAAATGCTCTCCGGTTTCCTGAAAACGAACAATGCGATCCAGTCGATAGATAGTAGGGAAGAGGTCATCCGGGTTTTCAAAGGCCTTGGCCTTGTCGATGCCGCGAATGAAGCCCACCAGATAAAAATAGTATTCAGAGAATAATAAGCCTACCGGTTCAATGACGCGATGGACAGTTTCTTTCCCCTTGAGCTTTTGGTATTCGATCTCAAGGACGGTATGACTTTGAATGGCTTGTCCGAGTTTCCAGAGGCCGGGTAGGATTTTTGTTCCGTGGTGAGGGGGGACATACAAAAATTTTTCGTTGGCAATCAGGCTTTTGACCATGCGTTTGTTTTGTTCTGTCACGCAACGGTCAAGCAGCTTATCCAGCAACGGAAACATTTCCTCTTGTACCATCGAGCGGCTCTCCAACAGAATCTTACAGACGGCCAGGATCTCACTATTGGTGAACACAGCTTCTTCTTTCTGCACCAAGCGATATCCTTGATGGCTCCGGTCATAAACGATGTCTTGAGGGAGATTTTGATCGGCGAAAAAGCAACGGAGAGACTCCATATCACGCTGTACACTTCGCTCGGAAGTGCCAAAACGCTGACTCAGTTCTCGCTTGTTGAGCACATCCCCGCTGGCCAGCCTGGAGTAGATGACCAAAAGTCGTGCAGATTTTGCTTCACTGGCCAAAATGAGCGCATCCTTTCTTCTTTGCAGGGCAATATTTATATCTATTAGATATAATATCATCTCTTGTGACTCATGTCAATCTTTGGCGGGATTCGATACCATAAGAAAGAGGTGATGGCCATGAAATCAGAGTATGCCGGGAATTATCGCCAGTTGGGGTTAAAGATCTCCTATTATCGGAAACTGCGGGGCCTGACCCAAGAGCAACTAGCGGAAAAGATCGAGCGCAGCCCGGCGTTTATCGGCCACGTAGAGGCACCGAACATTCAGAAGGCCATCTCTCTGGATACGCTGTTTGACATAGCCAGAGTGCTGGAAGTTCCTGCCTATCGCTTCCTCCAGTTCGAGTGGGAGGATTGAAGCTTACCTTTACCATACCACATAGCCTGGACAGTCAGTGTCGTGGCGGAAAAAAACAGAGAAAGTTTTACAAAATATGCAGAACGTGTTCCGAAGAAAAGCGGAACACGTTCATTTTTAGAAAAAGAAAAAAATAATTGTTTTGAGGAGAAAATTCGCTAATTTGTTTGCGGATTCTGAAAAGGCATCCGCAAAGGCAGCCCCCATGTACTTCTTGTTGCCCCACTGGATGTCAGCTACATGGTGCAGCCGGGCACAGACTAGCATCATAGCAGAGAGTTACCAGCTGGGAACCTGCCCATCATACGGAAACGACGACAGCTTTTCTGGTGGGGCTGTTCCATGAAAGTGTTGGTGTAGGTACAGGTTCAGCGTTCCCTTGACAAGTCGCCCCACGAAAAACCGCCTGCAGAAATGCAGGCGGTTTCCTAATCTACGTCGTTCATTCTGGTGCTTCATCCTCCTGCGTATCGCCAAAGAGGACACGCAGGTAATCCCGGCGGGCATAGAGGATACGATCCACATAGACGTCGCTGCCGGATACCCGGTAAAAGGTGAGGTAGTTGCCCGTGACCAAAAAGCGGTAGTCACTTTCTACATTGGCAATCGAGGACAGCGGCGCGCCCATTTCTGCATGGTTCTCCAGATGATCCACATCGTTCATGATGCGGTTCACGATACGCTCTGCCGCAGAAACATTTTGAAGGTTGTACGCAATATAATCCCATATTTCGTCCAGGTCTCGCCGCGACTCCGTTGCGTAGTGTATCTTATTTTTCCCCATTTGCCCTTGCACGGAAATGTGCCCTCACATCATCCGGTGTCAGCCAACCTTCCGTTGCCCCAGACTTGTGCCCTTTGGCAAGTTCATTCATCAGGCGGATGGTGGCCTGCGTCCGCTCATAGTCTTGGATATCTACAATGGCATACCGGCCCCGGCCATTCTTCGTTAGGAACACCGGAGAGCCCACTGTTACATCATGCAGAACCTCCGTGTAATTGCGCAGATCCGAGATAGGCTTGATGTTCGGCATGGTACTCAACTCCTTTCACATCCCTAGTATATCTCAGGTTGCTGTAAAATTCAACGGCATTTTTGCAGCAATGTCCGCGTCCACCCTACGCACAGCCACTTGGGTCTGCGGGGCGGTACGATGGATACGGCACCAGAAAGTTGACCAGGTGTTTTCTGGAACGCCCCCGGTGTGTTCATCGGGACAAAAGACTTCTATACGCAAGAAATGCCGGTAAATGCGGGATTTACGGCATTTCTTGATAGGGCTTGGTGTTTGTTTGGTGTTTAAATTTATGTAACGCCGTAGCACACAACACCACGATAAATACCTTTCGCCTCATCCTGGCTGTCGTGGCGTTTTTTATTTTGCATTGTTTGCTTTTTCCTCAACTGAAAGAATAAAGTCTGCCAGTGTCATAGCGGAATTTACAAAGAGCCTGGCATGGTGTTCATCAATGGCTATTCTTTTAGCACCCACACCATGTGCATCGCTATCTTTGTTCCTCATCTCGGCAATAGCGGATACAACGCTATGCAGTCCCGAAAGGAGGGTGTTGATCCGCTTGTCTGTGCTTTGGTCTGTGTGCATATTGTAGAGGGTCTTAACTTGTTTGAATAGTTTTCCCATATCACCACTGTCGGAAGGCGTGTCTCCCTTCTTTTCTATGACATAGCAAAATATCTCTTCTAAAAGCGTTCTGGATTTTGTAATGGCACTGTCAAAATTGTTTTGTGCGACATCTTCCATAGCACGGCTCGAAATGCTTTTAATGTATTCTCTGTCTAAGGTTTTAATTTTAGGTGCTTGAACATTGACTTTGGTGCCAATTTTTCGAATTGCAAATCGATTTCCGACAGTAGCAAGCTCATTTCCTCCAAAGATAAGCACTCCGTTGATTTTTTCTTGGATTGTTGAAATGATATGGTTATATGCCGTATCTATTTCGTTTGCCCCACGTCCAGAAAAAACTTTTGAAAATCGCTCCTTCGCAAACAGATAGGCCAGCAAGTCGGAAAAACGACCTTGTTTGAGGCAATGATCCATGAGGCCATCGAGATACTTCCAACGGCTCAAATTGACCCCACCCCATGTATAGGTGACTGGCAGTCCGAACATCGTAGATATTCCGCACAAATCTGGACCGCTTAGATATGGCATTGCCACTTTTACTGACGTACCGTCTTCAAACTCAAATGTGCCATAATCGGTATCACCATCTAAAATGGCGATGATTTCCTTTGTTTTTAGCAACGCATAAGGATCTCTATCTTTCAAAAATATATCACCTCTGATCTGCTTATTTCCCCAGCTGCGCCTGTAATTCCTGGAAACTCTCCAGGGCACTTTGCAGATTTTCGATAATGTCGGAGGCCAGTACATCCGGCTCGGGCAGGCTGTCGAGGTCGGCAAGGGACTTGTCCTTGATCCAGAATATGTCCAGGCTCGTCTTATCCCGCTCCAGGATCTCCTTGATATCGAATCTGCGGAACCGGCCATCAGGGTTATCCTCCGACCAAGTCTGTGTCCGCTCGTGGCGGTTTTCCGGGTTATAGCACTGGATAAAATCCGCAAGGTCAGCCTCGGTCATGGGGTGCTGTTTCAGTGTGAAATGGACATTGGTGCGGAAATCGTAGATCCACACTTCCCTTGTCTGCATCTCGGCACTGGCAGGCTGTTTGTCAAAGAAGATAACATTCGCCTTGACACCCGGCTTGTAGAAGATGCCTGTAGGCAGACGCAGGATTGTATGCAGATCTGTGGTCTCCAGCAGCTTTTTTCGCACAACCTCCCCAGCGCCGCCCTCAAACAGGACATTGTCCGGAACAACGACCGCAGCCTTGCCCGTTGCTTTCAGTATCGTGTTGGTATGCTGTACGAAATTCAGCTGCTTATTGGAACTGGTTGTCCAGAAATCCTGCCTATTGTATACCAGGTCTTCTTCCTCCTGTTCGCCTTCCTCGTTGGTAAAGGTGAGGGAGGACTTTTTGCCGAATGGAGGATTGGTCAATACATAATCCACACGGTAACCGGGATCGGTCAAAAGTGCATCGCCCAGGGTGATCGGCACGGTCCCGTAGATATCCCCAATATTGTGCAGATACAGATTCATCAGCGCCGTTTTATAGGTGGCAGGCACGATCTCATTCCCATAGAAGGTCTGATTTTTTAGAAACTCCTTCTGCTCCCGGTCAAGGGAGTAGTGCGCCGGGTCGGCAACATACGCTTGGGAAGCCAGGAAAAATCCCCCGGAGCCGCAGCAGGGATCTGCGATGGTCTTCATAGGCTCGGGCCGGATGCAGGCTACCATTGCCCGGATCAAGGCACGAGGTGTCCAAAAGCTTATGGGCGGCCAGCCGGTTTACTATTTCCGCCTTTTCCTGTCC
>OGWU01001080.1_pt1 | contig 16674 bp, 12 predicted proteins | sample 1576071 | NCBI WGS metagenome assembly OGWU01 (sample SAMEA3541582, study PRJEB24748) | human gut metagenome | biome: human gut; feature: human-associated habitat; material: faeces | place: China | collected 2012
CGGCTTTGCCCGGCCGGCGCGAATCGCCAACACGAGCGCGACCGCGCTTTGTCCGTTTCGCGCAAGGATCCTGTCCCTGTCCATGCGTCATGCCGTCTCGCCAAATCCTAGCTCCGGACGCGACGTGGTGGGATTGACGGATAGTACTATCTTGTGTGCCGTTATCGGGACTCATGACGTCCGGTAGGATGCGCAACGCCTCGTTGCGCTTCATGTCCATGAGCACGAAATTTGTCTCCCGGTAAATAGTTCCGTTGCTACATGAGCAGGTGTTCGAAAAGGACAGCTGTCAAGCAAGCGCAACAGTCTCAAAGAAGACATCAAAGGGAGAAAGCCAGCCGAGACACTTGCAGGGATCAGATCAAGGATCCGGTCAAACTCGGCTTGTGATACCTCCAGAAAGTTACAACCCTTGGGGAAGAAGAAGCGGAGCAGTCCATTGGCATTTTTGTTGCATCCTCTTTGCCACGGCTTATGCGGTTCGGCAAAGTATACTGGCGCTTTGATCTGCTCCTCCAATTCTCGAAACTCCGCGAATTCTGAGCCATTGTCCAACGATAGGCTGTGAACCGGTTTAACCTTGAGCGCTTCAAGGATTGCCGCTCTGGTCTCTGATGCCTGTCTGGAATGAACCACCCGGCCACATATCCAGCCGCTTTTGCGGTCTACCAACGTCACCGCGCCCCCTTTCCCCCTCCGCCACACAGCGTATCCCCTTCCCGATCCCCGATGCGCTTCCTCTGGCGTATCTCTTCTGGCCACTCGGGTATAATGCGTTCCGGATGAATCGTATTGTAGTTGGCTCGGCGCAAGAAGCCTGCCCGTGAGAAGGCCAAGGCTGTCATTGCCGAGTTGCGCAAAATGAAGCTAAAGGAGGCGGCAAAGAAGGTGGAAGATGGCATTGAAGCGACTCTGACCTACTGCGACTTCCCGCCTGAACACTGGACGCAGATCCGCACGAACAACGTCATGGAACGCCTGAGCCGCGAGATTCGCAGACGCACGCGTATTGTGGGCACCTTCCCCGACAGCAACTCCGCCCTGATGCTCGTCTGCGTCTGCCTGCGCCATGTCGCAGGCTCTCAGTGGGGTAACAGGAAGTACATGAACATGAAGCACCTGAAGACCGCTTTCGGCGATTCCTCCTTTGCATGACAACTCTTTCCTTTCACTGCTTGCTAACTATTTGCGCATAATGGTTGACAGTACCGTACCTACCATCTGATTACGTTTTGTTTTAACTACGGATTGGTATTACATTTCCTGTCTTTATTATACCAAAAAGGTCGCAAGTTTACGACCTTTCTTGACAGGCTGCACAATCTATAACCATCGGCAGTGTTGACAAGCTCACCCTGCAGGAGTCATTGTTAGCCTGCAGGAACTCTGTAGGGCTTTATATTAAAGTATTTAAATCTAAATCATATGATTTTTTTGTAAGACACATCATTGCGATGCAAAGTAATCTCATAGCGGTTACGATCTCCGGGAGCGAGAATAATGGTACATTCGAAGATTTCGCCATTTGTATTGGTGGAAGTACGCATTATCCGAAAAGCGGGGGTGCCTGCTTTGCAGCCGAACAATTCCGCATCTTTTTCCTTCAAAGTAACTACTTCGTAAATTTCTGTAGCCTCCTTCGGGGGAGAATTGGTGTATTCGCTGATCATCGTATATAGTGAATCATTCAGATTTTCTGATGTTAGGTTTCGGCAAAAACGGACAGGAATGTAAGCAGTCTCCAATATAATAGGCCGCTCGTTTGCAATTCGAAGGCGCGTAATTTTATATACAGCTTCGCTTTGAGCAATGTTTAAATGTTCTGCAATTATAGGACTCGGCTTGCCAATTTCAAAACGCAGTACACGGGAAGACGGTTTCAATCCCATACTGACCATCTCATGTGTAAAGTTATACATCGTGTTCAAATTTCGATTTAGTTTGGGCTTGCAGACAATCGTGCCTAAACGCTGCTTGCGTACAATAACGCCGTTTCGCTCTAAAATTGAAAGCGCACGACGCACTGTAGATCTGCTGAGACTCAATGTTTCACACAGCGATAATTCAGTAGGAAGCAAATCATTTATTTTTAATTCCTGGTTTTCAATTTTCCGATTTAGAATATTGGCCAGTTGAGAATACAATGGCACAGAAGAATGATAGTCGAGATCTGTAGGAAGAACAATCTGCTGAATGTGAGCCACGGCAAACACTCCTATTACAGAATAAGGGCATTTTCTATAATTGAATTGTACATACATTTTTGTAATATGTCAATCAAATTTATACGTTTTGAAGATGAAAGTTGGAAGCGTTTTGCGTATATGCTTCGTGAAATATACCATAAACTAAATATATAATCTAAATTATACATAAATTATAGCGCAAAATTATAATGTATTAATGAATATTTATGCAAAATAGGTTTTAGGAGCAAATTTGCTCGACAAGCATTTGTTTGTATTGTATCATACAAATATCAGCGATGAATAATCGCATATTAAAAAGAGGAGGAATACACATGAAGAAAATGCTATCTCTGTTGGTTGTGCTGACTCTTGTTTTTGCTGGCCTCGCCATTGCCGAAGAACCCACTACAGTAACCATTGGCATTTCAGTCCGCAATATTGAAAACCCCTATTACGTACAGGTTAAGGAAGGGGTCGAAATGTTCTGCGATTACATCAGGGCGCGCGGCGACAACGTAGAATTTGACATCCAGTTCATAGCTTGCGATTCCAGTGATGAACAGCAAATTTCTGACGTTCAGGCAATTATTGCGCGAGGCGGCTCTAACACATTAATCTACATTGACCCGAACAATGCGTCCGTATGTGCTTCGGTCGCACGCATCTGTGAAGAAAATCAGGTATACTGGTGCTCTGTCTGGTCTTATGCGGACGGTGTGTATCCCTACGATTACGACTACTATGCGTTCTATCAGTCGCCTGGCGAGGTTGACGTCATGTGCGAGCTGATGCTTGATATGTTCGCTAATTTTGATACACCCAATGAAGGCAAAGTTGTATTCATCAAGGGATTAGAGGGCAATACGGCTTCCAACCATCGCTACGATGGCTTCTGCAAGGCTATTGAGCAAAGTCCGAATATCGAAGTGCTGGACGTCCAAAACGGCGATTGGAACCCCCAGACAGCACAGAATCTGACTACGACTTGGCTGAACCTATACGGGGCAGAAAACATTGACGCCATTGTATGCGCAAACGATGAAATGGCACTAGCCGTTGTTGAGACTCTCAAGGCGGAAAACTTGAACGGCACGATTAAGGTTACTGGCTTTGATGGTATCCCGGATGCTGCCAACGCCATTGCTGAAGACAATATGTACGGTACTGTCGGAGCGAACCCATACGTTGAAGGAGGCCTTGGCGTCGCTTATCTGTATGCCTGCTGGAATGGCGAGCTGGACGTTACTTCTCTTCCTAATGGCCAGCGTTCCTTCCTGACGGAGCCTCAGATGGTTACTCCCGCCAACGTGGAAGAGTATCTCAACTCCACTCCGGAACTTGATTTCGAAAACTATATGAGCATGATCGTTGAAGAGCTGGATCTGACCACGTATTCCTGATCTGAACCGGCGTTTGGTTTTATTCAAACAGACAAAAACAAATGCGGTGTGCCGAAGCGCCGGGCAACCGGCACTTCGGCTAACCCAATTCGACAAAAGATATAAGGTGGAAAATATGCAAAAACACAACGCGGCCACCGGGCTATCCATTGCCGAGGAATTCGCATCCGTAATCAATCGCAGGAGGAGAAAAAATGCTCTGATGCGTGTTTTGCCAATTTGCCTGCTGATTGCATTGATTGTGCTCTTTGGTATAATTACTCCAAGATTTTTAACGTTCAGCAATCTTTATACCAATTTGCTGACGCAGATGTCAGTATTGTTGGTAATTGCCGTAGGATCAACCTTTGTTATCCTGACTGGCGGAATAGATCTATCCATTGAGGGCGTTGTAGGCTTTGCCGGTTGCTTTTTAGGCTTGCTTGTGCAGAATACGGCGAACACATTGGATCTTGGACTGCTGGGAGTAATCATCGCTGTGGGCGTCACCACCTTAATCAGCACGCTCATCGGCGTGATTCATGTAAAATTGAGGCTTCCATCTTTTATTGTAACATTCAGCGCTGGCTATATTGTCCATGGCCTTGGCGTTCTCACATACAAGGGTATACCAGCGGCTATTGTCGATGAAGGTGTACGCAATTTGTATTTTGAAAAATTTTTGGAGTTGCCGTATATATCCTGGATCGCTTTCGGTATCTTGTTGATTGGCCTGTTCTTGGAACGTAAAACAGCATTCGGCCGCTATATTTTCGCCATCGGAGACAACGAGAAAATACCTGTAATGTCCGGCGTGAATGTTGGAATGGTGAAAATTAAAGCGTTTGCCTTTGCCGGCTTTTGTATGGGTGTAGCTGGTTTAATGGGCGCAGCGAAACTTGGAACTGCACAGATATATATCGGTCAGGACTATCTGTTCCCGACCCTGACCGCTGTTGTGGTGGGCGGCACTAGCATGAGCGGCGGCAAGGGCGGCGTGCTCAATACGCTTATAGGCGTTTTGATTGTAACTATATTGGAAAATGGTATGGTCATGATTGGTGTTCCAAGTGAGTGGCAGCAGTGCGTGCAGGGCTTAATCATTATCTTCATGGTGGTATTGACCAGCAGCCGTATACTACGTCAAATTGTCAAATAGTGGGAGGTGCGCGCAATGGACAAAAAGATACTGTTCTCCTGCAATAATATATCCAAAGATTTTTCTGGCATGCGTGCGCTGGACGGCGTGAATATGGCAATTAGGGCGGGCGAAATTGTTGGCCTGATTGGAGAGAACGGTGCGGGAAAATCCACTTTGTTAAAGATTATCATGGGCTTTCAACCTCAAACAAAGGGAGAGATGACAGTTGGCGGAGCAAAGTTTGCTCCTTCCTCCACGCGAGAGGCAAACCAACGAGGTATAGGCATGGTATACCAGGAACAGTCATTGGTCACCAACCTTACGGTAAGCCAGAACATATTCTTTGGGTTTGAAAAGCGATTTACTAAATTTGGATGCGTCAATTGGCGCGAAATGAATAGACGGGCAAAAGAAATTCTAGAGGAAGCTGGCTCTGGTGACATTGATCCTGAGAAAAAGGTTATTGAATTGAACTTTGCAACACGCCAAATGGTAGAAATTGCAAAAGTATTTAATTCTGTTCGTATGTCTGACGCCGACAAATATCTCATTTTGCTGGATGAACCCACGTCGCTGCTTAACGATGAAGAAATACAGATCCTGTTCAGGCAGATGCGCAGGCTCAAAGAAGAGGGGCATTCCATTATTTTTGTATCCCACCGTTTGGACGAAGTCCTTGAATTGACTGACCGCATTTATATATTTAAGGATGGTAAGTGTGTCGGCGAAACAGAAACCAGAAGGGCAGACGAAGCCAAGCTTTACGAAATGATGGTCGGACGCTCGACAACCGGAGAGTATTATAAAATTGAACGGCAGTCAGATGCCGGGGACAAACTGGTAATGCAAGTAGAAGGTCTGGGCTTGGAGGGTTTCTTTAAAGACGTATCCTTCAAACTCTATAAAGGCGCGGCACTTGGGATCTGCGGTGTTGTTGGTTCGGGGAAAGAGGAGCTTTGCTCCGTATTGCTTGGCGATGAGCGGCCCACCCGGGGGAAGATTCGGATCGACGGTAAAGAGAGAAATTTTTCTTCCCCCCATAAGGCACTTATGAACGGCATTGGAACAATTCCTAAGGAGCGGCGTGTCGAAGGAATTGTGGGGATACGTTCTGTTGGAGAAAACATTGTCCTCTCCAGCCTGTCGCGTCTGGCTCCCAAAGGCTATCTCTCTCCCAGGGTTATTCAGAAAATCGGCGAAGCGTGGATTAAGCGCTTATCAATCAAATGTACAGGAGTAGAGGCGCCTGTTCAGTCACTCAGCGGAGGCAACGCACAAAAGGTTGTATTTGCCCGGGCATTAGAGAGCAAGTGTCGCGTCCTAATTTTGAATCATCCCACTCGTGGCGTGGATGTTGGTGCCAAAGAGGAGATATATTCGTTGATTCGTGATGTTACTGCAAAGGGAGTGTCGGTCATTGTGCTCGGCGACACGCTGGATGAGTGCATTGCGCTTTCCAGTCATATTCTGGTGATGAAGGATGGCGTAGTAACAAAGGAATTTGACGCGCCCAAAGACAATAAGCCCAGTCAAGTGGATATTGTCCGCAATATGATGTGAGGAGGGCGGCTGCAATGAAAAAACTTAAAAGGTTTTCGGATATCTCTACGTTGGTCGGGATTGTAGCAGTCATCCTGTTGATTTTAGTTTTCTATTGTCTCAATAACAGTTTTCTCAATGCTTTTAATATCAGGAACCTGCTGGTAGACATGAGTCCCTTGCTGGTAATGTCGGTCGGTGTCACCTTCATTATTGTGATTGGATCCACTGATCTGTCTATTGGTGCGACTTGCTCTTTAGCATCCGTACTTTTTGTACGCTTGGCGTCCCAGTTCGGTTTGTGGGCATATGCGCTGGTATTGGGATTCGGTTTCCTGTCAGGCCTGGTGATTGGTCTGCTGCAAGCGAAATTGAAAGTTCCATCTTTTATCGCCAGCCTCGGCATCATGTCCATCTGGGAAAGCCTTGCGCTTGTCTGCTCCGACAGTGGAACTATTCAACTTAACCCTAAACAATGGTACACGATTGATTGGATGTCTACGCTTATCGGGCCTATTCCACTTATGTTTTTGCTTGCGTTGTTGATTACGGGTATCTACATCTTTGTGCAAAGCCGGACATCCCTTGGCAAGTATGTTTTCTCCATTGGGGCGAATGAACGGGCGGCTTGGATGTTGGGTGTTCCAGTTACGCGGACAAAAATACTTTTCTTTGCCTTCGGCGGCGTCTGTTATGCACTGGGGGGAATTATGTTTGTTGCGAAACTGGTGAGTGGCGGGCCGAATGTGGGTGACAACTATACGCTGTTATCAATCGCTGCCGTTGCACTTGGTGGAACCAGTATGGCCGGTGGAAAAGGATCCGTAATCAAGACGTTGCTTGGCGTTATGATTGCCATTGTAGTACGAAATGGAATGACAGTTGTTGGCGTAGACAGTTTTTGGCAAAAGATCGTATATGGCTCAATTATTATCATTGCTGCTTACTTGACCGCAGACCACTCAAACAAAGAACAAATTGTCAAGTGAAATCCATGGAGGTGTATAGGTAATGCAGTCTGAACGTACACGGAAGCTGCGCGCTTGGATAAGAGACGTCGTCCCACATATCTGTCATGAACGTGCTGTGCTGATCACAGAGTCTTTCAAGGAAACCGAGGGGGAACCCATGCCTACCCGTCGCGCAAAGGCACTAGAACACATCTTTGCAAACATGAGTATTTGGATTCACGAGGGAGAACTGATCGTTGGGAACATGGCAAGCACGCCTCGAAGCGCACCAATTTTCCCCGAAACTTGTACCAATTGGGTGAAAAGGGAACTGCATACATTCTGGGAACGTCCTGTAGATAAGTTTTATGTTACAGATGAAACTTACCGCATACTAATGGACGAAGTATTTCCGTATTGGAAGGGCAAGACCATTGAGGATAGGGCAATGGGATATGTCCCCGAGGAGTCTCGAAACGCATGGTTGATAGAACATCGGGTTTTTAACCCAATGCTCTATCTGCGTAATGGTGTGGGACATATGATTGCAAATTATCACACCCCTGTGCAGATTGGATTCAATGGCATTATTCGAAAATACGAGGAGTTCTTAAATGCCCTGGATATGTCAGAGCCGGAATCCTTGCAAAAGAAGATATTCTACGATTCGGTGATCCGCACGTTGAAAGCAGTGATTGCTTTTGCGAGGCGCTATGCGGCTTTGGCTGAGAAACTGGCCGACGAGGAGCAGGATCCGGTGCGGCAAAGCGAACTGCTCGAAATTGCGAGAGTGTGCACAAAGGTTCCCGCAGAACCTGCAGAAACGTTTTGGGAGGCAACGCAAACATTCTGGTTCGTTCAGATGCTGATTCAAATGGAGATAGACGGCACCGGCGTATCCACTGAGCGATACGATGAGATCGTCTACCCCTATTATAAAAAACAGCGTGATGAAGGGAGCATTACGCTGGAATTTGCGCAAGAGTTGATAGAATGTTTGTGGATCAAGTTCTGGGAAACCATGAATGTCTACGATTTGGATAACGCAACTTATTTCAGTGGGTATTCTCTGGGGCAGGTTCTCACCATTGGCGGCGTTGATCGTTATGGAAGAGACGATACCAATGAGATCACATATCTATGTATGGATGCCGAACGGAATATAAATCTCGCACAACCAAATCTTGCCGTCCGCATCAATCGTAACACCCCCGATGACTTTCTCTTTAAGGTGTGTAAGCATATCGCCCGTGGCTCTGGCAAACCGCATTTGTTCAATGACGAGATTATTATCCCGTCTTTGATGTCCGAAGGGTGCTCATTGGAAGACGCCCGAAACTACACTATTATTGGGTGTGTTGAGGGTGGTATCGGCGGCAAAATGAACGCCTGGGCAAATACCAGCATGTTTAATTTGGTGAAGTGTCTGGAGTTGGCACTAAACGATGGAGTTTGTATGCTGACTGGTCAGCAGGTGGGGCCACACACCGGAAAAATTGAGGATATGCATACGCTGGAGGATATCATCGAAGCTTATTACGCTCAAGTGAGATTCTTTGTTCGACATATGACCATATGCGCGAATGCGATTGATTATGCGCACCAGAACCTCCTTCCGTTACCATTTTTGTCAGCTTTGTTCGATGATTGCTTGAACAACGGCAAAGACGTAACCTGCGGTGGTGCAAAATACAATTTTTCCGGCCCTCAAGGCGTGGGAGTAGCGGATGTTGCGGACTCTCTGATGGCGCTCAAGCGGTTGGTCTTTGACGAAAAAAAGTATTCGTTGCTGGAGTTCAAGCAAGCGATGCGAGACAATTTCGAGGGCCACGTTTGCCTCTACAACGATATACAGGATGTCCCCAAATACGGCAACGATATTGATGAAGTCGATGCATTTGCTACGATGATCGGACGTCAATACTGTGAAGAAGTAGCGCGGTATCGGAATGCGCGAGGCGGTAAGTTCCATGCGGGATTGTATCCGGTTTCTGCAAACGTGCCAATGGGCATGGATGTAGGCGCAATGCCCAATGGACGTAAAAGCCGTACGCCGTTGGCCGATGGCGTTTCTCCCTCGGCGGGTGCTGACCTTGAGGGGCCAACCGCAGTCGTGAAGTCTGTAGCAAAGCTCGACCACATTAAGGCTTCCAATGGTACGTTGCTCAACATGAAATTCAACCCGGATATTTTGCAGACAGATGAGCAAATTGAGAAATTTATGGCAGTCATTCGCACCTATTTTGAACTGGGTGGATGGCATGTACAGTTCAATGTCGTCTCGGCAGAGACGCTGCGCGCTGCGCAAAAATCTCCTCAGGACTATAAGGATCTATTGGTGCGCGTAGCAGGATATTCGGCGTTTTTTGTAGATCTGGATCGCTCTTTGCAGGAGAACATTATTGCTCGAACGGAGCATAAGGGGTTTTGATCATTCATGGTAAAGACTGGAACGATATTTAATATTCAGAAATACTCCATACATGATGGTCCAGGCATACGGACAATTGTTTTCCTGAAGGGTTGTCCTCTTCGCTGTCAATGGTGCTCAAATCCTGAATCCGGCGAACCTGGCGTCCAAATCGTTTTTAATCAAAATTTGTGTGTAAACTGTGGCACCTGCCTGCATATATGCGGGCAGGGAGCCATTCGCAAAGACGACCACTTCGGACGGATAATCGACCACCGTGTGTGTAGTATGTGTGGCAAGTGCATTCGTCACTGTCCGGCGCGTGCATTTAAGAGCGTTGGTAAAATAGTTACCATTGAAGAGGTTATGCATGAAGTGCTCAAAGATACGGTTTTTTATCGCAAAAGCGGCGGAGGTGTCACGCTTTCAGGTGGAGAGCCTTTTGAACAAGCGGATTTTACCGCAGAACTGCTTCGCCGTTTAAAACAGGAGCGTATTTCTACTGCTGTAGAAACCAGCGGAGCGGTTTCATTTAAAAACATCGAGCCAAGTGTTGATAATGTGGATCTGTTTCTTTATGATATAAAGCATTCAAATAGCGAAATGCATCGTCGGTATACAGGCAAGGACAATACGCGCGTGCTAGAAAATTTAAAAGAACTCAATCGTCTCGGGAAACGCATATGGGTGCGCGTACCATTGATCGCAAATATTAACGATGATGTAGAGAACATGGATCGCGTATTTGCAATGAGTCGACATCTTGAGTCGGTAGAACGGGTGGAACTGTTGCCTTATCATGAATATGGGGTCGGAAAATATGCACAACTAGGTATCAAATACCAACTGGAAGGACTGAAACCGCCTACCGAATCAAAAATTGAAGAAATTTTGAAGACGGCCGCTAAGCTCCATTGTGGATTAGACGTTATCGTGCGGAGACACGGGTGAAATATATGAAAGAATTAATGCGTTCGACCATCGATAGAATTCGGCGTGCAGACATGTCAAAGGCCTATGGCGTTATTGGCTTTGACGGCTTTGTGGATGAAGTCGTCCATGTGGTGGGCAAGCGATTCGATAGCAAGCGTTTCAAGCGCATCGAAACTATCAGCGAATATGGATCGCGTATTTCGCGTGCGGCTGGGTTGAGTACAAATATCGAAGTCGTGCCGATCCAAAGGAAAATCGGGGGAAATGGGCCGATTTTTGGGAATGCACTGTTAAACCATGGGGTCAATTTTACTTATATTGGCGCCTTGGGCTATCCAGCTCCTAATCCGATCTTTGCCGATTTCTTGAAGCGATGTGATGTAATTAGCATTTCCGAACCGGGGTATACCGACGCGGTTGAATTTTTCGATGGAAAAATCATCCGCAGCAAATTGGAAGGGCTAAAGAGCGTAAGTTGGGAAGGGTTGACCAGCGTAGTTGATGAGAACACCTTACAAATGCTGTTCGATAGGACAACCTTTTTAGCTTTCCTCAATTGGTCCTTGGTAGTGAATGTAACCAGCCTGTGGAAAGGTTTGCTGGAACAAGTATTTCCGAAAATTGCACGTTTGCCTGATCGAATGATGTTTGTGGATTTAGCGGATCCAGAAAAGAGAAGTCGCAAAGATTTGCAGGAAGCAATTGAAATAATTGAACGCATGCAGAGCTATGTGCGCGTGACTCTTGGACTGAACAGAAAGGAGGCCTGTGAGATTGCAGCATTGTACGGCGTACAGATAGATGATTATAAAAATGTCGACATCTTCGAACTGCTCAAGTTGTTGAGCGATAGGTTAAAAATAGATACCCTACTGATTCATTCGGCGAAGATCGCTTGCGGCGGAAAACGAGGGGGGCCATTCTACGCTGTATCCGGTCCGTATTGCGCTCAGCCCTTGCTGACCACTGGCGCGGGAGATAACTTTAATGCGGGATATGTGTTGGGGCAGATTGGTGGATTAACAGTGGAGCAATCAATATGCTTAGCGGTTTATAACTCTGGATACTATATAAGAAATGCTTATAGTCCGAGTACCAACGAATTAGTCACATTTATGGAGAACTGCTTGCGTGAGCAAGTTTGAAAGGAGAAAGAAAATGAAGCCAGTAAAAAAAGCAGCCGACATGACCGTCAAAGAACTCGCAAAGTACATTGACCAATCAGTTTTAAAGCCTGAGTTCACAGAAGAAGATATCCGCAAGTACATTCAAGAGGGTATAGACTATGGCTGTGCAACGGTATGCGTCAACCCTTCTTCTCTGGATATTGCGACAGAAATGTGTAAAGATACCGAAACAAAAGTATGTGTAGTCTGCGATTTCCCCTTTGGTCTTTCAACAACCAGATCCAAGGTAATTCAGGCGGAAGAGTATTGCAAAAACTACAATGTTTATGAATTGGACATCGTTGCAAATTATGGTTGGCTACGCAGTGGCAAACTGGATAAAGTAGTTGAGGATATCAAAGCTGTCGTGGACGTGTGCCACAAATATAGTACAGCTGTAAAAGTAATCATTGAAACAGATTCGCTCAATCAAGAGCAGATTGTTGCCGGAACTAAGTGCGCAGTAGCTGCAGGCGCAGATTTTATCAAATCCTCTACAGGCTTTTTTACTGGAAAAGAGAATGTTGGCTCCACGCCTGAAGTAGTCTCGTTGATGATGAAAGCTGGAGAGGGAAAGATCAAAGTTAAGGGGTCTGGATGTATTCGTACTCGAGAGCATTTCCTTCAATTGATTGATATGGGTATTGATCGAATGGGTGTAGGATATCGATCGACGCCAGTGATTCTGAATTGCACTCCTGAAGAGGCAAGAAAGATGAATTAGGCTCAAACGTGCAGCTTTTTTTGATATTCTAAGCATAGGTCGGGAGCAATCCTAAATTCTGTGTAAACCCCATTTCAGGTGTAAACGCAAGATTTATTGTGGGCGGCAGCAGGTTTATCCGGTTGCCGCCTTGTGTGCGGCAATAGGAGGTGTCGCTGGAAACCGCCTTCAAATGCTTCGTATTTATGTACTTTTTGTTGTCCAACTGCAAGCCCGCTCCATATCGCCTACTCGCACAAATAGGCATCAGGGCGGAGTTACCGTCAGGGAAAGCTTCTGCAACGCAGGTAGCTGGCGAATCTCCTGGTTCAGGCGTTCCATGACGTTGTCCGTACGAATCCGCAGTCCGGTGCTTGGACAGGAAAGCGCAGCAGGCAGCGTCAATGCCTTCCTCTACCTTCTTCGCCGCCTTCTTCATCTTTGCATAGCTCAATGATGACAGTTCTGCCTTTCTCCCGGGAGGCCTTCTTGCTCTTCTGGGCGTAGATCGCCTTGAACATCTTTACCACGTACTGCACCTTTGAACCGGGTACGACCAAAAACATGTTGCGGTAGAAATGCACTGGACAACGCTGGTATTATGCTTTGTTGAAGGCCCTACTACGTTTTCCAAGATCCCCCAGGCATTTTCGCCGACAATGAGTTTCGCACCATCCAAGCCGCACTCTTTGAGCTACTGGAAAAGCCGGCACAGCCAACTTTTCTTCCTTCATGCCCTCCACCGTGCTTCCTGGCCGGGCAAGTGTAAAACTATACAGCTGACGAACGTGCTCATCCATACCGCGCTGAGTCCTGTGTAGCGATACACCCGTCGGTTGGGGCAGCGAAAAGCTCTACATTGAGGATGTGATAGTCTCGATGTCAGGCCGTTTACAAAGGACAGTCAACGGCCTGAGCGCTAAGGCTTGCCACCCTGGCGCTACCAGCTTCTCAGACGAGGCTCGAGCTTGCAATTCTTCAGTTAACAACCGCGAAGAAGCAGGTAAAACAGTAATTTTTTCCTATTAAATGTAATCGCGGATAATCCGCTCTCATGTGATTTCTTTGTGGACCGGGGCTCCAACCCCCTTGCCTCCAAATCGTTGTGACCAAAAGCCTTCCATCCTTCGCAGTCCCATGAAAACTCCGTTTTCCATTTTGAACTTTTGAATTTCTTACAATAAGACGGCCGCGCTTTGGCAAGAAAAAGCAACAGGCGCGGGCATGCATAGAGAAGCCCGCGCCTGAAATCCATCCCACAAAGCGTTTTTCCGCTTTTCAGCATTTACCCTTCGCTTATTCTGCTTCCAACTTGGCGTCCACCAGGCGTTCATACTCGTCTACCAGCCCGCCGAAGAAATCCAGCGCCCGCTGATAGGTTTCCGCATCCAGCGGATCGACGCCCGCCACGGCGAGCAATTCCGCCGGCGACTGCGACGCGCCCAGCTTCAGGAAATCAAGATAGTCCTCCACAGCGCCTTCTTCGCCGCTGGTGATCCGCTCGCAGATGGAAGCGGCATAGGCGACGGAAGTAGCATATTGATACACATAGTAGCTGTAGTAATAGAAGTGCGATGTTTCAGCCCATGCATAGCGTGCGTTCGGGAAAGCCACAACCGCGTCGCCGCGGTACTCCTGAAAAAGCCCCGCCCACAAGTCGCTAAGCGCCTCAGCGTCCAGTGAGCCGCCCGCCTCAACCGTCTGGTACATGGCGTCCTCAAATTCGGCATATAATGCCTGCGTAAAAAGGGATTGCGAAAACATGATCAGCATGTTCTCCAGATAGTACAGCCGTTCATCCTCTGTGGCGGCATGTTCCATCATATAGCTGTAATAAAGCAGCTCGTTGGTCGTGGAAGCCACTTCATGCGTAAAGTTTGTAGGATGCGCATTGACGGCGTTCTGATTTTCCACGGCATACCACTCGTAAACGGCATGGCCCATCTCGTGCGCCAATGTGTCCACATCTATATCATAACCCATATAATTGAGCATGACATGCGGCGGAAACTCGTCACCAATCGTATAGGTATACGCGCCCGCGACATTTGTATCCGTTGGATATACCTCCAAGTAGCCGCCGCTGACCAGAGCGTCGTAATGCGCCAGGTACTCCTCGCCCAGAACGGAAAGCACCTCGCGCACCTGCTCCACCGCGTCCTCATAGGGGATTTCCTCCACGGCATAATCGGAAATGTAGGTGACGGTGTCAAAGGGATACTGCTCCTCCAGCCCCAGGCCGCGCTTGTGCGCGTTGAGATAGCGCTGATAATCCGCCGCGCCCTGACGCGCCGCCTCAATCACCATGTCATAAACGGCCAGATCGACATCTGACGCATCCAACGCCGCCTCACGGCTGCTTTCATAGCCGTTGATCTGCGCAATGGCCCAATTTTCCGACACGTTCATTTCCAGCAAGGCGGCAAACATGTTAATATAGGGCACCGGCTTTTCCAATAACGTCTGATTGCACAGCGCCTTGAATTCCCGGTCGTATTCGTCGCTGTAAACAATTTGACTGTAGAGTTCATCTGTCAATTCCACTTCTGTCCCGTCCGGCATGGTGATCATGGGATCCGGCACTTCCATGCCGTCCAAAGTATTAAACAAATTCTCAGCCTGCCCCAACGTCGGGCTGAGGATGGCCAGCACAGAGTTCGCTTCCTCGCTCAACGGCTCATGATCGGGATCCAGATATCGACGCATCGCGTAGGCAAAGGGCTCCAACAGGGGATCGGCAAAGATTTCCTGCCGCGTTTCCAGTGGCAAGGAATAGATTTCCGGGTCCACAAATGCGCTGTATTGCGCCTCCTCGCTCGTCAGCGCGTTGATCTTCGTCATCAGCGCGTTGAAAGTCGGGTCGGCGGGATCGAGCACATATCCTAAATACGCATACAAATAAAGTCGGTTCTGCAACCGCGTCAGCTCGCCCATGTAGGCAAACTGGAAATAATCGTAAATCCCCTGCGCGGTATTCAGCGTTCCCCGATACGATTCATGTTGCGGTATAAGCTCCATGACGCGGTCATAGTCCGCCTGCCACGCGTCCACATCCGCGTAGATTTCCGTCAAATCCCATTGGGTGGGAAGCGCTTCCTCCGCCATGGCCGCGCATCCAGCCATCGCCAGGGCGAGCGCAAGCAGCACCGCCAACAGCCTTCTTACGATCCTCATAGTTTTTCTCCTTCAGCGTCCATTGTTGTTTATCGAATGCAATTCCCTGACTGCATCGCCGCAATTTCAATCACGGAAGCGATACCGTCACCGTTTCTCCCGCTTCGATGGAAATGTAATTCTGATACAAGCGGGAATTTGTCTCCTCGTCTCCCGGTATGAACATCACGATTTGATATTCTCCCGCGGGCAGCTCAATGGCCTCGTCCGCATCCCGCTCCGCTACATACCAGTAGAACATCTCTGTCCACTGCTGCCCCTGAAGCTGGTACAGCATCCAGTACTGTCCGAGCCAAACCTCGCTGCCCTCCACCGCATAGAGCAACACGCCGGTATCCCCGCTCTCCTCCGACAGCGGCTGCATGGCGCTCCAGTTCGCGCCGTCATACCACATCCATTGGCCCGTAGCCGCATCCTGCCGCACCGGTATGCCAGCCGCCTGCGCCACGCGCGCCAGCGTGGAAAGGTAGTTTACTTCCGAGCAATAACCCATGCGCAGCGCGCTGACAGGATCAGCTCCATAGATATCACAGCGCCTGACGCTTTCGCCGCTCAGCCTTTCGCGCAGCCAGGCATCCAGAAGCGCCGGCTCTTTTCGCACCGCGTCCAGATCCAGGCCCGCGTCTGTCATCATATCCTGCAACTCCAGCCTGTAAGCGCTCAAAGGCGAGCGGTCGTATACCGGCGTCAAAATCCCTTCCAGGAAGGCCTCGTCCGTATCGGCATATTCTCCCTGAGCAGCCTTTGCGCCCTGCAGAATATCCTCCAATACCGTTGCGTCCACTTCGCGCAAATCTTTGGCCTCCATGCGGCTGAGCAGTTCCTGCCGCAGGGGATCGTCATCCACGGAAAGGAAAGCTATCAGCTCCGGGAAATTACGCCCCGCAAGCCGCAGAGCATCCGCGCATTGCGGATATGCCGCGGCCGCCTCCGCATCGTATAGTTCCGTCACATGGCTCTGGCGCAGCGCCTCCAAATCGCGTCCTTCCAAAAACGCCTCGGTCTGCGCCTCGGTGGGCTGCTGGTCGTAACGGCTGACGGCGTCGTTGTAGACAAGTTCGGTTTCCTGCCACTCGCCCCGCGGCTCCGG
>OGWU01001082.1_pt1 | contig 16650 bp, 13 predicted proteins | sample 1576071 | NCBI WGS metagenome assembly OGWU01 (sample SAMEA3541582, study PRJEB24748) | human gut metagenome | biome: human gut; feature: human-associated habitat; material: faeces | place: China | collected 2012
TAGGTCGAAAGTTTTTTAATAATAGATATAAATAATAGTATTTTATAGGAGTGATATTATTTTTTCAATTGAATATATCATAGGTCTTGCTTTAATTGGTATTGCTGCAGGTTTTGCATCAGGATTACTTGGTGTTGGTGGAGGATTTTTAATCGTTCCTCTTCAACTGTTCTTGATGGAGTCAATTGGTGCTGATCCAAGGGTATCTATGCTTGTAGCTTTAGGAACAAGTTTGGCTATTATAATTCCAACTTCAATAAGTGGGGCTTATAGACATAGTAAATCTACAGACAATATGGTAAAACCTGGTATTAAATTAGGTGTTTTTGGAATAATTGGGGGCATTATTGGTGGACAGCTAGCTAATATAATGCCTACAGATATTTTAGAAACCTTATTCGGTTTATTTATTCTTTTTATAGCTATTTACAATATTGTCACCATTAATAATGAAAAAAGCGAAGCTAAAGTTAAATTCAACTTGGTAAACGCAGGTATTATTGGTGTTTCAATAGGGATACTTTCAGGTCTTTTAGGTGTTGGTGGGGGAGTATTCTTAATAGTAGCTTTAACAGCAATTTTAGGATTTAAAATGGTTGATGCAGTAGGAATATCTTCTGTCTTTATCAGTCTCACTGCTGTTGGGGGTATAACCTCTTATATAATATCTGGATGGGGAGTAAATCCGTTTCCATACTCTATAGGGTATGTTAATCTGATCAATTTCTTTTTCATAGCTATATTTTCAGTCCCACTAGCTTACTTTGGAGCTAATGTTTCTCATAAGCTTTCAAATAAAAGACTAAAACAGATATTTTCAATTATCCTAATTTATATTGGTCTTAGAATGTTAGGGATTTTACCTTAACTTTTCTATTTTTCAATAATGACTCCAGTACCATGGGCAAGTACCTGATATTCTCCTTTTCCCATATCTACAAGTTCATACTCAATTTTCAAATCAAGAACCCCGTTACCTCCAGCTTGCTCTATCAGGTCTGCAAGGTTAATTAATGTATTGTTCTTAGCTATTTTTAACTTGTTGAGCATGTCTTTTTCTTCCTGTTTATAATCAACACAAACCATTGCAGGTCTTTTTTGAAAAGTGCTGCTTCCTACATACAGTCCAAGGTATTCTTTAACTTCTCCGTTTATAGGATGTGTTGTGGTGTTAAAGGAAAAACCTCTGCTGTTTATTTCAATACAGTTTCCATAATCGTTAACAAATTCTTTTTTGCTTACTTTAACCACATGCTCTTTTTTAAGAATTTTATGATAAATAAATTTCTTAAGACCATAATAGACATTGTCTGTTATTTTTTTAAATATTCCTAAAAAGTATGAGAATATTCCAAGCACCACTACAAGGAGGATATAATTGATTAATGTCGGGAAAGCTGCCTGTGTTATTACCAACACAGATCCAACAGTTATTATATTTGGTCCTAATGTAGGGTTAGCTATTATAAAACCATAAACTACAGTTACTATAAATAGGATAAATGCACTTATAGCTCCTATGCTTTCATTTACTAATTTTATAGCTAAATATGTTTCAACATAACCTGCAACTAGTGGTGCAAAGATTAAACCAAGATTCCAACCAAAAATGGCTATGTTGAAGTATAAAAAAAGATAATATGTTAATATGCCGCTAATAGTTCCAATTATTATGCAAAAAATAGCTTTTCCAGTTTTTTTTGCTTTTTGTTTTGAAATTTTTAATTGCATATTAAATCTGGTTAAATTTAACAGCAGTTCCATAGGCACTTACAAGAATTGTGTTTCCCATAGTTCCGCCTAGATTATCATAGGAAATTGAAACGCCGATAATGCCATTTGCATCAAGTCTTTCAGCTTTTTCTTCCATACTTTTAACTGCAATATGTCTGGCTTTTTCAATTTCTTCTTCATATTTTGATGTTCTTCCACCTACTACGTCACGAACTCCTGAAAATAAGTCTTTGTATACATTGGCACCGATTAAGGATTCTCCAGTTACGATTCCTTTGTATTCAAGCACTTTTCCATTTTCAATAGTGTTAGTAGAAGACAATAACATTATAATTCACCTATTTTAAAAACATCATTATTGCCCATACTATGATAAATACAATAATTACTCCAAACAATACAAGTCTGGTTCTTTTATGTTGAGCAATTTTTTGATCCCAGACTTTTTGGCAGTCTGGAGAGCAAACAAGTTCATCTAAAGGTATTGGGGTTCCGCAAATTGGACAATGTTTATGTGGGTCTACAGCCATTTTATCACCATTTATATATTAAAGAATTTTTCTGTTGTTTTAGTAATATTTTTTCCTAATTGTTCACTATCTTCATCTCTGTAATAGGCAATTGTATTAAGGATGTGAGGAAGATACTTAGGTTCATTTTTATTTGTTTTAGGTTTTTTATCAAAGTTTTTCGGTATTAGGAAAGGAGCGTCAGTTTCAATCATTAATTTATCAGATGGAATAACTTTAACAGCTTCCTGTAATGATTTTCCTCTTTTCATATCACAAATCCATCCAGTAACTCCAATATAACAACCTAAATCAATATAATTCTCTGCTTCTTCTTTAGTTCCAGTAAAACAATGAATCACTGATTTTTTAGCTATTTCGCCATGTCTTTCTAGAATATTGAACATATCTTCATGAGCATCACGTTCATGTAAAAATAAAGGCATATTGAGCTTTTCAGCTAATTCTATTTGTTTTTCAAACCATTCTCTTTGAACATCTCGTGGAGAGTAATCCCTGTTATAATCAAGACCGCATTCTCCAATAGCTACAACATAAGGGTTTTTAGCTATTTCTTCAAGTTCCTGGAGTGTTTTATTATTACATGTTTTGGCATCATGTGGATGAACACCGGAAGTAGAATAAAGAGTATTTGGATAATCTGATGCATATTCACTAGCTATCCTACTGGACTTAACATTAGTGCCAGTTATTATGAATTTAGAAACACCAACTTTTTCAGCATCTCTTATAATTTCTTCTCTATTTTTTCTAAAAGAAGAATGCATTAGATTAAGTCCAATATCAATAAGATTTTCCAAATTATCACCATTTTATACAATTCTAGTTCCAATGTTTTCTCCATTAATCGCTTTTATAAGATTTTCAGGTTCAAATCCATTAGCTATTATTGTTTCAAGAGAAGAACGTTTAATCATTTGAATAGCAGTCATATCAAAGATTTCATAAGTCCCTGCTTTATTTTCTTTTCCGCTTATAAGTTCAATCATCTGATCTGCAGTTATCTCTTTAATTAGTTCTGCATCATCATACTTGTTTGGATCTTTATCAAACATTCCATCTACTGATGTTAAATTTATAAGTTTGTCTGCATTAACGTATTCAGCTAAGATTGCAGATACTGCATCTGTACTGTGTGCAGGTTCTGTTCCTCCCATTACAATAATTTTGCCGTAGGCTGAAAATTCTGCAGCTTCTTGGAAATTATGAGGAATTCTTTGATAAGCATAGTCTCCAAGGGCAGATAATAATATTCGTGCATTGATTCTTGTAACTTCAATTCCAATATCATCGCACTGAGCTTCGCCTGCACCTAAATCACGTGCCATGCTGATATATTCTCTTGCAGGCTTTCCTCCACCAACTACGATAAATAGCTCATGGTCTTTGGATAATGATTTTAAAATCTCACTATATTCCTGGAATTTTGTAGAGTCATATTCTTTTAAAAGAATTGATCCACCAATAGCAACAACTATTTTCATTAAATATTCACCTTAACATATTTATCTTTAAGTTATTATTTAAAATTTTAGCTAGCATTCTCCTATCAAAAAAATAATAACCTTTATTAATATGAATGTACACAATTTTAAAGGAATTATGTTTTAGGAGGCATAATCTTGTTTAAAAGTAATAGATATCTACAGATTTTTATCGTATTAGCAATACTTATTTTATCTATTTCAGCAGTAAGTGCTGAAAATACAACTAATGATGGAATAAGTTCTATAAATGATGCTAATGACTTAAATAATCAAAATTTAAGAGAGTATAATCCAACAAAAACATGGGATCCTCAACAATTTTTAGATAATATTGATGATATTTCAAATGGGGACATTATTTTAATCACAAACGGAAATGCAAACGTTAATAAAAATATTACATTAAATAAAGATAATGTTATCGTATATGCAGAGGGGAATGTGATTTTCAATGGTGGATCTGCAAACGCTCAATTTAGAATAACTGGAAACGATGTTTTAATACAGGGAATAACATTTACAAACTTTAACTATACAGGATATGGTGGTGCAGTTTATTGGTCTGGTTTTAATGCTACTATAACTAACTGTACATTTACCAATAGTGTAGCAAGTAACGATGGTGGAGCTATATATTTATACAACGTACACAGTTCACATATATATGACTGTTTATTTGTCAATAACACTGCTGTGTATGCTGGTGCACTTGGATGGACTATGTCTGATAATTTTATTATAAGCAATTGTACATTTATTAATAATTCTGCAAAAGTTAACGGTGGAGCATTCCAATCACTTGCATTTGATAATGGTACTGTAACTGATTGTATTTTTATTAATAACACTGCTAATAGTAATGGTGGTGGAGTTTATTGGGCTTCTCCAGATGGAATTTTAGCTAATTCTACTTTTATTAACAACACTGCTTTATTTTATGGTGGTGGAGTTTATTGGGGTTCAGATAGAGGTACTGTAGTTAACTGCACATTTAAAAACAACAAAGTCACTTCCAATAATTCTCATTATGGTGGAGGGGCAATCATCTGGTTTAGTGCAATTAATGGAACTGTAGCTAATTCTACTTTTGTTAACAACACAGCTTTCTATGGTGGTGCAGTTTACTGGTTCGGTTCAGAAGATGGTACTGTAGTTAATTCTACATTTACAGACAATAAAGCAATTGAAATTGGCGGTGCAATCTGCTGGTATACAGTAAGTAGCTATAAATCCAATAATAGCCTTGTAGACAACTGTAATTTTATCAACTCATCAGGCAAATTTGGTGAAGGAATTTATAACAGTGCTGAAAACTTTAATTTAGGTATTGGAAATGGAACTTTAGTTTATAATGAGGGTCTTATTTCTCAAGTTAATGCTACAATGTTAGATAATAAGACTTACTCAGTTATTGAAGGACAAAAAGTTAATTTAACTGCTAAAGTAACAAGTAACAACTATACAATTATTGATCCGAATTTTAATTTTGTTGTTGATGGTCATGAAATAGCTAGTACACTTGTTAAAGATCAATTTACTGCACAATATACAGTACCTGCTGCTGATAAGGTTGTTGTTAGTGGTGTTTATAGCAAAGGACAATCTGTCAAATATAAAAACGGTCTCTTGCTTGTTAAGGAATTTGTAAATATTACAGGCAACAACGTTACAGCTGATTATGGCCAACAAATTATAGTAAATGTTGACGTTGAATCTGGAAATGCAGCCGTTAATGAAGGTACTGTTTATATTAATATTAATAATAAAAATTATACAGGAAATGTAGTTAATGGTCATGGAGCAATTATAATTCCTGCTGGCTTAAATGGTGGAGAATATAAAGCAATTGTATTTTACAAAGAAAACGATAATTACTTCGCAGCAAATACAACCGTAACAATTAAAGTGAATAAAATCGCATCTAATGTACAATTAGATGTCTCTAACACTACTTATGGTCAACCAACCATTGCAAACGTAACTTTAGGAGATATTAACGATACAGTTAATATTACAATCAATAACAAGAACTATGCTGTTACTTTAGTTAACGGAAAAGGAAGCACTGTTATCAACGGTTTAGATGCAGGCAAATATACAGCTAATGTAATATTTAAAGGCAATAATAATTATATCGGTTCTAGCACTCAATATAATTTTGTTGTTGGAAAAGCAGACTCAAACATTAAGTTAGATGTTAATAGTGTGAATTATGGAAATAGGATTGTAGCTAATATAACTTTAACAACTTCAAATAACGCTCCGATTACAGGAACAGTTAAAATTACAATTAATAATAAGAATTACACAGTTAATGTTGTTAACGGTAAAGGAAATATTGTCATACGTAATCTTGATGAAGGAAATTATACAATAACTGCAACATTTGAAGGAGATAATAATTACAACGAATCTAGTGATAGTAGTAATGTAGAACTTATAGGAAGCGAATATTATTTAGAATCATGGGACGTTGTAAAATACTTTGAAAACGGCACACAATATCATGTAAAAGTTACCGATAAACAAGGAAACCCTGCAGCTGGTGTGGATGTAACAGTTTCTATTGATGGTAAGTACTTCAAAAACCTTACTTATACTATCGTTTCCAATGCAAGCGGTATTGCAACATTGCCTATCAGATTAATACCTGGAAATTATAACATCACAGCTATTCTAGATAATCAAGCAGTTAATAATACTATCACTGTTTTACCTGTGACTTACAATTTAATTGCTGAAAATATCAATATGCTTCATAAGGATGGAACTCACTATACAGTGAAAGTTGTTGACGGCGAAGGAAATCCTGTTGTTGGTCAAAATGTAGCTATTGTTATTGATAGTTCTAAATGGACTAAAAAAGCATATTATAATATTATCACTGATAATAATGGTATTGCAAGTTTACCAATCAATTTAGCTGTGGGACAATACAGTGTAACAGCTAAATGTGCTGATGAATCAGTTACAACAAAAATAAATGTTTTATCAGAACCATATGTATTGGAAGTATCTGATGTTATCAAATACTTTAAAAACGGTACTCAATATACTGTTACTGTAAAAGATCTTGGTGGTAATGTAGTAGCTAATAAAACTGTAGCCGTAACTTTAAATAGCCCTAATTGGAAAAGTCCAGTGACCTATAATATTGTTACTAACGTTAATGGTATTGCAACATTAACTATTAATTTAGCACCAGGTCAATATACAGCAAAAGCTACTGTTGGAGATAACATAGCTACATCAGCTATATTAGTTATACCAACATTAACTAGTGAATCTTTAATTAAACCTGTAAACCAACCAGGCAATTTAGTTGCAAAGCTTGTTGATGGGCATGGAAATCCTTTATCTGGAAAATCCATAACATTTACTGTTAAAACAAAAATATACACTAAAATAACAGATTTAAATGGTCTTGCAACATTACCAATCCATTTAGGTGTTGGAGTATGGATTATTAACATAGCAGATCAAGAAACTAATGCGAAAATCACAACAAAAGTAACAGTCACAAAAGCAACAGCTTAAAGTTTTATCAAATTTTGATTAGAGAGTCCATCTCTAATCTTTATTCTTTTTTTTGAATGCTTAGGCATAACTTTCTTAATATGCTGTAATTGTCACAGCTATTGATTAGATTATTTTAAGTATATCTTGGGATTTATTTAAGCAACATTTTAAATCCACTTTATAGAAAAATCGCAAAATAAAATAAAAAAGTATTATTTCATATAGGTGTGATTATTAAAATATTTAAAAATTTTATAATCTATGTAATATTTTCAAAGTATAGATGTTTAAATATTATCTTAAACCTTAACATGAAAATAGTTAATGCAACATTAAAAAATAGGGCTGTGTTTTATTTTTTAAAAAATGTTGAAAGGTTTATGTTTAATGTATTTTAGTTTTTGAAACTTCAGTTTCTCCAATGGGGGTGCTGTGGTCTGGGATGGTGCAAATGGAATATTAAATGGCTGTAATTTTATTAAAAACATTGCTACTTTTTCTGGTGGAGCAATTCGTTGGAATGGTGTTAATGGTACTGTAACTAATTCTATCTTCATTAATAATACTGCTACTGGATATAATGGTGCAGGTATTTATTGGGTTGCTGCTAACGGCACAATAACTAATTCTAGGTTTATAGGCAATGTTGCTGGCGATAGTGGTGGTGCCGTTTATTTAATTGGTGCTAATGGCATCATAAATAACTCTACTTTTGTTAATAACACTGCTAAGAGTAATGGTGGTGCTGTTCAATTCTACTCTAGTTGCACTAATGGTATTATATCTGGTTCTAATTTCACTGATAATACTGCTAATGCTGGTGGGGCTGTTGTATGGTGGGGCACTAATGGTACTATGATTAATTCTATTTTCACTGGCAATACTGCTAATGCTGGTGGTGGTGCTGTTTCCTGGGGCAGTAGTAATAGTAGATTAAATAATTGTACTTTCATCGATAATACTGTCAATGGTAATGGCGGTGGAATTACCTTATCTGGCAGTAATGTTTCCATATATGGCTCTAATTTCATAGGTAATATTGCTACTTCTGGTGGGGCTATTGACTGGTGGGGAGTTAACCATACTTTAATCAAATGTACTTTCACTGGTAATGTTGCTAAGAATAGAGGCGGTGCTGTTTACTGTACTGATAATAATATCATTACTGATTGTAATTTTAGAGATAACCATGCAGTTTACGGTGATAATGTTTATTGGACATGGAATATAGACTACTTTTTAAACAATTATAATCAAATACATGATTATGATTATATCATGATTCGAAATGGTGTAGGAACCCCCTCAAGCACCATTGTTTTAAATAGAAAAGGTATAACCATCTCCTGTCAAGGCAATGTAACCTTCGACGCTAAAGGTAAAAACCTTCACTTTGAAGTGACTGGAGATAACGTTTTAATTGAGAAATTAACTTTCCGAAACTTCAATTTCACTGGGTCAGGAGGAGCAATATTGTGGAATGGAACACATGGAATATTAAAAAATTGTAACTTCATAAACAACTCAGCTCAAGATGGTGCGGGAGTTCAATGGACTGGTGCTAATGGTAATTTAACTAGTTCCACTTTCATCAATAATACCGCATCTGGTTGGGGCGGTGGAATTGTTTGGACTGCAGATAATGGTATTTTATCTAATTCTATTTTAATTAATAATATTGCTAGTTCTGGAGGTGGAATTGTTTGGACTAGTGTTAATGGTACTTTATATGGTTGTAATCTTACAGGTAACACTGCTAGAAAAAATGCTGGTGGAGTTTTATGGTATTATGACGCATCTAATGGCCATTTATCAAATTCTATTTTCACAGGCAATACAGCTACTGATGGTAATGGTGGTGGAGTCATCTGGAATGGTGCTAATGGTGTTTTATCTGATTCAACTTTTACTAATAATGCTGCAAGTGGTAATGGTGGTGCTGTCAATTGGTTATGGAGTACTAATTGCCAGTTATCTAATTCTATTTTTATCAACAATAGTGCTAATAATGGTGGAGGAATTTACTGGTCTGGTAATGCCGGCATTTTATCTAATTCTATTTTTACAGACAATACTGCTAAATCCAGTGGTGGAGGTGTTTACTGGGCTGGTGCTAATGGTAGATTGATTAGTTCTTCATTTACAGGAAATAATGCAGGATGGGCTGGTGGAGCTGTTATCTGGAATGGTAACGATGGTATTTTATCTGATTCTAGTTTCACAGAAAACACTGCTAATAATGGTGGTGGTGTTTACTGGGCTGGTGCTAATGGTAGTTTAAATGATTGTACTTTTAATAATAACAAATGGATTAATTCCAATACTAAATCCAACGGAATTTATGCAAATAACTTAACTATAAATGGTGGAAACGGTATCGTAGATATAAACGTTCAAGGAACACTATCCGGAACCTCAATCATAGTTTTAAACAATGAAACATATTACTATCCCCCAAGTACGAATATTAATTTCACATACAAAAATACTTGTTCACCAAAATAAAATAATAAATAGTATTAAAATTCTTCAATTTAACATATATTGAACTGAAATAAGAAGATGTCATTATAAATATTTTAGTTTTCAATTTTAAAAGAAATATCTAAATTTTTAAAGTATTATGAAAAATCACTTAGACCTAAGATTTCATTAAAAGAAAACTCTTCAATTTGACAGATTGCGTTATAAAAATCCCCATCAAATGTAATGAAATTAATTTTATCTTTTGATATTAAGTTGAAATTATGAGCATCAAGAGCAATAATAGCATCAGTTTTATGAACTGCATGCTTTTTAAGTAATTGGTTATATATGTTTTCATATTTCTCTTTTCGTTCTGGAGTCAATTTAACTTTAGAAATCCACTTTTTCTTTTTTTCAAAAGTTTCATGTTCTAAGTCAATTAAAAAATATTGAATAGCTTCCAAAACATCATTTTTAGTTGGATATTTATTATTCACATATATGTCCCAGAATCTATGCAAACTTGTTTTAATTCTTTTCTTAATATCATTAGAATAATTCTTATCAAGAAATGATAATAATTTCGTCAATGAAACTTCCACATAATCTTTATCAAGTAAACAAGATCTCAAGTCAAGGAAATATTCTGATAAATATCCTAATTTCTCATCGAAAACATAATCATACTCCATTTTAACATTATTTGACCAGTATATGTTATGATACATATTAAAAATGGAATTTGCTTTTATGTTAAAAGGTTCGAGGGTAAATGAATAAGCAATTGGAACATTAGTGTCTGTAAAAGAATCCATCAAATCTCATCCCCTTGTCTAACCTAATAATATATTTCTAATTTCAGATAATGATTTTTCATCATAGTATTTGCTAGGAGTGTAAATATTGTCATAGAAATATTGTTTCCATTCAATTAAGTCTGAACGTAAGATTTTATATTTTTCATCATATTCCTCATCATTTTTATAACTAATAACATCAAGAAAGGACAATATCATATTTGAGATAAATACTACATTTTCGAGTGTTATTAAATCCTCTTTTTTTAGGATGTAAATTGCCATATTTTGCATACTGCAATAACTATGGTACTCTTTTTTAAAACTTCCCATTTGATTCAATCTAATTTCAAAATTATTGAGAGTATTGATTAATTCATGGATTCTATTATTTAGAGAGGATTCATTCTTAGTAGCCTTTACCATTTCTTTATTGTTTATTCTTTTTTTATTAGATATACTCTGCTTAATTGCATTTATAACTCTTTCAAGTTTTTCTTTGAGATTTAAAAATTCTTCCATGAAGTAATTTTCAGACAATCCCAATTTAATGTTCTTATTAATGTTCATATTAGATCTTTGATTGCATATATTTATCATGTTATTTTGCAAACATATTAGACGTTAAACCTATTTTAGTTGTTCATTACTTATAATTAACATGTAATATATAGTTTTTTAAATTTTTCAGTACAATTTTACTGTTTCATTACAATTCTGCAAGTTTCAGCAAGTTTCTATTTTGTCACTACTTTCATCACATATTAATTTCACAGATAAATTCAAAACACGGGAAGTAGTCAATGATAAAATAATCAATAGAACATATAACTATTTATCTGGAAATATCTAATCAATATATAAAACTTAAATAATATAATGTTAATAATCAATTAAAAATAGGAGATATTGATATGGATGAAATAAATTCAATGGCGATAAACTGTCCTGCATGTGGGGCTGAAAATAAGGCAAAATCTATAATGAGAGAAATAGAAATTCCCCATTTTGGGAATGTACTTGAAACCACAATACTTTGTGATAAATGTGGATTTAAACATAACGACATTATTGCATTAGAACAACATGATCCTGTAAAATATACAATAGATATAAATAAAGATAACTTATCTGTACGTGTTGTAAGATCACAATCTGCAACTGTGAGTATTCCAGAAATTGGAATTAAAGTGGAACCAGGTCCAAAATCTGAAGGATTTGTAACTAATATAGAAGGAATTATTGAAAGATTTAAAGATGCTACAAAAAAAGCATTAAACTTATTTACAGATGATGAATCACAAGAAAATGCTAAAAATATATTAAAACAATTAAATGACCTTATTGATGGAAAAGTAACAGCTTCATTAATTATTGAAGATCCATTTGGTCAAAGTAATATTGTAAGCGATAATTTAATAAAAGAACCAATTCCAGAAGAGGATTTGAAAAATTTAAAAACAGGATTTAGTGTAATAGAGGATAATTGAAGAATTTATTCTTCAATATCGCTTCCAAAAGTTGTAGCAGGTTCTTCTTCTTCAACTACATCTTTTAATTTTAATGATTTTTTAACATCCATAGCTAAAGCGTCACAATCAGCTTTAATAGCATCTAAATGTAATAAAATTCTTTCTTTTTCTTGATTAATTCTTTTAATATTGGTATAAGGATAAGTTGATTCTTTTAACATTTCATATTCGATAGTAGTATATGGATATTCATTTAATTGTTCACAGACATTTACAAGAACGTCGTATAAAAATTTATTCATCTCAACTTTAACTCTTTCTTTAATCATTTTGTCATCGTCAAGATTTTGTTTCATTAAACGAACAACTTCTGCTTTTGCAAATGGTAATTTGTCGTCATCTTCTTCATCAATCATAATATCTTCATTTACCATATTTTCATCAGTATCGACCATAATATCACCACGTCTTTATTATATGATAAGAAAATAGTCTTTACATCCTTATCATACTATATTATTTGCATGAACTTTTATATAAAGGTATGTAAAATATTTAAAAATAACCTCATAATTTTTATAGAAATAAAAAAACTATTAAAATAATTGACCCTTATTTTAATAATTTTATATGTTGAAAAAAATTAAAAAATGAGTAGTTTAAAACTACTCAATTTTACTTCCTATTAAAATATCTTAAAGAAAATGGAATTAAACTAAATAATGCCAATATTAAAATTGCAATCGGCATTCCAGTTTTTTCCAGTTCAATATATTTTGCATTTGAAACGCTATTGTTTCTAATAGAATCTGTATGCTCTGGAGTTCTGCTATTGACTTTAATTGCTTCCCCTATAACGTCTACAATAGCTGAGGCAATGTTGTTTGAAGAATTAAAATCATAGCTATCACTACTTACTATAACTTCATTAATGACCCTTCCAGTTTCACTAGCTAATACTTTATAGTATAAAACAGCTGTTTGATTATTTTTTAATTGATCAATAACCCATACAAGAGAGCCATTATCATTAACCACTCCCATATTTGCTAAATAATATATCAGATTCATTTTCGGTGTCATTAAATCTTTTACCACAACATTAAAGGCAGTGTCTGGACCATTGTTTCTGATTTTTATAATATATTCAATAATTTCCCCTACTGAATATTCATATTTAGAAACAGTTTTCCAAATCTCCAAATCAGAAGCAGGAGCTACATTAAGTTGTGCAGCTGCATTATTATTACTTAGATTAACATCTAAATTTTTGCCTCCAATTGAAAATGAGCTTTCGAATTCACCAGTTCTATTAACGACAAAAATCAAATTTAACGTTTTTGTCTCCAAAATATCCAAATCACCAATATTCCATACTCCTTTATTAAAATTCAGATAGTCATTTAATAATATTAGGCCTTCAGGAATATTAATAAAGACTTTAACCTCACTGTCATTATCAGGACCGTAATTAGTAGCTTTTATGGTTAATACTATGATGTCTCTATAATTTGGAGTTGAATTGTTGAATTTAGCTTCAATAGCTAAATCTACAGTTGCATTAACAAAAATAGTTATAGAATCGTTATTGTTTGATTCGTTCCAATCATGTTCATTGCCTTTAGCGCTTACCACATTAGTAAATGAACCTGTTTTATTTACTAAAGTAGAGATAGTCAAAGTCTTTGATTCACCATTAGCTAAATCACCAATAGCCCAAATACCAGTCATCGGATTATAATGCCAGTTACTATCATCGCTTACAAAGACAATACCTTCAGGAAGAAGATCAAAAACAACAACACCTGTAGCAACATCAGGACCATTATTTTTGACAACAACAGTCCAGACAATAACATCACCATAACTAGGATTCTGATTATCTACAGTTTTGGTCACTTTCAAATCAGCTGAAGCATTAACAAAAATACTTGCAGAATCATTGTTATTTTCTAAATTAAAGTCATATTCTTTTGATGAAACATTTGCATAATTGACAAGAACACCGGTCTTATTAATTTGAGTTAAAATTAATAGATTTATTGATTCCTGATTTGAAATTTCGCTTAAATTTAGAATTCCAGTATTTGGATCATATCTTCCTTCACTGTTGTCATAAATCCAAATAAGGCCATCAGTAAGAATGTCTTTGATAACTACTTCTGTTGCAGTATTCGGACCATTGTTTTTAATTGTTATGTTCCATAATACATAACTTTTGTACCTGTATTCTTTTTCTTCCTTTGTTTTGGATATTTCGACATCTGCATGTGGGAGCACTGAAAAAGATGTGGAATTTGAAATTTCTTTATAATAGTTATCCTCATAGTGAGTCACATAAACCGCATATTCCCCAACATCAAGATCTTTTAAAACTGTATTTACTTCACCATAGACATTTGAAGTTAAGGTTTCATTGTGGACAATCTCACCATTTTGATTAACTATGGTTATTACAATTATATTACTATACTCTCTTTCGTCCTGATACAATTCTCCTGATTCAGTTGCACCTGAAATTGGATTAACACCATCAATTGTTAAATCTTCAGCATTGCCTGCATTATAAATTGCATTAGAGCTAGCTAAATCTAGGTATCTTCCAATATTGTTTCCACCATAAATGATTGATGCTATGTCTATATCTTCACCATAGAATAATGACTTGTCTGATAGGTTGATTAATAGATAATAGACCCACGCCTGATTTTCAATCATTTTGTTGTTGTTTAAAACAGTACTTTTGCTGTATTTGTCAATATATATTGCACTTCCATTTCTTGCAGTATTATATTTAAATGAGTTGTTATTCAGAATAGCTTTAGAACTGTTAATATAAATTGCCCCACCTAAACCCTCATTTATTTTCTCAATTTTTGGTATGGCTTCGTTATTCTCTAATTTATTGTTGTTTAACGTTGTTGATTCTGCATTGATGAATATTCCTCCACCATTGGAATTTGCAATATTTCCATTTATAACAGAATTTTCAATTGTAGTTGATGTGGCATGAACATATATTCCACCGCCATCAACGCTAGCTGTATTGTTGACTATTCTGCAATTGTCAAAAATAATGGAACTGCCTTTTAAATAACACGCTCCACCAAAAGGAGCTGTATTTCCTATGAATTCAGAGTCTTTTATTAGCAAATTCATGTTGGTTGGCAAAAATCCAGTACTTAATGCTCCACCAAATAAAGTTAATGCGGTGTTATTTATAAAAATGCAATTTTTAATATTTCCAGAGGAATGGTAGGATAATGCTCCTCCTTGACTGGCACTGTTTGATATAAAAGTACAATTAATATAATCTACACCATCTCTTACACAGCCTGCTCCTCCATGAGAAGCTACCTGTCCTCTGGGAACTGCTGAATTGTTTATAAACAGAGATTCAACACATCTTGATTTTGTATTTTCTTCATCTTTTCCCAATTGCAGTGCTCCGCCATAGCTATCATAATTGCCACCAACTTTATTATATGCTCTGTTAGAGTCAAAGACACAATTTATTATTTGGCTATTATTTCCGTAGGCTCCAACTGCCCCTCCAGCATTATAAGCAAGATTATTGTAGAAAGTGCAGTTAATGATTTTTAAATTGTCTCCAGCATTCTTGTAGTATGTTCTTTCATAGTAAGTATAAATTGCACCACCAGATAGTGCTTCATTGTTTATAAAATCGCAGTTAATAATTTCAATATCATGTCCTCTTACATACATTGCTCCGCCACCGCCGGTAGGGCAGTATCCATTAACAAATATGCAGTTTTCAATCTTAAAATTAAATGCATTTTGATATATGAAAAGAATTCTTGACAAGTTATTTCCATTAATAATAGGTTTCATCCCTTCTTTTCCAACAATATTTACTGATTTATCTAAATTTATAGCTTCTCCATCTCCCAGATATTCATTTTTATCTAAAATAATTGTATCTCCATCTTTTGCTTTATCAATTGCATCACGAATATCTTGAAATGTTCCTTTTGTATAATCTGTTTTAGTGTTTTGAGAATTTAATTCTATATTTTCAGTATCGAATACTGCTACATCATCAGTTTGGTTAACATCAATAGCTAAAGAGCTACCTATTGACAAATAAACCAATATGCTGATAAATGTAATAATTATTAAATGTTTACTACATTTTGATTCAAACATTTTAATAGCTCCCGAGGACGTTTTCATCTAAATTAATTAACGTCAAGTTATTAAATAGCTATTAAACTTTTTATTTAACCTATTTTACCCGGCAGTGAGGCTGACCGAGCCGAAGTGGAGCACCTTGCTCCCCTCCAGCTGGCGCACGTCAAAATCCGTTTCCTGCAACAAATCAATCAAGAAAGTAGGAGTACCGGTAGAGAACCAGAAATTCTTGTACTCCTTTGCATCAAAGGCATTGAACAGACTGAAAGGATTGTAAATTTCCTCACAATGCTTGCTGAAATGATACCCGTCATACTGCCTCTTCAGATGCGCACAGGCAGCTTCATACGTCTCGCCGTTCGCCAAAGCCATCCGCTCAATGTCCGGACGAAGCTCGTCCAGCAACTCCCGCTCGGTGATGCCGCATATCGCGCTGAAGTCATCCCGCATACTGATGTTCTTCAAATTATTCAGCTCACTGAAGATGCTCATC
>OGWU01001087.1_pt1 | contig 16610 bp, 17 predicted proteins | sample 1576071 | NCBI WGS metagenome assembly OGWU01 (sample SAMEA3541582, study PRJEB24748) | human gut metagenome | biome: human gut; feature: human-associated habitat; material: faeces | place: China | collected 2012
ACGGCAGCGCCGGGGTCCTGCTTGAGCTGCTCGTTGAGCCGCAGCAGCTCCTCGCCGTCCTCCTGGGCCATATCGTCCATCAACAGGGCAAACAGGGCGTCCTCATACTGCTCCTTCCGCGTTTCACGGTTGGTCATGACCGTTCCCTCCCTTCTTCATCAGCCTCAAAGCTCTCCGCCGGGCCCGGGTCAGCTTCATGCGCACGCTGGCGCTCTGACACCCAAGGCGCTCTCCCAGCTCCGCGCTGCTGTACTCCAGAAGATATTTGCCCTCCAGCAGCAGCCGGTCCTCCTGGCTCAGCTGAGGCCAGATGGCGCGCAGGGGGGCCAGCTCCTCCTGAAGAATCAGGGCCTCGTCCATAGACTCCTGGGAAGCGGGCTCCTCATCCAGCGTTTCCAGACTGACCACCTGGCCCTGCCGGGCCTGGGCGCGCAGCAGGGAGATGGCCGTGTTGCGCACCGTGGCCACAATGTAGGAGGCCAGCACGGCGGGCTGGAGGGGGCGCAGGGTGTCCACCTTTTCGATCAGTTTGCTCAGGCTCTCCTGTACCACCTCCTCCTGCTGGAGGGGGTCGGAGAGGTATTTTTGGGCGGTGAAAAACATCAGACGGCAAAATTCCTGGTAAATTCCCTGGATAAATGTCCGGTCTGAGTCCGTCGCCCTATGGTTCTCTTTCTCTGTACGCATGGAATCACCACCGGGTCGTATATGCTTTATTTATATATAAGACGCAGGGGCCAAAAAAACGCAACAGGAATAAATTTCTTTTTCAAAAAACTTATCATTTCAAGATACCTTCTCCGGGCGGAACTGGGTATAGTTAGAAGCACGAACGCTGTATATGGAGATGTAACAATAGATCCGGCAAAAGAAAATACCTTTCTTCTGGCGGATCTATTGTTGAGATTTTTAAAAATTCCAATGTATTTCCACCGGCGGGGCCGCTTCCCCGGGCTGTCGCCGTCCCACCAGAATATAGTCGATCAGCACTTCCACCATCTCCCTTGTGAGATGCTCCAGGTGGGTGTAGCGTTGTACCAGTTCCCGACGGTGGTCTCCTGCGGCGATGCGGGCTTCCAACTCCTCCAGATGCTGCCCAGACTCCTCCAGGCGGTGCTCCAGCTGGGCCTTTTCCCGGGAAAAATCCTGAGAGAGGGAGAGAAAGTCCTCCTCCGACAGGATACCCCGTACTTTGTCCAGGTACAGTTCCCGAAGTCCCTTTTGGTATTCCTCTAGCTGTGCCTGGATACGGTCCCTCTGCTCCAAAAGACGCTGCCTCTGGGCGGGAAGGGCATTTGGCAGTTCCAGGTTCCGCTCCAGTTCCTCCTCATTCAGATAAAGTTCTGAGAGCCGGTTTATTTCTTGAATCACAATCTGCTCCAGTTTCTCTACTGAAATAAAGGAGCCGGTACAGGCATCCTTGGATACATGGTGGTTGGAACACTGTAGGTAGTGTCGGCCATGACTTTTTTTAGATCTCATAATGTAACCGCAATTCATGCATCGCACTTTTTTGGCAAACAGGCCAATGGAACCAACGGTAAAGGGCTTTGCCTTTGCACGGATTAGGGTTTGAACGCGATCCCATAGATCCTGGTCAATGATGGCCTCATGGGTGTGTTCCACCCGGATCCACTGCTCCTTGGGGCGGGGTTTGTTCTGCTTGGTCTTATAGGAAACACTCCCGTAGCGGCCCTGTACCATATGTCCCAGATAGATCTCATTGGTGAGCATATGGGCGATGGCGGTATATTTCCATAGAGTACCAGTCTTTCCTGGTGGTGCTTGATACCGCAGGCCTTTCTGTCGTTTATACTCGGTGGGATTGGGGATACCTTCCTCATTAAGCATCCGAGCGATGGCGGTTTTGCCATAGCCCTGAGCAAAGAGGGCAAAGACCCGGCGCACCACGGCGGCGGCCTCCGGATCAATGATCAGATGTCCTTTCTGATTGGGGTCTTTCTGATATCCATAGAGGGCAAAAGCGCCGATATGAAACCCCTTTTCCCGGCGGTTGGTGAGGACGCTGCGAATATTGTCCGACATGTCCTCCAGATACCACTCGTTTACCAGGCCGTTGATCTGGCGGGACTTCTTATTTCCCTTATTGTCGGTATCCGCATTGTCCACGATGCTGACAAAACGGATGCCCCACAGGGGAAACAGTCCGTGTATGTACTTCTCCACCAGCTCCAGCTCACGGGTAAAGCGGGACTGAGTTTTGCATAGAATAATATCAAATTTGTGTGCCTTGGCATCGGCCAACAGGCGCTGAAACTCCGGACGGTTTCGGTCTGAACCTGTGTAATCATCATCGCTGTAAATGTGAAATACTTCCCACCCCTGTTGCAGTGCATACTGAAGCAGCATGGATTTCTGGTTCTGAATGCTGGCGCTGTCATCGTCGGCAGATACCTTGTTTCGGTCTTCCTCGGACAGACGGCAGTACAGTGCTACTCTGGACATAGACATCGCTCCTAAAAAGAAAACGGCTCCCTGAAGCCAACTGGTCAGGGAACCGCTTTGGTATAAAATATCTGGTTTTACTGCAAGCCGGAGGCCGTGGCAGTGGTTCGTTCGATCTGGTTGATCAGCCGGGCCCAAAGCTGTGTATACCGCTCCATCGTCAATGGGGATACCGAGTCCCGGAAGACGCTGCGGCAGTTTTGGGTATAATTTGGTGTAAATTTCATCGAAATCACTCCTTTTTATATTATCTAGATGAAATAAGTCTCAATATAATAATATTTAGCTCAGTTTTCTAACTTGACTGCCAGATGATGCGGACGTAGAATTTTGTTTAGATGATCCCGGAAGGCGAAGTAGTCAGCCCGATTGCCGGGATATTTTTTACCTGTGCGGTAATTGGTTGTGTTCATAAGAAGATGAATGTGGAGATGATCTTTGTCCGTATGGACAGCCGCCATAATTTGGTATTCCTCTTCATAGTATTCCAGCGCTTGCCGGGCAATGCCTTTTGCCTGAGAAACAGAGATATTTTCTTCGGGTGAAAAGCTGAGAACGGAGTGACGAAGCTTCACTCCGTCTGTTTTCTGATAGGCAGCACAGAGACTTTGCATGGATTCAGCGGCGATTTCCGGAAACAGTGCACCTCCCAGAACCAACTCCTGGGTTGTTTTGTTTGACTGTGTGACGTACTCAGGGAGATCACGGAATGACGACAAGTCGTGGTACTTGCCCTGCGCATGGATTACTTTAAAAATGGCCATGTCAACTCCTCCAGTCGCACCAATTTCTCCCTAAGTGGATGATTTGCGTCCAGGTCTTTTACGGTCAGTGGGATCTCACACAAAACCTTCGCCAATTCGTGCCTTGTGTATTCATCAGGACCAGATGATACTTGTCTTAGTCGATTTAAAATTAATTGAGTCAGTGTTATATTAGCTCTCTGTGCTGTTTGTGTAAGTAATTCTTTTTCATTTGATTCTATTCGAATATGTAATACTGATTTCATAATTCTAATTTCCTTTCTGATTCCACAAGTGGGGAATGCTCTGTTCATACAACGTGAGTCGAGCATGCCCAGGGGAACCCATTAAGGATATGTTGGTCTTGCATAAACTTTTAAACGCCATAGAGGTCCAAGAGGGGAAAGGGGCGCACATATGAAGTTTCAGATTCCAAGCGAACTTTTACAGGAAGGTCAGGAGCGTTTTCAGAAATATGCAGAAGAACTGGTGCTTCGTCTGAAACTCCAGGGTATTCCACTTTGTTTCGTTGACCCAGCTAATTTAAAGAAAGAGCTGCTGCCCCCAGACGGTTTATGCCTGGTTCAGTATCGCTTCCGCAAGAAGAAGGGCCAGCTCAAGACCAAGTGGCTGACAGAAAAGGTTCCTAAGCGTCCTAATCTCGACAAATGTTGCCAATGGAATCTGATTCCGGTGCATATCGTCCCTAAGAAGCGGGGAAATCCTGAGCAAGGACTCGTGTTTCGCCACTTGCTGCAAGAGGCTTGGATCACTTCCAGTGGCGAGAGCAGAACGCGCCTGTGCCTGATTGAGACGGATGAGAAGGGCTGTCTCCTTAGAAGATATGCGGAGAACCAGACTTCCCCTAATAATCCACCCTTGGCATTTCCAAGGCACCATCTCGCCAAAATCAATCACGTGCTGGCTTCGAACTTTCTTGAGCGATATTGGGGTGGAGACGCCATACCGTTCTGGCAGTTTACGAAGGAGGGGATTGCGTACTATCTGGGCAGCCGAAATATTCCGCTTTCCCAAGGCGCCTGGCATGGGATGCAGCAGCTTTTAGACTCTGACGCAGGCGACCTGGCAGCGATCCTGACTGCATTCCAAATATTTGCAGTGCTGAAACCCTTTTTTCCTGGGTTTCACCGCCTGGATCGACACTCCCCGTATCTGGAGGGAAAGAAGTATTTTGACCAGCAGTTTGCCCTCAGTTTGTATTGTACCGACTTGAGGAAAGCATCCAGTCTAGCTCGCCTTTGCTGCTGTATCAACCCTGATATGCCGCCGGATGTTCCAATTATAGATGGCGTCAGGATCTATGAGGCCTCGGCACAAAAGCAGAACCGAGAGATATCGTTTGCGGAATATGAAGCCACGGTCCTCCAAAAGGCCAGTGTGCTGTGGGTGGGGCGCCGCCCCTGTGAAGCGGTGCAGAAAACCGGAGGCATTCTTGCTTTGGAGCTTCCTGCGACTGCCGTGTTTCCAATACAAAGCGCTCTTCCTCCTTCGCTGGCTCAACTGACGGCTCACATTCATGACCGCTCCATCGATGACTTCCAGTATTTCTGTACCGAGGTGTTCATTCAGGCACAACCCATCGTCAAACAGCTCCTTACGAAGATCCAGCAAGCAGAAAATCAGTCTGGCTATTATCTTGAAGAAGACACATTGGAAGATTGGAAACAGGAGTTTCAGTGGCAGGATTCCCAGTTACCACCCCCTAATCTGTTTCGTGCAGTCCAGTGTTTAAACAGCAGTATTACTTCTGACTTGGACAACTCACGGATGGATGTGGTGCCATCTGCGCTGGAACGTATCGATCGATTGCAGGCAGAATGTGATCGGCTGTGCCAGCTCACCATGCAAGAGATCAAGAAAATCGAACGCAAATGTCGGAAGCGGATCAACAATTTCTGTTCAGAGTACCAGGCTGCCTGTACATCCTTGGAACCATACGACACGGTGACACACAATATGCGCTCCCATCTGGCCTATCTCTTGGCATCCTATGGCGTGTTTCTCCGATACTGCGCCCCAGAATCCCAGCGGACTCAACGTCTGGCTCAACTGGAGCAGGCGCTGATCCGTGCTTGCAGCAACAAGCCCGGACTGCCGGTGGATGAGATTCTGGAACGGTATCTGTCCGCACTCCTTACCTCCGGTCGCTGTGCACGCCTGCGTGGGCAGGGGAGTGGGAGAGCGGACGTGTGCCTGTGGTATGACCCCAAGGAACGGACCTTGCTTCTCCCGTCCAAGACCTACTTCGATGCGCTCTGTCCGCTGATCCCCCAGGAGTATACCTGCACGAAGAGGATCTGGGAGACCAAGCTGGCCCACGCAGGTTTGCTGGAAACCGCGCTGCGAAACGGCCAGCTCCGGCGCATCTTTGAAGTACGTACCCGAAAAGATGATCCCAGGAAAATATCCGTGCTGAAGGTTCGGCTGGATGCCTTGTCCCAACCCTTTCTGAAGTCGAAGACGGTGGTCCAAGCGCTGCACCGGATGGCAGAGGATTCGAGTCCTTACCGTGGCGTTACCGTTTAAATAGAAAAATAAGTGCCGGCATCCCATGTGGGATGCCGGCACGTTTTTGTTTGAGCCAGCCTGATCCGTTTTTTGTATATGTCCCTTCTTAGAGCCTCTATTTGTTTAACATATAATTTGATTAAATTAAATTTTGAAAATATTACAGTCAATTTAGCGATTTAAGTTTTTGCAATGGATAAACTCTTCCAAGGCATCTGCGGAGATTCTCCAGCTCCGGCCTACCCGGAAACCACGCAGTGTCCCAGCATTCAGCAGACCGTACATACTGTTTTTCCCAATTCCAAGCACTGCCATCACTTGTGACGGAGTAAGGACGGTATAGTTCTCCATAACTCGATCAAAGCGGTCCTGAGCATACTCCCAAGTGTCAGAATACATAGGGTTTCCTCCTTATTTGAATTATTCCCTTGTTGCACCCTGTTTGCTTTTTCTGTCTCCTTCGAAAATATATCATTTCTTTAGAATACCGGAACCTGCCGTGGGTTTTAACGCCCCCATCAGGTTTCGGTATTTCCATTTTGATTCGAAAAGGAGGAGCAAACGATGCTGAAAACACTTTTATCCGTGATCCGCGCCGTCATCGTGGAACTGATCGATCAGCTGTTCCGGCAGCTCTGCACCGCTGCGGGGTGAATCAGCAGGAGCGGGGAGACGTCCAGGAGAAGCTCCTGGGCGTTCTGTTGGCCGCTGCGGCAGCCCTACTGTGCGCTGCTATGGACTATGTTATGAAACAGAAGGAGGAACACCCATGAAAGAAAATGCCTTCCTCTGCGCTGTCTGCGGAGGAGAATACGCTATGGACCAGAGACAGGAGTTTGATGGCCAGGATCTCTGTCCGGACTGCCTATCTCAGGAAACCACGACCTGTTCTGTATGTGGAGCACGTGTTTGGAGGGATGATAATGCAGGGGATGAGCAGACCCCGCTATGTACCTCCTGCTATGAACGGCTGTATACAAATTGTGTGCGCTGCGGCGCGCTCATTCGTCAGGACCGGACGCTGTATGACTGGAACGATCAGGATGAGGAGGAGCCCTTGTGTCGGCACTGTTATTCCCGAACAGCCAGAACCCGTGCCATCCAGGATTATTACTATAAGCCAGACCCCATCTTTTATGGCGAGGGCGGGTGTTACTTCGGCGTGGAGTTGGAGATCGACGGAGCGGGGGAGTACGGCGGCAATGCGCAGGAGATCTTAAACCTTGCCAATGCCCGTGACGAGACGGTTTACTGCAAACACGACGGTTCCCTGGACGAGGGATTTGAGATCGTGACCCACCCCATGACTCTGGCCTATCATCAGGCGGAGATGCCCTGGAAAGCAATCCTGGAGGAGGCGGTGTCCATGGGATACCGCAGTCATCAGGCGGGAACCTGCGGGCTGCATGTCCATGTAAATCGAACCGCTTTCGGAGAGACGACAGCACAACAGGATACCTGCATCGCCCGGGTGCTGTACTTTTTCGAAAAGCATTGGGAGGAGCTGTTGAAGTTCAGCCGCCGTACTCCACGGCAGCTGGAGCGTTGGGCTGCCCGCTATGGATACAAGGATTGTCCAAGAGACATTTTGGACCACGCCAAAAAGGGAGGCGGTGCGGGCCGGTACACCTGCGTGAACCTGCAAAATGACGCGACGGTTGAGTTCCGGATGTTCCGGGGTACATTGAAATACAATACACTCATCGCCACGCTGCAGCTGGTCAACCAGATCTGCAGCGTGGCGATTTGTCTCTCGGATGAAGAACTGAAAGCTATGTCCTGGACTTCCTTTGTTTCCGGCTGTCAGCAGCCCGAACTGATCCAGTACCTGAAGGAGCGGCGCCTGTACATCAACGAGCCGGTGCGGGGAGAGGAGGAACTGTGACATGTGCTGCCTGTTTGGACTGATCGACTACGGACACAGCCTGTCCAGGGGACAACGTACCCGCCTGCTTACGGTACTGGCAGCTGCCTGTGAAGCCCGGGGGACCGATGCCGCCGGGATTGCTTACCACAGCCGTGGACAGCTGTACATCAACAAACGGCCTGGCCCCGCCCACAAATTACGTATTCGGATTCCTGGGGATAGCTGGACCGTGATCGGACACACCAGAATGACAACCCAAGGGAGTCAAGCCCACAACTATAACAACCATCCGTTTTCTGGGACGACCGAGAAAGGCCCCTTTGCACTGGCTCACAACGGCGTAATCCGGAATGACCTGACACTGCGGAAGGCGCTCCGGCTTCCCAAAACCAGGATCGAAACAGACAGCTATGTTGCCGTTCAGCTGTTGGAACGGGAGGGAAGCTTGACCCTGGACAGTCTGGGAAACATGGCTGAGCAGTTGGAGGGCTCCTTTACCTTCACCCTGCTTGGCCCAGAAGGGGAGTTCTACCTAGTCAAAGGGGACAGCCCTATGTGTCTATACCACTATCCCAGGGCTGGGGTGTATCTTTATGCCTCCACGGAAGAGATCCTTCTCCAAGCGCTGAAGCAGCTGCAGCTTCCTCTGGGAAAGCCGGTCCGTATATCCACCCTGTGCGGAGAAATCCTCAAGATCTGCGCCGATGGGAACATCTTACGGGGACAATTTGATGCCTCCAACCTGTACGCTCCCTGGTATCCTATGCGGTGGTACTCTGATCTGGCTTGGGGCCAGCCGGTACGGTATCCAAAGCCGACCTCTTACTTGGACGAGATCAAGTCGGTTGCCTCTGCCTTTGGATATTCCCCGGAGGAAATCGATCGACTGGCGCGGGAAGGGATTTCTCCAGAGGAACTGGAGGAGTTTCTCTACTGCGGTGAGCTGTGACCTGGCTCCGTCATTTCGATAGAATATGAGTCAATTGGGTGTACCCTAATAGATCACAACATCTATGAATCAAAAGGGTCGGTTTTCCAATTTTGGAATATGTCAATTAGAAAACCGGCCCTTTTGAGACTTCACTAAGGAAAAAGAAAGGGGATTCCAGTGAAAATCGGATACATCCGGGTCAGTACCCAGGAGCAAAACACCATCCGCCAGGAGGTATTGATGGAGCAGCTGGGGGTAGAGGAACTCTATCTGGACCGGGCCAGCGGCAAAAATACCCAGCGCCCACAGCTGCAGCAGATGCTGGCCTATGTGCGCCGGGGCGACACGGTGATTGTGGAGTCCATCAGCCGCTTTGCTCGCAACACTCGGGATTTGCTGGATTTGGTGGAGCAGCTCACGGAGAAAGGGGTGGAGTTTGTGTCCCAGAAGGAAGCCATTGACACCACGACTCCAACCGGGAAATTTATGCTTACGATCTTTGGTGCGGTGGCTGAGCTGGAGCGGGAATATATCCTCCAGCGCCAACGGGAGGGGATCGCCGCGGCCAAGATGCAGGGAAAGTACACCGGCCGCAAACCCATCCAAGTGCCTGGAATGGAGCTAGTGGTGAAACAATGGCGGGCGGGAGAGATGACTGCCGTTCAAGCTATGCGCAAACTGAATTTGAAGCCAAGTACCTTTTACCGGAAAGCAAAAGGATTCGCCCCCTAAGGCGAATCTTTTTTGTACATCAGGTGCTTAGACTCGTAAATAGAATTGTGCTTCCTGCCCGGTTCTTTCTTTTTTTGCTGTTGACAGATGTAGACCACCTTGATATAATTTGTTTACAAACATAAACAGAAAGGAGGGAAGGAAATGAACAGCGACAGAATCAGTCTCACCCAGGCGGAGTGGAGCGTGATGGAGTGCCTGTGGGAGGCAGGGCCGCTCACTGGACGGGAGGTAGTCCAGCATATGGAACAGAGCTGCGGCTGGAGCCGGAGCACGACCCTTACCCTGCTGAGCCGCTTGGAGAACAAAGGGGCGCTGAAGAGTATCCCAGCGGAGAAAGGGCCCAAGGTATTTTCCCCGGTTCTGCGGCGGGAAGACGCTGCTCTGGAGGAGACAAAAAATTTTCTGAATCGGGTATACCAGGGAAGTCTGAGCCTGATGGTCAGCGCCCTGACCAAGAAACAAGCCCTGCCCCGGGAGGAGCTGGATGAGCTCTATGACCTGCTGAAGGGATTGGAGGAGGAACGGCATGATTGAGTGGGCGATTACCTCCAGCGTATTGATCTTAGTCGTGCTGGTTTTGCGCCGCCTGCTGGTCGGAAGAATCAGTCTGCGGCTTCAGTACGGACTGTGGGCCCTGGTGCTGGTGCGGCTGCTGTTACCCGTGAACTTGGGCGGAACATCGATAAGCATTTTGAACACGGTGGAACCCGTGCAGATGCCCAATCTTGTGGTGGGTGATCCGGGCAGCGACACACCCCGATGGCCGGCGGTGGAACCCGATGCGTCTCTTACCGCGGGAGAACAACAGGAACACGACCAGCAGAACCCAGACCAGTGGCAAACAGCGATGGACACGGCCGGGACGGAGGCGGACACGCCCATCGCCCTGGGAACCGTACTGCTGGGAATATGGGCGGTGGGGGCCGTGAGCATGGGCCTGTGGCTTTTGTGGGTAAACGTCCACTTTGCCCAAAGGCTTCGCCGCAGCCGTGTGCCCCTGATGGCAGATCATTGCCCCTGTCCGGTCTATGTGACCGGAGCAGCCCGGACGCCCTGTCTCTTTGGACTGTTCCGCCCCTGCATCTATGTAACGGAGGAAGTGACCGCCGACAAGACGGTACTGCGCCACAGCCTGGCCCATGAGCTGACCCACTTTCGCCACGGGGATCACATCTGGGCGGCCCTGCGGGGGCTGTGCCTGGCGCTCCACTGGTACAATCCCTTGGTGTGGCTGGCCGCATCCATCTCCCAGAGAGACGGAGAGCTGTGCTGCGACGAGGCCACGGTAAAGACGCTAGGGGAGGGGGAACGGGCGGCCTATGGCCGTACCCTCCTGGCGGTCACCTGTCAGGGGCGTACCAACCCCATGCTCACCGCCACCAGCATGACAGGCAGTGGGAGCGGCATCAAGGAGCGCATTCTTCTGCTGGCTAAGCGGCCCAAAACGGCGGTCTATACTCTGGTGGCCGTGGCCCTGATTTCCGCCGTGGCAGTGGGCTGTACCTTCACCGGGGCTCAAAAAGGGGATGGGGAGAGCACCGGAGCATCTACGGGAGCGGATGAATTCGTGCCCGACAAGGTGGCCATGGTTCAGCTGCTCAGCTCTGCCTGGCCCCCCGACCCGGTCACGGACCCCGATACCGTAACGCATTTGTGGGACCTCTATCAGGGCTTTACCTTTGAGGGAACCGTAAATGATCTGACTCAAAATAACCTATGGAGTGTCTCAGTGACCTTCTCTGCGGAGGGTACCAACCAAGAGGAGTCCTTCACCATCTACCAAGGTGGGCTGTGCACCATGGGGGAAGACAATGAGACAATTTACCGCCTGAAGAATGGAGACGAACTTTACCAGGAATTCTACACCGTGTTTCAGCTCCAAATGGACCGGAGCACGGATGTGGACGAGCCAGACGGAGAGGTTACCCTAACCGGCCTTGCCGTGGAGGCGTCGGGCAGCGAGGAGGAGATCGGTCGGCAGTGGGCGGAGACCTATGCGGCCCAGTATCGGAGCCTTTCCCCAAACGACCCGTTGTACAGCACAGACAGTGCAGTCCTGGAATGCACCCCCTATGCCCGGTCGCTGCTGTCCCAGCCCAGGGAGCAGATCTACCTGATGCGCTTTGCCTGCCAGGCGGTGGACAAGGCCGGTTTTGAGCAGTGGTATACCGGCGCAGCCGGCCCGTTGACCGGAGAAGAATATCCCCAATATGAGGGATGGATGGAATTTGGCTGGTTTATCGTGCTGGAGGAGCAGCAGAAGGACCAGTGGGTCTGCATCAACGCCGGGACCGGCGGATACGGCAACTGGGGCTACCTCAACTATGAGACAGGGGAAATCTGGCAGCAGATCCTTGAGGAGCAACTGTCGGTGGACAGCAGTCAGGCCGACCCGGAGATGGTACTGCGTATCCTGCCCTTCGTGGATTGGAGCCGGTTGGACGGGGATGAGCTCAACCAACTTTTGGGGCTACTGGACCGTGGCTGCATCACGCAGGGCCGGGTCTACGGCCCGGAGGAGGATCGGATGTGGTCGGACGTGTATCCCGATGACCAGGCCTACCGGGACCTCTATGTCATGCTGGCGGCCCTGAATACAGACGGGGCGTATGCTGAGGGAATGGAGGGCCTGCTGGAAAAGCAACAGGCGTACGATCCTCAGGTGTTTGAATTCTGTTTGCAGAATTTGACGGCAGAACAGCAAGAGATCATACGAATGTTGGCAGGGATGTAGAGATGATTATTGATGATGGGCAGAGAGCCGTCTATCCGCGGGCATAGAGTAAGATAAACGGTCCCCATCATCTTGTTTGACCCACATACAGTAAAAAAACCGTCCTTTTCGTTTGAAAAGGACGGTTTTTACTTGGCACTGAATAGGACCTTGGGTGGTTTTGATTCAGCTTTCATAGATCTAACTGATCTGCTTGTCGGTCAAATCGTTTTTTTCATTCATCGCCAACAGGAAAGTCTTCAGTAATTGTTCTGCATACTCCCGCTCCGTATCTGTACAGCTGCTTAGCAGGAGCGAGGCTGGATTATCTTCCAATGTGTCGGTTTTTCCAAACAGAATATAGTCCGTAGTCAGTCGAAGGGTAGAGGCAATCTTGCACAGGGTGGGCACCGACATACCTTTGACTCCAAGTTCGATATCGGAGCAAAATTTGGGTGTGACTTCCAGGTGTTCTGCCAACTGTTCCCTGGTATATCCCAGATATTCCCGTTGTTTTCGTATCCGATTGCCAATGGAAGCCCAATCCATACAAAACCCTCCTATATTTTAATTAGTTTATCCCGGAGAGTTGTATTTATAAATAAACTTTTAGCGTTGAAATGGTGGAACTTTTAGAGTAGAATGGAAGAAACTTTAAGGTGTAATTTCTCCACATGGACAGTAACTGTCTATCCCGGGCTGTATGATCAGAGTGGAGGGAGGAAAATGGATACAGAAAGAGGAACTCGACTGTTATCGCTGTATGATCAGCTACTGAATCAGGGGTTTCTGCAGAAGCAGCAGTCTGCACAGCGCTTTGGCGTAACAATGCGGACCCTTCAACGGGATATTGACGCACTGCGCAGTTATCTGGCGGAACAGAGTCCGCCTCGTGAGCTCTCTTATGATTCCAGATCAAACCGCTACTATCTTGTCCATCAGGGCGGAAGCCGCCTGTCCAACGGCGAAATGCTGGCAGTCTGTAAGATCCTGCTGGAAAGCCGGGCACTGCCCAAGAGAGAGATGGACTGCATTTTGGACAAGTTGTTGGTCTGCGGCACGGCAGAGGATGAGAGGAACCAGCTCAAAGAGCTAATCGCTAACGAGCGCCTTTATTACCTGGAACCTCACCATGGGAAGCCGTTGACAGAAACGCTCTGGACGCTGGCCCAAGCGATTCGGGAACACCGTGTGCTGGAGATCGACTACCGAACCCAGGCAGGGAAACACAAGTGCCGCCGCCTTCAGCCGGTGGGGCTGATGTTCTCTGAGTTCTATTTCTACCTTACCGCTTTTCTGGAGAATGTGGACCGTTCCAAAGAGTTTGAAAACCCAGAGGACCCCTATCCCACCATCTACCGGGTAGATCGGATGGAAGAAATCCGGGTACTGGAGGAACGATTTCATGTTCCGTATGGACAGCGATTTTCCGAGGGGGAGTTTCGGAAGCGGGTCCAATTCATGTACGGCGGGCGGCTGCAGGTGATCCGCTTCACCTATTCAGGGCCTTCCGTGGAAGCGGTCTTGGACCGCCTACCCACCGCAAAAATCTGCCAGGAGCGGGATGGAGTGTATGAAATAGAAGCCGAGGTATTTGGAAGGGGCGTAGACATGTGGCTGAGGAGCCAGGGAGCTCAGGTCGTACTACGGAATCAACAAAGAGAGGAAGCGACTTTATGACAGAGACCCTTATTTCTGCAAAAGACGGAGAAGTTTTGCGGCAGGATACTTGTACCAGTTCGGATTATCTGGTTTCGGTCGCCTGTGGAGCCTTGGCAGGATTAATCGATATCTTTTTTGTTGGTGCGCCAGGCGAAAGTGTACTAGGTGAATGGACAGACCAGCAAGTTGACAATGCGGTGATGAAATTTGCAAAATGGACCGGCTGGTCACCCAGAACCGGGCAAGAAACCAATGTGGCCAGCGCCATTGGATTTTTGGAACGGAAGTTTCCTGTTAACTATGACCAGCGTAACTCTACTGATGTGGGTGGCGCGTTTTCCATGGGCACAAAAAATCACCACATCAAATCTTTGGCCCACTGTCCGGATGCCATCGGTTTATTTTTCTCCATTCTGAACCAATTTACCGGTACCTCATCCTTTGTGAGCGGCGGACAAGTTGTCACCATTCAAAGTGATACATTTGAACTGAAGGGACACAATCTGATTTCAAAACTGTTTTGCGGCACGGCCAACTGGTTCGGCCATATCATGTCTGATATTGCAGGCAGTTCCGGCAGCCGGGGGAATGCAGGACGAGGCACTGGTGTTGGTATCCCGTTCTTTGAGTTGTTTCAGTTCTGCAATGTGGGCAGTTTTCAGATTGGAAAAGCACGGCAGGATTTGGCTACTCTGTCTGTCCGGGCCTTCCAGGAGGGGTATGATGCACGCTTTGGTCTGACCATGGCTATCCCGACTTTGCTGTGTGATCTGCTGATCCGTCTGGTTTGGATGCTCAAACGGTATTTTTCCTTGCACATGCCCCTGGCGGAGTGTATCCCAAGCCATACCCATGCCGATCTGCGCGTCATGCTTCTGTTTGGACACGGTACGCTATGTGTGATGGACGGGGCAGATGCCGCCATCCGTTCCGGCGGGAATTGGCTCGCCTTTTTCCTGCGTATGAACCTGATCGCTTGGACACGGTTTGTTACGTTAGTTCTGAAAGAGATCTGCATCCGGGCTGGTATCGCTCTGCCTCTCCAACGCCAGTTGGATTCTTATCGAAGAATCAATGAAGTCCTTCACGCCTATTATCTCAAGCTTCAGGAAGTGGATCTGGCTACCTTCCAGAGGGAGACGGAGCAATATCAGATCTGGAGCGGCTGTTTGGAGCGGGTATACACCCAGGAAGAACTCAATATCCTGCTTCGCCGTACTATGATCGACCTTGGTATCGATCTTCCCTGGGAAGGCGACTTTGACGCCTTCATGCAGAACCGGGACAACCGCCTGGTGTTTGAGTGATGTTCCCCTGTGATCAGTGCGGCGAATGCTGCCGGAATTTGAATCTGTCTCCCCTATACTCTGATTTAGACCGTGGAGACGGGACCTGCCGGTATCTGTCAGGCAACCGGTGCAGCATCTATGAAGAACGACCACTGCTATGTCGGATTGATGAATGCTACGACATTTTTTTCCAGGACAAGATGACCCTGGAGGAATATTACAGCCTGAATCAGAAGGCCTGTGACAGGCTAAAACAACAAAGGAGGAATTGATCATGCCCTTACCCTTGATTCTGGGTGGAGCGGCTGCGGTGGCCGCCGCAGCGGGAGCCGGAAGTGCAGTACACGGCGGCATAAAGATGAAAAAAGCACATGATGCGATGAAATCCATCCAGCAACGCCACCAGGATAATATCCATCGTTTTGAAGCGCAGAACAAGATGGCTGTGGAAGCCATGGATTCTCTTGGAAAGATGGAGCTGCAGATCCTCAGCAGCTTTCAGAAGTTTTCCAGTCTGATGGAGCGCATTCAAAATCGCCCGGAGTTTAAAGCCTACCAGAGGGGTGACGTGGAAATTCCAGAATATAACGCGGAGGATCTGAAGTCTGTTTCTGTGGGTGCAGGCGTCTTGTTGGGCGGCCTGAGCGGAGCAGCACTTGGTACGGCGGGCGGTTTTGCTGCAGCCGGAGCTGCCACCTCTGCAGTAATGGCGTTGGGCACCGCCTCTACTGGTACGGCCATTGCCTCCCTCAGCGGGGCGGCGGCCACGAATGCCACTTTGGCTGCTCTGGGTGGAGGAGCTATTGCGGCAGGAGGAGGCGGTATTGCTCTCGGTACTACGATTTTGGGTATGACCACCTTGGGGGCCGGTATTCTGGTGGGTGGTATTATCTTTAATTTGACCGGGAGTAAACTTGCGGACAAGGCAGACAAGGCGAAAGAGCAGATGGAGAAGGCAGAGTGGGAGATAAACCAGATCCGCACCTACCTGGTTGAGCTGTCCCAGGCGGCTGCTCGCTTTGAAGATGTTTTGTCCGCTGCGAACCGGGTCTATCGCCGACACCTGGAGAAGTTGGGAGATCTGATTCTGCTGTCAGGTAAGACGGACTGGAATCTTTTCACGGATGCAGAGAAGACCATGACAGAGAATACCGTTCTGCTGGTCAGCCTGTTATATCAGATGTGTAAGGTCCAGCTGGTGCTGCAAAGCGAGCAGAACGACAGCCTGAACCAGGTGAACCATGCCGGGATGGAGCAGGCAGCTAATAATACAGAAAGATTCCTGGAAGAGACCGGTCTGGCCGCTCTGGCCTGATCCATTAGCCTCCACAGTACAAAGCAAATGAAACTCCCTGGGTCTGCTCTTTTGCGGCAGAGCCAGGGAGTTCCGGTTTTACGGCATGTTGTCCTTACACCATCGCACCATCCGCGGCAAGGTCCTCGGTGAGGTCGGCAATCACGTCGCCGGTGGACTGCATACCTCCCGCGCTCCAGGGGAAGCCGGAGGCGGCGGTGGGGTAGACGCCGGTGGTGTGGTCCACAAAGTAGGGGGCGAAGGAGGCGTTATTGCGCACCTCCTCATCACTCAGGTTCCGGGTGAGCTGATGGACCAGGGCGGCCACCATCTCCATGTGGCCCAGCTCCTCGGTGCCGATGTCGGTGAGCAGGCCCTTGG
>OGWU01001091.1_pt1 | contig 16579 bp, 19 predicted proteins | sample 1576071 | NCBI WGS metagenome assembly OGWU01 (sample SAMEA3541582, study PRJEB24748) | human gut metagenome | biome: human gut; feature: human-associated habitat; material: faeces | place: China | collected 2012
GCTCGTTTTCAATATGTAGGTCATACCCGTGGGACGAGAATGTAAATCTGTCACTGGGTAATGATCTACAACGCAGAGCTTGTCCATCTCCATTTGCGTAGCCGTCGATATACAGTGTCAGGGGGCACCGTATTTTCATCAGGGCTTCCAACCCCGCGTCGTCGCCGCTCAGATATTGGCGGTAAAAAACCTCGTCGCAGGCCATAGCGTTCGCTTCCTTATGTACGAATATCCGAAGAAAACAAGGCAGCTGGCGAAGTGTTCAGAGAAAAGTTGCGGATAGGAACGGTATTTTTGAAAAAGGTCCTCCGAAATTGCCCAATATCCTGCGATCCCGCCAGAGGCTCCGCAGCAGGTGGTTCGGCAGGGAATTCTTTATTCTTGCACCTTTGCAGCATCTTGAAGTATGCCGCACCACAAGGCATGATCCGAAGGATGTCATTCCTGTGCAGAAGGAAAGCCGTTCTACTCCGTTCAGGTGCGCTAAAAAGCCTTGAAGGGATTTCCCCCAAGGCTTTTCTTTTTGCTGCTGCGCAGACGGTCTCCATCCGTCATCACACCCGCTCGGTTGTTATCTCCGGCATTTGTAGACGCTTATTCACTTTCCTCTTCTATTTCTATCTCCTTTAGTTTCTTCCACAGGGTCGTCCGGCTGATCTGCAAGGTGTTCATAACTTCCGTCTTATTGCCGCCATAATAGTTCATGGCATGTTGGATAACCTGATTTTCAATGCGATCAAGGGAATCCAGTTGAACCACGAGCGAATCTGCTGGGAGCGTCTCTCCGATTCCGGCGGATTCGCTGTTCGCCTGACCCTTTGCATCATCGGACCGGCAGATAGGAGCGTCTCCGATCTCCATGATCTCCTCCATGGAAAGAGATGTCTCCCCCTCTTTGAATGCTTCAATTCGCTGCGCCAGATTTTCCAACTCGCGGATATTGCCCGGATAGGTCTGAGCCGTCAGGTATTTCGTCACTTCCGGCGGCAAAAACTCACTTCGCACAGCGCTTCCGTACTTTTCCAGAAAATAGTCCAACAGTAGGAGAATATCGTCTGAGCGCATGCGTAGCGGAGCAATGGTCAGGCTCATCACATTCAGTCTGTAATACAGGTCGGCGCGGAATTTCCCCTCCTGCACCTTGCTGTATAAATCCATATTGGTGGCCGAGATCACACGGATATCGATTTTCTGGACCTTATCCCCGCCGATGCGCAGGATCTCATGCTCCTGAAGTACGCGGAGCAGCCTTCCCTGCAGATCTAACGGGATCTCGCCGATCTCATCCAGGAAGATCGTTCCACCGTCCGCCAATTCAAACAGTCCGACTTTTCCCTCTTTTTTCGCCCCGGTAAATGCCCCGCATTCATAGCCAAACAGCTCACTCTCTAGCAGGTTGGCCGGAAGCGCACCGCAGTTGATGGCCACGAAAGGTCCCTCGCAGCGTCCGCTCACATTGTGAATGCTCTGCGCAAACAATTCCTTTCCGCATCCAGTCTCTGCAATAATCAGAACCGGAGCATTGGATTTTCCGATCCGCTTGGCCTTTTCAACCGTTCTGCAGATTGCCGGACTGTTTCCAATAATATCCTTAAAGGAGTATTTTGCAACCAGTCCCTTACGGTAAAGCGACTTCCTGATTTTCTGCTCCGTCCGCTGTGCATTTCGCTCACTTTGAATATTCAGCAATACTCCGTGAACTTCCCCATTATTCATAATAGGAGTACGGTTCACTAGCAGTTTGGAGTCCGTATCCGCAAAAAACTTATTCAGATAATACGTCTCATCTTCGCACAGCGCGCAAAGCAGCGGCGAACCAACATCTGCGTAACCCTTTCCGCGGCAGTTGGCCGACAGGTGAAGTAGCCGGGCCGCCAGATGATTGTACAGGAAGATATTTCCCTGCCAATCAATTAAAAGGATTCCTTCTTTGCCGCTCTCTATATCAATGAGCGGGGTCTTTCCGTGCAGATAATACAGAATGCATGTCGCATCAAGCAGAATTTCCTTTACGTATTCCTGAAAATCAAGGCTGATGGGATTGATTGAAACATTTCGGCTGTCCACTGCAAGAACTGTTTTCAAAAATTTCTTACGAAATGTAATCGCAGAATTTCCAATGCTGATCAGAACATCATAGGGGCAGTTTTCCATTGAGAGACGCTGAATCGCCTCTTTTTCCGATGCGTATTCCATCACAGATATGTTAATTCCTATCTCTTCCGCCAACTGCTGCACCATTTTTGTGAATTCTTTTTTTAAAGAAACAACTAAAATTCCTTGCTCCATGTTGCTTTGCCTCCGTACGCCAAGCCCCGTGTAATTGAGTGCATTTTAGCACATTGGTAGAGAATATTCAACCAGTGCTTGCCGTTCCTCCCTGCTCTTCGTTTTATTTTTGAATCATTTGTTCACAAAATGAACCTCTTTCTTCGTTTCTTCCTTCAAAAGCGCAAAACGCCCCGTTTTTTTAGCTGGCACAGTGTTTGCTATATGTAAATAGAGCTAGACAGAGAATCTGATACAGATTCCCAAAATGCTGATAATGCAATTGTAACAGGAGGTATTTCTTATGAATCAAATTGGTTTTATCGGCGCCGGCCACATTGCCACCGCCATCATGAACGGAATGTACCGCGGGGGCATTGATATGTCCCATGTTTTGGTACATGCAGCAGTACCCGAAGAGTCTCAGCGTCTCAAGGATTCCATCGGAATCAGCATTGCCGAAGACAACCGTGAAGTGGTCGCGAACAGCAAGTTCATCTTCCTTGCCGTTCCTGCCATTTTCTATCCCAATGTGGTTCGCGAGGTTGCCGATCTGGCCAGCCCCGATCATATTTTTGTCAGCCTGACACCCGGCTACACTCTCCAACGCTTCCACGATGAATTTGGCGACGCCATCCGCGTGGTACGCATCATGCCCAACACCCCCGCCTTTGTGGCTCAGGGTATGACAGCTGTGTGCATGCCCGGTCTCTCCCCCGAAGAAGAAGCTGAGTTCCATCAGGTTCTTTCTTCCTTCGGTCAGGTCGAGGTTCTTCCCGAGCGTCTGATGGATGTTATCGTTTCCGTCACCGGTAGCTCCCCCGCTTACGTCTATATGATGATCGAAGCCATGGGCGATGCTGCTGTTTCCATCGGTCTGAGCCGCGACTCTGCTTACCGTCTGGCCGCTCAGGCGCTCATCGGTTCGGCAACCATGGTTCGCGATACCGGTAAGCACCCCGGCGCGTTAAAGGACGATGTTTGCACGCCCGGTGGTACGACAATCCAGGCCGTCCGCGTTTTGGAGGAGCGCGGTTTCCGCAGCGCATTGTTTGAAGCAATGCTCAAGTGCCACTTTGCAGGCGCTGCTCCCACGACCTAAGTATACGCGTTTCACTGCATCAGAGGATATCGATGAAACTAAAGTCAGCTAAAGCTTTTGTACAGGAAGTTGCCATAATACTAATCGGATGCTTCCTTACAGCCTTTGCGGTAGACTGTATCCTTAAGCCTTCCGGTCTGGCTGTGACTGGCGTGACTGGTGTTGCTATGGTGTTAGAGCATTGGTTCGGGATCAACTACACCTATACAAACTACCTTTTCACGCTCATGATTGCAGTGGCTACCTACTTTCTTCTGGGCAAGAAAGAATTTTTTCGGATACTGGCTCTGTCCATTATCTATCCGGTGATTCTCGTTATTTTCAATCATTTCTCTTTTCAGCTGATTTACGATGATCTTCCCCTTACCTGCATCACCTTTTCCCTTTTTTACGGTACAGGGATCGGAATGATTCTTCGACTTGGATATTCCTTCGGCGGTTCAGATACGTTGGCAAAAATTTTGTCTGTCAAGTCAAAGGGCAGGATCACCATTGGGCAAGCCATCCTTCTGTTGGATGGCTCGGTGATCCTGCTATCCGCCTTTGTTCTGGACCGAAAGGCAATCCTCTACATGCTGATCTGTCAGGTCTTGTACGTAAGAGTCATGGAACGGGCAATGATGGGTTTTCAGGGATCTTTGTATCAAGTGGAAATCATCAGCTCACAAAGCAGCGAGATCCTGTTCTTTATTCTCCATCAGTTGAACAGAGGGGCAACTTTGCAGAAGATTCAGGGCGGGTATTCCGCCACAGAATTTTCTAAAATCACCTGCATCTGTTCCGCAAAGGAATTTGTCCGTCTCAGAAATCACGTCGGAGACACCGATCCTCAGGCATTTCTTTATTCCACCACGATATACGGTGTCTGGGGACATGGCCGCGGGTTTCATAGTCTTTGGGACACCATGTAAGAAAAGTGCATCCAAATTACGAACAGAATTTCTTCTTTTGTCCAGAAATTAAACAAATTCTTTTCTGGTGTTCAGAAAGTAGGTGGCATTCTCAGGAACGTTCAGAAAGTGAACGTTTTGTTGGAAATTTTCCCTAAAAAAGGCGTTTTACAAGTTGGCACGCGAATTGCTAAATAATTATCAGACCGAACAACTCACCCGGTCCACTACATCTGCTTCATTCTGATTCAGATGTGTAAGAAAAATATTGGAGGTTATGTTGGAAATGGGAAAGAAAATTTATGTCGATTTTCCTGAGTCAAAAATCCGCGTCGTAGCAGATCTCTGTGAAGAGACCGAGCCGGAGATGTGTGAAATTCTTTGGAACACTATCAAGGATCAGCCTCTGCGCATGGCGTGCATGCACACCATGTCCACTGGTCACTTCTTTGACGCCAAGATCCGTCCTTCTGCCAGCCCCGTGAAGTCCGGCACGCAGGCGAACCCCGTTGGCCGTCATAAGTGGTTCCTGTGCGACCTGAAGCCCGGTCAGATGCTCTACACACTGAGCGAGATGTCCGCCGTTTACGGCGATCATGTTACCGAGCCTCTTCAGGGTTCTGGTACCGTTGTCGCTCAGGTCCAGGAGTGCTATCTCGAGGACTTCAAGAAGGCCGGCGATTTCGTTTGGAATTCTCAGTTCATCACCCACACACTGTCGACCATGGTCGTAAGCCGCAAGGAGGATTAAGAAATGAGCAAACATTGGAAAGACGTTAAGGCAGCTATCGAAAAGGATATCGATCGCATTTGGTTTGAAGAACCCGAAGAGGTCAAGATGAGCCGTCTGGGCATTTTCCCCAGTGGTGCCGGTTCTCACGATCAGGTTCTGGGTAACCTGTTCTTCCAGGCTTGCGACACTCAGGCTATGGGTTGGTGGACTGTTGGCCCCGCCATTTCGGCCGCTCTGTCCGATGACACCTTCAGTGTGGAGCACTGCAAGCGCATGTGGAAGTATCTAAACGTTCACATGGCTCGTCTGATGGGTGCCAAGCTGGAGCCGAACTGCCCCGCTCCTTGGCTGAACCTGCCCAAGCTCTGGGAGTTCTGCCAAGATATCGTTGAAGCATTTGACACTATTGAAACCAAGGAAGAGTTTGAAGACTTGATCTGGAGCTGGAACAACTACGTGAACGCTCTGAACCGTTGGTTCTTTGTTGTGTTCCCGTGGGAGCACGGCCTCAACTTCCCGCGCCGCACTCAGGCTGACATCGAAGAGATGGCTGCCTTCCTGAAGGACTAATTCTCACGTTTTCCCGGCGAAGTTTGTCTTCGCCGGGAAAAATAAAATTTCACTCAAAAAGTAAAACCAAGAAATAAAAAAGAGAGGGGCATATTCATGGAAGAATTCGGTATTTTGTCATTAATCCCCCCCATCGTTGCGATTATCCTCGCTTTGACAACTAAAGACGTTATCATTTCCCTAGTTTCCAGTGTGGCCGCAGGCGCGCTGGTACTCGCTCACTTCAACCCCCACGGCGCTTTTGTCATCTTTTGGAAAGACTTGTTCTTCACCGAGCTGACCGTAAATAGTTGGAATGGTGAATTGATTATCCTCGTCACTATTATCGGTGGCTTTGTTGAGATTCTGGATCGCTCCGGAGGTGCACGTGCTTTCGGTACCTTGGCTCACAAGGTTGTTAACAACCGTTTGAAGGCTCAGTTAGTAACTTGGTTTGGTGGTCTGCTGATTTTCTTCTCCGACTCTGCCAACAGCCTGATTCTTGGCCCCATTTTCAGACCCATCTACGATAAGATCAAGGTTTCCAGAGAGAAATTGTCGTATATTCTGGACTCCACTTCTTCTCCGATCTGCGTGTTGATCCCCATCACTACTTGGGTCGCCGTCATTGCCGGTATCATTCAGACCGAGTTCAGCCGCATTAATATTGCCGAGGATTCCTATGCGGCTTATAACCAGGCACTTCCTTACCTTTTGTATCCCATTCTGGCCCTGTTGTTGGTTCCTCTGGTGGCCATCAGCGGTCGTGAGTTCGGCTCCATGGCTCGTGCTGAGCACCGCGCCGTATTCGAGAACAAGCCCTGGTCTGACGCTTCCGCAAAGCTGAATGTCAGCTCGAATGACAACTTTGATTATTCCAACGCCAAGGCTTCCGTTGCCGTGGTTCCTTTGGTTGTTCTCTTTGGCATGATCATTATTATGTTCGTCAGCTTTGGCTTCCCTGCCAAGGAACTTTCCAGCACTGAGACGAAGATGTCTCTGGCAACTGCTTATTTTCTCGGCTCCATGGCCTGCGTGCTGATGGTCGCAAAAAACAAGATCATGACCTTCGTTCAGGCTGTCGGCGTTGTCATCGAAGGCATGCAGAAGATGACCTATATGTCCATCGTTCTGATTGCTGCTTTCTGCCTGGGCAACGTCTGCGGTTCGTTGGGCACCGCTAAGTTCATCGTTGATATAACTCGCGGCTTCCTGACTCCCGCCCTGCTTCCTTTCTTTATGTTTGTGATAGGTTGTATCATTGCGTTTGCAACCGGTACCTCCCACGGCACATTCGGCATTCTCCTGCCGCTGGCAATCCCCATCTCCATGCAGTTCGAAATCAACGTTTACATCGGAATCGCTGCTGTGGTGTCCGGCGCTCTGTTCGGCGATCACTGCTCCCCCATCTCCGATACCACGCTGTTGTCCGCTACTGCAAGCGGATGCGATAACCTTGACCACGTCCGTACTCAGCTGCCTTACGCTCTCATCGCAGCCGGCGCGTCGGCTGTTGGCTTCCTGATTGCACCGATGTTCAACTCTCCTCTTCCCACCCTGGTTATTTCGACCGCAGTCATGATTGTATCTTTCCTGATTCTGAGCAAGATCAAGGGCGAGCATATTCCTCAGGCTGCCGCAGAGCTTGCTCCGGTCTCTGCAGAGAGTAAACAGATTTGATCTCCAGATCAAGCCATACCTCTTTTTTCGAAATGGGCGCTGCAAGTTTTCCGCTTGCAGCGCCCATTCCTTTGTCAAATGCCTTTTTAACTTCTTTTCTGCTCCCTATGCCTACATGCCCCGCCATTGACAATCACTGCGCCGCCCAATATAATACATCCCAGCGTCTGTCAACAGGAGCAAAACCACAATTGATTCGCCGCATTTTCTCCTTATCGCAATGCGCAACACTTGTAAAAGGAGAACCGCTTTATGGACGTTTCGGATCATACTATTCTGCTTTTTCTTGGGATAGCTGGTGGAAACATAGAGGACCAGCGCCTTGAGCAAATTCATTTCGGCGCTGTCCCAGAAGTGATTGCTTTCCTCGCCACCGGTATTCTTGATGATGACGTCACAAAAACGTCACGAATCCGTTACAAAACGGATAACCCGGAAGCCTGGATTTGCCTCCTAAGCGGTAGGCCACCAGTTAGAGTCTGGTCGGGGGTGCCAAAAAATACGGCTTGCTGGGCAAGCCGCATTTTTTGCTTCGTTATTTTTCTACAGTTTCCCTCTTACCGGAGCCTTCCCTCGCCGCCCATGAGGGCGGTCATCTCCTCGATGCGCTCAAGGGGAAACGGCGGCGCGCTGAGCGGCCGCATGGCGATGCTCATACCCTGTGCTGCTTTTTTACCCAAGCAAGCCAGCATTGATTGCCAACAATCATACTAACAGACCATAAAATTCAAAAGAGTATCCCCTAACAGCAGTCGGCAGCGATCAACACGCGGTTCTCAAAAAATCGTGTGATATCAGGGACTGCGAGGGATCTACAGTGATGTAAAACAACAGCTAAAAAGCTGTATCATGTGCTCCTAAGCGACAGGCCACTGGTTCGAACCCAGCCGGGGGTGCCAAAAATGACCGCTGTAAGCCGTTTTTCGATGGTTTACAGCGGTTTTTTGTCGTCGTTTCCTTGGAGCATGCTTGCCGCTCCGCCGAAACGATTTTTCCGAAGGCGCAAACCTATGGCGAGAATACGGTTGCTTTGCCCTTACAGACGTATAGTATCCCTTAAAATTGATATACTGATAAGGGAAAGCTCGTTCCGAGAGTTGAACTTTCCCTTGTTTTATGCTAAAATTTAAGGGAACAATGGAGGTCGTAAGGGCATGCGTACATTTAATTACTCCGCAATTCGGGAGCAGAAGTGGGACTCGGAGATTCTGGGCTTAATCGCGGCAATTTATAAAGAAGCCGGAAAGCAGGAACTATATCTGAAACAGCGGCGGTCGGAATTGGAGAAACTGGTGGAGATTGCAAAGGTGCAGAGCACCGAGGCATCCAATGCCATTGAGGGCATCGTGACCACAAACACCCGTATCCGGCAACTTGTGGAAGAGAAAACGACGCCGAGAAACCGGGACGAGCAGGAGATTGCAGGGTATCGAGACGTGCTGAACCTTATCCACGAGAACTTCGATGCCATCCCCATCACCCAGAACGACATCCTGCAGCTCCACAAGATCCTCTACAGCCATAGGAACAATCCCATGGCGGGCAAGACCAAAAGCGTGCAGAACTACATCAGCGCCACCTATCCCGACGGACATGTGGAGACCTTGTTTACCCCCCTTGCCCCCCATGAAACCCCGGAGGCCCTGGACAGGATCTGCGAGGAGTACAACCGGGTCATTGGGAACATGGAAGTGGAGCCGCTGATCGTCATTCCCGTGTTCATCCACGACTTCCTCTGCATTCACCCCTTCAACGACGGAAACGGCAGAATGAGCCGCCTGCTGACCACACTGCTGCTCTATCGCAGCGGGTTTTATGTGGGCAAGTATATCTCGCTGGAGGCGAAAATCGCCAAAAACAAGGACCTCTATTATGATGTCCTGGGCCAGGCGCAGATCGGATGGCATGAAGGCACCGAAGATGTGGTGCCATTCATCAAGTATCTGCTGGGAACCATTCTCTCCGCCTACAAGGATTTTGAGGACCGCTTTGCTCTGGTAGAGACCAAACTCCCCGCCCTGGAGACTGTGCGCCGGGCCACCATGGAGAAAGTCGGCCGGTTTACCAAACAGGACATCCGGGCACTCTGCCCTTCGCTCAGTATCAGCTCCATTGAGGGGGCACTGCGGAAACTGGTGGCCGCCGGAGAATTGAAACGGGAGGGTGCCGGGAAGAACATTTGTTATTACAGATTAAAATGATTCACGCAATCATCGAGTCGTTATTTGAGAAAAATCAATCATAGGGAAGCCGCACACGGAGAGGTTTCTTCCTGCACTTACCTCACCTCTTTCCAGATATGGGTTATCCATATCCGGGTTTTCCGTATCTGGACAAGCCGTATCCGGTTCGTCCTCACACGGTTGACCCGTGTCCGGGGGATGGGGCGTCTCGTAGATGACATACTCTACATCCACGATCTTGCCCTTGCTGTCCCGCAGGCGATTGCGGACTATGTACCCGGCCCGCTCCAGCTCCTTCAGGGCTGATCCGATGCTGTCCGTACCCTCCTTGCAGATTTTCGCCAGGCCCCTGGTGGTGTAGTTCCAGTCCTCCGGCAAGGACAGCATCATGGAGAGCAGCCCTTTGGATTTCAGGGACAGCCCCGCATTGCGCAGGTGGTGGTTGGACATCACTGTGTAATCACGGGTTTTCTCAATGCGAAATACCGCCATGGTATCACCTCCTTTCGGCGGTCTGGAAAAGTGTTCGTTTTCGGGGAAAATACGGCCTCTACGCCGCCCGGACACCCCGGAGGGGAAACCTATGGGCGGCGGACGTCCAGCCAATTGTGGAAGAAGGAACATGGGGGTCTCGACTCCTTTCGGGGCAGCTTTGATGGGAAATCAGATGTGCCTTCAAGTGTATGAACTCATATGGCTGGCCAAGGTTTGCAATACATCTGAACAGAAAAGCACCATAGGTATGAAACCAATGGTGCTAAAAAAACTTTAGGTTGAAAACGGCTAGGATTATCTTCATTGTCGCCTTTTGTGCGTGATGATATAATAAAACCGAACGAAACAAATTGACTGTCTTGTACTATATACATGATCATGATATAAAGAGGAGGAATGTTAAAGTGACTATATTAGAAAGATACAACCAAGCCTTTGAAAAAATTGGAAACAATGAAATCGAATATAGTAATTATGTCATTTCTTATATAGATTTGTTGGGCGTAAAAGATGTTCTTCAACATGATGATGGCGTTTCCCTCAATAGAATGAACCTATTGTATAATAGGTTGCTATGCTATGTTGATCCGGCCAACAAGGACTTTTTTAAATTAGATAATGTAAAAATCAAAATCTTTTCTGACAATATTATTATTGCAGCTGAAATCAAGGATGATTTTACTGCTGCATTTAAAAAGGTTTTTCGTATTACTAAGATATTGCAAGGAGATGCACTTATACAGAATGGTTGGCTTTTGCGTGGTGGAATCTCTGTTGGAAAACTATATATTGACGATGTTTTTACTATGGGGAAAGGTATAATCGCTGCATACAATTTAGAACGCCAAATTGCCAATTATCCTAGAGTTATCATTGACAAGTCTATTATTGCTTCTCTGAATCTCGATGACTTTAAAATGCCATACGGCATAGAGGAGATATACACCGATTTTGATGGCGAAAAGTATATCAATTATCTTTCGTATTTTAATAAAGATTCCCTAAGAAAAATTTGCGAAGAGCTACACAGTTATTACTTAGAGATGAATCACCAGGAGTCTAATCTAAAGGTCAAGCAAAAATATAGTTGGGTTATAAACTATATTGAAGCTGTGATTGGATGGTGTGACAGATTTAACTTGTAATAAGAGATAGGAGGCATCGCTCATGGGTGCCTCCTATCTCTTGATATAGACTATTCAGTTTTTTCCTCCGGTTCCTCCATAGCCAGCCAGTCCTCAAACGACTTTCTGGAAATGCGGATTGCATAACCAATGCGAATTGTTCTGAACTCTCCAGAGTTTACCAGCCGGTATGCAGTTGATTTTGCAATGCCAAGGATTGCTGCAATATCATCCACGGTGTAGGTTCTGTTGCTCGGCAGCTTCTTTTCCTGCGATGTACTCATAATTTTGCCTCCCATTTTTCGTAGGCATTTTGACTATGCCTATCTGATTTTTCTTGTGGCAAAGGGGCTTTCTGCCATCATCCGTGCTAAGAATTTGCTAATTTGACATTCTGAACAGGCCGTAACGAGGCGGCATTTTACGGATTTTTGTGCAGATTGACCAGTAACCACACAATGTCATAGCGAATCAAAAGTAATGGGAAGTTATGATGGGTATATCGTACCAAAAGAAACGCCAAACTCCTAAGTCCAAGCTGTATTTCGCGTCGTTTCTATATGAGCCACATCGTGTCATTTCATTATGGGCGATGCTATCTGATTCAGCAAAATCGAGGTAATTATGCACAAAAGGTCGAAAAGGTCATGCAAAGAGGCTGTACTACATGAAATGAGATCAATCTCCTGGTTCTTATCGACATGAAATGTTTGTAAATTTTCGTGCATTGTATTGTTTTCTTCGTGCAAGTGGCATATAATAAAAGTGCCAATAGGAAGGAGATGATTCTATGGCCGGTTCTACCACCAATATTAGTATTCGTATGGATTCCGAATTGAAAGCACAGGCTGATGCGCTGTTTGCGGAACTCGGCATGAACCTGTCCACCGCATTCAACATCTTTGTCCGGCAGTCTCTTCGGGAGGGCGGGATTCCCTTTGAGATCAATTTGAATCAGCCCAACAAGGAAACGATTGCTGCCATGCTGGAGGCGGAAAGGATTGCAAAGGATCCGTCTGTAAAGGGGTACACCGATATGGATGAGATGTTTGCGGATTTGAAGAAATGAGCCAGACAAAATATGTGGTCAAGTTCACCACGCAATTCCGAAAGGACTACAAGCTGGCAATCAAGCGTGGCTTAAAAATTGAATTGCTGGAACAGATCGTTGCTCTTTTGGCTGCGGGACAATCTCTACCAGACAAGAATAAAGATCACGCACTTACCGGCAACTGGGTCGGCCATCGAGAATGTCACATCCTGCCCGATTGGCTCTTGGTCTACCGGGTTGAGGACGATGTCCTGGTACTGACCCTGACCCGTACAGGGACCCATAGTGATTTGTTTGGAAAGTAACCGATAGGAAAAGGCCGTCGTAGTTTTGAGTCTACGGCGGCCCTTTGAATATTCAACGATTTGCTTTACAACTCTAACTTCTCCAGCCACTCGTCAAACGACTTTTTGGAAATACGGATTGCCGTACCAATACGCACGGTTTTGAAGTGACCTTCCTTTACCAGCGTATAGGCCGATGTGCGCCCAATGTTGAGGATGGCAGCCACATCTTCTACGGTGTAAGTGCGTGCTTCTGGCAGCGGACGCTTTTCATGATTTTCCATTGTTTAACCTCCATGATTTGCTCGGTTAACAAGGCCTGAAGTGAGAAGATCGGCACTGCATCCAAGCTGATTCTTGCTAAGAATTTGCTAATAGGACGCCTTAAAAAGCGCGTCATGATGCGGCCTTTTGTGCAAGTTTCATCACAAAAACCTTGTACCCAGAGATATGTTTTGAAAGAGAAATAATGGGAAGTTACATCCGGTCCGTACATCACTGGTCACGCCAAACTCCTAAGCGGAATGTAGTGCGTTCGAGTCGCGCCGGGGGTGCCAAGACGCCGTGGTCGTTTGACCACGGCGTCTTTTTATAGGTGGCTTAGATTGATATCACTTTCTCCGGATATTGCGCGAGGATTCTCCGTATTTCCGCCATGTCCTCTTTTTGATACTTGTCCGCCCAGCGCAGAAGTGCGGCCACCGATTTCAGGGATTCCTTTTTGCCCTTTTCCAGTCCCAGCTTTCTTCTGACAAAGCGGCGGATGATGCGGTATCGGTATTTGTACCTCGGGACGCTCAGCAGATATATCCTGTCGGCGTCCTCGAAGCACCGGCGGCACCAGGTGTAGTACACGCCCTCGATTATCCAATCGTTTTTTTCAGTATATCGTCAAGAAGCAGCCCGCGTTCTTCGCGGGCTCTTTTGCGTCCGTAAGCGTTTGAGCTGTTGTCCCATTGCAGCTCGTCCAAATCATAGTGGGGAATGCCGTATTCTTCAGACAAGGCCCTGGCCAGATGCGTCTTCCCGCTCCCGCTGCCGCCGATAATATGTATCTTCACCTTTGTGCCTCCGCTCAACCACTGTGGAAAATGATTATACCATATCCGCTGCGGATTTGGCACGGGTCATTCGGGAAGAAATGCGGGGATGTTATTCCCCGGCGTAGAGGCCTGTCAGGCGGGTGAGCTGGATATAGTGCTTATACAGCACGCCGAAGCGGTGGAGGTAGCCGGGCTGCCAGGGCTTGGACTTGCCGCAGAAGTGCAGAATGGAGGTATGGCTCAGGACCCAGTCCAGGTCGCACTCTCCGCCGCTGCGCAGAAGATAGGTGTTGAAATTCCGAGCGTCGTAGTTCCACACCGCGTCGTCCAGCTCCAGCGTGCGCTCTCCGTACAGGGCGTTCAGGACGTCCTGGTCGGGCAGCACCAGCTCGCGGGCGTGGCGCTCCACGTAGGCGAATATCTCCTCCGGTACGACCTCACGCCGGGCGGCGTCCAGGTCGATGAGCAGCACGCCGGAGTTGAAGTATTTGCTCTCAGTGCCCAGACGGACCTGGTTTATTCCGGCCACAAGCTCGGTCTTGCCCTTGTGCGATGCCGCTGCATAGATGCAGCCCCCTAGGTCGGTCTCCCACAGCGGGCGCAGGGGATTTATCACCAGCGTGTCAGGGTCCAGGTACAGCACGCGGTGCACATCCCCGGGCAGCAGCTGCGGCGTGAGCAGGCGGTAATACATCTCCTGCGGATACTGTTTTGTGACGGGTGCGTTCTCAAAGAGCCCGCTGCCCACTGCCACGGGCCGCAGCCCGATGCCGTAGCGCTCACACAGCGCCTCTACCTCCGTGAGCGCTTCCGCGGATAGGCTGCTGTGCATGAGATACAGCGTAAACCGCTCGCCGGGGTTTGACGTGTGCAGGGAGGTCAGAAGTACCTGGAGCGGGGGGACATAGTTGTCGTCCAGAGTGACCAGAAGTTTGATGTCGTCCATTTTCAATACCTGGAGTCGAAGAGGTCAAGCGCCGACACGACACTGTCTATGCCCAGAATGAGCAGATACAGGCCTATGACGTAGCCTATGGAAAAGAACGAGACCATGGGATTCACTATCATCAGGAAGCCGAGGACTATGCCCAGAATGTTGAGGACCAGCGTGAAGTAATAGTATCCGCTCCTGCCGGCGAAGCGGATCAGGGGCAGGCGGGTGAGCCTCGAGATGCAGTGGGCGATGAACCAGAGGGGGAAGAGCACGATAAGCGTCCAGACGCCCGCCGAGGGATAAATCAGAATGAGCAGGCCGGCGATGACGCTCAGTATGCCGCTCGCCAGCGAGAGCCCCGGGCCGAAGCCTGTGCGCTGCTCAAGCTTGACGTAGAACACTATGTCTATGACGCCTGTGATGAGGGCCAAAATGCCGTACAGATATGTGACGCCGGTCAGCGCCGCCGCCGGACGCGCAAAGGAATAGATGCCGAGCGCGATCAAGAGTATGCCGAGAATGAGTTCGCCCCATCCAAGTGTTTTTTTGCTTCTCATAAATATTACTCCTTCAACCGTTTTCTAGGAGCCGGGACCTTCCGAACTCTTGGCTGTATAGTAGCCCCGGCGGCTTGGCGGCGCCACTTTTAATATTCCGGATGTGTCCTTATACAATTCGGAATGTGTAAGATTTTTTTACACTTTCCCATTTGTATAAGGACACATGCGCAGACTTGAGAGTGTCGCCGGGGGAAAAATACTGGTATAAAAAGCACAGAGGGCAGGCGAATGATGCCTGCGGCAGGCTTACTCGGCTGTGAAAGGAGCTGGTTTAGACCTATGAACTTGAATCAGGAGCTTTTCGCCATCAAGCTTTACGAGATGGAGAAGCAATACGGAAAATTGCAGAGCCGGATACGCATATGCGGCGGGGAGGACCGGGAAAAGCTGAGCGAGGAGCTGCAAAGGGCCGTTGACGAGTACCGCGAGCACTCGCTGACGCTCCAGAAAAGTGTGGAGGGCAGCCGCTCCAAGGCAGTAGCTGAACTGGCCAGGACCCAGCTCGAGTGCAGCAAGAAGATGGAGAAGCTGCTCACGGACGGCAGAATTGAGGAATACCTCCATTCCGATGACTCCAGCCGCGCGGAGGACCGTGCGGAGGCGGCCACACTCTATGCCGAGTACGCCATCGACTATGCCGTTTCGACCATGCAGTACGCGCTGATATCTGCGCTGTCGGCCATGGAGCTGCAAATGGATACGGACAAACCGAAAGGAGATAACTGAGATGCAGGAAGTAAAGAAGCCGAAAAAACCACTGCTGTTTTATTATGCCATCGTGCTGCTGGTACTGCTGCTTTTCAACTTCCTCGCCATGCCCTGGCTTGCACAGCGGCAGGTGCAGGAGGTCGACTACGGCACCTTCATCGAAATGGCCGCCAATAAGGAGCTGGGCCAGGTGGAGGTCCAGGAGCAGGACAACCAGATAATCTTCACCAACAAGGACAACACCGTGGTATACAAGACCGGCATGATGCCCGACCCGGACCTCACTCAGCGCCTTGCCGACTCCGGCGCCAAGTTCTCCGGTCAGATAATCGAACAGGCCAACCCCGTGATAACCTTCCTGCTCAGCTGGGTGCTGCCCATAGTCGTGTTCATTGCCATAGGGCAGTTCATGTCCAAGAAGATGATGGAGCGCGCCGGCGGGCCCAACGCCATGTCCTTCGGAAAGTCCAACGCCAAGGTCTACGTCAAGAGCACCCAGGGCATCAAGTTCTCCGACGTGGCAGGTGAGGATGAGGCCAAGGAGAGCCTCTCCGAGATAGTCGACTACCTCCACAACCCCGAAAAATACCGTGAGATAGGCGCGGCAATGCCGAAGGGCATACTCCTCGTCGGCCCTCCGGGAACCGGCAAGACCATGCTCGCCAAGGCCGTTGCCGGCGAATCCAACGTCCCCTTCTTTTCCATGTCCGGCTCCGAATTCGTTGAGATGTTCGTCGGCATGGGCGCGAGCAAGGTGCGCGACCTCTTCCGTCAGGCCAAGGAGAAGGCCCCCTGCATAGTGTTCATAGATGAGATAGACGCAATAGGCCAGAAGCGCGACGGGCGCGTAGGCGGCAACGACGAGCGCGAGCAGACGCTCAACCAGCTGCTCACCGAAATGGACGGCTTTGAGGAGAACACCGGCGTCATCATCCTCGCCGCCACCAACCGCCCGGATTCGCTCGATGCTGTGGA
>OGWU01001099.1_pt1 | contig 16473 bp, 12 predicted proteins | sample 1576071 | NCBI WGS metagenome assembly OGWU01 (sample SAMEA3541582, study PRJEB24748) | human gut metagenome | biome: human gut; feature: human-associated habitat; material: faeces | place: China | collected 2012
TAGATTATTAAATTTTTCTCATTTTCTACTTGACTTTTTATTAGCAGACTCTTCTTTGAAAAAGAATGAATTCCAAAATCACACTTTTCTTCTATTACATTCTCAACAATATCTTCAAAGGATCCTTCTTTAACATGTACTTTTCCCACCTTATCTTTAGATAATTCAGAAATAGCATCTGCCAAAAACGCTTCCAATGCACCATAATTTGTAAAAACAATAATGTCATTTGCTGACACAATATTTTCTTGATGATTATTTGCATTAATCACCAAGGTATCATATTCTTCTAAGATTCTATTAAACCCATTTGCAAAGTACTCTCCCTCTTTCGTTAGTACTACCCCATGATTGGTTCGAATCATCAGTTGAACATTAAGCTCTTCTTCCATTTTTCGTATGGAAGAACTCAATGCTTGTTGCGAAACAAACATATTCTGGCTGGCTTTACTCAAAGATTTTGATTTTGCTATTTCCAGCAATTGTCTCATTTGATCTATTTTCATATCATCATCTCCCGGTATTATTATACTCTTATTATATGATATAAAAATGATACTAAAACCCTCTATATCAACTCCACATCCAAATCCTTCCTTGCTTCTTCGCGTCGGAAGCTTTCTGGCATTTCCAGGCGGAAAACGGTCGCTTTTTCGTCAATGCGATCCATAAGTCTTGGATCGTAGAGTTTTTCGATGTCGCCATATTCGAGGTTGGTGTTGAGGACCCAGGATTTATTGCGGAGGTTGCGGTCTTCGATGAGTCGGGTGAGCTCGTCGATGGCAAATTCTGTGCGGGCTTCGGCACCAAAATCGTCGAGGATGAGGAGGTCGCAGCCATGCAGGAGGTCGAAGGTGCGGATGGTTTCGTCGCTGTCCTGGCCGCGCTCAAATTTGCTGACGCGGATGAGGTCGAGGAGATCGTCGGTGCGACGATAGACGACGGTGAGTCCGCGCTCGATGCAAGCGTTGGCGATGGCTGCGGAGAGGTGAGTTTTGCCGCGACCGACGAAGCCGCGCAACACGAGGTTGCCCATTGGCTGGTGGGCGGCGAGCTTGTCGATGAAGCGCTGGATGCGCGCGAGCTTGCGCTCCATATCTGCTGGATCGCTGTAGACATCTGTGCGGAAATTGGCGAAGGTTTTATCGCGATATTTTTCCGGCAGGCCGCTGGCAAGAAAACTGGCTTCGCGGCGACGGTCGCTTTGGCAGACGCAGGGCACGCCAGGGCGCACGTAACCACGATCCTCGCAGATGGGGCAATCCCACTGTGGCTCATAAATTTTCTCTGAAAGGCCGTATTGAGCGAGGAGTTTTCGTCGTTCGGCGAGCAGCGCCTGATACTCGGTATCGGCAGCATCGAGCCCGGTTGTTTCACCACTGAGGCTTTTGCGCACGCAGGAAAGGGCGTGCGCCTGCATGCGCGCGTCGACATCGGCGATATCAGGATGCGCACGGTGCATGGCCTGCACGCGATCGTCGCGCTCCTGTTTTTTCTGTTCTCGTTTCGATTTTAATTGTGCCATCAATTATTCCTCCCTGTCCGAAAAATCGCGCGGCCCTTCCTGGCTGACGTAGCGTGTCTGCGCGCGTTTTTTTACTGCGGGACGCGCGGCGCGATTCTGTGCGCGGGTATTTTTCTGCTGGGCACGATAGGCTTCGACCTGATCGCGGCGGCTGATGCCCATGCGGCGCCAATTTTCGAGGATGGCGTCAAGATAGTTCATGCTCGGATTGTCAGCGCCGGTGGTGCCGTCGATGGCCATGAGCACGAGCTCGTGGCTGAATCCCCAATCGCCGGTCCATTTTGCATAGAGGGCGCGCTGTGGTTCTGTCGGCGCGTTGCGCTTGCCCAAAAGGCGCAGCACTTCGCGCACTTTTGTGAACTCATAATCGAGACCTTTGACAAAGCTCTGCAGCGAGGCGAGATCGTTCACGCCGGCGTTGTGGGCGAGCTGGGCGAACGAAAGAAAATTATAATGCTGGCGCTGATTGCGCTGAAAATAATCGTAGAGGGCGTAGACGAGATCGCTTGACCAGCCGTAGCGCTGGATGACTTCGCTGATGTCGCCGCGCGCTTTCGCAGGAAGGATGACGCCGCGCTCTTTTTCATAACGACGCACGACTTCGGTGAGGGTTTCGTAGCTCTGCTCCTTTGCTGCATTTCCCTGCGCAGCAGCGGCTTCGCCGGCGGTGGTCTGTCCGAGCATGCGGTCGAAAAGCGGTTGGAAGGATACGTCGCCGCTGTCGACGTTGTAGGTAATGAGATGTTTCTGCACGAGATTGGTCGCGGCGGTTTTTGCATAAACGTCGCCTGCGGAAACGCGCCCTTCCTGAGCGAGCAGATAAACGATCTCGCCGAGCTCTTCAAAGCTCAGCTCAAGGGTTGCCATGTAAGCCAAAAACCGTTTTGGTACGGCCACGGAGCCGCCTGATAAAAACCAGTTCAAAAATTTTGTATCCATAAGAAATACTCTCCGAAATTGTTATTGAATGACGCCAGACACACGCACGTTGACGCGGCGCACGGGCACGCCTGTGAGCTGCTCAACCTGCTCCATGACGCGCTTCTGAAAGGCCATGACTTCGCGCTGGATGGCGGTGCCGTAGCGCACGCGGCTTTCCATCTGAATGGTCGCGCCGAGGTCGCTCATCTGCACGGTGATGCGCGGGCTTGGGCCAAAGATCTGCGTTTCCTGCGCAATGTGGCGCGCCAGTCCGACGAACACATGCTCTGAGATGACGACTTTGCCGAGCTGAGAAAAGGCTGGGCGCACGATGGATTTTTCGTTTGTGCGCTGCTCGGTGTCTTCCTTGCTGCGGCGTTTGAAAAATCCGATGACTGGCGCAATCCAGGCTGTCGGCAGATCCTTGCGCACTTCGATGACAGGCAGTGGGATGACGTGCTTGCCTTCGCTGCGCATTTCTTTGGCGATGGCGATCTCTTCTTCTGTCGCGACATCCTGGATAAAGATGGTCTGCTTCACTGGCGGCAGATTCAGCGCGCCGACGATGCGATCGATCATGTGCTCGGAGGTGCCCAAGATGAGCAGCCGCTTGACGCGATAGATCGCCAGCGCTTTGCGCACGCTCTCGGCGTGCTCCTGATCGAGGAAGATGGCACGCTTGACGGCAGCGACCATCGTTGGCTCGCTTTTTGCGGAAACGCCGGCGAGTTTTTTCCCGTTATGGATGAGCAGGCCGTCGTCGATGATGTAGCTGATCTGCAGCTCGTCTGCCAGCTCGGTGGCGTGGTGGCTTTTGCCGGTGCCGCTCGGGCCGACCAATGCATAGATTTCCATGATCTTCCTCCCTTATCTGATCGGACGCTCGCCGCGAAAATACACATCCGGCGGCAGAATTTCCGCGGAAAACGCGCGCACAACGGCGCCTTCAGCGATGGCGCGCTGCATGACGCGCGCAAATTCCGGATCGTTTTCCGCATTGAAACCAACATCCACAACAGGCTGTCCCATCGTCACGAAAAATATGCCGACCTGCCAGCCTTGCTCGCGGAGCGCCAGCAATTCTTCGACATGGCGGCGTCCGCGCGTGGTCGGCGCATCTGGAAACAGCGCGTGGCCGTCAATAACATAATTAACGGATTTCACCTCCAAAAGCCAACGCTCGCCACTCTGCAGAGTGACGGCGAAGTCAAAACGGCTGTTGCCGATCTTTTTTTCCCACTCAATTTGCTTCCAGTCGTAGAAGCCGGCAATCCTGCCCTTGCTCAGCCATTCACGCATAAAATCGTTGGCCCAGGCGGCCGCCAGGCACACCCAGCTGCCGCCGTGATCGACCGCAATCAGGTCCCAGGCTGTCTTGCGCGCAGGATTTTTTGCCGGACGAACGAGCGCAGCCACACCTGGCCGCAAAAGCTCCTGCATGCGTCCAGTGTTGGCGAGATGCGCCTGCACGACCTGTCCATCTGAAAGTTCAATATCTGCAATAAAGCGGTTGACACGCCGCAGGAATCGCGCTGTCACCGCCTGTTCAAAATGTTCTTTACTCATGCTTCTATTATACTGGAAACCGCCGCGTCTGAAAACAGCAAAAGCGTGTCTTCCGTTTTGGAAGACACGCTTGACGTTCATTATTTGCGGCTCTTGATCACGCCGAGCACCGCTTCGTTGATCTCTGCTGTCGTGATGACGTGGCGTTCGCTGCGTGGCTTTGCGGTGAGATCTGCCAGCGCAGGATGCACAGGCACGCCGGTTTTTTCCGCAAGCGCGCCGAGCAGATCGAGATCGCTGGCGTCGCTCTTTTCGCCATTCACAGCCTCGCTGACAGCGCCGACGAATTTGTACGGATTCGCCGTCGAATCGACGACCATCACGCGGCCCTCGTTATGCGCCTCTGCGACACCAACAGCAACCGCCGTGTGCGTGTCGAGAAGGTAGCCATCCTTCGCGAAAACATCACCGATGATGGCCAGCGTCTGCGCTTCGTTCTCAGCGCCGCTGGCGAGCACCTGCGCCATGTTTTCGCGCACCGCGTCAGCAACGCTGTAGCGACCATCTTTGGCCAGCGCCTGCATATCCGCCGTGACCGCAGCGCCATCGCGCCCGCTCATGAAATAGAGGAAACGCTCCAGATTCGACGAGATCAGGATATCCATGGATGGGCTGTTCGTCTTCATAAATGGACGGTTGGCATCGTAGGTGCCAGTGCGGATGAAAGCATCCAGCACATCGTTGGCGTTGGACGCACACACAAGCTTGCCGATCGGCAGCCCCATTTCGCGTGCAAACCAGCCTGCGAGAATGTTGCCAAAATTGCCCGTTGGCACCGTGAAATCGATCGCATCGCCAAAAGCGATCTCGCCCTTGCGCACCAGCTGCATATACGCCGCGAAATAGTAGACAATCTGCGGCAGCAGACGGCCCCAGTTGATCGAATTGGCCGACGAGAACTGGCAACCCAGCGCATCCACCTCCGCCAACAGCGCCTCGTTGGCAAATGCTTCCTTGACCGCGCGCTGGCAATCGTCAAAATTGCCCTTCACCGCAAAGGTGTACGTATTGCTGCCGCCGGTTGTGAGCATCTGCAGCTCCTGCACCTCGCTCACGCCGCCGTCTGGATAGAAGCAGATGATCGACGTGCCGTCCACATCCTTGAAGCCCTCCAGCGCAGCCTTGCCTGTATCGCCAGAGGTCGCCACAAGGATCACAACCTCCTTGTCCACGCCCGTTTTCTTCATCGAATGCACCAGAAGATGTGGCAGAAGCTGCAGCGCCATATCCTTGAACGCCGCCGTTGGCCCGTGCCAAAGCTCCAGCGCGAAAAGTCCGTCGTGGATCTTCACGACCGGCGCCACCTCCGCGTCGTCAAAACGCGACGCATCGTAGGCAGCGTCCACCATCGTGCTGATCTCTTCCGCGGAAAAATCGTCCAGATAAAGCGCCAGGATCTCCTTCGCCAGCACCTGATAGCTCAAATCCACCATCGCGCGCAGCGCCGCTTCGTCAAGCTTGGGGATCTCCTGGGGCACATACAGCCCGCCCTGCGGCACCATACCGCGCACGATCGCCTCTGCCGCCTGCACAGATTCTGCGTTGTCTCTCGTACTGATATATCTCATGCGTTTTCTTCATCCTTTTCTTTCTTTTCTTTCAAACGTTCCAGGACAAGCTTGTAGCCGTCCGATCCATAGTTCAGACATTTTTTCACGCGGCTGATCGTCGCCGTGCTGGCGCCCGTCGCCTCCGCGATGTGGGTGTACGTCTGTTCATTTGCAAGCATCTTCGCGACCTCCAGCCGCTGTGCGATGGCATTGAGCTCGCCGACAGTGCAGATATCCTCGAAGAACCGGTAATACTCCTCGCGCGTGCGCACCAACGACAGCGCTTCAAATAAACCATCGATCATTCTGTTTTCAATATTTCGTTTATACATCGCTGGCCTCTTTCTGGTAGTAAAGCATTAAACTACGACTATGATACCCGCAATCCCCGCGCTTGTCAATATCTGACCAGCCTGCAAATGCGCACAAAAAAGCGGCAGACCAAGAGATCTGTCGCTAATTTGTTTATCGGCTCCCGCACCGCCGTAAGGAGTGAGGTTTTGAACCTGCTAAAGCAGGTGGGTGCTTCTCACGCGCATTCTGTAGCAATAATACTGCCGGCACCGAAGCGCAGGCTAAGAGCTGCAATGCAGCGAGTGAAGAATCAGCTCCCGTTAAAAAATGTGTTGGAACAAAACATGTCACTGGCACTTACAAACATAGCAGGATGATTCCTTGCACTTACTATACCACAACCAAACCGCTTTATCAACGGTATAAACGCATCTTTTGGAAATTTGTGTAAATATTCTGCGAGCCCGCCGTTAAATCTCCTGCTCAAAGCCCTCGTATCTTCTGCCAATTTTCCGGAAATCCCATACTCTTTTCTACCACACGGACATCAATTACAGAAAGCATCTTTTCCAGATCATCCAACAACCGCCTTTGCGCATAAAAGAATTAATTAAAAGTCGATTTCGGTAACATCGTCTTAAAAGTGATCGTCACCGCAAACAAATCATTTTTGCCACAAATCGGATTATTGGAATTATCAACAGGAATCTTCATCTCACGATGAATCGGCAACGTTTTAATATAATTCGGCTTCATATTTCTGCGCAGCGCTCTGAGATTATATAGTCGCTCGTCATGCGCACATGCATTTCTAAAAATGGTCAGTAATTGTAAAAAACTGTTCATTTCAGCTGGTTTCAACGAAAAGTATCTACCGATTTCATTTTGCTCTTTTTCCGATAAGTATGAGTAGAATGTACTTATCGTCCCCAGCGTCAATGTATTCACTAAAACCCACAGTGGCACATAGCCATATTCCAACATATAATGTGAAATCATCGGATTATTTTTTGACAATTGTCGCGCAATCTCATGCTGTAGCTTTGATATAAGATCTGAAATTTCTCCGATCTTTTGTGCTGAAGTCTTCTTCTCCCACTTTTTAACACTGGTATCAAAATTTGACACTTTCAAATAATTATCATGACCATATTTTTTTGAAAATACTCTCGCAAGCACACTTTTAATATTGTTCTCAATCTCTAAAATGTAACGAATATAAAGATTTCTCAATTCCCTGTCGAATAAATACAGCGCATAAATCTCCTCAAACTTCGCACCAGGCAAATACACATCCCCCTGATCTTTTGAAGTTGTTTTATCTAAGAACAATTCTTTGTATCCATTAATAAGATTATAGTAATTCTCCATTTCTATGATTCTTTTCGCTCGGCTTCCATTCGCTATTACCAGTCCACGTGCTCGTAATATTTTCAACTGTTGATTGGTTGATAAAAAACTTTTTCCATATCCTTTACTCCTACAAAAAAACCCCGGGCCCGTAGGACACCGGAGTATGATCAGCTATTTATATTAAAATTATACTTTGTCAACTCTCTGTTGTCAAGCTTTGTCCTCAAAGCCCGGGAAATTGTTGCGGAAGTATTCCGCATCCTCCGGCAGCAGTCTGTCGCGACAGCTGTCCGCTTCTGTGATCGGACGCAGCGGACGACACGGCACCCCCACCGCCAGATAGCCAGCAGGAATATCGCGCGTGACCACACTTCCCGCGCCGATCACCGCGCCATCACCGATCGTCACCCCGCCGATCACGCACACATTCGCCGCCAGCCAGACATTGTTGCCAATGTGGATGTCCTCCGCATATTCCGCCAGCGTCGTGCGGCCCTCTTCGTCCAGCCCCATACGCTCCTGCGCGATCAGCGGATGGTTCGTCGCCAACAGCGACACATTCGGCCCGATCGCCACATTGTCACCAATATAGACCCGCGCATCATCCATCACCGTGAAATTGAAATTCGCAAAGAAATTTTCGCCAATGAACGTGTGCGTCCCGTAATTGATATACGCCGGCCCCACAAAATGAAACGTCTTGCCGATCGCGCCAAACGCCCCGCGCAACAATTCCTCGCGCTCAGGATCCCATTCCGGCAGCGCATTCGCAAGTCGGTTCACCTCGTGCATCCTGCGCTTGATCGCTTTCAGCTCCTCGCACTGATTGTTGAACAATTTTCCAGCAAAAATCTTCTCCTCTTCACGCATTGACAAACGCTCCCTTCATTCGTGATCATCATATCCTCATTTTATCACCAGCAAAAACCCGCGTCAAATCCACGCAAAAAACGCCCCGCAGCTTGTTCAGACAAATCAGCTTTCCTCTACTAACTTTGTTGTTCCTCTGCTCGTTTCGCAACCACCACAAAACGCCCTTCCTGGGCATGATAACTACACGTCGAAAGAGTAAGCAGTTCGTCACCATGTTCTGCCACTACCCCCGTATCATAAATAGCAGCAGCTTTTACTTGTGCTATATATTCGTCAAACCTTTCCTCTCCCCTTAGATCTGTATAATTATAGTAAACAAATTCTCCGCCTGATGATTGTGGACTCACCTCTGCATAAAACGCAGCGATAATTTCATACATTTTACTTTCATCCAATGTGCTAAACTGTACATTCGGATGCGCGCTCCAGAAATCTGGATCCGCATATTTAACGAGATCAGCAAACATGCTCCCATCATCCATATTGTGTCCATAAATCAGTGCGTTTCCACAGCCTTGAAAACAAGATTCGGCAAGAAACGGCGTGCCACTGATCGCATAGTCGCCAGTATATGCTCGTCTCAAATAATGCTCCGGACGATCCGGCGTATACATCACTGGGTAGTCAATCGCTGTTCCTGGAATACAAATCCAGCCAATCAAATCAGGATATTGCTCAGCCAATGTGCGCAATGTTACCGACGCCACAGACTGATTTGTAACTTCTTCTCCTGATGACGACTTTTGTGCTGCCACCTCTCCGGAATGAACTTGCTGCGCTAATATTTCATTCATTGATTTTTCTTTGTCTGAACGATATTCATTATGTAGCAGCATCCCTCCAGAAAACAAAACAGCAAGCAGGCATAGCATAAATAAAAGCTTCCGAGCCCAGCCCCATTTTCCCTGGTGCATTTTTCGCTTCGATTGCCCTCGCATCAGTGAATCACCTCTATTATTCAACATAAGGAAGAGAAGGAGCTAGAAAGCTCCTTCTCCATTTTCCAGACTATTTTTCATTTCCATCATTTCTACGGCGACGCATCACACCGCTAACGCCAATCGTCACCATGCCAGCCAGCCCAGCTAAACATACCGCAAACAGTACTCCATTATGTGTTGGGTCACCAGTTTTCGGAGTATCAGAGCTAGGTGGGTTTGATGTTCCCGGTTTATTCGGATTATCTGGTTCAGATGGGACGTTCGGTTCGTTTGGTTCGCCCGGTTCTTCAGGTTTCTCCTCATCGTCGTTTGTGATTGTAATGGTATTGCCTTCCTGACTGATAGTCACCTTAAAACCATCCGGTACATCCACTTCTTCAACTGTCCATGTATGCCCGGTTGGCAGGTCCTTCCACAGATAAGTCCAGTCATTATCATCATTCAACGTAACAGGATCGCCATATGGCTCGCCATCACACATCAACTGCACAGTGACAGACTCAGCTGCTGTTCCACCATCATCAAGTACCCATTTCTTTTCAACTTTTATGTTTTCTGTTTCTTCCAAGGTGTCATCATTTGTAATCGTAAAATTATTGCCATTCTGGCTGACTGTTGCATTAAAGCCCTCTGGCACATTTATTTCAACAACACTCCAAGTATGACCTTTAGGCAGATTCTGCCAAATATACTCCCAATCGTTCGCATCATTCAATGTGATAGGCTCACCATATGGCTCACCATCGCACATCAACTGCACAGTAACAGACTCAGCTGCTGTACCGCCATCATCGATTATCCATTCTTTATTGACTTTGACAGAATCCAGATCTTCTCCAATATCATCATTCGTGATGGTGAAGTTATTGCCATTCTGGCTGATCGTAGCATCGAAGCCCTCTGGCACATTCACTTCAACAACACTCCAGGTGTGTCCTTCAGGTAGATTCTGCCAGAGATGCGACCAATTATTGCTGGCGTTCAGCGTGATTGGTCTACCATACGGCTCCCCATCACACATCAATTGTACGGTGACAGATTTTGCTGCAGTTCCACCATCGTCAAGCACCCATTTTTTATTAACTTTGACAGAGTCGTATCCTTTACCGATATCATTATTCGTGATCGTGAAATGCATACCATTTTTATCTACTGTTGCATGAAAACCTTCCGGCACATCTACTTCAACGACACGCCAGTCAACGTCTTCGTCCAATTCACGCCAGATATATTTCCAATCATTAGCATCACTAAGAACCACTCTATCATATTCTTGACCATTGCGCATTAATGCGACGGTTACAGAATCGCTGGCATGTCCTCCATCATCAAGAATCCATTCTTTCTCGACGGAAACATCCACCGTTGTATCACCTGGTTCATTTCTCGTATTGGTGATCGTAAATCCTTCTGATGGATTTCCAGTAACAACGGTTGTATACCCTGCAACAGGATGCTCTTTAATAGAATAGACATACTTATTACCAAGCGCATCCGCGACTGGTAATCCCGTAAAGGTGTGCTGCCAATTATTTTCTGCTGTCAGTTCCACTGTTTCGATTACAGTTTCGCCATTTAGCAAGTCAACACGCACAGATTCCGGGCGATCAGCTTCAGTATCGTTCTGCCACACTTTGGTCACAGTAAATTCTGTCGTTTCTGGCTCGCCAATGATGATACCGCCATTAGCGCCAATACCACCGCCTCGCGTGGCTGTATTTCCTTGGATAATCAGTCTGGCTTCTGAATTAGCCAATTCTTGAGCACTCTCTGATACAATAGCTTTCAGTGCCAAGCTCTTCTGAGAGTTTTCAACCGTTACCGGTTCTGGATTTGCTCCTTCCTGACCGTAGCGCGGCGCAGAAGGATCTATAGACGGGAGAAGCCCTACTGCCGGCAAATACACTCTACCATCTTCATACCATTGTGCAGCTCCACCTCCAAGGATACGGTTTGCAAGTGTAGAGGAATGTTGTTCATCTCCACGTAAAGCAGTAAAAACAAAATCATCTCCCGCACCAGAGCCAAGCAAACCATCCCGTGCACTATTACCAAAGACAGCCGCCCCTTCGGTGACATGGACTGTTGTCGAACCTGTCGCACAGAACCACATACCGCCGCCTTGCTGCGCCATATTATCGGTAACTAACACGTTAAACATCTGCATCGTGCTATATTTTTCTGTATTACCTTCACTATACACGCCACCGCCGTTACCGGTTGCTGTATTACCTATAATATTACCGGCATACAACACAACGCCATTTGAATACGAATAGATACCGCCACCGTTGTCTCCTTTATTATTGGAGATTGTGCCACCATTCATGATAAACGTCGTATCATATTCATCTTCCATATTGAGATTACCATCGACAACACACACACCAGCGCCACTCCCACCAGTATTTCCGGTGATGGTTCCACCTGACATCATGAAGCTGGCATTATCTTCTACATGCACAGCACCAGACGCCTGAGCAATGCCTGTGCTATCAACACAGTCATTGTTTTCAATAGTGCCACCTTTCATTGTGAACATCGTACAATTCGACGGATCATCCCCGTACAGCATCACTGCACTGCCACGATGTGCTGTATTACCTGAAATGGTGCCATCAAACATCGTTCCTTGGGCATTACCTTGTAGTAGCACACCACTTGAAACTGTGAGCTCTTCACCATCCGTAGCAATATTATCGCGGATTTCACCACCTTCCATACTGAAGATCGCGCCATCAGTAATGCGGATTATACCGCTCCAAGCCATGCCAGAGCCAATTTTATTATCGCATACAACGCCGCCAGTCATCACAAACGACGCTCCACTGCCATAGGTGTTGATAATCCCTGAGCTGTCTTTCCCAACTGTACCAGATGTAACTGTCGCCTGATCTGCCAGCGTTACTGTACCCTGGTTTTCAATAATGCTGCCAGAATTATACTGGCCAGACAAAACAACCTTGCCGGCAAAAGTCACCGAAGCGCCTGAGTCTACAACAAAGAGATGCTCAAGTTCAGCATTATTCTTAGTTCCAAGGATCTGGTAAGCTTCATCATCCGCAGTAATGGTGATAACCTTCCCTGTTGGGACTGTGACAGCTTCCATTAATTTAACGTGTTTCGAAAGCGTAATGGTATCTCCAATTTCAGCTGCGCTGACAGCCTCTTGCAGGGTAGGCGCACTTTCATCAGACGAAATTGTATCTCCCAAATCATCATCTATTGAAATTTGTAAGAAAGTAACCTTAGCTGTATCAGGAATTGCGCCCTCAGCGATTGTTACATTGTCTTCGCTGTTATCGATCTCAACTTTTTTTAACGAGTCACTCGCCAGCGCTGCAGCAGGAATTTCTGTCAAACCACTGCCAATCACAAATTTCTCAACATTGGTCCCTTTAAAAACAGATTCTCCAAGAGAGGTGACACTGTCTGGAATCTCTACAGTACCTTTCAAATCACTGGTATTCCAAAAAGCGTAATCTCCAATAGATTCCAATGTTTCAGGAAACGTTACTTCTGAAATGGCCGTATATAAAAACGCCCAATAACCGATAGATGTCAGATTTTCACTAAATTTTATTGACTTGATTCCTTTAGCATAGCTAAATGCCTGAGCAGGGATCTCGTTCAAACTTGATAGATCCAAATCACCTGTAAGAGCTTTACACTCATAAAATGCTTTTTCGCCCATCTCCGTCACATTTCTCAGATTAAGTACTGCGCTCAATGACGTGCAATTATTAAAGGCATAGCTTCCTATCGATGTTACATTACTCAGATCTGGGATCGTGGTCAATGCTGTTGCTTCGCTAAATGCTGAATTTCCAATTTCAGTGATTGTTCCTTGTGCTGTGACCGTTTGCAACGATGTACAATTTTTAAACATCTCACGCGATATCTTTGTCACAGAAGCCGGTAAGGTAATGCTGGTCAGCGCTGTATCCCCTGAGAAAGCAGCCCCTTCTGTAAACTGAATACCATCCGGCAAATTGATTGTCGTCAGAGCCGTTGCACCGCTAAATGCACCTGCGCCACTGACTATCTGTAATGAAGCAGGCAATTTAATCTCCGTCAACGAACTGCATCCATAGATCATATTTCCAGCACTGATCTCCTGAACGCCCTCTTCAAAGACGATCTGCTGGAGATTTTCCATATTCTGAAAGGAACCATCAAAGTTCTTTACAGATCCCGGAATGGTAATTGTTGTCAAACTAGGGAAAGTATCAAAATCTGACCCAGCTACTGTCGTCAAAGTTTTCGGTAAAATCAGCGCGGTTACACTTGGTTTTCTATCAGAATCACTCCATGCTCTAGGAATATCCAAAACCGTTACGGTATATTCTATTCCTTCATAAGTGATTTTGTCCGGAATTGTCACATCTGTTTGCGTAGCAGGATTAGCAATGCCTTTAACAGTTGCTGTGCGGGCGTCAGAATCAAAATCCGCAGTATAGGTAATTCCATCAACAGTCACTGAAACATTAGTCGTCGCAGCTGTTGTTGTAATATTATTGGCTGGCAGGTTCTCATTTTCTATGCTGCCAGGCTCTTCTTTTTCCAACTGTTCTTCAGGCGCAGGCTCTTCTGTCACACTATTGATATCTTGTTGAGCCTTGCAACCTGCTGCTCCTTGCTCTGTGCAAATCGGACAGTCTGTGTTGATCGTTGTGCCACTACACGGTGTTGTACAAACACACATGCTGTTATTATCCGCCGCACCAGCTGCTTGCTCTATATCATTTTCTGGAATAAGCGTATTATTCGTCTCTCCGGCCTCTTCATTTTGCAAAGCACATGCTGTCGCTCCCTGAGATGCGCAAACCGTACAGGTTTGATCAACAGCTCCTTCTGCGCAAGCTATTGTGCATGTACAGCTTCCCGAACTGTTATCCGCTACTGCTGCAGTCGGAACAAAATTCAGGATCAGCGACAAAATCAGCACACCTGCTAAGATATTTCTCTTCATTTTAACCACTTCCCTTTTATTGTACATTTTTATCGCAAAAGCTATTTACCTACTCTTGCTCTATACTCTCGTGAACACAATTTTCTATTTCATCCTCCTCTTTTCTCTGGGCTAAACGGCTTATCACTTCGTAGCGTGCGCGACGTTTGCCGTTGGCGTAGCCTGTGCAGAATGGGCAGCCGCTGTTTTGGCTGCCGGTTCTTGAATAGATAACGGCTTGCCAGGAGTGGCCGTTTTTGCACTGCCACCAAACTTTGCGCCGACTGCCCGGTAGGACCTGATCCGGGGTGAGGGGCGCATTTTTGGTTGGGTGCCATTCGGCGGCTACTCGCGGATATTTTGTGGCGAGATCATTGAAGCCGGGGAGCACCTTGGTGTTGGCGCAGTACGGGCAGCCGCCGCCTCTTTGGGTGCGGCTGGCGATGGTGGCCTGATACTCGTGGCCTTTGTCGCAGATCCACCAGACTTTTTTGTTGCTGGCGGGAGCAACTTGCTCTGGGGTAAGGGTGCCATTCTTGGTTGGGTGCCACTGGGCTGCAACGGCTGGATACTGGCTGGCGAGGTCGTTCTCGCCGGGGAGGATCATTTTGCTGGTGCAGACTGGGCAACCGCTGCCATTGACGCGGGCAGAAACAACTGCGCACCATTCATGGCCTTTGTCGCAAACCCACCAGACTTTGCGCCGGGTGCCGGGGACGACGTCGCTCGGCGTGAGGTCGCCATTTTTGGTCGGGTGCCATTGGCGAGCGAGCTCGGGATAATTGGTAGCGAGGTCGTTTTCGCCGCGCAGGAGTGCGCGATTGCTGCAAACTGGGCAGCCGGAGCCGGACACTCTGCTTTTGATCTGGGCGCACCACTCGTGGCCATGCTCACACTGCCACCAGATGAGACGGTGGCTGCCGGGGAGCACGTCGGACGGGGTGAGGTCGCCATTTTTTGTTGGGTGCCACTGGCTGGCGATGTCTGGATAGCGGGTGGCGAGATCGGTCTCGCCGGGAATGGCCCGCCGGCCGTTGCAATACGGGCAGCTAGTGCCACTGCCGCTTCGCGTATATACAGCAGCTTGCCAACTGTGTCCATTCGCACAGCGCCACCAAACGTGCCGTTTGCTGCCATAGCTCACGCTTTCTGGGGTCAGCGGCAGGTTGCGCTCGCTGTCCCACTCGTCAAGCAATTCTTCGCGGCCTGTGCGGCGACAGAAATCAGCGAGAGATTCGCGCATATAGACCACCTCCTACAAATAAAAAAACAGCGCGATCCACAACTTTAACATTGTGTTGGATCGCGCTGATACACGTTCGTTCAAAATATATGTTTTTTAGCTGAAAGCCGTTGATCACAATTGTTTTTGGGCACAGCAAAGCAAGGGTCACCCTTTGTGGTTTTCATGACCCTTATTTGGCATGCGCAAAATTCTGTATTTTCTTTGCGTAGACAAGGGAAGTATGCTATAATAGCTACAACTAAGGAAGTAATTTCCTATCTGTTGTAACGCCAAACAAACATAATGTTAATGATGTTGGCGCTCACTCGACGAGCTGCATGCGTTCGAGCTGTCGGCGGCAGATGCTGCCTGGCTCGATGAGATAGATGCGTGTGGTTTCGATGTTCGAATGTCCGAGCAGATTGGCGAGGCGGGCGATGTCGTGGCATTTTTCGTAGAAAACGACGGCGAAGAGATGCCGCAGATTGTGCGGAAAGACTTTGCTTGGTGCGACGCCGCTGAGCTTGGCGAGTTTTTTCATATCGGCCCAGATTTTATAGCGCGAAATGGATGTACCACCTGCTGTGAGAAAGATCTCACCGCGGGTGATTTTTTGTGCGCGGGTGTAGGAAGTCAGTTTTTTGCTGAGCTTTGATGGGATGAGGATGGTGCGGATCTTACCTTTGAGGTGGATGTCGGCGCGCTTATTCTGCGCGGCTTCGACGGTGATGGCGCAAAGCTCTGAAACACGGATGCCTGTGCCGCCAAGGGTTTCGATGATGAGAGCAAGCTGATGCATACGATGTGCGCGTGCTGTGCGCAACAATTGCTGATATTCTTCGCGGCTGAGCGCGCGTTCGTCGGCGCGAAACAAGCGCCGCTGCACGCGCAGATAGCGCACGCGGAGATGCTCCCAGCCGCGGAAGCGGAAATAGCTGTGCAGCGCTGCCAGCATGGCGTTGATGGTGGTTGGGGCGTAGTCGCGCGAAAGCAGGCTCTGCTTCCATTCGCTGACGCTGGTTTTATCTATTGAGCGATCGCCGAGCCAGGCTGCAAAGGCGCGAACGTGACGCAGATAATTTTCGATGGTGCTGGCGCTGCGCTCTTCGCTGTGCAGATAGGCTTGATAGGCAAGGATGGATTCTTTTGTGATGCTGGTCGTGACCATGATGTGTCTCCCCTTATTATGTTTTTCTCTATTCTACCATCTGCACGCGCGCATCGAGTAGGAGGCCCCATTAGGGGCCGTCCTCTCACACCACCGTGCGTACCGT
>OGWU01001102.1_pt1 | contig 16441 bp, 12 predicted proteins | sample 1576071 | NCBI WGS metagenome assembly OGWU01 (sample SAMEA3541582, study PRJEB24748) | human gut metagenome | biome: human gut; feature: human-associated habitat; material: faeces | place: China | collected 2012
TGCTTCTTTCAAAGCACTGGTTTGTTTCGCTTGGCTGTTTAATTTTCAAAGAACAGGGCCGCCGCTCTCGCGACAGCTCATTTATATTACCACAGGCGACGTCTCTCTGTCAAGAACTTTTTTCAAGTTTTTTCAGGGAGCTTTGCGCTCGGGGTTGACGTTTTGCTGTCAACGATTGGTTATTATACGCGCCTTCTGACGAAAGGTCAAGGGGTATTTTGCGTTTTTTTACAAAAACTTTTCACTGGCGAGCGCTTATCGCACACACGCAAAAAAGCCCGGCGATTTTCGCCGAGCTTTTGCTGTGCGTAAGGAAAACTTACTTGATGGTGATGGTAGCGCCAACTTCTTCGAGCTTAGCCTTAGCAGCTTCAGCTTCTTCTTTTGGCAGACCTTCTTTGATCATCTTAGGAGCGTTGTCTACAACTTCCTTAGCTTCCTTGAGGCCGAGACCGGTCAGTTCACGAACGACCTTGATGACTTTGATCTTCTGATCGCCAACGGAGGTGAGTTCTACATCGAATTCGGTCTTTTCTTCTTCAGCAGCGCCGCCAGCAGCAGCACCAGCGCCAGCTACAGCTACAGCAGCTGCGGTTACGCCGAATTCTTCTTCGAAGCTGGAAACGAGTTCGCCGAGTTCAACGACGGAGAGCTCTTTTACGAGATCAATAATTTGAGTGATTTTTTCAGACATGATAATTCAATTCTCCTTTGATTATATTTGTATTCGTTATGCGGTAGCTTCTTCGTCTTTACGACGCTTTGCTTCGAGGACCATAGCAACCTTCTGCAATGGTGCTTTGAAGCAGTATGCAACTTTGGAAAGAAGAACTTCCTTGCTTGGCAGTGCGCCGAGTGCTTCGACTTTAGCAACGTCGATGACTTCGCCTTCAGCTACGCCGCCTTTGATGGTCAGGATCTTGTTGTCCTTGATGAACTTGCAAATGATGTTTGCAGGCTTAACGACGTCGTCTGCGCAGAATGCAACGGCGGTAACGCCGGTGAAGGTTTCGGCGAGGGCGCCGTAACCGCATTCGTCAGCTGCACGCTTTAAGAGGGTGTTCTTTGCTACGATATATTCCACGTTGTTTTCGCGCAATTGCTTGCGGAGATCTGTGGTCTGTTTTGCGTTCAGACCGGTGTAGTCTACGACGACAACGGACTGTGCGTTTTTAAATTTTTCGGTTAAATCAGCAACGATCAGTTTCTTTTCTTCTAACTGTCCCAACAGATTCACCTCCCCTTTCGTGATGGTTTAGTGGTTTTCTGCCATAAAAAACGCCTTTGCGCGCGAGACACAAAGGCAGAAATTGCATGATGCATTTTACCTCGGCAGGATGATTAAGCGTGATGCCCCTGCGGTCTCTGGCAGATTGCTATGAGATTTTATTAGCCAACATGGTTAGGGTTGATCTTAACCCCAGGGCCCATGGTGCTGGATACGGAGATGCTCTTCATGTAGATACCTTTTGCGCTGGCTGGCTTTGCTTTGATGAGGGCCTGTGCCAGTGCGTTGAAGTTTTCAACGAGGGCTTCTACGGTGAAGCTGGCTTTGCCGATTGGCGCATGGATGATCCCAGCCTTGTCAACGCGGTATTCGATCTTACCGGCTTTGACGTCGGCGACGGCACCAGCAACGTCCATGGTAACGGTACCGGTCTTAGGGTTTGGCATGAGGCCTTTTGGCCCGAGGAGACGACCGATCTTACCAACGGTACCCATCATATCTGGGGTAGCGATGGCAACGTCGAAATCGTACCAGCCGCCCTGGATCTTGGCGATCATGTCTTCAGCACCGACAAATTCTGCGCCTGCTGCTTCTGCTTCCTTGGCTTTTTCGCCTTTAGCGAAAACGAGGCAGGTGCGGGTCTTGCCGCTGCCGTGTGGCAGTACCATTGCGTTACGGATCTGCTGATCTGCGTGACGTGGGTCTACGCCCAGCTTGAATGCAACTTCTACGGATTCATCAAATTTAGCAGTAGCGTTTTCTTTTACGAGGGTGATGGCTTCAGCCACGTCGTAAAGGTTGTTTCTGTCAACGCGCTTTGCTGCTTCCTGATACTTCTTGCCATGTTTTGGCATGTGTGTTCCTCCTTTGTGGTGCAAACGGACTTTTCGTCCTCCCACGATCTTCGCGCTTTATTATTCTTCTACGGTGATCCCCATGCTGCGTGCGGTCCCTTTTACCATGGACATTGCACTGTCGATGTTGGCAGCATTGAGGTCAGGCATTTTTGTTTCAGCGATTTCGCGTACCTGTGCTTCGGTGATCTTACCAACTTTCTTGGTGTTAGGTTCGCCGGATGCACGGTCAACACCTGCTGCTTTCTTGATGAGTACTGCGGCTGGTGGGGTTTTGGTAACGAAGCTGAAGGAATGGTCCTGATATACGGTGATCTCGACTGGGATGATCATACCCATCTGATCTTTGGTTCTTTCATTGAATTCTGTGCAGAACCCCATGATGTTGACACCGTGCTGACCAAGAGCTGGACCAACTGGTGGAGCTGGATTTGCTTTGCCTGCCTGTACCTGGAGTTTAATGAAACCAATTACTTTCTTTGCCACTATAAGCACCTCCTTCTATTGATTTCCGAATATGTGTTACAGTTTGTGGATCTGATTGTATTCAAGTTCCGCTTCGGTCTCACGGCCGAACATTGTAACACTGACAACAACTTGCTGTTTTTTGGAATTAATTTCCTTGATGATCCCGGTCATTCCTGCGAAAGCCGGATCAATGATCTGGACTTCATCGCCAACTTCAGCATCGAGCTCTACAACTGGAAGTTCTTCGCCCATGTCCTGAAGCAGTCTGTCGACTTCGTAGTCATGGAGCGGTACAGGTTTGTTGCCTGTGCCGACAAAACCGGTCACGCCTGTGATGTTGCGGACGATGTACCAGGATTCGTCGGTCATGATCATTTCCACGAGCACATAGCCCGGGAAGATCTTGCGCTGTACTTCTTTTGTAGCGCCGTTCTTGACTTCGCGAACGGCTTCAGTTGGAATCACTACACGGAAGATGTAATCTTCCATGTTCATGCTTTCGATGCGTTTTTCCAGATTGGCCTTCACTTTATTCTCATAACCGGAATAAGTGTGTACGGCATACCACGCCTTTTGATTTTGCTCCTCTGACATACTTAGAGGCCACCTCTCTATACGATCAAGCTGAACAATGCGGTAATCCCAGAATCAACGATCCATATCAGAACGGTGATAATCGCAACGGTAACCAAAACAACGCCAGTATAGGTTGTGACTTCTTGACGAGTTGGCCAATGTACCTTCTTCATTTCACCGAAGGCCAGTTTCCAGCTTTTCTTGATGCGAGCAAAGAAGCCAGGCTTCTTTTCTTTGGCCTTTTTGGTGTCAGCCTTCTTAGGAGCGGCTGTCTTTTTGTCTTCGACCTGTTTATTGCTCATCTATATCATCCTTATGACTGTCAAAAAATGTTACTTGGTTTCCTTGTGCGTAGTATGGGTCTTGCAGAATGGGCAGTACTTCTTCATTTCAATACGGCCGGAATCATTCTTTTTGTTTTTTCTCGTAATGTAATTTCTTCTCTTGCATTCACTGCATTCTAAGGTTACGCTTACGCGCATGTTACGCCACCTCCCATACGTTTTTTTGCACTAAAAAATAACCGTGCACGAATGCACTACTACAGGATACCATTCCTTTGTGGGTGCGTCAAGCAAAACTTTTTGTTTTTCGCAATTTCTCGCTGTGAAATTTCCTGGCAGCAAAAAAGCCCAGGGCGCGCACGCCCTGAGCCTATGTCTGCGGTTTTCGCTTCGAATTATTCGAAGATCTTGGATACAGTACCTGCACCTACGGTGTGGCCACCTTCACGGATTGCGAACTGAAGCCCTTCTTCCATTGCGATTGGGTGGATCAGTTCTACGGTCATGGTGACGTGGTCACCAGGCATTACCATTTCTACGCCTTCTGGCAGAGTGATGGTACCGGTTACGTCGGTGGTACGGAAGTAGAACTGTGGACGATAGCCATCGAAGAATGGTTTATGACGGCCACCTTCTTCTTTCGTCAGGACGTATACCTGTGCTTCGAACTTGGTGTGTGGGGTGATGGTGTTTGGATGTGCCAGTACCTGTCCACGTTCGATTTCTTTCTTATCTACGCCGCGCAGCAGTACACCGATGTTGTCCCCTGCTTCTGCATGGTCGAGGATCTTACGGAACATTTCTACGCCGGTGCAGACGGTCTTCTTGATTTCTGGCTTGATACCTACGATCTGCAGTTCGTCGCCGACTTTCAGCTGGCCACGTTCTACACGACCGGTTGCTACGGTACCACGACCGGTGATGGAGAATACGTCTTCGACTGGCATCAGGAATGGCTTGTCGATGTCACGGGTTGGGGTTGGGATGTATTCATCGACTGCTGCCATGAGTTCTTTGATGCCGTCTGCCCATGGACCGGTTGGGTCCTGCAGTGCCTGATAGCCGGAGCCACGGATGACTGGGATGTCATCGCCTGGATATTCATATTCGCTGAGGAGTTCGCGGATTTCCATTTCAACGAGGTCGAGGAGTTCTTCGTCGTCGACGAGGTCGCACTTGTTCATGAATACGACGATGTAAGGAACGCCTACCTGACGAGCGAGCAGGATGTGTTCGCGGGTCTGTGGCATTGGACCGTCAGCTGCAGATACAACGAGGATTGCACCGTCCATCTGAGCAGCACCGGTGATCATGTTCTTAACATAGTCGGCGTGCCCTGGGCAGTCTACGTGTGCATAGTGACGGGTGTCGGTTTCATATTCAACGTGCGCGGTGTTGATGGTAATACCGCGTTCTCTTTCTTCTGGCGCCTTGTCGATATCTTCGAACTTGGTGCTGGCTGCTTTACCTTCGAGGGAAAGTACTGCGGTGATAGCTGCGGTGGTGGTGGTTTTACCATGGTCGACGTGACCGATGGTACCGATGTTTACGTGTGGTTTAGTACGCTGGAAAGTTTCTTTTGCCATTGTTCAAATTCCTCCTAAATAAATCGGATGATTATTACTTACCATTGCGCTTAGCGATGATTTCATCGGCAATGGATTTTGGAACTTCTTCAAAGTGGTCGGACTGCATGGTGTAAACACCACGGCCCTGAGTGCGGGAACGCAGGTCGGTTGCATAGCCGAACATTTCAGACAGTGGAACAAAACCACGGATGATCTGAGTGTTGTCGACAGCTTCCATACCTTCGATGCGGCCACGACGGGAGTTCAAGTCACCCATTACATCGCCCATGTATTCTTCTGGAACGGTGATTTCGATCTTCATCACTGGTTCGAGGAGAACTGGGTTAGCCTTGAGTGCGCAGTTCTTGAAGGCCATGGAACCAGCAACCTTAAATGCCATTTCGGAAGAGTCGACATCGTGGTAGGAACCATCAACGAGGGTTGCCTTGACGTCAACAACTTCGTAGCCGGCGAGGACACCGTTTTCCATTGCTTCTTTGATACCTGCTTCGATAGGCCCGATGTATTCTTTTGGCACAGCGCCACCGACGATCTTGCTTTCGAACTGGAAGCCGGAACCTGGTTCCAGTGGTTCGAGATCGATGACGGCGTGACCATACTGACCACGACCACCGGACTGACGAACGAATTTACCTTCGCCATGAACGGCGCTGCGGATGGTTTCTTTGTAGGATACGCGTGGCTTACCAACGTTTGCTTCAACGTTGAATTCTCTCTTGAGACGGTCAACGATGATGTCGAGGTGAAGTTCGCCCATACCAGCGATGATGGTCTGACCGGTTTCTTCGTCGGTCCAGGCTTTGAAGGTTGGGTCTTCTTCTGCAAGCTTAGCAAGTGCGATACCCATCTTGTCCTGGTCACCCTTGGATGCAGGTTCAATAGCGATATTGATAACTGGATCTGGGAATTCCATGGATTCGAGGATGATCGGTGCATCTTCGGCGCAGAGGGAGTCACCGGTGCCAACGTCTTTCAGACCAACGGCTGCAGCGATGTCGCCGGCATAAACCTTGTCAACTTCCTTACGATGGTTTGCGTGCATCATAACGATACGGCTGATGCGTTCGCGTTTTCCCTTGGTAGCGTTGTATACATAGCTGCCGCTTTCGAGGGTACCGGAGTATACGCGGAAGAAGGTGAGCTTCCCTACGTATGGGTCGGTCATAACCTTGAATGCGAGAGCAGAGAATGGTTCGCTGTCGCTAGGATGACGTTCTGCTTCTTCACCATCTGGCAGGGTGCCTTTGATGGAAGGAACATCAACTGGGGATGGGCAGTAGTCTACGACTGCGTCGAGAAGGAACTGTACACCCTTGTTCTTGAAGGCGGAACCGCAGAGCACTGGAACAGTGTCGTTCGCGATGGTAGCCTTGCGAACGGCTTTCTTGATGTCTTTGACATCGAGATCGCCAGTTTCGAAGAATTTTTCCATCAGTTCTTCGTCGAGTTCTGCAACGTCTTCGACGAGTTTCTGACGGTATTCGTCAACGGTATCCTGGAGATCTTCTGGAATTGGGATCTCTTCATAGTTGACGAGATCGGCGCCTTCGAGGAACTTGTAAGCCTTCATGGTTACAAGGTCAACGAGCCCGGAGAAATCTGCTTCAGCGCCGATTGGCACCTGCATGATGAGGGCGTGAGCACCGAGGCGTTCCTTGATCTGGCGGCAAACGTTGAAGTAGTTTGCGCCGGTACGGTCCATCTTGTTGACGAACGCGATACGTGGAACGTTGTAGCGTACGGCCTGACGCCATACGGTTTCGGATTGTGGCTGTACACCGGCTACGGCGCAGAATACAGCAACGGAGCTGTCCAAAACGCGGAGAGAACGTTCTACTTCTACAGTAAAGTCGACGTGCCCTGGGGTATCGATGATGTTGATACGTTTACCTTTCCAGTGGGTCGTGGTTGCTGCAGAGGTAATGGTGATACCACGTTCCTGTTCCTGTTCCATCCAGTCCATGGTAGCAGCGCCATCATGAACTTCGCCGATCTTGTGGGAACGGCCAGTGTAGTACAGAATACGTTCGGTGGTGGTTGTCTTACCTGCGTCGATATGCGCCATAATACCAATGTTACGTGTATTTTCGAGCGAATATTCTCTTGCCACTGATAATCCTCCTTTGTATTAGTAATGAGTAGATATCTAAAAAATGATTACCAACGATAATGAGCAAATGCCTTGTTGGCTTCTGCCATTCTGTGGGTTTCTTCTTTCTTCTTCACAGCGCCGCCGGTGTTGTTTGCAGCATCCATGATTTCGTTAGCGAGACGAAGATCCATGGTCTTTTCACCGCGCTTGCGAGCGAAGGATACGAGCCAGCGAAGGCCGAGGGTCTGACGACGGTCTGCGCGAACTTCGATTGGTACCTGATAGTTTGCACCACCAACGCGGCGTGCCTTAACTTCAAGTACAGGCATGATGTTTTTCAGAGCTTCTTCGAAAACATCGATGGCTTCATTTCCGGTTTTTTCAGCGACAATGTCAAATGCGCTGTATACGATATGTTCAGCTACACCCTTCTTACCATCAAGCATGATCTGGTTGATGAGCTTGGTGACCTGCTTGCTGTTGTAAATTGGGTCAGCGAGTACTTCTCTCTTTGGAGCTTGTGCTTTTCTGGACATGAGTGCCTCCTTTCACTGTTTCATCCAAGTGTGATTATCTGATATCGTCCAATTACTTAGGACGCTTGGTGCCGTATTTAGAACGGGACTGTCTGCGGTCGTTAACGCCTGCTGCATCCAGGGTGCCGCGTACGAGATGGTAACGAACACCTGGAAGGTCACGAACTCTCCCGCCGCGTACGAGTACGACGCTGTGTTCCTGCAGGTTGTGACCGATCCCTGGGATGTAAACAGTTACTTCGGTGCCATTGGTCAGACGGACACGGGCTACTTTACGAAGTGCAGAGTTAGGTTTTTTAGGGGTCGTGGTGTACACTCTGGTGCAGAGACCTCTCTTCTGTGGGTTGCTCTGCAGTGCAGGAGTAGTGGATTTTTTACGACTGGACTGTCTCCCTTTGTTAACCAGCTGATTGATTGTTGGCATACTGCCACCTCCTTATTAGAATTTGATTTCGTCAGGACTGACTGCTCGCCCGCGCGAAATCGCAGCGGCAGTAGCAAACTTGTTTGTCTGACGACTCCCATGCTTGTGAACGGGAGGTTACCCTTCATTCATCGGGAACCTTCGACAAACACAATTAAGAATATAGCATGACGGCGAAAGATTGTCAATGGTTTTTCGCAAATTTTATATCAACGTTTCCCGGCGTGTCCTTTCTGTACAAATGCGGTAACAGTGGTGTTTGCGCTGTGTATATCATTAATAAGTTGCTAGACAAATTAAAAGAGCACGATCATTTCACGATCGTGCTCTTTTGTCAGATTATTCTATTCAGATCAGATGAAGACTGGACGGCGTTCCTTCTTCTCCTGATGATCGACTGGTGCTTCCTGGATGACGATGCCGTCTTCTCCTTCTGCGTTTTCACCAGCTGTGCTGTCCGTGACCTGATCGTATGCGCTCTCGTAGGCTTCCCCTTCGAGCTCAATGCGACGATAATGGCGCATGCCGGTACCGGCTGGGATGAGCTTCCCGAGGATGACGTTTTCCTTGAGGCCGATGAGGTGGTCGCTCTTGCCCTTGATGGCAGAGTCGGTGAGCACCTTGGTGGTTTCCTGGAAGGATGCAGCAGAAAGGAAGGAATCGGTTGCCAGTGCGGCCTTGGTGATACCAAGGAGCTGGATCTCGCCAACGGCTGGACGCAGTCCTTCGGCTTCGAGGCGTTCGTTTTCTTCATCAAAATCGATGATCTCAACCTGGCTGCCGGCGAGGAATTTGCTGTCGCCGACTTCTTCAACCTTGACCTTGCGCATCATCTGGCGAACCATGACTTCGATGTGCTTGTCGTTGATATCAACACCCTGGAGGCGGTAAACTTTCTGTACTTCGCGCAGCAGGTATTCCTGAACGCCGAGCGGCCCTTTGATGAGCAGGAGATCCTGTGGGTTGATGGACCCTTCGGTGAGTTCCTGCCCGGCTTCGACGCGCTGGCCATCCATAACCGCCAGATGGGCTGCGAATGGAATGACGTATACATGCGCTTCGCCGTCGTCGGTGATGACGGTGACTTCGGTGCGGCCTTTGTTCTCGCCGATGGAGACGCGGCCATCCACTTCGGTGATGACGGCCTGACCTTTAGGTCTGCGTGCTTCGAACAATTCTTCGACACGAGGAAGACCCTGGGTGATGTCGCCGCCGGCGATACCGCCGGTATGGAAGGTACGCATGGTGAGCTGGGTCCCTGGTTCACCGATGGACTGTGCTGCAACGGTCCCGATTGCTTCACCAACATCGACAACAACGCCGGTGGCGAGGTTGCGGCCGTAGCACTTGCAGCAAACACCGTGGCGGCTGCGGCAGGTAAGGGCGCTGCGGATGCGAACTTCCTTGACGCCTGCAGCTTCGATGGCTTTGGCTTCGTCATCGCTCATGTAGTCGTTGCGGTGTGCGAGGATCTCGCCAGTTTCAGGATGCAGCACATCTTCTGCGAGATAACGGCCAGCCACACGTTCCCAGAGCGGCTCGATGGTTTCGGTGCCGTTCATGATGGCGCGTACGACGAGGCCTTCTTCGGTGCCGCAGTCAAGCTCGCGCACGATGACATCCTGGGCAACGTCGACGAGACGACGGGTGAGGTAACCGGAGTCGGCGGTACGGAGTGCGGTATCAGCCAACCCTTTGCGGGCACCGTGGGAAGAAATGAAGTATTCCAACACGGTGAGGCCTTCGCGGAAGTTTGCCTTGATAGGCATCTCGATGGTCTTACCAGATGGGTCGGCCATGAGACCGCGCATACCGGCGAGCTGACGGATCTGCTGGTTGTTACCACGGGCACCGGAGGTGGCCATCATGTTGATGGTGTTGAACTTATCGAGACCGGCGAGCAGGGCGTTACCGATGTCGTCGGTGCATTTTGTCCAAACTTCGATGACGAGCTTATAGCGTTCATCGTCGGTGATGAGACCGCGGCGGAATTTGGTTTCGATGCGGTCGACCTGCGCTTCTGCGTCGTCGAGCATCTGTTTTTTGCTCTCAGGGATGAGCATATCCATGTAGCCGATAGAGATACCGGACTGGGTGGAATATTTGAAGCCCTGTGCCTTGATGCCGTCGAGCATGTCGGCGGTGCCGCTGGCGCCGTAAATGCGGAAGCAGGCATCAACGATGTTGCCGAGCTTTTTCTTGCCGACGACGTCGTTGACGAATGGCACTTTTTCTGGGATCGGATGGTTGAAAATGATGCGGCCAACGGTGGTCTTGATGACCTGGCCGTCTTCCATGCGCACGTGGATCGGCGCCTGAAGATGGATGGCGCCGGCATCGTAGGCGAGTTCTGCTTCGGTTGGGGAGCAGAAATATTTGCCGTCGCCGAGGGCGCCTTCACGCTCGATGGTCAGATAGTAGCTGCCGAGGACCATGTCCTGAGAAGGAACGGTGACTGGGCGGCCATCCTTAGGGTTGAGGATGTTGTTTGCTGCGAGCATGAGGATGCGTGCTTCGGCCTGAGCTTCGGTGGACAGTGGCACGTGAACGGCCATCTGGTCGCCGTCGAAGTCGGCGTTGTAAGCGGTGCAGGCGAGCGGATGCAGCTTCAGCGCACGACCTTCAACGAGCACTGGCTCGAAGGCCTGAATACCAAGTCTGTGCAGAGTCGGTGCACGGTTGAGAAGCACTGGATGGTCTTTGATAACGTCTTCGAGCACGTCCCAGATGGCGTTGTCGAAGCGTTCGACCATGCGTTTTGCGCTCTTGATGTTGTGCGCGGTGCCGTCTTCGAGCAGCTTGCGCATGACGAATGGCTTGAAGAGTTCAACAGCCATTTCTTTTGGCAGGCCGCACTGGTGCATCTTGAGCTCTGGGCCGACGACGATAACGGAACGGCCGGAATAGTCGACACGCTTACCGAGCAGGTTCTGGCGGAAACGGCCTTGCTTACCCTTGAGCATGTCAGACAGGCTCTTCAGCGCACGGTTGCCAGGGCCGGTGACAGGACGGCCACGACGACCGTTGTCGATGAGGGCGTCAACGGCTTCCTGGAGCATGCGCTTTTCGTTGCGCACGATGATGTCCGGCGCACCAAGATCGAGCAGGCGTTTGAGGCGGTTGTTGCGGTTCAGGACACGACGATAGAGATCGTTGAGGTCACTGGTCGCAAAACGGCCGCCGTCGAGCTGGACCATCGGACGGATGTCCGGTGGGATGACTGGCAGCACATCGAGCACCATCCAGGCAGGATTGTTGCCGGAGGCGCGCATGCCTTCCACCACTTCGAAGCGGCGAACGGCCTTGATATGGCGCTGACCGCTGCTCGTACGGATCTCTTCCTGCAGCTCTGCGCTGAGCTTGTCGAGATCGATCTCTTCGAGCAGTTCTTTAGCAGCTTCCGCGCCAATGCCAGCACGGAAGCGATTGCCATACTGCGCGCGCATGTCGCGATATTCGCTTTCACTGAGGATCTGATATTTGCTGAGTTCATCGACATCGCCCGGATCGATGACAATGTAAGAAACAAAGTAGATGACGCGTTCCAGCTGGCGTGGGCTCATGTTGAGGATGAGACCCATGCGGCTTGGAATGCCCTTGAAGTACCAGATGTGGGTGCAAGGAGCAGCCAGCTCAATGTGGCCCATGCGCTCACGACGTACTTTCGAGCGGGTGACTTCTACACCGCAGCGGTCACAGATGACCCCTTTGAAGCGCACGCGTTTGTACTTCCCGCAGGAGCATTCCCAGTCCTTGGTAGGCCCGAAGATGCGCTCGCAGAACAGACCGTCGCGTTCTGGCTTGAGGGTTCTGTAATTGATGGTTTCCGGTTTTTTTACTTCACCGCTGCTCCAGCTGCGGATGACTTCCGCGCTGGCAAGATTTATCGAAATATGATCGACTTTATTGATGTTTCCCAAAAGAGACGCTCCCTTCTAAATCGAACGGTATCAGTCGTCTAAACTATCATCGGCAATGACGAAAAGATCATCATCGTCTTCCAAGTCTCCCTCTTCGAACAGGGAGAAATCTTCATCTGCAGCCAGCTCGTCGTCGAACGCTTCGTCGTCGGTGTTCACATCGACCACTTCGTCGCCGCGGCCATCGCTGTCGCTGTCAGAATCATGCACATGATGAGCAGCAAAGTCTTTTGGCTGTTCTTCAAGATCATCATCGTCATCGGACATATCAATCTCGTTGTTATCCTCGTCAAGGATGCGGATATCCAGGCAGAGGGACTGCAGTTCCTTCATGAGAACCTTGAAGGCTTCCGGCACCCCTGCTTCTGGCAGGTTTTCGCCCTTGACGATGGCTTCATAGGTCTTCACACGGCCGACAACATCGTCACTCTTCACAGTGAGCATTTCCTGCAGCGTGTGGGAAGCGCCGTATGCTTCGAGCGCCCAAACTTCCATTTCCCCAAAACGCTGGCCACCAAACTGCGCTTTACCGCCGAGAGGCTGCTGCGTAACGAGGGAGTATGGCCCAATGGAACGTGCGTGGATCTTGTCGTCGACCAGGTGCATCAGCTTGAGGTAGTACATGTACCCAACGGTGACAGGGTTGTCGAATGGACGCCCCGTGCGGCCATCGCGCAGCACAAATTTACCGCTGCGATCAAAGCCAGCCTTTTCGAGCATGTCGCCGATGTCCTTCTCGCTGGCGCCGTCGAACGCACTCGTTGCAAAATGCAGACCAAGCGCCTTCGCAGCCATACCGAGGTGGACCTCGAGGATCTGTCCGATGTTCATACGGCTAGGTACGCCGAGTGGGTTCAGCACGATATCAACAGGCGTGCCATCTGGCAGGAATGGCATATCGCATTCCGGCAGCACGCGGGAAACAACACCCTTGTTCCCGTGGCGCCCAGCCATCTTGTCACCCTGGGAGATCTTACGTTTCTGTGCAACATACACGCGAACAACCTCGTTGACGCCAGGAGAGAGCTCATCGCCATTCTTGCGGGTGAATACCTTGACATCGACAACAATACCGCTGCCGCCGTGTGGCACACGCAGAGACGTGTCGCGCACTTCACGCGCTTTTTCACCGAAGATGGCGCGCAGCAGACGTTCCTCAGCAGTCAGCTCCGTTTCGCCCTTTGGCGTAACCTTACCGACAAGGATATCCCCAGCGCGGATCTCTGCACCAATGCGGATGATACCGCGGTTGTCCAGATTCTTCAGCACGTCTTCGCCGACATTCGGAATGTCGCGGGTGATCTCTTCCGGCCCCAGCTTCGTATCGCGGGAGTCGCATTCAAATTCATCAATATGGATAGAGGTGTACACGTCTTCCTTAACAAGACGTTCGCTGAGCAAAACAGCGTCCTCGTAGTTGTAACCTTCCCAGTTCATGAAGGCGATCAGCGCGTTGCGGCCGAGGGAAAGTTCCCCGTTGGAGGTCGATGGACCATCCGCCAGAATGTCGCCCTCGTTCACATGCTGACCCTTCGACACCAGAACATGCTGGTTGATGCAGCTGCCCTGGTTGGAGCCCTTGAACTTCGTCAGCTTATAGACATCGCGTTCGCCGCCGTCACCGCGCACGTGGATCTCGTCCGCAGATACATAGCTCACGATCCCGCTGTGACGCGCGATCGCAAACACACAGGAGTCATAGCCAGCACGGTATTCCATACCCGTACCGACAAATGGCGCCTCCGTGACAAGCAGCGGCACAGCCTGACGCTGCATGTTCGTCCCCATGAGGGCACGGTTCGCGTCGTCGTGTTCAAGGAATGGGATGAGCGCCGTAGCAATGGAAACCACCTGCTTTGGCGATACGTCCATGTACTCAACGCTTTCTTTTTCAACGACAAGGTTTTCTTCCCCGCGACGGGCGTCAACCTTATCCTGAATGATCATGTTGTTTTCATCAAGCTCCGTGTTCGCCTGAGCGATCGTGAACTTTTCTTCCACGTCTGCCGTCAGATATTCGATATCATCCGTAACATGGCAGTCATTTACCTTGCGGTATGGCGTTTCAATAAAGCCATACTCGTTGATGCGCCCGTAAGTCGCCAGCGAGTTGATCAGACCAATGTTTGGACCTTCAGGCGTTTCGATCGGGCACATACGGCCATAGTGAGAGTGGTGAACGTCGCGCACTTCCATGCCCGCACGTTCACGGGAGAGCCCGCCAGGCCCCAGCGCCGAGAGACGACGCTTATGCGTCAGCTCAGCCAGCGGATTGATCTGGTCCATAAACTGGGACAGCTGCGAGCTGCCGAAGAATTCCTTGATGCTCGCAACAACCGGACGGATATTGATCAGACTCTGTGGCGTAACCTCGTTTGGATCCTGCGTCGTCATGCGCTCACGCACATTGCGCTCCATACGCGTCAGCCCAATGCGGAACTGATTCTGCAAAAGCTCGCCAACACTGCGGATGCGGCGGTTGCCCAGATGGTCGATATCGTCCACCGTGTAGCCCTCCGCCCCGTGCATCAGCGAAAGCATATAACGATAAGCCGTCAGAATATCATCCAGCGTCAGATTTTTAATATGTTTGTCAATGTCAAGCCCCAGCTTCTTGTTGATCTTATAGCGCCCAACCTTCGCCAGATCGTAACGCTTGTGGTCAAAGAAGAGAGAATTGATCAGATTGCGTGCGCTCTCAACCGTTGGCGGATCACCAGGACGCAGACGCTTGTAGATCTCGATCAGCGCCTCCGGCTCATTCGACGTCGTATCCTTTTCGATCGTCGGCATGATCATCTCATCGCCAGCGAACAGATTCATGATGTCATCGTTGTGGCTGTAGCCCAGCGCACGCAGAAGCACCGTTGCCGGCAGCTTTCTCGTGCGGTCCAAACGTACATACATCACATCGTTCGCATCCGATTCCAGCTCCAGCCAGGCCCCGCGGTTTGGGATCACCGTGCAGCCATAGAGCGCCTTACCGGCCGTGTCGATCTCACGATTGTAGTAAACGCCAGGGCTTCGCACCAACTGGCTGACAATAACACGTTCAGCCCCGTTGATCACAAACGTACCCTGTTCAGTCATCAGCGGGAAGTCCCCCATGAAAACTTCCTGTTCTTTTATCTCGCCGCTCTCCTTGTTGAGCAGACGCACTTTAATACGCAATGGTGCAGCATAGGTGGCATCACGGTCCTTGCATTCCTCCACACTATACTTTGGTTCACCAAAACTCGACGTCAGAAAATCGAGCTGAAGCGTATCGGAAAAGTCCGTGATCGGAGAAACCTCTTCAAATGTTTCCTTTAACCCTTCTTCAAGAAACCAATTATAGGAATTACGCTGGATCGCGATCAGATTCGGCATCTCCATGATTTCTTTGATCTTTGAAAAGCTATGTCGCTCTGTCAATGCATGGCTGCTTAATTCAACCAAAGCGTTCACCCCTTACTAAAACTATAGACGAAGCTGCGTACGACAATTATATCCAACAATGGTATACCGTCAAGGATACCATCATAACAATAGCTAATCAATTTTAGTGCAAAACGCGCGCCCTGTCAAGCATTTTCCGTGGATATTTCTCACAAATATTTTTCACAAACAGTGGCCGCGCGCGTGTTCATTATTTTTCCCCAGTCTGCGAAAAACTTTTCGCGCCAGCCGATCCCTTTTCCACAAAATCCAGCGCACATTTTTCACGCCAGAAATAGAAAAAACACATTCCTCCAACCAATGAAAGAATGTGTTTTCTTTTCTGGGCGATACTGGACTCGAACCAGCGACCCCCTGCATGTGAGGCAGATACTCTAACCAACTGAACTAATCACCCTTAACAATGAATACCTTAGCACGAATCTCACAATCTGTCAAATCAAATTCGCATACAAAAAACCACCCTGCACAAGCAAGGTGGTATATGTCCTGGCAATGACCTATCTTCCCAGCAAAAGACCAGCAAGTATTGTCGGCGCTGAAGGGCTTAACTTCTGTGTTCGGGATGGGAACAGGTGTGACCCCTTCGCTATCGTCACCAGGATATTTAATTCTTTGAGTTTGCTTCTCGCTCCCTCAAAATTACACAGTAACTTTCTTTCTCTGACTAGCTCGCTTCCTTCGCTTTCCTTACCTCTTGGCTAAGTATTCGACTTATTAGTATCAGTCCGCTCAATGTGTCACCACACTTACACTCCTGACCTATCTACCAGTTATTCTCTCTGGTGTCTCTCGTATTGCTACTTGGAAATCTCATCTTAAGGTTCGCTTCACGCTTAGATGCTTTCAGCGTTTATCTTCTCCAGACTTAGCTACCCAGCTATGCCCTTGGCAGAACAACTGGTTCACCAGCGGTCTGTCCAACCCGGTCCTCTCGTACTAGGGTCAGCTCCCTTCAAATTTCCTACGCCCGCGATGGATAGGGACCGAACTGTCTCACGACGTTCTGAACCCAGCTCGCGTACCGCTTTA
>OGWU01001108.1_pt1 | contig 16397 bp, 17 predicted proteins | sample 1576071 | NCBI WGS metagenome assembly OGWU01 (sample SAMEA3541582, study PRJEB24748) | human gut metagenome | biome: human gut; feature: human-associated habitat; material: faeces | place: China | collected 2012
CTGCATGTACATGCCGTTGCTTCATCAAGTGATGAAATGGAACACTTCCTGCACACAGTCATTGATACACTTCCCGGCGTTATCAGCTGCAGCTGCAATACGATCTTATCACGTATTAAAGATATTAAAGGATTACGGCTATAGAAGCCGACATAAAAGGCAATGATTTTTGCTAAGAAAATGCCGGTTTTGACTGGCAAATTTATAAGCTGCTTTCATATTTTTAAACACGGACATAACCAGTAGATGGACCTGCACCAACTTTTGCGATATACCCACTCTTAACCAGATTCGTCAAAGTCCTTTCCACGGTAATTTTGCTTATATCAGGACAAAGCTCTATGATTTCTTTCTTTGTAATTTTGCCAACCTTGTTATCAATAACCGCTTTAATTCTATCAGGCTTAGAAAGACTCCGATGCTTCAAGGAAGCGAGTGCAAAGTTCTTCCATCGCTTCAGCAGTCTGAAATGCGGGAACTGGAATAAAACGTGTCTTCTGATGACCCTCGGCATCTGTTTCTGCAATTACATTATCGGAATTCTTATAACTTCCACCAGCAGATCCCTGTGAATAGGAGTACAGATCTCGATGTAACTGCAAAATAATGTTCGGTCTTGGGTTGATATATTCATAGCCTTCGTGAATTGTGGAAAGTACTTCACGATAACCAGCAATTTCCTGCTCAGATCGGTTGCGGGGTTCTGCTTTTTGACTTACCAATTCTTCCAAACGCTTATCGCTTGTAAATATACCTTCGATTCGGTTGGATTCTCCCGTACTCTGAATCAATGCAACTTCTAAGAGTGTTTTCAATTCATCTACATTGGCTTCGAGAAATAATTCCTGTTTGCCTTTATGTTCATGGATGCTGCTAACCATCTGAACAATTTCAGGTGTTAACAATTTTGCAGGACTTACAATAGAATCAAAGTCTCTCATAGGAATCTCCATATACACAATAAATATCCTCATTTTATCCATATATTATATCGTTTTATGAATAGTTTTTTCATTAAAATTACACTATTTTTTCACTATTTTTCATTACTTCATCGTTTTTGCCAACGAATTGAGCAACGCCCGCCTCTCTGGATTCAGATTCTTTTTCTCATAAAATGCTTCTTTAAAAAGCTCTGCATTTTTCCTTTGGTCATCATCCGGAATATGAGAGTACGCATCCGTAATCATATTGACCTGTGCATGGCCGGAATCACCCTGTACTGCTTTGATATCAGATAATGGTACACACAAGCACGGAAAACACTTTATGCAAAATCTTCCACAGTAAAATCTATAAATGATCCGCAAAGGCAAAGGAAACCGACAGTTTACCATGTTTGGAATTATGGCAGTTCTTTTAGGAAGTGGAGATGCATTCCATCTGGTTCCCCGTGCAGTAGCGCTTTGTACAACTGGACTTGAGAACTTTACTGTACAGATGGGGTTAGGAAAGTGGATTACCTCTATCACTATGACTATCCTAAAATCATCCCCGCCTCAGAATTTGCAACAAGTTGTTGCAAATTTTCTATATCCTTTTATTTTACAGAAGTACTTATTTTTAACTTTTTTCCTTCAGATTTTTATATTGCAAAAATCATATCACCATCTGCAGTATATCCTCTATATGTTCTGCATAATAATCAGCCCCATTCAGTTCCCCTTTCTCACCATATCCATACAGGCATCCTATAAAAGGGCTTTTGCAGGACCTGGCACATTCCAGATCCTGTCTCCTGTCTCCGACTACCAGATAAGGGCCACTATATTCCCGGATGATTTCCTGCACAATTTCTGTCTTTGGACGGAATCTGTATGATTCACAGTCATAAAAACGATCAAACCATCGTTCCATCCCAAATTCCTTCCAGTGTGCCTCACGATATGAAGCTTTACAGTTACTTAAGATCACAAGGTGATATCCCCGGTTCTTCAAAGCTGTTAGCATCTCCTCTGCTCCCGGATACCACACTGCCTTATGTTTCCTGATCTGTCTTACCATCAGATCTCCTACCATCCTGCTTGCCTGCTCTTTATAGCTCTGATCCAGTTCCGGCAAAAATGTATTCCACATCTCCTTACTGTTAAGTCCCAGCCAGCCGGCAATTTCCACCGAGCCTATCTCCCGTTCTTCGGTAACCTTCTGTTCTGTCAGCCACTGATAGGTTTCACGAAATGCCGGTTCATAGATTCCAAGGGTATGATGGATCGTTCCATCATAATCGAATATGATCGTTTTTGTCATCATTTATTTTCCTGTCTTTTAGAGCTGCTTCATCAGATTGACCATCTCAATCGCAGATAATGCACAATCATAGCCTTTATTTCCCGCTTTGCTTCCTGCACGCGCAATAGCCTGCTCGATATTTTCAGTCGTGATCACTCCGAATAAAACCGGGATTCCTGTTGCAAGTTCAACCTGTGCGATTCCCTTGGCAGATTCATTACACACCAGATCATAATGTGAAGTATCTCCACGGATGACAGCTCCAACGCAGATAATTGCATCATATTTTCCTGACTGTGCCATCTTCTGTGCTGTAATCGGAATCTCAAATGCTCCCGGTACCCATGCTGCAGTAATGTTCTCTTCTTCTACTCCATGTCTTACCAGTCCGTCGACTGCCCCTCCCAATAATTTATTCACAATAATTTCATTGAATCTCGCTGCCACGATACCAACCTTCATTCCCTCCGGTGCTACTACTTTTCCTTCTACTAAATTGATCTGTCTCATTTTTTCTTCCTCCTGATATTTGCTGTTTTTTATAAATTTATTTCTTTAAAAATATGACCCATCTTTTCCTGCTTCGTCTTCATATACTTCCGGTCATACTTTTGTGCCGGAATCTCCAGAGGTACTCTCTCATTGATCTTCAGTCCGAATTCGCCAAGTCCATAGACTTTATCCGGATTATTTGTCAGTAATCTTAATGATTTCACACCAAGATCTGACAGTATCTGTGCCCCGACCCAGTACTCTCTGAGATCCGGTGCAAACCCTAACTTCACATTAGCCTCCACAGTATCGTATCCCTGCTCCTGAAGCGCATATGCTTTGATCTTATTGATCAGTCCGATTCCTCGGCCTTCTTGTCTCATATACAGAATGATTCCTCGGCCTTCTGCTTCTACCTGGCGCATCGCTGTCTGCAGCTGCAGGCCACAGTCACATCTGAGCGATCCGAATGCATCCCCTGTCAGACACTCCGAATGTACCCGGCAAAGCACATCCTCACCATCTCCCAGATCACCTTTTACCAGTGCCAGATGATGCTCTCCTGTAATATCATTGATATAACCATACATTTTAAAATCACCGTACTGCGTCGGGAGGTTTGCAACGGCTTCCTCCTTTACATGCTTTTCATGTATTCTTATATAATCCTGCAGATCACGGATCGTAATAAATGTAAGGTTATGCTCTTTTGCCATTTCCCATAGCTGTGATGTACGCATCATAGTTCCATCTTCTTTCATAACTTCACAGCACACGCCGCATTCTTTCAGTCCGGCAAGTCTCATAAGATCTGTTGTTGCCTCTGTATGGCCATTTCGTACCAAAACCCCGCCTTTTCTGGAAATAAGCGGAAACACATGTCCCGGTCTTCTGAAATCCTCCGGTTTTGACTGATCATCCACACACTTCATGATAGTATAGGAGCGCTCTTCCGCAGAGATACCTGTGGTTGTATCTGCGTGATCTACTGCCACGGTAAATGCTGTACTGTGATTGTCCGTGTTCTCCGCAACCATCGGCGGAAAGTTCAATCTCGCCGCAATTTCTGCACTCATCGGTGTACAGATAAGACCCTTTGCATAGGTCGCCATGAAATTAATATTTTCCCTGGTCGCAAACTCTGCCGCACATATCAGATCTCCCTCATTTTCTCTGTCCGGATCATCTGTGACCAGAACTATTTTTCCTTCCTTAAGATCCCTAAGTGCTTCTTCAATTGTGTTGTACTGATAATTTTGTGACATAGTGTATATCCTCCTGTTCTAAAACCCGAATTCTTCAAGAAACTCCATCGTAATTCCGGATTCTTTTTTCTCTTCTTCGTTTTTTCTGATGCCAAGCAGTTTTTCTACGTATTTTCCGATCACATCATTTTCCAGATTAACCAGATCCCCCGGCACCTTTTCCAAAAGAGTGGTTTCTTCTCCTGTATGTGGAATGACCGACACCTGAAAACCAGCTTCATCAACCCTTGCAACTGTCAGGCTGATCCCATCAATACAGACGGATCCTTTTTCCACGATCAGATGCAAAATCTGTGGCGATGTCTCAATTGATACCCAGATGGCATTTTCTTCCCGGAGCATGGAACGTATCACGCCAGTCCCATCAATATGGCCGCTTACTATGTGTCCCCCGAACCTGCCGTCTGCAGCCATTGCACGTTCCAGGTTTACCTGGCTTCCGGCCTTGCAGCTGCCAAGACTGCTTCTTCTGATCGTCTCTGCCATCACATCGGCAGTAAATCCGTCCGGCTGAATCGACGTAACTGTCAGACACACACCATTCACAGCGATACTGTCACCGATCCTTGTCCCTTCCAGGACTTTCCGGGCTTTCACTGCCAGGATCCCTGATTCCCCTATCAGCTGTATATAACGGACTTTTCCTTTCTCTTCTACGATTCCTGTAAACATGATTCCTCCTGTTTTTTATCACACACCTGACATTTTATCCGGATATCCTCACCGATCTGACAGATATCTGTATATTTCAGTTCCACTGCTTCAGACGGCAGTTCAACTCCAATACCCTCTACCGGTGTCTTCCCAGCCACACCGCCAAACAGCTTTGGTGCCACAAAAGCCTGTACTTCCTTTACAATTCCAGCTCGCAGTGCACTGTCATTTAACGTACCTCCTCCCTCCAGGAGGATGCTGTCAATGCCTCTGTTTCCAAGATCTGCCATCAGCTTCTTAAGGTCTATCTGATTCTTTTCGTCGGGACAGTAAATGGTTTCAACTCCCATGGTATGTAATATTTTTATTTTCTCTTTTGCATTTTTCTGTTCTGCATAAGCCACGATCGTCCGGTACTTTTCCGCACTTTTTACAATCTGACTGCCCGGCGGGATCCTGAGCTTACTGTCACACACAATCCTGACAGGACTTTTCCAGCCTTCTACCCGGACGTTTAACATCGGATCATCTGCAAGCACAGTTCCAATACCAGCCATGATTCCCATGTACTGATGCCGCATATGCTGTACTTCTTTTCGTGCAGATTCTCCGGTGATCCATTTTGATGCTCCTGTTTTCGTTGCGATCTTCCCATCCAGTGTCATGGCATACTTCATTACCACATAAGGGGTCTTCGTAGTAATATAATGGAAAAACACCGGGTTCAGCTGATCACATTCTTCTCTCATAAAATCTTCAACTACTGTTACACCGGCTTCCCTTAACATCTGTACACCTTTTCCTGCCACTTTCGGATTCGGATCTCTGGAACCGATCACCACTTTTCTGATCTTCTGTTCAATGATCGCTTCCGTACATGGAGGTGTTTTACCATGATGACAGCAAGGCTCCAACGTGACATAAATCACCGCACCTTCTGCTGATTCTGTAAGAGAAGCAATTGCATTACGTTCCGCGTGAAGTTCTCCATACTTTTTATGATAGCCTTCCCCGATGATCTTTCCGTCTTTTACGATCACTGCCCCTACCATAGGATTGGGATTCGTCCAGCCTTCTCCTTTTTTGGCCAGTTGAATAGCCCGAAGCATACATTCCTGATCCGTCATTTCTATTCCTTCTTTCTTATTCCTGTTCTTTGCCTGGGCTACGCCGAGCCTTTTAAACATGTGCAATCGGATTCACAGATAAGTGAATGGTATAGTTATTTCGAAAACGATGTACCAGATACAAAAAAAGCCTGCAGAAATATCTGCAGGGTGGAATTGATCTGTTACATATGATTGATAAATGAATGTCTGATTTTCCTATATAAAAAGCTCTGAAATGGATCACCATCTCAGAGCTCTGATACTACATTCATTCATACAAAAAATCAACTGTACTATCATCTTCTTCCATCCAGACTGTACTGTCGGCCCCGGAATCTCACCGGATCATGCCTCTCGGCTCGCGGGCTTTACCGCCGGTAGGGAATCTCACCCTGCCCTGAAGATATCTTTTTGTTTATTTTAATACTTTATCTGTTGTTTGTAAAGCAGAATTTTTATTTTACTTAGTTTACTGATGGAGATAGAATATCCATATACACAATAAATATCCTCATTTTATCCATATATTATATCGTTTTATGGATTGTTTTTTCATTAAAATTACACTATTTTTTCACTATTTTTCATTACTTCATCGTTTTCGCCAATGAATTGAGCAATGCCCACATCTCTGGATTAGCCAATACTTTTGCCAAAAGTTCCCATAGTGCATTATCTTTTAATTTTGCACGCTGGTGATAGAAGGCGGCTTTTGATGGTGTTTCATCAGTGCGTCCGAAAAAATGATAAAGTTCTCTCTCTCTGATATTGTATATCCACTATAGTTTTAGATGTATCATCTTTACCATCTTGAATTGATCAGAAACTGTCATACTGACCTTTGTGGATAGCTTTAAGTCATTTTTAGGGATGTAACGATAGTATGGTTCCTCCGCAATCACCTTCACATTACCCCCGATCTTTGCTGCCAGTTCTTCCGCTGAATCCACATAAAAGAACATTTGTGCATCGGCATGGCCGACCTGTTTCATATATTTTTTCTTCATCATGGTCATTCCTCTTTTGTTCACCGTATCAAAAACAACTTCCATATTTCCAAATTGCCCAATCATACGCAGAAGGGCAATGACCTTATGTTCCTCAAAATAATGAAATAACCCGCCTGCAGTAACGAGAATAGGAGCATCAAGTACATCATTGCGAACTTTTTTGATCCAATCCTTTGCAAAGGCATCCCCGGAAATATATAATTCCCTCTCTGGTTCGGGAAGAAGTCCCCGCCGGTATTCGATCACATGAGGCAGATCCATGGCATACCAGTGTGTCTTTCCGTTATCACATCGGTGATAGGTTGTTTCCAGACCACAGCCCAACTGGACAATCACACCGTCCGGTCTGCGTTCCAGAAAAGTCCGAATAATCCGATCCATATTAGCAGACCGGGAAGCAGAGGCCAAAAGGGTATACTGGCTCTGCATATTCTGTTTAATCAAGTCTGAAGGCAGCTTCTTTTTCAATTCCAATGCTTTTTTATCATATAAAATTTGCGGGTAATGCTCACTAGCATAAATTCTTCCCAGCATAGGGACGAACAGTGTATCCTCCACGACTCCTAACTTGGACATAGCCAAACCTCCTGTTTTGATACATTACTTTCTGCCGACAAGCAACCGGAAAGACCCTAGCATCATCATGGCAGCCCGACGGTGGGAGCCAAAAGCTTCCTGTGCGATATCAACGAGTCGTACTTCCTCATACCCCATATCCCGCAGTTTCTGCGCAAAACCTTCCATGTCACCGTACATCTTTTGTTTCATATTATCGTTAAGTGCAAAGACGCCGCCTTTTTTCAATACCCGCAGGCTTTCCAGCAGCAGTTTCTGCATATCAGCACCCATAACATTGTGATAGACATAGTTGCTGATGACTACATCAAAACTCTCATCAGGAAAATCCAGCTGCTTCGCATCACCGTGCTGAAATACACAGCGGGAAGCCACGCCCTCACTGGCAGCATTCTTCTCGCAGAGTGCTTTGCTGTAATTGTACACAGCGCCCCAGTGATCAACACCGATCACTTTTGCTTTCGGCCATGTCAGAGCTGAACGGATTGTCAATGCTCCGGAGCCGCAGCCTACTTCCAGAATCTTCCCCTCGCCGTCATAGTCCAGATGAGAAAGAACGACTCGATGAACCTGTTCCATGATTCCGCCAATGATGTAAAAGACAGGGTTGGACATCCAGCTTCCATAGTCTTCTCCGTGGGTACCAAGTCGGATATTTTCCTGCTTACAATGGTTCTTGTTCATTACATTTCCTCCTTCTTTACCCAAGTTTCCAATTCTGGCTTTCTGTCTGCAGTTTTACCATATGGGCATATACACCATTCTTTTCTTCCAGATCCTTTGGTGATCCTTCTTCTGCCACGGTGCCATCAGAAAGGACAACGATCTTATCCGCTCCGGCTACGGTACGCATTCTGTGGGCGATAACCAGAACGGTTTTATCTGCGATCAGACGGGAAAGGGCTGTCTGTATCAGAGTTTCATTTTCCACATCCAGGGAAGCAGTCGCTTCATCCAAAAGAATGATCGGCGCATTTTTCAGAAATGCACGGGCAATAGAGATACGCTGGCGCTCTCCGCCGGATAGTTCACAGCCATTTTCTCCGATATTGGTATGCCATCCATCCGGCAGTTTTTTGGCAAATTCATCCACATTGGCAAGTTTCGCAGCCGCAATGACCTGTTCATCTGTGGCGTCTTTGTTTCCGATTCGGATATTCTCCAGAATCGTATTGTCAAACAGTGTGACATCCTGGAATACGATGGAATACAGAGAAAGCAGTGTTTCCGGGTCTATTCGGGATACATCCATACCTCCCACGGTAATCTTTCCTCTGTTAATATCCCAGAATCTTGCAGCCAGCCGGGATACGGTTGTTTTCCCGCCGCCAGATGGGCCGACCAAAGCCGTAACCTCTCCCTGTTTTGCCGTAAAAGAAACATCTTTCAATACTGTTTCTCCGGTATTGTAGGCAAACCCAACATGGTCAAAGACAATATCATACCCCTGATTGGAAAGCCTGTCACTGCCTTGCTGGATCGGATGATCGAGAATCTCATTCATTCGGGCAATGTTGGTTCGTGTACTGATGACTGCCGCAAGATTCTGGAGCGCGCCCTGCAGAGGGTCATATAAACGGGATACTACCAGAAGGAACATAAAGAATGTAAGCACGGAGAGGCTTCCTTGCATGAGTAGAACAGCTCCCACCAGCGCAACCGTTGCAATACCAAGCTTCAGCACCAGTGACGCGGAAACCACAAAAGCAGCAAGACCAAATTCATTGAGGATGGAACGATGCTCCACAGCACGGATCTTCTTTTCCAGCCCTTTTAAATATGCCTGCTCCGCATTGTTCGCTTTCAGATCACGAACTGTTTCAATACACTCCTGTATCCCGTCTGCGCAGGCCATCTTCACATCCATCGCTTTCTGATTCAGATTTTCCTGAATCTTTGCGGAAAATCCCACAATCGCAAAAGCAACCGGCAGAACCCATAAGGCAGCCAGCGCCATTCTCCAGTCCGTAAAGAGCAGACCGATAGAAATCAGAACCGTAGAAATGATCGAACCCGCAAGCTCAGGGATAAAATGTGAAAAACTCTGTTCCAGGAAGGTACAGTCCGCCATAATGGTACTGGTAAGATCGGCTAAATCCTTTTTTCCGAAAAAAGAAAGAGGGATTTTGCGCAGATGCTCTGCCAGGGTAATGCGGCGGACACCGCTTTCTTTGTAAGTTGCAAAATAGGTCGCATTGTATTGAAAGAAAGTGGTCAGCAGAATCAAGCCGATACACACCACGCAGCCTGCCACATAAAATGGAATTTTCCCACCGGGAACACCCCCGTTCATCAAATCGCTGACCAGGTAATATAAAAGTCCTACCGGGAACATAAAAGACAGATTCTGAAGGACACAGGCCAGGCAGCCTTTGATCAGGTCTTTTGCTCCCTGTTCAGACAGGGCATATTTTTTCTGCAGTTTTTTGATCATATCACTGCACCTCCTTTGTTACCTTCCATTGCACGGAAGTCTGGTAATTTTTCCACATACGGCTGAAAATGCCGTCTTTTGCAAGCAATTCACGACTGTTCCCGCACTCGGCAACCTGTCCGTCCTGAATGACAAAAATCTGATCCACATTTGTTACGGTAGAAAGCCTGTGGGCAATCATAATCACTGTCTTTCCCTCGGAAAGTTTTGAGAAAGCAGCCTGTACACGGCTTTCGTTATCCGGGTCAGCAAAGGCAGTGGCTTCATCCAGAATAATAATCGGAGCATTTTTCAGCATCACACGGGCAATGGCAATTCGTTGCTGCTCTCCACCGGATAGATAGACCCCCTTTGTACCGATGACCGTATCCACACCCTGTGGGAGTTTTTTCAGAATATCATCGCATTGCGCGTGATGAAGGGCAGTCAGAACTTCCTCACGGGTAGCTTCCGGTTTTCCCATACGCACATTTTCCAGAATGGACGCCTTGATGAGACGGCTGTTCTGAAATACGAAAGACACCGTATTCATGAGTTCCTCTTTTGGGATGTCTTTCACATTAACACCACCGATTTTTACCATTCCGCTCTGGGGATCAAAGAATCGGGAAATCAGGTTGGCAAGGGTTGTCTTACCACCGCCGGACGGGCCTACAAAAGCTACCGTCTGCCCTTCAGGAATGGTCAGTGAAATATCTTCTAATACTTCTTTTTCTCCATCATAACTGAAATGAACCGATTTCAGTTCCACGGAAGCATTGTGCGGGTGTATTGGGTGTTTGGTTTCCTCCAGAGGCTTCAAACGCAAAACGCTGTCAATTCTCTGTAAAGCGTCATCTACGATCATGGCATTTTCACTTTGGAACATGATACGTGTCAGTGTAATAGAAATAACCGGCGTAATAATGATATAGAAAATGAGATCCAGTAAGAAACCGGAAGTCACACCGTCTTGTGTCAGCAACAAGCCTCCGGCGATCAGTGTGGCAAAAACTCCGTTGATTGCAGCTGTATAGAACATCATCTGTGTCCGAAGCTGCTTGGTATAAGCGATCACCCATACTTTATACCTGTCAATGGAGTCTTTAAACTTCTTAAAGGAAAAGATGGTCTGGCCAAAGGTTTTTACCACCGGAATCCCGCGGACATACTCTACCGCTTCGTTGGACATATCATCCAGCGCATTCTGGTATTCTTTCATCTTTTCCTGCATCTGCTTTCCGGTCATTGTCATCATGATCAGAAATCCCAGCACAACCGGAACAAGGCTCAACAGTCCCAGTCTCCAGTCAAATGCAAACAACAGCACCAAAAGACCACAGGGGGTTGCAATGGCATTGGCTCTGTCGGGAAGCTGATGAGCGAGATAGGTTTCAGTGGCTGCGCTGGATTCGTTGACGATCTTGCGCAGTTTTCCGCTGCCAAAACTTTCAGCAAAACCTAAGGGAAGTCTGACAATATGTTCCATGGTCTGGATACGCAGGTTTGTGGCGATACGAAATGCCCCTAAATGGGAACACATCAGCCCTGCTATGTAGACAAGCACCGCTATAACCGCAAACAATACTGCCATCCAGCCATTACCGGTCAGGTTCTGTGCCTGGCCAAAATTCGGTGCCACCTCCAGTACTTCCTTGATCATTTTCCAGATGTAATAGAAGGGTACCAGAGCGATCAGGGCACTGATTGCAGAAAGCACCCAGGAAGCATAGGTCAGGTACTTATGGCTACCTGCAATTTCCAGCAGGCGTGATAAATTGGATTGTTTTTTCAAAAAAATTCCTCCTTTTCTTTGTGTTTATGATAAAGAGAACACGTCTATGTTCTTACAATATCCGAATTTAGGTTAGTTGTTGCTAACTATCAAACAAAAATTATAAGGCATTACTGCCCCATAATTTTCATCCATCCTGCTGTATAAAAGGCGCGCATTTCTCTAACGTAGTTTTCGGCATCTTTTAGCGGCATTTCATGAATGATCAATTCAAAAAAAGTATGAAACATGCCGGTGATCAGAATATGCTCCAGCGAAGGATCGATATGGGGAGAGGGCCTTCCAAGCTTCCTTAAAACCTCCTGATAGGCATGAGTCCCTTCCACTTCAATCTCCACCATTTCATCAATTAGCCCGGCAAATTTTGTTCCTTCCGAACAGACAAGGATCAGTTTACATTCCTCTAAATGCTCATACGCATAATGAAGAATATCGTACATGCAGATTCCCGAAATATCACTCATGACTTCCGGCTGTCTGGCAGCTGGAAGTTCGGCAAACTCCTGCTGTGCCTTTATAAAACGGTTGCGAATATATTCATAATGCTCACCAACGATGGCTTCAAAAAGTTCTTCTTTACTTTTGTAATATCCGTAAAAGGCTCCGGTAGTCATTCCCACGGATTTCACAATATTCCGCAGGGAAGCGTCTTTATATCCTTTTTCTAAAAATTCTGCTTTCGCTGCCCGGTGGATATTTTCTAAAGTCGTTCCATTTCCGTTTATTTTGCACACCTCCTATATAACAGTGATATATAACACTGTTATAAGTTTAATCTCTAAAAATTATTTTGTCAAGAGCAACAAGAAATAGTTGCATAAAAATAGCAATCCAAACAGCATTCTGCACTTTATTACTGATAAAATTTTCAAATACTGGTTTTGACAAAAGTTTCCTTTTTTCTAATAAATGATAAGCAGGGTGGAGCTTGTTCTCACACCCTGCTTTGTGATTATCATGAACTACTCGAAGATCTTCTTCACTTTTTCTTTCAGCCTGTCCATATGCCTGTAAACCGCCTTTTCGGTAATCTTCAGATACCTGGCTATTTCATGAGTGCTATACCCCTGGATCTTCATCAGAACGATCTGAAGGGTAAGCCTGTCCACGGTGATCAGCACATGATACAATTCCTGATTCTCAATACGATCCAGAAAGTCCTGTACTGTTTTCAGTTCTGCCTGATCTGTGGATGCTGCTACGGTATCCAGATATGTACCTGTTTCCTGCACACGCTCATAATAGCGTCTGTCTGAATTAAATGCCTGACGGTCATAGAAATGGATTGCTTCAATTATATCTTCAGAAACACCGCTGTCTCTTAAAATCTTTTCTTCTTTCTCTTTCCAGAGCTTCCATTTGCGCTCTGCTTTTCCATGGTTATATGCCATTTTCCTTACCTCCAATCTGATTTGTTTGAACATTCAGATTGGAAAGGGCGGAGAACGGCAGCCGATTCATTTATGTTTTCAATCGTTATGATTGTAATGTCAACACTTATGGGAAGCATTATGTAGCATCATAACCGTTTAAGCTTCACAGATTAAGGTTATTATCCGTTCCATCCAGCTGGGTGCCACTGTAGATTATGCAATTCTGTTTACTGAACGGTATAAAGAAAACAGACAGACGCTTAATAAAAAGGAAAGTATTGTGGAGACTGTTTCCAATGTTACGGTATCTGTACTGACTTCCGGAATTACAATGGCAACAGTTGGAACTCTGCTTGGAGTTATTTCTACCGCCGCAATCCAATAACCATGCATAAAAGCTGCATCATCAATCCTAAAACTAATTTTAAGGAATAACAAAATCAAGCCGAAGCAGACTCCTATCAAAACTATTTTTGCAGCTCTTTTCAAATTGAGTACCTCCATCATACTTTTTTGCAACTTGCTGGCGGCGAACGGTTTGCCAAAACCGTTTGCGGACGGCAAGTCCACAGGGGATAGCCGCTTTAGCGGTGCAAGGGGGTGTAGCCACCTTGACGGAACGAAGTGACGCAACATTCGCAGGCAAGCAGTTTTCTTCTGCTGACAGAGAATGAAGCTCCGCAGGACGCACTACTCTCGATAGAGAGTATAGAAGTGCGCCCTTTAGTTCCTAAAGGGTTTTTATCAGTTCGACAAACTTGAATTCAATTTTAATGTTTTATTAGTCTTTACAAATCACCTTTGAACCTTCATCATTGACTATAATTGCCTGGTGGTTGTTAATAGCACAGATATTCAAATCCGAAAACTCAGCCATGATTCTCTCGGTAATTTTCTTAAAGGGTGCCGTGAGATAATGGGGAAGAACATAGAAATCAATCAAATCCAGCCCCTCATTATCTTCTTGAGAGTAATCCTCTGGCTTTTCATCCATTTGTTCAATATATTGAATGGTCGGAGCGCATATAATTGCGCCTGCCGACTCACCGATCATCAGTTTTCCGTTTGCCAATTCTTTCTTCAACAGCTCGTCCGTTTCCGTTTTACGTAGCTGGTCCATAAGGAAGAAAGAATTTCCGCCGGTAAAATATATCACATCCGCATCTTCAAAAACAGCCTGTATCGTTGAATAAGCCTCCGTTGAGATATCAATTTCGGTTACAGATGCTCCCAGTTTTTTGAATAGTTTTCGAGCCGAACCAACATAACCGGTGTAACCTTCATGCAGCGAAGCTGTTGGAATAAATGCGACTTTCTTGTTATCAATTTCTTCTTTTATCAAACTTCCTACGCTTGAAAAGTGCGAACATAAAAACAGTTTCATCTAAATTTTCCTTTATGACTTCTGATTTATTGCTCAATTTCGTGTTCAAATTATACCATAAAACTTGTGAACAATTCTACCGCAACTTTGGAATATATGAGAAAAGTCCGAACAGTTTTCTGCCCGGACTCTCTCGCTCAATCATAAATCAATTCCGCTTTCACAACTTCCTCTGCCTGTGCCTTGCAAGCGTTCATCTGCCGTACCCATTCCATTTGGTTTTCAGCTTTCAGCTGTTCGGCCACGTCGTACTGCTTTGCCAGCTCTGGCATGATCAGCTCCATGCGGTTTCGTGCCGCTTCGTCAATCTTAGCGCAATACTGTCTTACGTACACCCAGCTATATTTCCGGGCTTTTTTATGAATATTGGCGCGCATATCCGTTAAAGCCCTTGTCGATTAGTACGTGCTTATGGAATTTTGCCAAGCTTATGCCTATTATGCGCAATCTGTCCTTATTGTCTGCTGCTATAACCGTAAAAGCTCATTGTTCATCCTCTATCTCAATCGCCAACGTTTTCTGCTGTTGCGCTGCATCTTATGTACTATGGCGATGGCAATAATGAGCGCTATGACTGCTGCCAGTATTATCCTGCCCGTGGTGGAAGGCCGGTATGCCGTACTGCGCCGCACAGTGCGGCCGCATACGGCGCATGTGCCTTCATCGATTCCGTCCTGTTCCTTTGTGGCCTCGGCTGCTGTAGTCCATTCTGCCACTACGTGATCTGCAAGATTGACCTTCTCACCGCATTCACATTCTTGCCAGTGCCGGGTGTCGTCGCTTTTCCACTGGGCGGAGAAGGAATGTACGTGAGGCGCGGCAGTCTGCATCGGCTCTGCTGTGGGGACGAGGGTAACGACGGGACTCTGGGTAACAGCTGCCGCAGGTATCCGCGTAGGCTTTGGCTTGGCTGAATCGGATACGTGAAGACGCGCCTTGCTGGTGGAGACAGAGCCGGCAGCACCCTTGAATACGCAATATACGCTCCAGCCGTCCAGAGACTTGGGTATGGCGCTGAATATAAGCTTTTCCGTACCGTCGCCTGCCACCTTGAGGCCGGGGAAACGCTCTTCAGCCCTGTCGGCTTCCACAGTCTCGCCGTCCTTGGAAAGGTACCACTTGCAGGAGGTATAGTTGACTGCCTGCGTTATGAAGGAGGCGGTGCCTCCGGGCTTAACGTTCTCGTTTTCCGGGCTTTTGGTGATCTCCAGCTCGCCGGGGGTAGGGGAGGGGATCGGCGTTGGCGTTGGAGTCGGAGAGGGCGAGGGCTCGGGAGTGGACCATGAAAAAGGGGCCTTGGTAGTGGATACGCTTGCAGTGGGAGCTGCGGTCTGTTCCGGGCTTGCCGAAGGATCGCCGCTTGTCGCAAATGCAGAGGGAGCCGCCGTTATCAATAAAGCTGCGAGAATCGAGCATATAGCTTTTCTGATGTTCATGTAAACACCGCCTTTATCTCCGATAAACTTAAAATACACCGCGCAAAAAGGGTAATTTTGTCAGTTAATTATAGCTACTGGACATGTTATGTGTCAACGGGTCGAAAAAGTATGACCAAGGTCAGCGAAGCCATCCCCGCAGCCGCGGCGATTCGTTCCGCTTCGCTTCCGCAGCGTTTTTTTTGATAATGCGAACAAATTCATCCGCATTACGAGCCGCGTGCGGCTCCCTGAAAATTTCACTTTCATAGGTTTTAATTCGAATGGGGTCAACGGGCATGTTCTCAAACAGCAGCTGTTCGTTCGCTCGAACCTCGGGAACGCTCATGAATCTTCGCGCAAGCACATTGTTGTTCAAAGCGTTGTTGATTGCGCACAGACTCATTCCCTGATGATGCGCCATATAGCTTTTTACAATTGCAAATCCATTCTTCTCAACCGCCCCGTAATCGAGTGCTTCATAAAGCCCGTATTTGCCCGCTGCGCCGATTTGGCAGAGCAGGCGCAGGTTCTCCGCCGCTGCTTTCGGCTCAACGGCAAGTGCAAGCACGCATGCATACGGTGCAATAACATCCGACCGCATTCTGCCCGGTGCAAGCGCAAGTTCGGGATTGCCGAAAGCACGATATTGATAGCGCATGCGGTCTTTCCCCAATCCAAA
>OGWU01001112.1_pt1 | contig 16357 bp, 20 predicted proteins | sample 1576071 | NCBI WGS metagenome assembly OGWU01 (sample SAMEA3541582, study PRJEB24748) | human gut metagenome | biome: human gut; feature: human-associated habitat; material: faeces | place: China | collected 2012
CCGCCGAAGAAATGCACCGCGTCGAAGTTCGCGTCGTCGAACCGGTAAAACTGCTTGCCGGTGGGCGTGGTGGAAACGCCGGTGTACTCGTTCGTCCATACGCCCGCCTTGAAGAAGCCGTCCGCAAACACACGGTCGGCGTGCAGTTTGAGCTGTTCCGTCGCCATGCGGACCTTGGCGCGCCGCGGGTCGGAAATGCCGGGCGTATTGGCGCGCTGGTAATCCAAGGTGCTGATCTGGTCGAGGCCGACGATGACCTGATCTACATCGCAGCTGTAGGATTCTTCGCTCGTTCCGAAGATCATCGGCGTTACCTTGCCATACTTCGGCTTGCGCTGCACGTTGTCGCGCGCGAGATCGGCTTTGTTGAAAACGTAGTAGTGGCCGGTCGAAAGGCTCACCGGCAGCAGCGGGAAGATGAACGGGCTGACAAACCAGTCATCGGGCTGGAAGTGGGCCACGCTCATGTTGGTCAGATAGTAGTTGGGCTTCCAGCCCTTGGCGATCTGCGCCTGGATGGAAGCGTTCGTGGCGGCATTTTTCATTTTCAATCACTCCTAGCGTTTTTGCTTTTAGTTAGGTTTGGCCTTTAGCCACCAGCGCCCTGCGCGGCGGCAGGAATCGCCGTGTGGCAAATCATGGCCTTGCAAGGTTTTCCGCTCGCCGCGGCTTCAAGGGCGATGGCGCTTACAGCGTCGCCCGCAGCGGCGACAACGGCTTTGCCTGTCGCATCAGGTTTGAGCATATCGCCCGCCTTAATCGCCGCACCTGCGAGCCAGTAGGTGATATCTTTGATCTGGATGTGGAGCGGGTCACCGATCTGCACGGTGTCTTCGTCGGCAAGCACAATGCCGATGATGGGGTCGCCCGCCGAGGGCAGTACAAGGTTTCCGCTGGTGTCAAACTTGACGGCCAGCAGGCCGGGGGTGTTGATGGCTGCCCCCGCCGTGCCTCTGATGGTCGGCGAATTGTCGATAGCGTGATTGAGGTAGCTCATGTGGTTCTCCTTTCTGCCGCTTACTTGCGGGACTTCTCGTATTCCTCAACGAGATCGGGATGCTCGTTGCAGGCTTTTTCGACGGCCTCCGCCCAGCGCATGTTGGCGTTGAGCTTCATGTTGGCGTGTGCCGCGGCCTCAATTTTCCCCCAAGGGTCATCGCTGGCATCCGCTCCGCGCTTGCCAAGCTCGCCGAAGGCTCCGCTTTTCTCAACGAGCGCAAGGTTGCTGTCGAGCAGACCGATCATGTCGGCGTAGGCGGTGCCGCCAGCGTCGTTAAGGCTTTTAAGCACGACCGCAAGTTCTTCGGGCTTCTTGCCAAGAAGAGTGTACTTCTTGGCGATTTCAGAATACCGGCGCATCTCGGATTCCTCGCGGAATTTGCGCAGGCTTTCAAGCTCCGCCTTTACCGCGGGGTGCAGGCCCTTGTAAACATCGTCGGTTTCCGGCTGGGACGGCGCGGCTTCGGTGGTCGGAGCGGGGTCGGTGGTGGGAGCCGGTTCTTCGACGGCATAGCGCTTCGCCAGCTCGTCAAAGGCGGCCTTGTCTTCGGGGGTCATTTTTGCGGTATCGAAGTTCATGGCTATTTCTCCTTCCCGTTCGTGGTCGTTTTCTGTGGTGCTGATGGGGGTGTCTTGCCCTGTCGATGCGGGTTCCGCGGGTTCCTGCAAGGGCGGTTCTTCTAAGGCTTCGTCGATCTTTTCAACGGCGGAGCGCAGTTTCCCGGCGATTTCCTTGATAGCATCCGCAACCTGTTCAGCCGTCGTGTTGAGCATTTCGGCGCGCTGCGCATCGCTCAGATCGCCGTCGCTCATTATTGCTTGGACGCTTTCGCACATAGCGTCTGAAATGCGGTAGATAGCGCCGTGCATGTCCCGCGCTTCGGACGCTTCCTCAAATGTTACTGCGCCGCCCTTGTCAACCTTTTCGGCCTCCGCCCGAAACAGCTTCGCTACGCCCGCCCCGATGCGCGCGAAAAAGGCTTTTTCTTCACCGGTGGCCTCGGTGGTTTCGGATGTTTCATCATTCCGCTTTGCGAGACGTATGTGGGCGTGCTGATTTGCGCCTTGGTCAACAAGGTCTACTTTTCGAATCTTCAAATTGCGGAGAAATGTAGGCTTATTCATCGCTTCCTCCTTTCTCATCGTCATCGACTTCCTGCCGCACGGCCTCGCCCTCGATGGAGAACATGCGGTAAGTGCCGTCCTTCACCTTGGCCCAAACATCATCGTCGGTAATTTTGAGGCCAATCCACCATCCATAAGGCAGCGTCCCTTCGGGGATGCCCATTGCCTGCATCTTGGCGGCTGTGAAAACGCAGCTTTCAACAAGCACCGCTACGCCTCCGCGTTCGTGCATTTCGCCGCCGTCTCGGTATAGGATGACGTAGTCGTATACGGCGCTTTCAAGGTCGTCGATGTCGATTATGTCCCTCTGGTAGTCTTGGACTATGCTCCCGTCTGGCTGCTGTGCGATGGACGCCCATCCAAAAACCATGTGCCGTTCATCATCAGCCTTTTGTACAGTGAGCAGCCCCTTGGCCTGCGGAGGCTCCGCTCTGGGCCTTTGCCGGTAAAAGTCCGAAAAGATATGCTTCATGCTGTAATCCTCCAAAACGAAAAAATCCCCGGCCCTGTTTGGGGCAAGGGATGTGAAGTAGAGGGCGGGCTATACCATGCCCGCTTCTTTGCGATACCAGACATACACATCATCAAGCGAGTTGAGCCGTTGCGCAAGCTCGGTCGGTAACGTCGGCTTGAACTCTCGCTCAAATTCCTCTAGCGTCAACGGTTCGAAAACGAGCGGTTTCTTGAAAATAGCCGTTTGGAAGATGATTCCATTTTTGAGCTTTTTTACGGCTTTACCGCGCAACATGTGTCCGCGCTCAAAGTCGTAGTAGCAAAGCTGGCCGTCCTTGCTTGTGCAAAGGCCGATTGCTACGGCGAGGATAGCTTTGCTGCCTTTCTCCCTTGCGGTGTAGGGGGTGCGAGGGTCGCAGCTTTCAAGCGCTGAAAAGTCGCTTCCGTACTTCGCCCTTATGTACTGCGTCCGCTCTTCTTTGCCGAGCATTACAACTTCCCCTTTCCGACTTTGATAAACTGTTCTATCTTTGTCCCGTTGATCTCGTATATTCCAACGTTGTGCAGCGCGTCTACGAGATCGTCCTTTAACCAGCTATTCTCACAGCGGATTTCCGTCATGTCCGCCAAGCTGAGGCTTTTACGAAACATGACTTCGTTTGCGCTGTAGTAGCGAAGGCCGAGATGGTCAAGGTGGTCGGAAACTGATTTGCGGTCTGCAAACGTACTCGCTAGCGTTGTTCCAAATTCGTCATCGTCGTATGCGTACCAGTCTGTTCTTCCCAAGACTTTTCGGTCAAAAATGAACTGGTAATCGCCGCTGGCGAAACTGCTCGAAAACCGCCTTTGCCCAACATCGTTCTTCATGGCGATGCGGGTGAACACATTATCCGCTCCGCCTGTCCTGATGTCAGAATCGACCGAAGCGCCGCCGCTTAGTATTCCGCGTTTAAGGCGCTGTGCAGATGCAACCATTTCGCCGCTCTGGATGATTGATGTCGCGCTGCCCTTACTGCCTACGCCTGCCCAAACATAAGCTACGCCCTTCTGGTCTGCAAGGTCAACGTTGTATTGGTCGTAAAACGTGAAGTAGCCGTCCGTCACCTTGACCAGCTTTAGTTTGTCAACGCGCTCTTGCGTGATTCCGAGCCGATTAAGGGCGATTTGGATATCCGCATCCGTACTCTTTATGGGGTCGAGTGTTCCGGCGAGGTTAGGGTCGTTCTGCCATATCAGGCGCATCTTTTTGTAGCGGTCAAGCATCGCATCATCAACATCGTCAAAGATGTCCGTAAGCTGCGCCTGCGAAAGCAGGTCGCGCGCTTTGCGCGCCGCCACCTTGCCGTCCGAGGAAAATACACGGATGCTGAACTCGCCCATCATTGCGCGTGCGCTGCTCTCGCAGCCATTGCCCGTAATCACGAGCATATTGTCGCCGTCGCGTATAAACATCGTCGGGATGTTGTAGCGCCGTGAATTGACGTTCGTGAGTTCGAGGACAGGCTTTGTGTAGTCGAGCTTGCCGGTCGCCGGTTGGAAGATCCATTCATCAACGTTTTGCCTTGAAAACTGTTGTTGCGCCTGCTGCCATCTCCCATAGGTTAGCTTCCCGCTGAGTTCGTAGCAATCCTTGCCGTCTATCGTGAGTTTACGCAGGTTGGTTTGCATGCCCTCAAGTGCCGTGCCGTCAGAAATCAATGATACGCCGCGTAGTCCGCTGTTGTCAAGCGCTTCATCGAAATCCTCCATCGCATCTCCAAGCTGCGTGATGCCATCGACCTTTGGCCTGCCGCTCGCAGTCGGTGCGGGCGTGGTGGCCGCCTGCGCCTTGGGCTTCTTGGGCTTTGTTCCGATGCCGTAGGCCCGCGCTTTCGCATCGGCTACGATCTGCGCTGTTTTACTTGGGTCGGAAATAGCGTCTATAAGCTGCGCTTTGTTCATGTTCCAAGCGTATTTGATTCCCTGCTGCTGGGCGAGGGATTTCAGATCGCCAAGAGACATGCTCTTTAGGGACGTGCTGGACATCGCTACGCTTTGCAGCGAAGCGCCTGCGGTGTTCGTTATCTCATCCGCAAACTGGAACGTGACGCTCTTGCCGGTGCGCTGCGTCATAAGGTCGCTGTAGAAGTCCCGAAACGACGAACGCAGGCCCTGCTTCCGGGCCACAATATCATCCAACAGCGATTCCGCTGCAGCGCCCTTTCCGTGAAGTGATTCGGCGTAATCGCGGAATATCTCTCGGTAAACAGAATCGGGAACGGCCTCTACGCGCTGTATGTACGGCAAAACGTCGTTGAGGTTGATGTCGATGTCGCCCTGCGCAAACTTACGATAAATCGTGTTGTAAATCGGCTCCGTCTCTCCATAGGCGGCGTTTGGGTGAAAGTTGATGTCCATCTTCTTCGTCGCGGGGTTGGAGATGTATCGGAAAGCCTGTTCCTTGTCCACGCCTATGATTCTGCCCGTGCTGTTTACGCGAATGAAATTCCCGCCGTGGCTGTCGTAGTTGCACAGCAGCCAGTCGGTGACGTTCTCGCGTTGGAGTTGGGATATGATGTCCGCGTCCGGGAACGTGCCGCCGTAGCCGCTTTGCCAGCCTTTGAGGTCAAAGGTGATGTCTGTGTCATCGACGCGAAGTTGTGCCGCGCCAAACCTCGTTCCCTTGGGCGTATCGAGCGTAACGGCCTTGACCGGCACGGCGGTGTCCAAGTCTACGATGCCCTGCACTTTGTAACCAGCTTCTTGCACATAAGCGCGGAACGGCTCGCTATGGCCGCCGTACTTGCTCTGTGCCGGTTTGAACAGCCATTCGCTCCCGTTCGCGTCCGTGTACTGGTGCATCTCGCCCGTTCCCATCTTGTTACTGCTCTTGTAGTTGAGCGTGCCGATATTGGGCGAGCTTGGCACGGAGACTTGCAAGTTCTGCTGCGCTGTTGCGCTTTGTGGCGTTGCAGGAGGCGCTGGGGCGGGCTGTGGCGACGTCGGTTTAAGGATAGTGATGTTCTCGTATGATACTGCGCAGCGGCATCTAGGGTGCGCCGGAGGCAGTTTAACGCCAATGGAGAACGGCGCATCCAAGTCAACCGTCTCGCCGTCAATCGTCCCGCAATGATTGCACACGCGTTCATCTAGAGCAGTCAGCCAACGCTTTTGTATGGTCGGTGCGAAGTGGCCGTCTTTGATGCTCTGGCGAACAACGGAATCGGCTGCCGCGTTGTACGCATAGGCCATCTCCGTCTGCGCTATCGTGTCCGCTCTTTGGCGGTGTACTTTCGCGGCGTAATTCGCCTGCTTTTTGCGTGCTTCTTCAGGGGAGTAGCCCTGCGCGATGAGGTTGTCGTGATAGTTCTTCACGTACTGCGCTTGCCGTTGTGTAAGCCCGACGCACGGACGGATGGCCCTTGCGAGCTGGTCTACCGTCATCGTGTCCGTCATGGTCGCCTGCCGCACAAGGCTGTTGATGGCTTTGTACTGCGTTTCCGTAACCTCACGTATAAGCTGCCCGCCGTGGTTCTTGATAAAGTCATCGACAAAACCAAGCTGCGGGTCGAGCAGCGCGCCCCCATATTCGGCAAAAAGGTCGGTCGCTGCCTGCTTTACTGCCGTGTCAACAAGCGGCGCGTAATGGTCAACGATGAATTTGCTGTAATCCTGTTGCCATTGCGCGAGGTAGCTCGGGGGAAACTGGCCTTGAAAGATCGCCTCACGCAGTTCTGCGTATGTAACGGCATTCTGCTGCGTGTTTATCTGCTTATGCAAGAAGGTGGCGAGCTTTGGACTTTGAGCGTCGATAAACGAGTTGAGTTTATCAAGCGTCGTTTGCTTGCTCATCCCAAGCACCCCCTTTATGCAGCGCTATTCGGCGACCTCATCATCCTCTGGCGCAATTTCTTCCGTGTCTATGTCCTGCCCGCCTCGCCCGGTTTCAAGCTCCGCATCTTGCCGCTCGCGCGTCTCTCTGCGCTGCTGGGCACGCGCCTCCATGTCAAACTGCCTAAGCTCCATGCGTTCCGGCAATTTGGCAATCTGCCGCGCGTAGTCCTCCAAGTCTTCGTCCGGCATGATAACGCCGCAGCCGGTAAGTTCCTTGATGTATGCCGAAAGGTCTTTAAGGTCGGGCGATTCGACATCCCCGTGCGTCAGCTTGGGGTAGTCAGTTATTCCGTTAAAATGCTCCGCGTTCATTCCTACGAGGCGTGGAATCCCTTGGCCATTGAATACCTCGCAGATGATGTCGAGGTAGGCTCCCAGCGCCATGCTGAAAAGGTGCGTCTTGTCGCTGGAAAGGGCGAAGCTGCCCACTTGCTGATGGCCGAGCAATAAAAAATCGCTCATCGTACTCATGGCGATGCGCGAATCGTATCGTTCGATTATCGAGTTTGTATCAAACTGCCTGCGGCCCCCAGAAGAGAGTAGTTCGAGCGTCCAGCCAAACGGCTTAACAACGCCCTCTGTAGCGTCTCGCCGGATGTTGCGGACGATGGTTTCGGCGTTCATCCGAAGTTCTTGCATGTTCGGGTCGTTCGCGTTCCAGATGTCGAAGTGTTCGGGCGGTGTCATCACGGGCAGGCCCGCAAGGTCGCGCTCTATTCCGATGCCTTCAATCTCTTGGATTCGGCGCTTAAAGTACCATGCGCGGTATGCAGAGCGAAGGATGCTGCGTCCCTCCGGGTTGTTCTTCCGGGACTTTGTTCGGAAGTGGAGCGCTTTCTCTATGGGAATCGTCGCCATGTCGTAGTCCGGGGGCGGAAGCTGCGTCATGCCAAGCAAATTGTCAGCTTTATCGTATTCCCATTGGAAAAGCGTTTCCTGCGCTCTGATCGGGAGCTTCTGCCATCCGATTAGCCCGTCTGTAAACTTGCTGTTCTGTCTTGGGTCGCGGCTGTTTCCAACGCGGCGTTTGTAGACGATCTCGTGATAGCTCCATCCGTAGGTGAGAAACGAGAGAATTTCACTGATCGTGTCTGTCCAAGTGTCCTGCATGTCGTTCATGCAGCTTTCTATAAACTCCGCGCACTCTCTGTCTTTCGTCGTGCTGCCTCCCGGCTGTACGCTCCAAGAGGCTTGCCGTATAAGGGTTTCAATGGCGTAGATGATTGCGCCGCATATTTCGTCGTTCTCCGCCATTTCCCTGTAAACTTCAATGCCGCGTCTGCCTTGCAGCTCGCGTAGAAACTCTTCCGAGAACATGCCAGCATACCGGCGTTGGCCTATCCTGCCGTATTCTTTCATGCTTGGCATTCGCGTTCACCTCACTTTCGCCAGTAGCTGGGCTTGTCGTTTCCGTAGTCTCGCGGCGGCGGGCTGCTGGGCATGGCGTTGATTTCGCTTTCCAGCGCATACCGCAGCGCGTCGATAAGGTGGTTGTTCTTGTCCACCGGGACGCGAAGGCTGTTGCCGTCCTTGTCCTTGCGCCACTGGTACAAGGTCAATTCATTGCGCATGTTTTGGCATCGAACATCCACCACAATCTCGTAGCCCTGTAACCACTGGATGCCGTGAATCACGCTGTCCGCGCCTTTTTTGCTTGGGATGGCGTTAATGCCGCAGCCGCGCAACTCCATAATGGATTTCGCTTCTGCGCAATCGCAGGTAACAGGGTGCCTGCCGACGATTGGCCGGGCTGCGTCTGCCAACAACGTGTTTATCAGGCCGCGCTCGTAAAGCTCTTCGAGAACGAGAATCCGCTTCTTTGCTCGCTCAAACCGCACCTTGATAACGGCTGCCGGGTCGGAAGAAAAGCCAAAGTCCAGCCCGAAATAGAGCTTCCCGTCCAAGTCCATGTACTCGCTGAGGTCTTCCGTGTGCCAGTTTTTGAAGATAACGTCGCCGAGGATTCCCCAGTTTCCGTAGGTGTAGACGTTGCGGAAATATTCGTCGCGTTCGTTTTCCAGCGCGTCGGGAGCTTCCGGCTCCAAGAAGCGGCTGTCCTTGTGTGTGGTCTTTAGGATTGAGGTGCTGCCTCGCTCCGCATACGTCTTGCTGTCATCCCAGATGGAGAAAAACTCGACGTAAATCCAATGGGTCAGGTATACCGGGTTGAAGGAGAGGATGAAGCGCTTCTTGAAACCTGAGCGGCCACGCAAGCGTTTGTCGAGCTGCTTGTAGTCTCCGTAGTCGCACTCCGTAGCCTCTTCCATCCAAATATCCGTGAAAACTCCCTTGGCCGGGGTGATGGACTTGATTTTCTCCACGTCATCAAGTCCGGCGAAAACGATCTGCGCCCCGCTCGCCTTGGCCTCGATAATCATATCGCTTTGCCTGATGCGGAACTGGTTGTTTAGGTTGTGGCGCGTGATCGCTTTTTGAATCTCGTTCCAGCAGGAGCCGCGAAGGGTCTTCGCCACCTTGCGTACCACGAGATAGTTTCGTCCTTGGAGGCAATCTAAAACAGCGCGGGTGGCAAGGAAAAAGCTCTTGCCGCTTGACGAGCCGCCATAATAGATCTGGTAGCGGTGGTCGTTCTTTAGGTGTGGGTAGTAGACGCTGTTGAATGCGCTGGGCTTAACTCTGATCGTCAACATCGTCTTCACCCTCTATCACGACTTCGATTCCCTCCGCGCCGTCGCGCTGCTGGCCGCTGTCATCCATGCCCGCTGCGCTCAGGCGGTTCATGCGCTCGATCTCTGTCGCCTTTGCGAGAAAGGCAAGCTGCATCTTGGGGGAGAGCGTAGCCACGTTGAGTTGCTCTAGCGCTTCCAGCGCCTTGGCCTGTAACTGCATGGCGATGCGGATATGCCGGTTCGTCATGCTGCGCACGTCCCGAACGGCCTGCGCGTGGGCCTGCCGGTCTAAATCCCGGTCGTATGCACGAGCGCGTTCCGGCCAGTTGTACCGGCTGCTCCACTTTCCAATCAGCGTCAAACTCTTGTTGAGCCGTTGTGTGACCTTCCTGACAGACCGCTCCACGCCCATATCTCGGTAGATGGCGAATGCCTCAAACGCCTTTGCGCTTTCTCCCGGCTGCTGCTCCCACGGGGCGATGTCTGGTTCTTGGCGCTTTGGCATTCCATCACCTCCCGTTACTTAACGGCGAGAGGTTCTGCGCCCGTTATCCAGAACAGCGTATCTTCTGGCCGCAGGCCGCTTTTTGCAAACCACGCCATCGTTTTTGCCTCGTAGTTCGGGTGCAGCCTGATTCCTCCCCAAACAGAGCAAAACGGCTCTTCGTAGGAAAAGCCGCGCGTGTGAAAGAGATCGTGGTAAAAGAAGTCCCTGTCTGCTCCGTGTTTTTGCAGCATGCTGTGAATCATCTTTCGCCTGTCTGGAGCTGTGGCGACCAGGTGGATGTTCCTGACGTTCTTGCCGTATCGTTTTATGCCCGCCAGCACTCCAATGGCCGTTATTCCGCTGCCGCATGTGAGGACTAGGTTTTCAATATCGTCTGGTATGTTTTTGACCTGATCTGCAACTGCCCCCAGCAAAATATCCTCGTGTTCTCCGAGATTGATGCCATATAATATTATATAGTCTCTTTTATCTTTTACTCTTTGTAGTTTCTGAGCTATATAATATAATATACTACTACGGCCACTCCTTGCCGCGATGCTGACCTTTGCGCCATACCTCATTGCAAGTTTTGGCATCGGAAGCTTCAAAAGAGTTTCCGGCTTTGTGCCCCCGTAAAGTATCTGGCATTGCATCCCAAACGCCTTTGCCGTTGCTGCGGTGATCGGCGCTTGCGGTGAGTGGATAGAGCAACAGGTGACAAGCCCTTCGTAGTCCCGGTGTATCTTGTTCACCAACAACATGCACTGTCGCAACTTTCCGCCGTTGACCTCTCCCGTTCCGAATGGTGCATACAGGTCTTCGCGTTTGAATAGCATCCCGTTCACCCGCTGCACTGGTGTCAGGTAATGCAGCTTTTCGCTATTCATTGCCCTTTCCGAATAGTCTTCGGTAATAGTCGGGCTTTCGGCTCAATTCCTCTTGCATCAATCCGTAAAAAGATTGCCTTGCGATCTTCTCCGTTGTTCCTGCGTTTTGGCGCAGGCTTTTGAAGCACCCCCCCGTACCGACTTTTTTCATGTGTTCGGTCGGCTCCGGGGTCTTGCCGTTCAAAATCATGCAGAGGTTGTAGTCGTTTCCCTTGAATCCGGGCAGGCCGTCAATGCCGCAGCAACACATATCGTCGCCCATAGCCCGTAAGCGGTTTTCTCCGGCGTAAAAGCGCAGGCCGTGCCGATGGGCTTCCTGCTTGATCTGCAAAAAGTCCCGCTCCAATATCGCCTTTGGATAGCAGCTATCGCCGCCGATTCGCACCATGCCCGGCTTCGCCTTGGCGAATTTCATCCCCTCGGTCACGATTCCGTATGCGCCCGCCTCTTTGATGCGCGGGATGTTCTCCATGACGTCCCGGAAAACCTCTGGCATGTAGGGCTGCGCTCGAATGATAACGCGCTTTACGCGAGCGGCTACCGTTTTTACGATCTCCAGCCGTTCTTCGTAGCTTGGCGTTCCCGGTTCCAGCTTATCGTATCTGCCGCAAACCATGCTTACCTGCACCACGCAATTACAGCGCGAAAGCAGATCGAGATAATCTGGATGCGCGAGCAGGCGGCCCTTCGTGCTAACGACAAATGGGTACTGCGTCTCCGCAAATACCTTCAAGCACTCGTAGCTGACGCGCTCTTTTAGCTCTATGGGCTGAAACGGGTCGCTCATGCCGCCCCAATGGATGGGGATGTTCCAGTCCACCCATCGGGTTTCGTAGCCGCGTTTTCCCTCGATAAAGTCTCGGAGGGATTGCGGGCTGTCGCCCCTGCGAATCTTTGTGATGTCCGTCTTCTTCTGCGCAAAGCAATAGCGGCATCCGTGGCTGCATCCGACATAGCTGTCAAAGCGTACTGGGAGATTGCACAGAATGACTTGGCTTCCGCAACTGCATCCCATGCCTCATTCCTCCTTCCGTGCCGCCTCGATCATAAGCTCGACCAGTTCGTCCTTGCCGTGTTCCCTGATATATCCTGTGACTTCGTCTTTGAGTTCTATCGGGAAGTCAAGCGTGACGTTGAATGTTTCTTCGATTTTGCCAAGCTCTCCATCGAGGAAGTCTTCGTCCAGCGCGTCTTCGATTCTGGTCGTGAGCGCTTCGATTTCTGGAAGAGTGAAACCTGTTTCCGTCGCCCGTTCTCCCAAGCCGTTCATAAGCTCGGCGAGCTTCCCGTCATCCCAAGCGCCCTGCGCCTTGTTCAGCGCGACGTTGAGCTGCTTTTCCTGCATTTCGTCCATGTCCACCACCGAAACCATTACTTCCGTGTGTCCGAGGTTTTCTTCAACGGTAAGTCTCTGATGTCCACCAACGACGCGGTTTGTTCTCTGGTTCCAGACGATCGGGACAACTAAACCAAATTCCGAAATGCTATCCTTTAAGGCCTCATACTCATCGTCGCCGGGCCTTAATTCCACGCGGGGATTGTATGCTGCTCTGTCCATCTCTTTTATGAGTTTCTTCTGGATAAGCATCATTCTTCACTCCCCGTTATCTGTGTAGTTATTATATCTCTTAGGGCCTCTTTCCCGTTTTCCGCAATGAAGCCGTCAATGGATTCTTTGCTGTCTATCGGGAACGTGAAGGTGATCGCAAAGGTTGTCTGTTCGTGGCTGCCTGCGTCTGTAAAATCGTCTTCCATCAGGTCGTCGATGTGGTCGTATTCCTTCGTGAGACTTTCCATCTCCCATTCGTCAAAGCCCGTGGCCTCGATGGAGCCGGTCGCCTCTTTGATCTCCGTAAGCAGTTCCGCCAGCTTTGTAGTGTCCCAATATCCCTGTACGCGGTTCAACTTTGCGCAAAGGATTTTTTCGTCTTCGTCGCTCAAATCCACAATGGAAACGTCCACTTCTTCTTCGCCGTTGTGAGCGAGGATTTTTGCACGTTGGTGACCGCCAACTATGCGACCGCTTCGCTCGTTGAATACAATCGGCTCAACCATGCCAAACGTTTCAAGGGAGTTTTCGATCTTCTCCCATTCGTGATCGCCCGGCTGCAAGTCTTTTCGCGGATTGTATTCTGCCGGAGCCATGTCCGCCAGCTTCATCCTCCCGTATCTGATTTCCGCCACATCCTGTGCCTCTCTTTCTGTTTTGCGTGCTATGCACAAAAAAGCAGCGCCCGTAGGCACTGCTTTCGCTCAGTATAATTATATCATGGCTTTCTCGGTCTGTGAAGGTAGCAAATCCGTAGATACGGGGGTAGCAAAACGATATTTCGATGTTTCATGTGGAACAATTCGATTTATCGCTTCAAAAACGTCATTCCGCCATTTTGTATATCTTGGCAAGCGCGTCCTTTTTGAGCCGTCTCAACAAATCCTTTGAGCAGCCCTCTCCGTATTCCTCTCTGTACCGCGCGTTGATCTCTCTGTACGTCATCCCGTCAAAGTAGCACCTCTCAATCATCCACCTTTCCTTTGCGGCCAAGCCGGATAGCCACGCTTCTACAAACACGACCACGAGGCGTTTTTCTGCGTATTCTTCCTCCATCTCGCGGATTTCCTTGCGTATATCGGATATATCCTGCGTGATGTGTCCGCACAGAAGCATGAACGCGATTCGTTCAGTCGGATTCCCAACGGTTGTTCCGTGGGGCATTCCATCAGGCGGCTTCGCTGTCCCCGTGATGAGATCGTCGCGGTGTTCGGCCATCATTGCCTTTTCGTCCATCCGCAGCGCTTCCAGCGCTTCGCGCAGATAGCCGCAGCGCCCATAACATGCCTTGTAGTTCTTGAGCATTTCTTCGGCTCTTTCTGGCAACATTCGCGTCCCTCCTAGAACGGCAGTTCCTCATCATCCGCAGGCTCGAAGCCTTGTTCGTCTGCCCTTGCGCCTTGTTGCGGCGGCGCTGGCGCTTCCTCCTGCTGCGCGGCGGAAAGGAATTCCAGCTTATCGACAATAAACTCCGTTGTGTAAACGCGCCGCTTTTCGCCATTGCCCTCATCCTTTTCGTAGCTGCCCGTCTTCACATGCGATACAACAAGCACCTTGCGGCCTTTCGTGAGGTATTTCTCTGCCAGCTCCGCCGTCTTGTCAAAGGCGATAAACTGGATGAAGTCCGCATCGCGCGTTCCTTGCTGGTTGGTGTAAGGGCGTGTTACTGCCAGCGTAAACGTACATCGCAACTTGCCGTTGCTCATCACTCGCGCTTCTGGATTCTTTGTAAGGTTCCCCGTAAACCGTGCGTCGTTCATGCGTCGTCCTTTCCTGCCGCCTGCGGCGGCATTTGAGCGTTGTCCTTGGGCTTGCCCTTGGTGCTGTAAAGGGCGTCATGCGGCGTGTTGGCCGTTTAATTGCGTTTAACGGCCATCAGAATTTCTTTCCGTGCTTGTAGGGGCGTGAACGGTTGTATTCGTGCTTCTCAAGCATCAACCGTTCTGCGTCTACGCCACGCTCCGCTAGCCAAGCGCAGACTGTTGAGATGATCTCAAACAGGATTGCAAATCCGCGTTTGCCAAATTCCGGGTCGTCGTTTTCATGGCGCAGCATGGTGTACGCCTGCGAGGTCTTGAGGTGCAGATTTGCAATCAGCCTAGGAAAAGGCACCCTGTAAACTTTTTCGGGTGTTGTGCTTACCAGATAATCCAGTGTAGGCTCGCCCATGAATACAACATCCCGTTTTCCCAGATAATCGAAGACGCGGATGCAGCCGTCGATTAACTCTGGTGCGACACCCTCAGGCTTATGGCCGTGGTACTTGCAGTCCTTTTCTCGGCCAAAGTTCAAGCAGTCGTATTCGTCCTGCGGATTGCAAATTCCGCCGTTGTCATTCGGCTGTTCTCCGCAAGCGTACCATATCATCGGCCTTCCTGCCCGTGCTTCTTCCAACGCCTCGCTCCACTCCGAGTGTATAAGCGCGATGATCTCCGCCGGATCGCGCTCTGTCTCCCACCAGCCATGTGCGACGGCGTTCTGATGTACCTCTTGGACAAACTCATTGATGATCATTCGTTGTTCTCCTTTACAGCCAAGTTTCCACGATCTGCGGCTGGTCTGTTTCGCTGCGCGGTACTTGCATGAAGCAGATCGGTTCTGTCGGTATCGTCCGCCTTGCGTCTTCGAGCGTATCGCTCACCGTTATAAGGCGCGTAGGCAGCGCTCCGTCAAAAAGACGCACGACATACTTCCCCGGCGCGTCTTTGGGGGAATCATACACGACAAAGCAAGGAAATGCCTTTGTCTTGTCGTGCCAGTTTACCCCATGAAAGTTTTCCACGACGATGCTCACGCGGCGGTCTTTGAGCATTGCCTTTGTTATCTGGTTTACTGCCGCAGGCTTGTAAATCCTCATGTTCATTCGCCTCCATTCCCGGCCCTTAAAAGGCTTCTTTCGCAGGCTGTGAGCGCCGATTTTAGGGTATTACGCTCGTTTACTACAGCGTGGTATTCGGCGCAAAGTATCGCATGCCTGCTGTCCATAAACCTGATGCGCCTTGCATACCTCTTGCGGTCGTGGTCGGCCTTTTCGAGCCGTCTGCGCGTTTCAGCGTGGGCCTTGCGCTCCATCTGCAGCAGCAGAAAAATGTGCCGTTCGCTGTCGTATGTACCTCCTTGCTTGCTCTGGGCTTTTTCCTGCCAGTCGTACAGCTCATAGCCGCCTCCCTCGCGGCATTCTCCCTCAACATTGATCGCGCAAAGGCCGCCTCCGAGGTAGTGCGCGCAGCCGTCGCAGCTTGTCTTGGCCCCTTGGCTCATCGGTAATTCCTCCCCGTTCGTCGGTCGTGTAGTTCTATCCTCGCCAGCAGGTCATATCCGCTTTCGTCGCAGATATTTTTGATTGAACGGATAAAGCGCTGTACCCGTAGGTCGTTGTCGTCCATTTCTCGCTGTATTTTGTTCAGCGCGGCAAATGCAACGGGGTCTGGGTATCCGTCCGGGTTCTTGTATGGGATTCCGCCGCTCATGCTCATGCCGTTGTCCTTCCCGCTTCGTTCTCAAACTCCGAGAGCGCCTTTTGCCCCTCTTCCAGCGCATCTTTGAGGCTCTGGCCATTCTTTGCGCCGACCATCCATGCGGGAGGTATGGGAAGCTCGATTTTTTGAAGCCGCCAAATGTGCAGTGCGTATGGGTGGTTGTTCACGTACTCCGATTCCATCGGGTGGTATTCCCACGCCGTTTCTTCCGGCTTGAAGAACATGCGCTTTACCTCGCACATTTCATCCCATGTCGGCAGGCGGTTACGGAACGAAACCGAAACGTGATCCCAACCGCCTCCCCAAGAGAAAACCACCGTGGCCGGGCGGGGCTTCTTGCTGGAAAGAAGCTCCACTTCCGCCCATCCGCCGTCTGGCCCTTCGAGAATGACAAGAACGCGCGGTGTAGACTTGATCTCCGACATGCTTTTCATGCTTCTTCCTCCTTTGTGGCGACCTTGCACTTTGGCATCGGCCCGCCTGCGAGATTGAGCGGTTCGTCGTAATTTACTGTGATGCCTCCGCGGGGGTTTTCGTGCCAAGAGCGCGTATAGCGCAGAACGCTATAGATCGTCCAAGCGAGTTCATGCTCCGCGCTTTTTTCCTTCACATCGGGGTAGTTGATCGGGCTTCGGCCAAACACAACTATCGCCGCGAGGCGAAGAAGGTCGCGCGCGAGGTCGCGTCGCTTGCAGTAGTCTTTGTCCCGCGGGTCGCAAAGCAACTCCGCGATACGCTCAAACTGGCCTATATGTAGTCTGGCGAGCAGTTCGAGCGCTTGCTCGACAATGTACTCTTGCTCTGGGGTTAGTGTGAGGATATAGTGTTCTTTAGATTCCTTCATTGCTCCGCCCCCTTTCAGCATTATTCCTCGC
>OGWU01001129.1_pt1 | contig 16194 bp, 14 predicted proteins | sample 1576071 | NCBI WGS metagenome assembly OGWU01 (sample SAMEA3541582, study PRJEB24748) | human gut metagenome | biome: human gut; feature: human-associated habitat; material: faeces | place: China | collected 2012
AAAAGCATAACAAGATCATCTATAGTTAAACATTCGGGGAAATGCTCAGCCATCGCATCGGTCATAATGCGGGCTGAGCGGGAATAAACGCCCGATATATACTCAATATGTTTCGGCATAAAGCCGCGATTGATGTATTCGGCAACGATTGCCTGATTAAGGTTCGGCGTGTGGTCGTCGTGCCCGTGGGAGAGCACAATCTGCGTGGTACGCGTAAGATCGACGCCGAGCTTTGCTGCATTCTGCACAAAGGCGTCTGAATAGCCTGCATCAAAAAGCACGCGCTCTTCGCCATCCTCGATGAGAAAGCTCAAAGCGGGCTCGCCGAGAAAGTAGCGATCGATGGTGGTATTGTTGTCAACCAGCACGGTGAGTTTCATGGTCTGATCTTCCCTTCTTAGTCATTCGTTGACTCTATTGTACTGGCATCGCGCCGATATCTCAAGCGCAATTACGAGCGCCTGTTCTTGGGATGGAGGAACAACAGCGCTGTGCCTGCAAAAAACAGCGCGCATTGGCAGATGATCGTTCCCTGCGAGAGCGAAAAAGCAGGATCCAATGTGTTCAGCGCGAGCGGCCGCTCGACAAATGCGCTGCCAGTAACGAGGCCGAAACTATCCGGCAAGGGCAACGCGATCCACACCACGGGAAAGAGCATCCACAAATAGAGCAGCCAGGAGCGAAAACGCCCCAACGCCCAGCCGCTGCCCAGCGCAAAAACCAACGGCGGCAGCAGCGTGAGCACAGCAGGAAAGATCAGCGTGCGCCACTCTGCCCAATGAAACAGCCTGCCATAAAACACGAGCGCCAGCAGGATCACCACAAGGGCAACAAGCGCTGTTCCTACGAAGGCCGCGCTGCAGCGCACCATGCTGTAAACGGCTGGTTTCACAGGCGTGGCGGCTGTCAGCGCTTTTCGCCGCGCTTCGGCTTTGCCGCTGAAAAAGCTCAGAAAAAACAGCGCGCCCATCCACAAAAGCGGCAGCATGCGGCAGAGATAGTCGCCAAAGCTCCAGGGAGAATAAGGCGCTGTGTGCGCGATGCCAAAGATTGTCACACGATTCAGCACCTGCCAGCCGTAGAACAGGATCACCAGCAGCAGGCCCAGAAAGAATTTGTTGCAGAGCAGTCGCCTGCATTCATAGAAAAATATTTTACGCAAGGTTCAACGCCTCCTCATCCAGCCCGCAGGCAGCCAGAAATTCCTCATAGGTCAGATACGGCGACAGGGGATCGATCTCGCGCGTGAACAGTTTGTGCAAGATCTGGTCCATCTCCTCTTCCCCGCCTACGAGCGCTTCGGCCTTCAGGATCTTCAGCGGCATTTCGCAATACTGTCGCACATAGGTGAGGTTGTTGGTGATTTCCAGCTGCTTTTCCTCTGGCAGCGCTGCCAGCGCATCGGGATTGCGCACGTAGAAATCCTGATAATAATCGTCCACGGCCTGCTGCCATCTGTCGATATAGTGCTCCTGCGCATACGCCTCTCCGTAGAGCGCTTTGGCGATGCGATAGGTCGTATAGACTGTGAGTCCCTCTGCAGACCAGGGGCTGGTTGGATCGGACTGGTCAAACATATTCCCCAGCCCCCACCACTGATGGACCAACTCGTGGATCATCACTTCTCCAGCGCCAGCGCCTTTGTCGGCGTTGGCAAGATTTTCTGCGGTGAAATCTGCCTCATCCAGCAAGCTGGCGCCATCCGCTGCATAGCCACCGCCGGACACGCGGCTCTGGATGAGCTTGAGCGTTTCGCCAGCGCCAAAGGACAGCGGGCCGTAGTGTTCGCTGCAATAATCAACAACGGATTTTACAGCCTCCACTGCTTCAGCGTCTTCCATCACTTCCTGATGCTTGCGCCCGTAGTAGAATGCGATCGTCAGATCGCCTGCTGCGATGTCTTCGCGAATGTAGTCGCCTGCATAGAGAATGCCTCCGGTGCTGCCAGTTTCGTAGCGCCAGGTTGTGGTGCCATCCTCGTGATACGCGACAGCATTTGCCTCGCTATCGCCAAAGGGGATCACCGTCATCTGCGCCGGGAGCGTGATCTCGATCGTCGTCGGATACAGCGCGCCAGCTGGCAGCACATTCATCAATCGTGGCGACAGGGCGGCATTTTCCAAACACAGATATTCCTCGCTGATCTCCATGCTACCCTGCATGGTGGACATCATGCGATTTTCCTGAGGAAAGCCTGCGTAATCCAGCGTCAGCTCCACGCTTTTCTCAGCAGGAATGGTCACCTCCAGCTTGGCCTCGTTATATTCCTGATAATCGCTCAGCGTAAATGGCGCGTCCTCGCCATTTGCCTGCACGTGTGAGATCTCGTAGCCTGGCGTCACGCCAAAGGCGACCACCTGCTCCTTGCCAGAGGTGTTTGCAAACCAGTAGCTGGCCTGTCCAGACAGCGTTCCTGCCTGGACATCCGGAAAAACCTGCGCGGAACGCGCTGTGCAGACCACGCCCTCGGCATAGTCCAGCTCGGCAAAGGTCATCGCTGTTTCGTCCAGATTGCTGTGATCGACGAAGGGCTGCGCGGCGTAGGCTGTGCCTGAGCAGGCCAGCAGGATCACCACGATGGCTGGACGATAGATGCGCCGGATATTCTGGCGCAGCGAGCCCAAAAGCCCCTTGCCATATTGTCGCACACAGAGCCAGGAAAGCGTCCAAACGCCGGAAAGCGCCAGCAGCCACGTCAGCCGCATATAGCCAACGGAGCGAAAAATGCGCACGTTTGAAAAATCGTCGGACAGCGCCCAGACGCAGGGATTGAGCCAGCAGAGCTGCCAGTTGTCCGCCCACAGAGTCAGGGAAAGCGCCGCAAAGGCTGCAAACAGCAGTAGCGCAAGATCGACACGTCGGCAAAACTGGTAGGCTGCCGCTGCTGCCAAGATCCCCAGCGGCAGCGCCAGGCCCATAAATAGCAGATAGGCCAGCGCATAATCGCTGAGATCGAACACAGCGCCGATCAGCCCTTTGCTGATGGGCAGCCATGCCAGCAGCGTGAGCGCAAAAGCGCACAGCGCGTAGACCATCAGCGTTGACAGTCGCACAAGCGCCAGGCTGAGCGGAGAGACCACGGCATCCATCAGCACTTCGACGCGATGGCGAACTGCCCGATCCCATTCGCAGATGGTCAGCACGCCGAAGAGGATCCCTCCTGCTGCGCCGCCGGCGATGGCTGGATTCGCCAGATAGATCGACAGCATGGTCGTGGCGCTGGCTGGCTTGTAGAGAATGAGTCCCAGCACAGGCGAAAATGCTGTCAGCGCGATGACCAGCCAGGTGAAACGGCTCTGCAGCAGTCTTTTCAATTCTAACGGCAGAAGTTTCAGCATGTTCATTGCGCCTCCTCCCGCGAGATCAGATAGAGATACGCATCCTCCAGCGAAGGCTCTGCGATCCTGACATAATCCGGAAGCTTGTCTGCCACCACGCGACAGCGGATGCCCTGGCTGGTGTTCACCCGCGCTGTGATGTGCAGGCCCTCTTCCTGCGCCATATCCTGTTCGAGAAATTCACCAACGTGCCCTGCCGCCGTGCGGATCATGGCCGCTGGTGTTCCAGCGAAGAGGATCCGGCCGCCATCCATCACGACGATCTGATCGCACACCGATTGCACATCCTCGATAATATGGGTGGAAAGCAGCACCAAACGATCCTGCGCGCTGCGCGAAAAGAGATTGCGAAAATGAATGCGCTCCTCAGGATCCAGCCCCACTGTCGGCTCATCGAAAATGAGCAGCGAGGGCTCGCCCAAAAGCGCCTGCGCGATGCCCACGCGCTGACGCTGCCCGCCAGACAAGGTGCGGATCTTCGCCCGGGATTTTTCCTGCAGATTGACCGCCTGGATCGCTGCGTTGATCGCCTGCTCTGGGCGGCGCACGCCTTTCAGCGCTGCCATGTAGCCTAAAAATTGCGCCACTGTCAGCTCGTCGAAGAGGCCAAAATCCTGCGGCAGATAGCCTAAGTGCGATTTCAAAAATCGCTCTCTTTTGGCAAGGGGCTGCCCATCGATCAGGATATCGCCGCCAGTCGGCACCAGCGCCGACACCAATAGCTTCATCAGCGTGGATTTGCCAGCGCCATTGGGCCCCAAAAGCCCGATCAGGCTCGGCGCTTCCAGCGAGAGATCCACATGCTGCAGCGCCTGTTTTCCATTCGCATAGGCCATGCTCAAATCTTGACATTCAATATTCATCGTCTTCATCCTTTCTGTTCAGATTCATCCTCAGAATATCCCAGCAAGATGAAGCACACTTGGCGCCAATATGTGTTTTATATGAAGAAACGCACACCTGCATGCATCAGATGTGCGTCTTATGTGCAATCTGGTCAAAGCGCACCATCGCCCGGACGCCTGCTGCCGTATTATCGATCGCGCAGCTTGCGCCATGCCGTTCCAGAATGATCCGCGCCAGATAAAGCCCCAGCCCGCTGCCGCCTGTCTGGCGATTGCGCGAGTGTTCCTCGCGATAAAACGCATCAAAGAGATGGGGCAACGCGTCCTCACCAATATGAACGCCGGTGTTTTCGATGATGAGTGTCGGCGCCTCGTCCTTCATTCCGGACCAGATGCGGATGTTTTCTCCGCAGGGCGAATAGAGCGCAGCGTTGGCAAGCAGATTGCCGATCGCTTTCGAGAGCATCGCGCGCTCGCCATCCAGCATCAGCGCTGGAGAGAGATCAGCAGCGACACGCAGATTTTTTTGCTCAAGCAGATCACCGGCCAGCGCCAGCTGCTCTTCTGTGATCGCTGAAAGATCAAGGCGCTCCAAAGGCAGCGCATGCTCCCTGGCTTCCATCCGCGAAACCGTCAGGATCTCCTGGATCAGATGCTCCATGCGCGCCGTCGTTTGCAGGGAGCGGGCGAGATATTTCTCCTGATCCTGATAGATGCCGATGCCGTCCAAGAGTCCGGAAAGATGGCCGCGAAGGATCGTCACCGGCGTTTTCAGCTCGTGGGAAGCAGCTGCAAAAAACGCCATGCGCTGCAGGTCCAGCGCCCGTTCCTGCTCCACCTCGCCGCGCAGCGCTTCGTTGGACGCTTTCAGCGCTTCCAGCGCACGCGAAAGCTTCTCTGCCATTTGATTGAGGCTCCGTCCCAAATGCCCGATCTCGTCCTCTCTGGTCTCCTGACATTTCCAGTCGAAATCCATATCCGCCATTTTTCCAGCGATGTCGCTCATCTGAACGATCGGCCGCGTGATGTATCTGGAATATACAAACGCCCCCAGGAGCGAAAACAACAGCAGTGTCAGCAGCACCCACGGCGCCATCTGGATCAGCGCGCGCACTGCAACGTTTTCTGCTTCCAGCCGCGCCGTCACATAGAGCGTGTAGGAGCGCGCCTGATCAGAAAAAAACACCTCGGCTGTCAGCGTCGCCTGCTCAGCCGTCGTCACAGCGATGGTCGCTTCTGTTTCGTCTGTGGCTGCAGCGTCCTCTGCGAGCGCTTCGCCTGCAAGCTGCACATTGGAGAACACGAGCTCGCCATCCGGTGCTGCCAATGTCACATCTGCGCCAGCCTCGCGCACAAAGTCCTCCAGCGCCGGGCCGCAATCTGCCAGAGGAACGGCCTGCAGCGTCTCTGTCAGCGCCTGGACCTGTCTTGTGAGATCAGCGTCGATCACTGCACGATAGCTGCTCGGCGTTGCCCAGGCGATCAGGCCGAAGGTGATCGTGCCGGCGCCCAGCAAAACGAGGACAGTGATGAGAAAAATGCGGGCTGTCAGGCTTTTACGGATTTTCTTTCGCAACACGATAGCCAGCTCCCCTCACTGTTTCAATGTAATTGACCCCCAGCTTATGGCGCAGGTTTTTGATGTGGCTGTCGACCACGCGCTCATCGCCAAAGAAATCGTAGCCCCAGAGCTTTGCCAACAGCACCTCCCGCGTAAACACCCGTCCCGGGCTGGCGATCAAAACTTGCAGCAATTCAAACTCGCGCACAGTGAGATCCAACGAACGCCCATCCAGAACAGCCTCCATGCCATCGAGATCCAGCGTCAGATCCCGATAACGCAGCAGACGATTTTCTTCGCCAGTGCCTGAGGCGCGGCGCAATATCGCCCGGATCTTCTGCAGCAGGATGGGCATGGAAAATGGCTTTGTGACATAGTCGTCGATCTCCAGCCCGAAGCCGCGCAGCTGCTCCTCTTCGCCATCCAGCGCCGTCAGCATCAGGAGCGGCACGTTGGACGTTCTACGGATGCATTCACAGACGCCAAAGCCGTCAATTTTCGGCAGCAGGACATCCAAGAGGACCAGATCAAACGCCCCTTCCTGAAATTTTGCCAGCGCCTCCACGCCATCTCCAGCAAGCGTCGTTTCGTAGCCTGCATGCTGGAGATAAGTTTCCAGGATTTCCTGGATATCCGGCTCATCTTCTACGATCAAGATTCTCTTCAAATAAACCACCTCCTGGCCAGTGTATCACAGGATTGTGGATTTATCATGAAGACCGGACATTTCTCACCAAAGGCACACATTTTCGTTTCCGCTTCGCAAAAAAATCCCACGCACGCGCGTGGGATTCTTACGTTAATCATACTGCACGATCTCGACGATCTTGCCGATGCTGCACAGACAAATACAATCAATCTCAAGGCTCTTTTTTTTCCATCCAGTCTTCATTTAATATATATCTCGTGTGATTCGTCACACCATCTTTTACAACAGCGCCTTTTTCTGCCATTTTTTTGAGAACATCCCGCGCACGGCGTTGACCGACACCAAGAATTTTTTCCGCCTCAGCAGAAGTCATCACACCATTTTCGATCAGATAATCGTAAAGCGCCCGCTCCTGCTCACTCAACTCCGACACCTCTATTCGGCATTCGGCATCATTATTCGGCATCATTCGGCATTCGGCACCATCATTCGGCACTTTTTCGGCGCTCACTGCCGAATACTGACGCCTGTAGAGATTGATGCGCAGCGCGATCTCCATATCCACAAATTCCGGTTCTGGCAAGCCGTATTCCTTCATCTCGCGCAGCAACCGCGGGATACCGGTTCCCCAGCCTTCGATGAGATTCATGTAGGAAAACGCGTGCGCCAATGCCCGATTGCGAATTTGGGAATACCCTTCTTTCATCCGTTCAATGGTCACTCCAGGCATCAACCCGCCAGGCGAGGTGATCTCCAGGCGATCATCGAAAAGCGCCACCTGCACATGGGATGCCTGCAGAAAATTGCAGTTCATCACCGCATTAATGATGAGTTCGCGCACGCTGTCTGCCGGCAGTTCGTAGATATCTTTGCGATAAGCGCCCTCAATTCGCGCACCCAGCCGCATATTGCGCAACACAAATTGCAGTGCTCCCTCGATCTGCTCCCAAAGCGCGCCTTCGTAGTCGCGCTTATCGACAAACACGGCACGCGTCGTCCCTTTGAACATGCCACACTGGATGTTCGACAAAAACGCATCCTTTCCAAGCAGAAACACATAGGCATTCGTCGGACGAATCGCGCCATCTTCATCCTCTTCCAGAATGCCCCAGTTCAGCAGCACATTTTTCGTCACATTTTTCACATTCTGCCGCTGTACGTCGTCCTTGCAATTTCGCAGTGCTACCTGTTTCATCGCTGTACACAGCGCGCTGATTTCTTCATCACTCACCGTCATTTCACGACGGATCACGCGATCGTAGGAGCGACCTTCACCTTCGTAGTACATTGTCTGGATCATCGGACGGTCTGCCTGCCGTGTCGTGCCGCCTACGCGCACATAGGTACCATGATCCAGTCCTTCACTCTTGAGATAATACGGCCGTTGTTTGCCAGCATCTACTTCTACGACGATGATTGTTTTACCATTGATCGTTTGTGGATAAATATCAGGAATAATGAGCGGTTCGCAGCTGTCAGCGATCGCATTAGCCAATGCGTCCATCTCCTGAAAGAGAATCTCATCTGGCACACCGATCACTGCGCGCGTCTCATCATCCACGCCAAAAACCAGCCGCCCACCACGACCATTCGCAAACGCGATCACAGTTTTCAAATAACGGCTGCTCTTTTCCGGACGCTGCACCTTATATTCCACATTTGCTGATTCTCCGCTCAGGATCTCTTTGATCGTCATACGCCCACCTCCTTGTATAGTACCGGTACTATGTTAAGCATACCATATCCCACGTATACCAACAACGAAAATCCCACGCTCGCGCGTGGGATTCTTACGTTAATCATACTGCACGATCTCGACGATCTTGCCGATGCTGCGGAGCTTGGCGGCGAGTTTTTCGACGATGACGTCGCGCAGGTCGAGGTCGACGGGCATGTTGTCTTTCATGGCGATGTTGGTGGCCATGCCCTGGAGGAAGACGATGCGGTCGCTTTCCATGATCTTCTCTAGGAGAAGGGTGGCGCCGTCGTCGCTGTTTGGCAGCTCCTGGTCTTCGAGGAGGTTCATCACGGCGGAGAGGGTGATGATGCCTTCGGTGACGAGGTCGACGCCTTCGATGCGCGAGGTTGGCGGGATCTTTTTGTTGACGTATTTGAAATCTGAGAAGATTTTTTTGCCGGTCTCGCGGGCGTATATCTGCGCGGTGGTGCCGCCGCAGATGACGTGGGTGCCTTCGGTGGCTTCAAAGCGCGAGACCATGCGGGCGTCGTCTGCGGGATTGACAGGCGGGCCGGTCATGATGACCATGCTCTGCTCTTCCTTGAGACGGACCACGACGGCTGTGGTGTCGTCGCCTGGCTCGCCCATGTAGTAGCTTTTGCAGATGTTGACGATCTTCCAGGCGATGCTCTGCACGTTGTCGTCGAGGTCGCAGAAGCGCTGGAGGGTGTCGATGAGGCCATCTGTGCCGAGGCCGAATGGCAGCATTTCGCCGAGGCCTGCCTGCACGACGCCATCGCTGACAATGACGATGGTCTCGCCGGCTTCGAGGCGGAAGCTGGTCTCGTGGATGGTTTTACCGTTGGCGTCGGTTGGGTTGGTCTCGATGGCGGAGATCTCTTTATCTTTTGTGATGCGGACCATTGGGCAGCCGTCGAAATCGACCATATAAACGACGCCGTTGTTGTACAGGCGCAATATGGAGAAGGTGGAATAGGCGACGCCGCGCTCGGAGCAGGTTGGCAGGGTGTTGACGAGGGTGTCGACGACGTCCTCGATGGGCACGTCTGCTGCGATCATCTTGGAGCAGATCTTGGCGGTCAGGGAGCTCAGGATGTTGGCTTTGACGCCGCTGCCGAGGCCGTCTGAAAGGACGATGACGGTTTCGTCGGGATTGCGGATGATCTCGACGTTGTCGCCACAGAGTTCTTCGCCGACATGGCGCAGCTGCGCGATGCCGACTTCACCGATAATAGCCATCTTAGGTCAACTCCTTCTCCCGCTCGAATTCCTGGATGAGTTTGAGCAGGGTGATCTTTGTTGCTGCGGTGGTTTCACCGAGTCGGTTGGCGATCTCCTGGGCGGTGCGCATCTGGTCGTCGATGACCTGGTTGGCGTTGACGAGGAGCTCGCGCTTGACGGCGTTGAACTGCTCGCGCTGCTTTTCGCTGTCGGTGATGTCGACGATGAAGGCGACGTAGCGCGCGCTGTCGAGCGGCTGGATGGTCTGCTGGGTCCAGATGCCGAGGTCTTTGAAGGCGATCTTGAGGTTGCGGACGATCTCGCCTTTTTCAACGGTTTTGCGCATGTAGCGCACGTCAAAATAATCGCTGAGGAGACCGCCGACTTCCATGTGATATGGGCCGAACATTTTCTCGATGTACGGATTCATCTGCAGGATGGTGTAATCTTTGTCGAACACGAGGATGCCGCTGGCGATGTTGTTGACGACGGAGTTGGCGAAGGATTCGGCCTTGGCCTTGAGATAGCTGATGCACATGTCACGCGTGGCTTCGCCGCGCACGACGGCGGCACTTTTGGCGTAGCAGGTGTCGTAGCCGCAGGCGCCGCAGTTTAAGGTGATGGCGTCGGTATCCTTGAAGCAGGCGTCCATTTCGGCGCGCACGGCCTGAGCATCGACCTTTGGCTGCTCGTATTTGCGATTTTCGAAGGTTGATGTGATTGGCGGCACGCTGAGCTGGAAGGTTGGCAGGTAGATGCGGTCGCCGTTGTACTGCTTGATGCGCAGGCAGCGCCCGAAGACGCTGTCAGGGATCATGATATCGACGCTGGTGACGCAGCCGCTTTCGCAGGCCATGAGCTCGAGGAACTGGACTTCTTCGCAGAGGCCCTGGTCTTTTTTCTTGAGGATGTCGATGCAGGCTTCGACGCCGGAATACCACTCGACGGCGTTGCGATCGACGACGCCATCATCGATGAGGCGCGCGGAGAGGTTGCCGACGACGGAGAAGGCGTAACCGCCTTCAAATTCGATATAGTACGGATTTTCGGCGTCTGCGGCGCTACGCACGGCTGGGGTGTAGCGGATGATGCGCTCGAGCTCGGAAAGTGTGATGAGATAGTCGATGTCTTCATCGTTCTGGCGGTTGTAAAATTCTGCGGGGCAGCTTGCTGCGTGCACGACCATGTGATCTGGGAAGCGTTTCTTCAGATCCTTGGCGTGGAGCGAGGCGAGGCTTGTCAGCGGCAGCAGATGCTCGATCCATTCTGGATAGTGCTGCTCAACGAGGTTGACGATGACGGGACAATGGCTCGAGAGCACGAGCTTGTCGCTGGCGCGCACGTATTCCTTCACTTCGCGGATGACTTCTTCTTCGAGCACGTCGAGCTCTTCGATGTAGTCGAAGCCGATGTTGTAGGCCTTTTCGGCGAGCTCGATCGGCGACATCTTGGTGGCCAGGAGGGCCATTTCGCCGATGCTGAGGACGAGCGGCTTGCCTTCGTTGAGCGCGCGCACGACGAAATCCATGTCGCTGATGATGCGCTTGGTCTTTTGCGGACACTCGCGGATGCAATCCCCACAGACGATGCAGGATTCTGTGATGATGCGCGCGCGTCCGGACGAAAATTCGATCGCATCAAGGGGACATTTTCTCAAACAGCGGTAGCAGTCGAGACAGTTTGAGTTGTCCTTGTTGACGATCGGAAATGGAAAATGTTTCATTGTTCTCCCCCCAAAGCAATATCCACCAATCGGGGAACATCCTCTGGCGATACGTGTCCGTAGGTGACGTTGTTCACTTCAACGTTGATCCCTTCCAGACAGCGTTTTTTGCAGAAGCAGCCCATGAGCTTGATCTTGTCGCTGGCGCCGCGTTCCTCGATCTCTTTCTGAAATACATGCACCAGATCTGGTGCGCCTTTGATATGGCAGGCACTGCCCATACAAATTTTGATCTCACTAGACATATTATTCACCTTTTGCCCTCTGTCTCCTTAGACAATTTTCAATCGTTATTTTTTATTGGTGCAGGAAAAAATTTCCTGCTGCATGATATCATTTTACCATAACTCGTGGGATTTATCTGTTAATTTTGAACATTTTTCCTGAAAAATGCTCATTTTTATGCAAAATTGCTCAGTTTTTCAGAACGGCTGGCGTTTTGGATGAAAAAAATGGGGAACCGCGAAAAACGCGGCCCCCTGAGACAGGTGTGTCTGTGGTAATCAATATTTATCCTGTGGGATGTAGTGGGTGTGCAGCTGATGATGAGCCAGTTCGCTGCCTGGTTCGCCGTAGTAGTCGCGATACAGCGCGAGCACGGACTGGTTCTCGTGAGATTTGCGGATCGGCATGTTCTTGTCGATCTCGTAGATGGCTTTCATTCTCTTCAGGAGCACCTGTTCGTCGCCATGGTGGTATGGCTGACCGGCGCCACCGATGCAGCCGCCCTTGCAGGCCATGACTTCGATGGCATGATAGCCGTTTGGATTGCCTGCACGCACTTCATCGCAGAGGATCTTGGCATTGCCGAGGCCGTGGGCAACGGCGATCTTCAGAGGGATGCCGTCGACGTCGATGGTGGCGACGCGAATGCCTTCGAAGCCGCGGAGCTCTTCGAAATCGAGCTTAGGCAGTGGTTTGCCGGTCTGGATCTCGTAAGCGGTACGTACTGCTGCTTCGATAACGCCGCCGGTGGAGCCGAAGATGACTGCGGCACCGGTGGATTCGCCGAGTGGGTCGTCGAATTCAGATTCTGGCAGCTCTGCGAGGTTGATATCTTTGAGCTTGATGAGTCGTGCGAGCTCGCGGGTGGAGAGAACGATGTCGACATCCGGATTGCCGTTTTCGGAGAATTCCGGACGGACGGCTTCGGTCTTCTTAGCGAGGCATGGCATGATGGAGACCATGACGAGCTTTTCACGAGGCACGCCGAGTTTTTCTGCAAGATAGTTCTTGACGACGGCGCCGAACATCTGCTGTGGCGATTTCGCGGTGGATGGATGCTGCAGAAGATCGGAATACTGGGTTTCGTAGAAGTTGGCCCAGGCTGGGCAGCAGGAGGTGAAGATCGGCAGTGGACCTTCTTCGCCGGCAAGGTGACGGCGCAGACGCTGCAGAAGCTCGGTGCCTTCTTCCATGATGGTCAGGTCGGCGGAGAAGTCGGTGTCGTAAACGTGGTCGAAACCGATCATGCGCAGCGCGGTGACCATTTTGCCTGTCGCGATGGAGCCGGCTTCCATGCCGAATGGTTCGCCAATGGCGACGCGGACGGATGGCGCGGTCTGTACGACGACGACTTTTTCAGGATCGGCGATGGCGTCGATGACATCCCAGGTGGCATCCTTCTGAACGAGGGCGCCGGTTGGGCAGACGGCAACGCACTGGCCGCAATGTACGCAGCGGGTTTCGAGCAGTGGGCTTTCGAACGCTGGCATGACGACGGCCTCAAAGCCGCGGCCAACGGCGGAAAGTGCGCCGACTTTCTGTACTTCGTTGCACATGGTCTCGCAGCGACGGCACATGATGCACTTGTTCATGTCGCGCACGAGGGTGTAAGTATTGTCAAGTTTGTAGGTAGACTGGGATTTCCCGGTGATGCGGACGTCGTCGATATCGAGACGTGCGGCAACTTCCTGCAGCTCGCAGTCACCATTCTTGAGGCAGGTGAGGCAGGCTTTTGGATGGTCGGAAATCAGGAGTTCCACAACGGTTCTGCGGGCGCGCAGGACGCGGGCGGAGTTGGTGATGACTTCCATACCAGGGGATACAGGGGTTGCGCAGGATGGCATGAGGGCGCGTTTGCCCTTGACTTCGACAACGCAGACACGGCAGCTTGCTGGATGGTTGTCCATTTCTGTGCCATGCAGGTTCATATGGCAGAGCGTAGGGATCCAGATATCAAGTTTCTTGGCAGCGTCAAGGATGGTGCTGCCCGCTGGGACAGTGACTTCGCGGCCATTAATGGTTAAAGTTACATCGCTCATACTTCTCTTTCCTCCTATCTCTTAACCGATGAAGATCGCACCGAAGTTACATTTTTCAATGCAGGTACCGCACTTGATGCACTTGCTCTGGTCGATGGTGAATGGGGAACGCAGAACACCGCTGATGGCATCGGCTGGGCAGTTGCGTGCGCAGAGGGAGCAACCAGCGCAGCGGGATGGGTCGATCTGGTAGCGGGTCATCTTGCGGCAGGTACCGGTTGGGCAGCGTTTGTCAACGACGTGGGCGACGTATTCATCCCAGAAGTTTTCCATGGTGGAGAGAACTGGGTTTGGTGCAGACTGCCCGAGTGCGCAGAGGGCGGTATCTTTCATCGTGTAGCAAATGCGTTTGAGTTCGTCAATGTGTTCCATCTTCCCACGACCATCGGTGATCATGTTCAGGATCTCGGAGATACGACGGGTACCGATACGGCATGGGGTGCAGCGGCCGCAGGATTCTTCTTCGGAGAAGTGCAGATAGTACTTCGCGATGGAGACCATGCAGTCGTCTTCATCCATGACGATCATCCCGCCGGAGCCCATCATGGAGCCGATGGAGACGAGATTGTCGTAATCGATCGGCAGATCGAGGTATTTCTCAGCGATGCAGCCGCCGGAAGGGCCACCGGTCTGAACGGCTTTGAATTTCTTGCCGCCCTTGATGCCGCCGCCGATCTCATAGATGATCTCGCGCAACGTGGTGCCCATTGGTACTTCAACGAGGCCGACGTTGTTGACTTTGCCGGCGAGGGCGAATACTTTGGTGCCCTTGCTCTTTTCGGTACCGATCGAGGAGAACCATTTTGCGCCTTTGTTGATGATGGTTGGGATATTGGCAAAGGTTTCTACGTTGTTAACGTTGGATGGTTTGCCCATGAAGCCGCATTCTGCTGGATATGGAGGCTTGGTGGATGGTTCACCGCGTTTGCCTTCCATGGAGTGGAGCAGCGCGGTTTCTTCGCCGCAGACGAAGGCGCCGGCGCCGAGGGTGATCTCGATGTTGAAATCAAAGTCGGTGCCCATGATGTTCTTGCCGAGCAAACCATATTCGGTCGCCTGCTCGATGGCGTGTTCGAGGCGGTTGACGGCGAGTGGATATTCGGCGCGGATGTAGATGCGCCCTTCGTGTGCGCCGATGGCATAGCCGCAGATGGCCATGGCTTCGAGCACGGAATGTGGGTCGCCTTCGAGGATGGAGCGGTCCATGAACGCGCCTGGGTCCCCTTCGTCGGCGTTGCAGATGACATATTTCACGTCGGCGTCATAGCCGGCAGCGATCTGCCATTTCTTCCCGGTTGGGAAGCCGGCGCCGCCGCGGCCGCGCAGTCCGGAATCAAGCACTTCCTGGACGACGTCGGCTGGTGTCATTTCAAAAAGGCACTTACCGAGTGCCATGTAAGCGTCGTGGGCAATGCAGTCGTCGATGTCGCGAGGATTAACGACGCCGCAGTTTCTGAGGGCAATACGCAGCTGCTGAACAGGCTTTTTCGTTTCCATAGTGTGACCTCCTCCTTTACGCATTCACGTGACAGGTTTCGATGCGTGCGTCAACAGGTTCCTGTTTCATGACATACTGCTCGATGATGTCACGGGCGATCTTTTTGTCAACGTAGCCAAACATCACTGGATCGACGGCGATGCCGGCAACCTCAACGGTAGGCTCTGCATAGCAATAGCCCATGCAGCCTGTTGACTTGACTACCACATTATCGAGGCCGTTTTCTTCAACGGCTGCTTCGATGGTGTCGAGCACGTCCTTGGAACCGGTAGCGATCGCGCAGGTGCCCATGGCTACACGTACTTCAACAGCACTTTCCTGGGCGTCCTGGGCAGCTTGCAATGCATCGTGTTTCGCCTTCAGTGCTTCGTAGGAATTCAAACGTTCGCTCATCATACATCCTCCTCTTCAATGTAGTAGCTCTGGATGATCTCTTTGACTTTGTCGCGGGTGACATGGCCGTAGACCTTGCCATCGATGGAGATGACTGGCGCCAGCGAGCAGGCGCCGAGGCAGTGCACCTGTTCGAGGGTGAACATGCCGTCTTCTGTCATCTGGCCGACTTCTACGCCGAGCTCGTCCTTGACAACGTCGAGGATGCGCTCGCCGCCTTTAACGAAGCAGGCGGTCCCCATGCAGACGGAGATGGTGTGACGGCCTTTTGGCTTCATCGTGAAGAAGGAATAGAATGTGACGACGCCATAGACTTTCGCAGCAGGTACGCCTGTTTTTTCAGCTACATAGATCTGCAATTCCTTTGGCAGATAACCGAATAAACCCTGTGCGCGATGGAGGATCATGATCAAATGGCTTGGTTTGTCTTCGAAGGATTCGATATAGGCGTCAAGCTCATTTAATTTGTTTCTGTCTAACATTTCGTAATTCATTGTAACACCCCTTAATTGTGCACGTGTGGGTTAAAAACCGTCGCAGGTTGTTTCTTTAACCCTTGCTTCTAACTTCTTACTTGGTATTATACAATATCTACCAAATTTTCGGAACATTTTTATTTTCAGGATTATTCAGCGTATTTTATATGTAATCCTGAATTTGCTGATACACCCTCATCATACTATGATTAATGACAAGCTTGTCGGCTTAATAGACGATGCTGTCTAAGATGCCGTTCAGCCAGGCGATGGTGATGCCGTAGTTGGTGATCGGCACGCCTGCTTTTTTGGCGCGGGTGATGCGATTCTGCACGAGCTTGCGATTGACCATACAAGCGCCGCACTGGATGATCAGGTCGTAACCGGAAAGATCCTCGGGAAAATCGGCGCCGGCGCAGATATCGACCTGGATGCTCTCGCCGTAGCGCTGGCGCAGCTTGCGCGGGATCTTGACGCGGCCGATGTCCTCCTCGAGGGGGGCGTGGCTGCAAAGCTCGGCGATGAGC
>OGWU01001137.1_pt1 | contig 16133 bp, 14 predicted proteins | sample 1576071 | NCBI WGS metagenome assembly OGWU01 (sample SAMEA3541582, study PRJEB24748) | human gut metagenome | biome: human gut; feature: human-associated habitat; material: faeces | place: China | collected 2012
TCTTTCGCACGCTGCTGAACTGTCTTAAATGCATTATTTACGAGGATTGCTATAATTTTCATGCGTGCCTGCAATAGACTTCTTAATGGCAGCAAAACTCTCTGCGCTGATCGCATGCTCCATCTTACAGGCATCCTCGGCTGCAACCTTCGGGTCAACTCCGATAGAAGTCAGCCATCCGGTCAGAAAGGTATGTCTTTCATAAATCTTATCTGCAATTTCCTGCCCGGTTTCCGTCAGATTGATAAATCCGTTCTCATCAATCGTAATGTAATTACTGGCTTTCAGATTCTTCATTGCAACACTGACACTCGGTTTTGAAAAAGACAGTTCATGCACAATGTCGATAGAGCGGACATTACCGTTTCTTTTTTTGATCATAAGGATCGCTTCGAGATAATCTTCTCCTGATTCATGTATCGCCATATTGATACTCCCTCCTTTTTTTCTTTCCGATATTGCTGCTGTGAACTGCTGTACGCAAACAGTACAGGCAGTTATGTTCTGTCAAAGAGTATCATATTTCTTTTTATGATTTTGATACCTGCCGGATAATAATATCCTGTTTTTTAAAACATTAAAGCAACACGTTAAACTATAATAACATGGATTATAACATAACTTTTGATTTCCGTAAAGAAATCTCCTCAAAACTATTGACAGGAGAGAAAATAATGCTATAATAAAATCAAACAAATGAACAAGTGCTCATATGTTAATATAAAAGAGATGAGCGGAAAGGGAAAATATTATGAAGAAAACTTATAAAATCGATGTAGACTGTGCAAACTGTGCTAATAAAATGGAGGAAGCTGCCAGGAATACAGCTGGTGTTAAAGATGCAACAGTTAACTTCATGATGCTGAAGATGATCGTTGAATTCGAAGACGGACAGGATCCAAAAGCAGTTATGAAAGACGTATTAAAGAACTGCAAGAAGGTAGAAGACGACTGTGAGATCTATCTTTAATTCTGAGTTATCCGGAGAATGGACTGTTGCATAAAACGTATCCTGGCACTGAGCTTTTCGCCGGAAAGTTTTTTGCAGCAGTCCTGCTTTTATAAGAAGAGAGAGGTATTGATATGAACAAGAAGCAGAAGAAAATGCTGATCAGAATTATCATAGCAGCAGTGCTGATCGTGGTCTTTTCCTTACTGCCGGCAGAGGGATACCTGAGATTTGTTCTTTTTATGATCCCATATCTGGTCATCGGCTATGATATCCTGAAGAAAGCATTTAAGGGTATTTTAAATAAACAGGTGTTTGACGAGAACTTTCTGATGGCTGTAGCCACAGTAGGTGCAATTCTCCTTGGCGATTATTCCGAGGGTGTTGCAGTTATGCTTTTCTACCAGATTGGAGAACTTTTCCAGAGCTATGCAGTGGGAAAGAGCAGACGAAACATCAGTGAACTGATGGATATCCGTCCTGATTATGCGAACATAGAGAAAGACGGAACACTGGAACAGGTTGATCCTGATGAAGTTGGGATCGGAACCATTATTGTTGTTCAGCCGGGTGAAAAAGTACCGATTGATGGAGTGATCACCGAGGGAACTTCTACATTAAATACAAGTGCACTGACAGGTGAGAGTCTTCCGCGTGATGCAAAAGCGGGCGATGAAGTGATCAGTGGCTGTATCAATATGACAGGTCTGCTGAAGATCCGTACAACTAAGGAATTCGGTGAATCTACAGTATCCAAGATCCTTGAACTGGTAGAGAATTCCAGCTCCAGAAAGTCAAAATCTGAAAACTTTATTTCCAAATTTGCGAAATACTATACACCTGCAGTATGTTACGGAGCCCTTGCTCTTGCATTTATCCCGCCGATCGTACTTCTTATTATGGGAAAACCTGCCATGTGGGGAGACTGGATCTACAGAGCCCTTACCTTCCTTGTAATCAGCTGTCCATGTGCGCTGGTCATCAGCATCCCGTTAAGTTTCTTCGCAGGAATCGGCGGAGCCAGCAATCAGGGCATTTTGGTCAAGGGTTCCAACTATCTGGAAACACTGGCTCAGACAAAATATGTTGTATTTGACAAAACAGGTACTATGACTCAGGGTGTCTTCGAAGTAAGTGGTATTCATCACAATGAAATGTCTGATGAGAAATTGTTAGAATATGCAGCACTTGCCGAGTGTTCTTCCTCCCATCCGATCAGCAAGAGCCTGCAGAAAGCATACGGAAAACCAATCGACAGAAATCGTGTTACTGATATTGAAGAAATTAGTGGTAATGGTGTGATTGCCAAAGTTGACGGCATATCTGTAGCTGCCGGTAATACCAAATTAATGAACAGACTTGGCATTGCTTATCAGGATTGCCATCATGTAGGAACTGTTGTGCATATGGCCATTGACGGCAAATATGCAGGACATATCCTGATATCCGATATCATCAAACCTCATGCAAAAGAGGCAATCGCTGAACTGAAGAAAGCCGGAATCAGCAAGACCGTTATGCTGACAGGCGACTCAAAACGTGTTGCGGATCAGGTTGCCGAAGAACTGGGAATTCAGGAAGTATACAGCGAACTTTTACCTGCTGACAAAGTTTCCAGGGTAGAAGAACTTCTTAATCAGAAGTCTGAAAAGGATAAACTTGCATTCGTAGGTGACGGTATCAATGATGCCCCTGTATTATCCAGAGCCGATATTGGTATTGCGATGGGAGCACTTGGTTCAGATGCAGCTATCGAAGCAGCAGATATTGTTCTGATGGATGATGATCCTCTGAAGATTTCCAAAGCGATCAAAATTGCACGTAAATGTATCCGTATTGTATATGAGAATATTTATTTTGCAATCGGCATTAAAATTCTCTGTCTGATCCTTGGAGCTTTAGGTATTGCAAACATGTGGGTGGCCATTTTTGCAGATGTAGGTGTTATGATCCTGGCAGTATTAAACGCGATCCGTACATTATTTGTAAAGAATTTATAAGAAACAGGCAAATCAGCAGAAACCTTTTGTGATAAGCCGGAAAGGTAACAGGTAAGAAAATGGAAGTATGCAAAGAAGAATTATGTGAGAGTAATGAAATACATGAAGATCTGCTTAAAATTGTAGATGAAACCCTGCCGGAAGAAACAGAGCTTTATGATCTGGCCGAATTATTCAAGGTTTTCGGAGACTCTACCAGAATACGCATTTTGTTTGTTTTGTTTGAGGCAGAGGTATGCGTCTGCGATCTCGCTAAAGCATTGAATATGACTCAGTCTGCGATTTCTCATCAGCTTCGTATTCTGAAACAGAATAAACTGGTAAAGAGCCGCAGAGAGGGAAAATCTATTTTCTATTCTCTGGCAGATGATCATGTCCGCACGATTATCAACCAGGGACGAGAACATATAGAAGAAGATTGAAAAAAGCATCAGTTATCTGAAAGATTATAAATTCAGATAACTGATGCTTTTAAAGTTATAGATGAACTCTTTTCAAAATCTCGTTAGTAAGTCCGCCGATTACCACCCCGGCAGCAACACCTGCCACCAGAAGTGCCGGTGCGTATACAAACACACTTGCATTTTGTACGATCAGCATGGCAATGATCAACTGACCGATATTATGGGAAACACCTCCTGCAACGCTGACACCGATCAGACTGAAGGAGGTGTTTTTCAGCATAAGTGTCATAACTGTCATACTAAGCGCGGCCCCTGCCAGACTGTACAGGATACTGAACAGATTTCCGAACATAAATCCGATCACCAGAATGCGGACAACAGAAACCAGGGCAGCCTCCCTAAATGAATATTTCTTCAAAATAAAAAGTACTCCCAGATTGGCAAGTCCAAGTTTAATCCCCGGAATCCCCGCAAAAACCGGCACCAGTGATTCCACATATCCCAAAATAATCGCCACAGCTGAAAAAAGCCCAAGGCAGGCTGTTTTTTGCTTCATAAATCTATTTTCTCCTCTCAAAAAATCCAAAATGGAATTATCAGAATTCTTCAGACATTTTAACATAGAAAAAATATTCCCGCAACCACAAGTTAGATGTAACTAATACTGGTTTTTACTGAAAGCATTTATTGAGAAAAAATGACGAATATCTCCGGTAAAAAAGTGTGGATTTTTTCAGACAGACATGTTACTATTTTATAAGTTAGTAGTGACTAATCCGCATGATTACTGCTGACAGCCTACCTATAGCAATCCTATATGAATATCTTTGGCAGAAGTCACTCCCTTTTGGTAAAAGTAAAATCCCTTTGGTTAATAAGTTGATTAACCCTCTGGTAAGAGTGATTCCGCAAAAAAAATTTTAGAAGAGGAGAAAAACATGACAAACAAAAAGCTTATGAAAAAAATAGCACCTGTTGTAATGAGTGTCGCAGTTGCTATGACCAGCATGCCATATGCAGTTCTGGCATCTGATTTCACAGACAGTGAGGTACTTACAGACAGCACAGATTTCTCTGTTTCCGAAGAGTTTGCCGCCGAGGATGCGCAGGAAGAATTTACCACTGAAGATGTCCAGGATGCTTTTGCTGCAGAAGCACAGCAGGGCGAAGCTTATGTGCTTATGAATATTCCATATGATGATTTCTACAAGGCAGAACTGAAAAATAATGATGTAAAAGTTGATGCTTTCACATCTGCAACTCTTAATAAATCAAGAACAGCAGGTATGATGAACGGAAATTCCGCTTATCACGTAGACCCCAATGGAACCGATGTAACAGGTGTTACTTTCCCTGTAAAGGTCAGTGATCTTTCCCTTCTGAAAGACCAGAAGCAGGTCACAGATTCCGACTCTGTAACGATCACAGTGACAAACAGAGGACAGACAAGCAGCAACACCTATACAGGAAAAGATTCCCTGATTGAAAATGCCTCTTACTCTTATTACATTTTAAGTGAAACACCGTCTTATTACAAAGAACTTACTGTAAATGCAGATGGCAGCTATTCTTTCTCAGCAATGAAAGGTGCCCAGACAAAGAACGTTACTATTGATGCTACATTAAAAACAGAGACAAATTACGGTGATTATGAGCTTGATCTTAACAATGAGGCTTTTGCAGCAGTAATTGATACAAATACAGATAAAATCTATGGTGTAACCGTAAATACTACAGACGGAACCAACTATGGCCTGCGTCATCTGGAGAATATCTGGCGTGGAAGTATGCTTTCCTGGGGAACCGGATATACAACAGAAGTTCACGGATGCCCTGTTTCTTCTGCACATTATAAATCAATCATGGGAAAAACAATTGACAGCGTTACTTATTACACAGATAAGGGTATGATCATTTTTGATGTCCCTGATGTAAAGGTGCAGACAACTACAGGAATTAAGGCAACAGTAGCAGATATTATGAATACAGACTCATCTGCAGCAGTTACCTTTGACCAGGCTCTGCCGGCAGACTTCAAGGCACAGTATACTGTAGACAAAACAGTGGTTTCCTGCACAGACGGAAAACTTGCAGTTGGAGCTCTTGCATTGGGAACACATAAGGTTGAAATTGCAGATGCCAGCGGAAAATATGCAGCCATTGTAACTGAATTTACAGTAAATACAGACAAAATGCCGGCTTCCTATGACAGTAACGAGACAAAACTGGTTGCAGCAAAAGGCATTACAGCAGAAGAGTTCTCTGCATACATTAAGAGCATCAGCAAAGTAAAAGTTGATGATACAGAATATGCCGCAACCGGAAGAGGAAGCAAAGTCATTGTAAAAGAAGATGGAACTCTTGATCTCACAGATCTTCAGGTAACAGATGCAACTGTATTTGAAATAACTGCTGTGGGATATAAGAATAATCTTACTTTTACTTACAAAGAAGCAGAAAATACATTTGAATTAAATACTTCTTCCAAGACTCTTTATACAAAAGGCAGCACAAAAACTACTCTCAAAGTTACAACAAACCTTACAGATAAAATCACATGGAAATCCAGCAATACAAAAGTGGCTGCTGTAAACAGCAAAGGTGTTGTAACTGCCAAGGCAAAAGGAACAGCAGTGATCACAGCATCCTGCGGAGAATACAAAGTAACCTGCAAGATAACAGTTAAGAATCCATCCCTGAAACTTACCAAATCTTCAGCAACTGTAAAAGTTGGAAAAACAACAAAGATTTCCGCAAAGGCAACCCCATCAGGAAAGGTTACTTACAAGTCAAGCAACAGCAAGATTGCAACAGTAAGCTCCAAAGGCGTTGTAAAAGGAAAGAAAAAAGGTACTGCCAAAATCACAGTAACCTGCAATGGTGTTAAGAAGGTATTTACAGTAAAAGTAAAATAAACGATAACAGGTAAATAATTCACACAATAAATGACCTCGGATTTTGTTCCGGGGTCATCTTAATGAAAAAAAAACAACATTAGCAGAATTTGTTATATATAGATTTTTGTATACGAAAATGATACACTTTTAAAGTTAGTTATGATTAAGTTTTGCTTTATCCAAAAACAGATATCATATCCGGCAAAATAAAAAAATGAAGGAGAGGAAACAACGTGAATAATCAAAATTTTTATCTGCGTCTGATCGCACTTTTGCTGATTATCATGGCGGTATTTTTCTATAACGGAACAGTAAAGGATAAAGAACAGGCCCAGGATATTGCAGATCTGACTGCCAAAACAGAGAGTCTGGAGAAACAGCAGGACCAGATCCTTACAGCATTAAAGGAAACTTATGAGGAACAGAAAACAGCAGCAGAAAGTAATGCTTCTTCTGATGCCTCTTCAGAAGCTGATAATAAATTCGAAAAGGATTCTGCAGAGGATAAAGAAAATACAGATCAGGCAGATTCTGAAGAAACCGATGATTCTGATAATGTATATAAGAACGGTACTTTTGAAGGTTCAGGAACCGGATACGGTGGAACGATCACTGTTCAGGTGACTCTGGAAGATGATACCATTACAGCAGTCAGTGTAGTCAGTGCACCGGGTGAGGACAGTGCTTATCTGTCACAGGGCGAGAATGTCATAAACAGTGTCATCAGCGAGCAGAGCACAGATGTTGACACTATTTCCGGAGCAACTTTCAGTTCTACCGGTATCTTAGAAGCAGTAAATGACGCATTATCAAAGGCGGAAAACGCATGAAAAAGAAACAACGAAAGGTACGGCTGATCCGTGCCGCCATACAGCTTATATTTTTTATAGCAGCGCCCTCCCTTTTTTCCACAGCATTTGCAGGAATCAAATCCATCTTTCTTGCAATCGGAGGACAGCAGAGCGTAACCTGGAACTCTTTTCTGGATATTACGGCATTACTGTTGATTATTACTATTTTGTTCGGGCGTCATTTCTGCGGTTATGCCTGTGCGTTTGGCTCACTGGGAGATGCTCTGTATGAGCTTACCGCGTTTATCCGTGCGAAATGCTTTGGAAAAAAGAAAAAACATGGATATCCGGAGGAATGGGTACACAGATTGCAGAAAGTAAAATATGTACTCCTTGCGTTCCTGCTTCTTTCCTGCATGACAGGATTCTATTCTAAATTACAGGGGATGAGTCCATGGGATGTATTCTCCATGCTTACAACAGGCAGACTGCCGAAATCTACCTACATAGTGGGAACAGTTCTGCTGATCCTGATCATGGCCGGAATGTGTACACAGGAGCGTTTCTTCTGCCAGTTTCTCTGTCCCATGGGAGCAGTATTTGCAATCATGCCGATCATCCCGGGAGCACTTTTCAAACGAAATCGTCCAAACTGTGCATCAAAGTGCACTCTCTGTAAGAAGAGATGTCCGGCACATCTGGATATTGACGGCGATACTGTACATTCAGGGGAATGCATCTGCTGTCACGCCTGCACTGCAGTCTGCCCAAGGAAAAATATTCATACAGGCACTGTTATTGATAAAAATTAACAACTGCTAACTTATTGAGAAAATTTGATTAGTAAGAACTAACTATATTGGTAGACATACTATCCATACAGTGATATAGTCTATAGAGTTAGTTGAAAACAACAATAAGAGGATAAGGAATCAGAAAATATATGACAAACAGACACTCTTTTGTACTGGGACTTTTTATTACAGCCTCCCTTTTATGCGCATCCCGGACTGTATGGGGAAACTCTGAAATAAACACATACACCAAAACAGACTTTGCTATGGACACCGTAGTATCAGAGACTCTTTACACAACAGGTGAGGACATCACTGCAGACGTAATCTCTGCATTAAAAGATGTGGAAGAAAACTGGATCTCCTGGACAAAAGAAAGTTCTCAGATATATCAGATCAATCAAAATGCCGGAAATACAACAACGGTATCTGATGAAACTGTCACCTGTTTAAAACAGATACTGGATTTGTCGAAAGCTTCTGACGGAGCCATGGATCCTACTATGGGAAGAGTGATCCGTCTGTGGGACATTGACGGAGAAAATCCGCACATTCCTTCAGATGATGAATTAAATTCCCTGCTTGAAAATGTAGGATATGACAAGGTGACTCTGGATGGAAATAAAGTTACCATGCCAAAGGGAGTAACCCTTGATCTGGGGGCTGCAGGTAAGGGGATCGGCTGCGATGCAGCAAAGAAAATTCTTGATGCAGATAAAAATGTATCAGGCATGATCCTGAATCTCGGCGGCAGCAGTGTTATGAGCTATGGAAGCAAACCTGACGGTTCTGCCTGGCAGGTAGCTGTCACTGATCCGCGGGATACAGAAGGTGATTACCTGGGAGTAGTTACTCTGAATGGTACTGAATTTTTATCTACTTCCGGAGATTACGAAAAATACTTTATAGAAAATGGTGTTCGATATCATCATATACTGGATCCTGCTACAGGATATCCTGCAAGAAGCGGTCTCACATCTGTGACGGTTGTGTGTGATGACGGTCTGAACGCAGACGGACTTTCCACTGCATGCTTTGTACTGGGAAAAGAAAAGGCAGAAGAACTTTTGAAGAAATACAATGCAGACGGTCTGTTCGTAGATGATTCTGATCATGTCTGGATGACGGAAGGCATGAAAGAAAGATTTCAATTACTGAAAGATACTTATTCCATCGGTGAATAGGTTTATCTTATATAAAGCTCTCTGAACTGTCAAAAATTTCAGTTTTCCGGACAGTTTGGAAATATATTTATTAACTCATATTCAGGAGGATTTAAAGGTATGCGCAAGGGAAATTTAATCAAAATGGCAGCTCCTGCAATTTTAAGTGCAGCAATGATGGTTTCAGGATTACCGGTTATGGCTGCGGATTTTACATCTGATACTGCTGTGGAGACTGAGGCACAGACAGATGAGTTTGATGCAGCAGATGACACCGCTGATGCTTTTGCAGGCGATGAGGAAACACCTTTTGTTGACGATCAGGCAGCAGCAGAAGATGAATTCGCTGCAACAGCAGAAACAGGCTACAAATATGTCTATGCAGGTCTGACATGGGCACAGTACTGGGCATCTGAGGGAGTTTATAATGCTGCAAACACAGCTTCCAATGGAACAAAAGACAGCCATGATGAACTTGACAAAGGCGGTTTCGACACAGTAACCAGAGCTACTGTAAACCATGGCCTGCACAGAGGAAGCTACCAGTGTGAAGCAATCATGTATGACAAAAACGGCGGTTCTTATGAGATTTCCTACTGGACCTCAGCTAATGATGCAGTTCTTACGGACGGAACAACTGTAAAACTGAATCAGCCTGAGCGAGGACAGATCACAAAAGCTGACGGAAGCGTTGCAGAATTCGACCATTACAGCGTTGTAGGTCTGAAATATGTGCCTGTCGCAGTAAAGGCAGAAGATTATGAAGCCTTCAAATCCCAGTTCAAGGTTGTGGAAGACGGAAGCACAGTTGCCGGAGGATTTGGAGAAAACAATTTGCAGTCCTATAGTGCAGTTGCGGATGTTACCGCTGAAACAAACGGCTTAAAAGAAGCTGTAAAAGGTTCCGATGGAATATTCACATTCAAGGCCAGAACAAACGGTACTGGTTCCGGACTTAAAGATCAGGCACTCCAGACAGCATCCAATGTTACCGCAACAGTAAAAGAAGCCAGCGGAAGCTACGGTGAATTCTTAAGAGTAGATATTACCGGTGACGGATATGGTGCTCTTGGTGCTAAAATGTATGCTGTAAAATGGGATTACTACGGAAATGGTAATAAAGTTCTGGCATCTTACGGAACAAAATTTGCAGCAGATAACTGGATGCACAAGGCAATGGGAATCCAGCTTGGTCTGACAGATTCCTACCGCTGCCAGCTTCCAAAAGGAACAGATGGAACCGGCAAATGGAAAATCACCGTATATGCAATGGGATATGCAGATACTGTATTTGAAGTTAATGCAACAGATGCAAACATCGTAAAACCGGAAGCAGGAGAAGCAGATACAACAGCATTAAAAGCAGCAGTAGAAAAAGCAGAAGCCTTAAAAGAAGCAGATTACACAGCAGATTCCTGGAAGGCAATGCAGTTAGAGCTTCAGGAAGCAAAGGATCTTCTTGCAAAAGAAAAGCCAACTCAGGCAGAGGTTGATGAAGCTACAACTCATCTGAACGCAGCAGTAGAGGCTCTTGTTAAAGCAGATACGAAGGTAACAGTAACTCTCAACAAGAAAACAGCCACTGTTTACAAAGGAAAAATAACTACACTGAAGGCAACTGTAACAGGAGCAGATGCACCAAAAGTTACATTTACTTCCAGTAACCCGAAAGTTGCAGTCGTAAACAAAACAACCGGTAAAGTTACTGCAAAAGCAAAAGGTAGTGCAGTCATCACAGTTAAATGCGGAGATGTAAAGGTAACCTGCAAAGTAACAGTTAAAAATCCAACTCTTACACTGAACAAAACATCTGCATCTGTAAAAGTCGGCAAAACAACTAAGATCACAGCAAAAGCAGCTCCGTCAGGAAAAGTTACATACAAATCCGGCAACAAGAAAATTGCTACAGTATCATCCAAGGGTACAATTAAAGGTATTAAAAAAGGTACTGCCAAGATCACAGTAACATGCAATGGCGTAACCAAAACAGTTAAAGTAACTGTAAAATAATCTGACCTGACTGAAGTCAGGCGGATATTTGCAATCGGATTCGCAGACAAGAGGAAAGAAATCCTGTATCCCACCAGAAAGGGCAGGATTTCTTTTCAACTGTAAAACTTTATACAGTTGAAAAGAAATCATTTGAATATGATTTCCTGGAACTATTGAAGAAGGAGAAATTTATGGACAAAAATAATGAGCAGAAAAATAATAAGACTCCGGAAATGAAACCCAAACAGGACAGTTTCCGTTCATGGTTAAAGCTTATTCCTGCGGCAGCAGTTTTTGCAGCAGTCTGTGTAACCTGTTATCAGGCAGATAAAAGTCCTGTGGAGACTACATCAGTTTCCAATAATAATATTATGTCTACTGACGAGATTAAAGAATTGATTTCACAAGGAACTGCAGGTAAGGATTTTGATTCAGAAGACTCTTCTGAAACCAATGGAACCTCAATTTCAAAAACATCAAAAAAAACAAGTAAGATTAAAACAGGAACAAAGAAAAATTCATCTACAGGTTCCTCTGCAAATGGAGGTACCGCAGGGGGTGGTGCAGGAAGCACAGTCACACCGACTACAGAAGTCCCCGCCGGTGGATATGCAGACGGTACCTATACAGGCTCCGGGACCGGTTTCGGAGGAACGATCACTGTTCAGGTAACTGTCACTGACCATAAAATTGCAGCTATCAATATTGTAGATGCATCAAGTGAAACAGCCTCCTATTTTGCAAATGCACAGGGTGTGATCAGCAAAATTCTTGCAAGCCAGTCTCCGAACGTAGATGCAGTCAGTGGTGCCACTTATTCTTCAAACGGAATTATTACTGCGGTTCAGAATGCATTGTCACAGGCAATTCCATCAGGAAATCAGGCAGTTGTTACGCCAACTCCCACTCCATCACCGAAACCTACAAAGAAACCTTCTCCAACACCGAAGCCGGGAGACGAACAGATTTACAAAGACGGAACCTATACAGGAACCGGTAAAGGATACAGTGGGACAATTACGTTGACAGCTAAGATTAAAAAAGGTATGATCAAGTCTCTGGAAGCAGAGCATACAGATACGCCTATGTTCTTTAAGAAAGCATGGGATATCCTGGAAAATGAGATCATTCAGAATCAGTCTGTCGATGGCATTGATACTGTCAGCGGTGCAACCTACTCTTCAAAGGGTATCATAAACGCAATGAAAGATATTCAGAAGCAGGCAGAAAAAGGCACCACAAAAGTGACACCAACTCCAACACCAGAAGTAACAGTTACGCCAATTCCTGAGGCAACCCCAACCCCGACACCGGAAGAAACTCCGACTCCAGAAGTTACTCCAACACCAGAGGAAACACCAGCTCCCACACCAACACCGGAAGAGACTCCGGAGCCTACGCCGGAACCTACAGGACCATATATTGACGGAACTTATACAGGCTCAAGCTACGGATACAGTGGAAGAGTAAATGTAACAGTAACGATTCAGGGCGGTCAGATTGCATCTATTGAACAGAGTAACAGTGATTCACCTGAGTACTTTGATTATGCATGGGAAACTATTTATCCTCAGATTATGGGAAATCAGTCAGCAGACGGAATTGATGCTGCAAGCGGTGCTACTTATTCCTCGGAGGGAATCCTTGGAGCAATTCAGAAAGCACTTGCTCAGGCACTGGCATAAAACTACTGAAATTAAAGCAAAAAAGTAGCATAAAATTTTAATTACAATTAAAACTTACACTTATTGTAAAAGAAAAAAACATATGCTATAATTTCTGTTAGCGAGTTCTAACTTATAATGACAGATAATACTTTTAACAGCATTGTAATAACAGAAATGGAGGATAACAACATGATCAAAACAACTGTGAAAGTAGACGGTATGATGTGCGGTATGTGCGAATCTCACGTGAATGATGCAGTGAGAAGAGCTTTTCAGGTAGATAAAGTTACTTCTTCCCACAGTAAGGGCGAGACAGTGATCATTTCAGACGGACCTGTAGATGAAGCCAAATTAAAAACAGCCATCAGTGCGACAGGATATGAAGTAAAAGGCATTACATCAGAGCCATATGAAAAGAAAAAAGGACTGTTTTCTTTTCTTCATAAATAAAAATACGTTTTAATTTTCCATGAGAAACCAGGCAGGAATTGTTCAGTGATTGAACAGTTCTTTCCTGGCTTTTTACTTTATCAGACACCTTGTTGCATCCAGAGATGTGTCTCTGGTAGATGAAATCAATAGTCATGGATTTGAATGATTTATAGAAAAATGGAATCTTTTTTGCATATTGAGAGCATTTCAGAAATATATCTGATAAATGTATTTGTCAAGCGGATAAAATCTACCGCTTCGCTACGTGGCTCTATACCAAATAACTACTCCGCAGTTTATCAGAAGGAGCTTGCAGTTCTCGGATGACGCGCTATGGAAGAAGTGTTCAAAAAATGTAACACAAGTCCATAATCTATTGTGCAATTTCTCGATAAATCTCGAATAATGACGGTAAGAAGTCCGATAAATTCATAAAAATCAGTTGCTTAATTTGTGCAAAATATGGTAGACTAACTGTAGTTAAGAAATGACAGAAATTTACAATTATTAATGATCTGGAGACAAAAGAATGAAAAAGAAAATAGAACTTGTCTGTTGGATTTTATTTACCGTTTTTTCTGGTATTGGTTTCTTTATTAACTTTATGAGCACACCTCCGGTAAACGATACACATACATTTACTTTATACATGATTGGTGCTGCTGTGGTATCCTTACTATACCCGGCATCTATGTTTGTTCTTGGATTGAGAAACCGCTACCTGTATGATAAGTTAAATGAACTTGCTGAAGAAAAGGGTGAAACTGAAGCTGCCAAATCTGCACACACTTTCAGGTCATCCGCATCAGGATATATAGTTCCTGATATGAACATCCTTGTCAGTGCTCTGACCTCTGATCAGAAACTTACAGAGGAAGAGAAAGAATATTTATTAGAATACATTAAGAAGAAATGATGTGATGTTTAAATGGAACTGTTAGTCTGTATGTCCATTGCAGGAAGCATTCCTGTAATGATCTGTTTATTTTTATACCTAATTCAACGTGGAAATTATAACTACATTCTCGGAAGAAGATTACTGCTGACAGGTGTTTTCTTTTATCTGGTGCCTGTGCAGTTGGTGAAGTATTTACTTCCAAAAGATGCACTTCCGGAAACAATGTTAATTGGCAGAAAAGCTGATTCTTATTTATCAGGCACCTTGTCTTTCTGGAGTGAAAAGCAGGGTGATTACATATGGATACCTCAATGGTTTAATATATTTGCCAGGATCTGGCTAGCAGGAATTATTATCTTCGCAATCTATGAGATTATTAAATACTGGAGAGGAGCACATTCTATCCGGAACTATATCTTTGAAAAGATTGAAGATCCTGAAGATAATCTTACTTATTACCTGATTCCGGATGAGATTTGTGGTCCATGTACCATCGGATTTTTCCGTCAGAAAATCGTGTTTCCAGAGAGCTTTCCTCTGCATCCTGATTTTATTATGGTATACAAACATGAACATACACATTTGAAGAATCATGACAATTTAGTAAAACTTTTATGCCTTTTCGTTCTGTGTCTGCACTGGATGAATCCCGTGGCATATCTTTTACTTTTCCTTTACATAGATACAGCAGAAATAGTCAGTGATAGTGCAGCCGTCGATGGCTGTACAAAAGAAAAACGTCAAGACTATGCAAGTTTGCTGGTATTAGAAGCTTCAACTTCTGATATTCGCCCAGCCGTGTGGAAAAATAACCTTTCCGGACATAAAAGCAATAAAGAAGGAAAGGATTTTAAAACATTAAAAAGGAGGATCAACTACATGATGAAGGAAAAGAGAAAAGGGATGTTACAAAGAGGAATTATGGTGGCAGTGTCGGCGTTGACAGTTGTGGCAAGTGCTGGGACGGTGATGGCATATCAGCCAACGCAATCATCTGATGAAAGTTTTGAAGAATTCATTTCTGATGGTTCAATATATGATTTTGGATTTGAAGATATGGACGATATTGCAACTGCAGCCATTGATTTTTCTCAAGGTGATAGTATATTTGTTGATTCAGACGGAAATCAGATAGTATACCAAGAAGAATCTTCAGATACTTATGCTTTATGTACGCATAGTATGGTTCCGGCAACTTTTTATACCCATTCAAAAAATTCTTCTGGTGGATGCACTGTTAAAATATATAAATGCCAAAGATGTGAAAAATGCGGATATAGTGCAAATGCAGTACTTCAAAGTACACATACATATGTTACATGCCCTCACTAATTAAATATTTATTACATAGTACAGAAATCTTCAGATATTTGAGAATCATTTTAAATGTCTGAAGATTTTTTATTTTAATTAATTTATTATCTATAAGCACGATATTAAATATAAATCTATTTTTTTCTGAAATACTTTCTCAATATCACCCCAATTTTCCTCTTGCATTTTCACAAGAGTTAGAATATACTAACCAATAGAGTTAGATATAGCAAACTCTCGCGTGAATTAAATCATTTGAACTCCATCCGAAGACCTGCTGAATTCTTCGGAACATTGGATTACATCTGTACTTGCTGAAATCGCGGCTATGCTGAAAAACCGTACCTCAGATATGATCCACTTGGTACATCAAAGCTACGGTGTACCAGGAGTCCAAATGCAAAACCAGAAAGGGGATTTATCATGTACTTAGAAATTGAGAAAGTAATTGGAAGAGAAATTCTGGATTCCAGAGGAAACCCGACAGTAGAAGCAGAAGTATATCTGATGGATGGCACTGTTGCAAGAGGAACTGCTCCAAGCGGTGCTTCCACAGGAGAATTCGAAGCTCTGGAACTGAGAGATGGAGATAAAGCTCGCTATCTTGGAAAAGGCGTACAGAAAGCAGTAGAGAACATCAACACAACAATCAACGAAGCAATCGAAGGTCTCGATGCAAGTGACATCTATGCAGTAGACGCAGCAATGATCGCAGCAGACGGAACAAAAGACAAATCCAAACTTGGAGCAAATGCAATCCTTGCAGTATCTATCGCATGCTGCAGAGCAGCGGCAGCTTCTCTTGAAATTCCGTTGTATCGTTTCCTTGGCG
>OGWU01001143.1_pt1 | contig 16088 bp, 16 predicted proteins | sample 1576071 | NCBI WGS metagenome assembly OGWU01 (sample SAMEA3541582, study PRJEB24748) | human gut metagenome | biome: human gut; feature: human-associated habitat; material: faeces | place: China | collected 2012
CGGCTAAGAATTTGAAATACCTGACCAGTCCGCGTCGGCGTGCAGAAGCCCCGGCAGCGCGTTCATCAGCTCCAGCCCTACGCCGTTGTGGCCCCGCAGGGCTACCCAGACGCTTACCCAGACATCGGGGCGGCGGGCGGTATTGGACAGTATGTACCCGGCGGCGCTCACGTATTGGCCGTCCTGTTCGGCCACGGCGAACTGCGGTACACCGCCGCGCCCGGCATAATAGTGGTGATACAGCTCGGGGCGGTTCAACAGCGGAAGACGCATGTCGAAGTTTTCGTTGATGAAATCAATGATGGCCCGGTCCTCGCCCAGGCAGGCCAGACGGAATGTCACGTCAGACAATGGCCGACCCTCCCGTCACCGGCAGCGTTACGCCGGTAATAAACCCAGCTTCATCCGAAAGCAAAAACGCCATGGCAGGTACCACATCGTCGGGGGTGGCATTGCGGCCCATGGGGTTGTCGGCAGCGGCTGCCTGTACGATGAGGTCGGGGGTGTCTTTCAGAAAATGGGTCTCCATCATGCTGGGAGCTACGCAGTTGACCGTGATGCCGAACTTGGCGTATTCCACAGCCAGGCTCTTGACCAGGCCGCCGATGGCGCTTTTGGCCATCACATAGGCGGCAGTGTTCTTGGGCGGGCAGCCGATGGTGTAGCTGGTCTGGATGAAGAGGACGCGGCCGAACTTGGCGCGGACCATGGCAGGCAGAATGCCGCGGCAGATACGGATGGCGCTGTGCACCTCGATCTCCAGGTCCTTGTCAAAACGGGTCTGGTCAAAGGCTTTGAATTTGGTGTTCACCACCGGCAGGGCAGGCAGGTGAATGAAGTGCGTCGGCGCGGGGGCGGCCGTTTCCAGCAGCTGCATAAAGGTATCGACTTTGGCCCGGTCGGAAAGATCCACATCAAAGGGGCGGATCTGCCCGGGATAACGCTGGCATAGCGTGGCCAGTTTATCAAGGTCGCCGCAGCCCTGCGCCAGAACCAGCGCATCGGGGGCGCCGTCCAGCAGGCGGGCAATCAGCGTGCGCCCGACGTCGCTGGTTGCGCCGGTGATCAGATAAGTATACGACATGGTAGGAACCCTCCCTTATTTTGCAAGTCCGGCTTTGATGATGCCGCGGGTCACGCGCTGGCCGTTCTGGTTGGTGATGACAGCCTTGATCTCCGCTTCGCTGCCGATCTCACTGACGTTGACCACCGTGCCGCGCACCGTGAGCGTGTCGCCGATAAAGATCGGCTTGGCAAATTTACACTCGACGCCGTGGAGCAGGCAGTGCTCACCGGGCAGATAAACACCTGCCAGCGTGGAGAAAAAGCTGGCGCCCAGCATGCCGTAGACTACGCGGCCAGGGTACCCGCGGCCTTTGGCATAGTCAGCGTCGATGTGGATGGGGGAAACGTCACCGGTGATCGCGCAAAAGGCGTCCATCATTTCGGCGGTGACCGTGACGGTGAATTCCTCGGTAAGGCCGGGGGTCATCTCGGCCAGCGTGTAGTGGTTCATCACAGACTCCTTTACATTTGAAAAAAAGGCGGCACAGGGCCGCCTATACAAAATTCGCTTGTTTGGGATTCATCAAACCATCCGCGCAACCAGATCCAGCAGATCGCCGACATCTTTCAGGCCGCGAACATCCGCCAGCTTGAATTTGATGTTGAATTTTTTCTCAATAGCAGTCAGCAGATTGATCTGCTCCAGGCTGTCCCAGTCCTCAATGTCGTCGGCGCAGGTCTCACGGGTGATAACCAGGCTGTCGTCATCAAAGTTGTCACGGAAAATATCCTGCACCGCAGTCAAAATATCCTGTTCGGTCATAATTTGCTACTCCTTTTAAAGTTGGTGGTTACCCATACTATAGCATAAAATGGCGCCCGGCGCAAGGAAAGTTGTAAAAGATCAGCTGGTGACGGGGCCCTTATAAACCATAGTCCTCCAATCGTTTCTGCAGTTCGGTTTCGTCATACACCGGCACACCCTGCTGCAGTGCCAGCACGTCGCTTTCGGGTAGCAGACGTGTGTAAATTTCATCATACTGCGCCAACGGTCCTGTTCCGTCACCTGCATACAGTGCCACATGCCCGGCGTTGTCTCTTAAAAGGTACATCGGCTGTGCCTTCCCGGCCTGCCCGCGCAACAGCCACCATACACCGGCCGCCAGGCACAGAAACGCGACGGCCCCCAGCAGTGAGAGATACAGGGCCGAACCGTGTAAACGCTTCTTTTCCATTTTAAGCCCTCCTTTTCGGTTAGTATGGTACGGTGCAGCGCCAAAAAAACAAAAACTTGTGAATTTTGTGTTCCGGGCTGTACTTTTACGGTGGTTTTGTGGTATAATCCATTCTATAGCATTCTGTAATTGTGTGTTACGGCGTTGTTGCAACGCTTTTCGGATGGGATTTAAAGGAGGCGGTTCCCATAGAACCCAAAAAGGAACGCCATATTTCAACAGATGGCGTAAAATCGAGCGGGGCAACGGGCCAGTTTGGTCCGGTGAACCCGAAGGATGCAAAGAAGAAAAAGAAGAAGCGCCGCAGTATCCCCATGATGATCCTGCGCTTCATCGGCTGCTTGTTCTGCGTGTTCGTCATGCTGGGCAGTGTAGCCGGTGTTGTACTGGCGATGTATATCGTGCAGGTTACGGCGGATGACGGCGAAGTGCTGGACCTGGATAACCAGAAGAACAAGCAGACCACCATCATCTATGATAAAAACGGTGATGAGTACGCCACGCTGACCCAGGGCGAAAACCGTATCTGGCGCGAACTTTCGGCCATGCCGGAAGATTTGCAGAATGCGGTCATCGCCATTGAGGATAAGGACTTCTATAACGAGCCCGGTATCAACCTCAAGCGTACCATCGGCGCTGCCCTCAACGAGTTCACCGATCATGCAATCTACGGCGAACGTCAGGGCGCATCTACGCTGGAACAGCAGCTTGTCAAGAACCTCACCGGTGATGACGAGGTGGACAAGATGCGTAAGGTGCGCGAAATCTTCCGTGCCCTGGGCCTTGCCAACCGTTACAGCAAAGAAACCATTCTGGAAGCCTACCTCAACACCATCCCGCTGACGGGCATCACCTGCGGCATGGAAGCCGGTGCACAGGAATACTTCGGCAAACATGTGGAGGATCTGACGCTGTCGGAATGCGCGGTGCTGGCATCCATCACCAACAACCCCACGGTGTACAATCCCTTCACCAACCCCGAAAACCTGATTACCCGCCGCAACCATGTGCTGTATCAGATGTACGTGCAGGGGTATATCACCGAGGAAGAATACAACTCGGCCTGTGCGGAATCCATTACACTGGCCGAAACCAGCAGCGCGACCGAGAACTCCACCCGTTCTTCGCAGAACTCCTACTTCACCGATGCGCTGTACTATGAACTGCTCAACGACCTGCAGGAAAAGCTGAACATGACGGCGGACGAAGCCAAGTCCATGATCTTCAACGGCGGTCTGCGTGTCTATTCCACCGTTGACCCCGAGGTCCAGACGGCAATCGAGAATGCTATGTATGACGCCGACGGTGTCATTCCCGCCCTGGAACATGAAGAAGCTGTCTGCCTGCGGGACTATCCGGCAGATACCAGCAGCTGGGACGAAGTTCAGTTTGACGAAAACACCGGCCTGCCCCTGACCAAGGATGGTCTGGCGGTCTACGGCGTGGATGATATTCCCGTCTACACCGATGACGAGCAGACCACCCTCAAGATGGGCGTATCCACCGACGACAACTATCCCAACGACGATACCGAGTATCTGTGTGTGTACGAGAAGGTCCGTACCCAGGCCGCTGTGGCGACGCTGGATTACGACGGCAACATTCTGGGTATCGGCGGCGGTGTCGGCGAGAAGAAGTACGACCTGGGCACCAACCGTGCCACCATCCCGCACCAGACCGGTTCTACCATGAAACCCATCGGTGCCTACTGCCTGGCGCTGGATTACAAGCTTATCAACTATTCTTCCCAGGTGCTGGATTCGCCCTTCTATTCGGCGGCCGACAAGCGCGTGCTGAAGGATGAGTACTCCTATATGGACCCGTACTCCGAAGCGGCACAGTCCCGCTCCGACGTCTGGCGTTCTTGGCCCACCAACTACGGTGGCGCCGGCGGCAACGGCGACCCGATGCTGGTGTATGACGCTCTGCGTCAGTCCTACAACACCGTGGCTGTCTGGGTCGGCAATATGGTCGGCGTAGATTTCCTGTACAACTTTGTGCACGATACGCTGGAATGCACCTATATCGATGCGGAAGCTGATATGGACTTGGCTCCGTTGGTTCTGGGCTCCCAGAGCCGTGGTATGACGGTGGTGCAGCTGGCCGGTGCCTACAGTATCTTCTACGACGGTACCTTTACCACGCCGCATTACTACACCGAAATTACCGATTACCTGGGCAATGAGGTACTGGACAACACCAAGTATATCAATACCATCCAGGCCATCGATCCCACCACCGCCTATATCATGAATCGCATGATGACCAATGTTCTCAAGAGCGGCGGTACCGCCAGCGGCATGGCGCCGGAAGGGGATATCGAGGCGGCAGCCAAGACCGGTACTACCAGTGACTACAAGGATTACACCTTCGCAGGTATGACGCCTTATTACGTCACGGCCCTGTGGTGGGGCTGCGATAAACCCACTGACATGTATTCTTTGGGCGGTAAGAGTGGTGCTCCCATCCAGAAGGTCTGGAAGGCTTTGATGGAGGAACTGCAGGCGGACAAGGAAGCCGCAGAATTCCCCATGCCCGATGGCGTTGTAGCCAAACAGTTTGACACCTCCACCGGCGCGATTGTCTCCAGCGGTGGTGCCACCGGTTACTATACCGAAGATAACCTGCCTGATTCCAGCTACACTTCGTCGGAAGTGGACCCCTATGCGGAGCTGGCCCAGCAGGCGGCTGAGGGTGCCCAGTCGGGTGACTCTGCAGCTACCACAACCCCCACCGAGTAAAAATTCCTATCATACAGCCACCGCGGTGCCCTGCACTGCGGTGGCTGTATTGTTTTTCTGCCGCGCACAGGTAACCGCCGTAGAAAAACAGGCTCAAATATGGAAAATCGCTGTGCAAAACGCCAAAAACAGCCGAAAATCTAGGCAAAACGCTTGCATTGCACGGGTATCAGTGGTATGATGTTGCTTGTCGAAACTACAACTGTACGCAAGGAGGGGACAACATGCCGGATCGCCGATTCCTGCTGGTGGATGCGGACGTCCTGCCGGAAGTATTTCTCAAAGTACTGCAGGCAAAAGAATTGCTGGCTTCCGGTGCGGTAACCAACATCTCTACCGCAGCCCGGCAGGCGGGCATTTCCCGCAGCGCATTTTATAAATACAAGGATACCGTCTTTGATGCCGAAGCCGGCCGTGAATCCATTACGGTGGTGGCAACGCTGCTGGATAAAACCGGTGCACTGCAGGCGCTTCTTTCGGGTATTTCTTCGGCGGGCGCGTCCATCGTGACGATCACACAGTCCCGCCCGGAAAACGGTGCCGCTCAGGTGGAAGTTACGGTTCGTACCGGCACCATGCAGATGCCGGTGGAAGAAATGCTTACACGGCTTTCTCATCAGCCTTGTGTGGTGGAAATCCACCGCGGGGCGTAATCATAGAGCGCGAAACCTTATTAAGAGGGGACATTGCGCTGGGGGTGCTGCAGGCAGCATAGCCCCAACAAGCAAGTTAGGGGGAACTCATCATGGCAAAAATCGCAATCATGGGCTTCGGCACCGTCGGCAGCGGCGTGTTGGAAGTCTGCCGCCGCAATGCGGCGTCCATCGCCCGCCGTGCCGGGGAACCGGTCGAGGTCAAGTACATCCTTGATGTGCGGGATTTCTCCGATTCTCCGGACGCTGCGCTGTTCACCAAATCCATCGACACCATCCTGGCTGATCCCGAGGTCAAGGTGGTGGTGGAAACCATCGGCGGCACGAAATTTGCCTATCCGTATGTGCGGCAGTGCCTGGAAAGTGGCCGCAGCGTCTGCACCTCCAATAAAGAGATGGTCGCTACCTACGGCGCAGAGCTGCTGGCCCTCGCCAAGGAGCATGGCGCGGCGTTCCTGTTTGAGGCCAGCGTCGGCGGCGGCACCCCCATCATCACGCCGATGCACCAGTGTCTGGCGGCCAACCATATCAGCCGCATTCAGGGCATTGTCAACGGCACCACCAACTTCATGCTCACCAAGATGAAGCGGGAAAACATGGGCTTTGAGGATGCTCTCAAGATTGCCCAGCAGCTGGGCTATGCCGAGACGAAAGACCCCGGCGATGACGTGGATGGCCGCGATGCCTGCCGCAAAATCGCCATTCTGGCCAGCCTGGCCTGTGGGCATCATGTCTATCCCGATAACATCCCCACCCGCGGTATCCGGGATATTACGGTCACCGATATCAAAGCAGCTGAAAAGCTGGACAGTGCCATCAAGCTCATTGCCTGGTACGATGAAGGGGAGAACGGGCAGATGGCCGTGGGTGTCGAGCCGATGCTGGTGCCCAACGCCAACCAGCTGGCAGGCGTGGACGATGTTTTTAACGCGGTGCTGATGCAGGGCGACATGCTGGGGGATGTGGTTTTCTACGGCAAGGGCGCGGGCAAGCTGCCCACTGCCAGCGCCGTGGTGGCCGATGTCATCGATGCCCTCAAGGAAGGCTCTAAGATTCACGACAGCCTGTTCTGGAAACCGGCCCCGAAGCGGGAAGGTCTCGTAAAAGACCCTGGCACCTATGCCTGGTATATCCGCGTGCGCGGTGTGGCCGCGGCGCTGCTGCCCAATGTGGCAGGGGCAGGCCATGCGGTTCTGGAAGAAAACAGCGAGGCGGCTTACCAGATTGAGGCGGCTACCGCCGATCAGATGGAAGAGATCTGCGCCAAGATTCGCGTTCTCGGCGGGGAAGTGGCGCTGGTTCTCAAACAGCTGGCAGACTGAATAAAGATTCACGAAAGAGAGGGGCCTCTCATATGATACAGGTAACTGTTCCGGCCACCAGCGCCAATGTGGGCGCGGGGTTTGACTCCCTGGGCCTGGCGGTCTCGATGCACAACGTCTTTACCTTCGAGGAATGCGATGGCATTCAGATCTCCTCGGTGGATGGCACCCATGTCCCGGCCGGCTCCAACAACCTTGTCTACCGTTCGGCACGTGTCGTCTATGACCAGTTGGGCATTCCGCTGCGCGGTCTGCGCATCACCCAGCGCAACGATATCCCCATGGCCCGCGGTCTGGGTTCCAGTTCGGCCTGCATTGTGGCGGGCATCCTGGGCGCCAATGCGCTGCTGGGGGATAAGCTCACCAAGCGCCAGATGCTGACGCTGGCCACCGCCATTGAAGGCCACCCCGACAACGTGGCACCGGCCATGCTGGGCGGTTTTGTCACCAGCGTGATTGACGAAGGCCAGGTGTACAGCGTTAAAAAGGATATCGACCCGGAACTGGCCTTTGCGGCCTTTGTACCGGATTTTCGCCTGCTGACCTCCAAGGCGCGCGCGGCGCTGCCCCAGATGGTCAGCCATAAGGATGCGGTTTATAACCTGTCCCGTGCGGCACTGGCCACCGCGGCTTTCTGCGACGGCGACTATGCGCTGCTGGGCGTGGCTACCAAGGATTCGCTGCATCAGCAGTATCGTCTGCCGCTCATTCAGGGCGGCGATGATGTGTTTGAGCTGGCGCTGGATCTTGGCGCCCTGGCGGTATATATCTCCGGCGCAGGGCCTACGATCATGGCGGTGGTTCACAAGGACGACACAGCGTTCTTTGACCGGGCTGCAGCGGCTCTGCAGCAGAGTGAGCTGCTCCGTCACTTTACGGTGCATCGTCTGCTGGCGGATAACGTCGGCGCGGTGGTCGAATAAGGTGCGTGTGCATAGATAGAGGAGGAAGACGATACCTATGGCTTTGATTGTGCAAAAATTCGGCGGTACGTCGGTGAAAGACCGCAGCCGCATCTTCAACGTGGCGCGCATCGTCATGAACACGCGCAACGCCGGCAATGATGTTGTGGTCGTGGTGTCTGCCCAGGGCGATACCACCGACGATCTCATCGCCAAAGCGGCCGAGATTACCTCGGACCCGTCCCACCGCGAGATGGATATGCTGCTGGCCACCGGCGAGCAGATCTCCATTGCGCTGCTGACGATGGCCCTGCAGGAGTTGGGCGTTTCTGCCATCAGCCTGACCGGCTGGCAGGCGGGCTTCAACACTGACCGTTCCTATTCCAAGGCGCGCATCAAGCGTCTGGACACCGAGCGTGTGGAAAGCGAGCTGGCCCGTAACCGTGTGGTGGTCGTGGCTGGTTTCCAGGGGCTCAACCGCTCGGACGACATCACAACGCTGGGCCGCGGCGGCAGCGATACCTCCGCGGTGGCACTGGCAGCTGCGCTGCATGCCGACCGATGCCAGATCTTTACCGATGTGGAAGGCGTTTACACCGCTGACCCCCGCAAGATCCCCAAGGCAACCAAGCTGAAAGAAATCACGTTCGATGAGATGCTGGAACTCGCTTCTCTGGGCGCACAGGTGCTCAATAACCGCAGCGTCGAACTGGCCAAAAAGTACAATGTCGAGCTGGAAGTGATCTCCAGCATCAACCCGGTGCCCGGCACCATTGTGAAGGAGGAAGCCAACGTGGAAGGTATGTTGATCAAAGGTGTGGCGAAGGACAACGACGTCGCCGTTATTTCTATCAAGAATGTTCCGGATGTGCCGGGTATGTCCTTTAAGGTGTTCAGCCTGCTGGCCCAGAAGAACATCAACGTCGATATCATTCTGCAGAGCTCCGGCAGCGAGGGCAAAAAGGACCTGAGTTTCACGGTGCCTCTCGGGGATGCCGAGGCGGCGGTTTCTGCGCTGAACAGCGCTGCGTCCCGCTTTGGCGGCGGTGAGATCAGCGTGGAAAAGAACTGCGCCAAGGTTTCCATCGTCGGTGCCGGCATGCAGAGTCATTCCGGCGTCGCCTCCACCATGTTTGAGGCCCTCTTCAACCAGAACATCAACATCAAGATGATCTCCACCAGCGAGATCAAGATCAGCGTCATCATCGATGAGCAGGATGCCGACAAGGCCGTTGCTGCCATCCACGACGCGTTCATCAACTAAGGGTTTCCGGACCATATAGAGGGGAAAGGGTAAGCCCCCGCACACCAGACGGTGCGCGGGGGCTTTGTATATGTGTATGAAAGAATACGTTTTCAGATGCTGGCAGAAATGCCGCCAAAGGCACCGCGTCGTTTCAGATGGATAAAGGCAACCACGCAGATGATGATCGACAGGATGGAGCCGCCTACAGTAGCCAGGCCCATCGGGAACAGCGTGTCCGGGAACAGGGTGGACATCAGATACACGCCGGGAATACGCATAATCAGGATGGCGCAGATGTTGTGCAGGAAGGAAATTTCCGACCGGCCGTACGCGCAGAAGTAACCGCTGAAACTGAAGTGGATGCCCGCGAACAGGCAGTCCCAGATGTAGCCGCGAATGTATTGCCCGCCTGCGGTAATGACCAGCGGATCGGCGGTGAACAGCCCCACCACCGGTTCGGCAATCCACTGCATTACAATGCTGACACAAAGGCCGAACCCGGTGGCGATGAAAATGGCGTACCGCAGGGTCAGCACGGTGCGGTCGTGTTTGCCGGCGCCGATATTCTGGGCACCCAGCGCCGATACAGTGGACAGCATGGACGACGGCACCAGGAACAGGAAGCTGATGACCTTTTCCACGATGCCCACGGCAGCGGCGTCATTCAGGCCGCGGCGGTTGGCGATGATTGTGATCACGATAAAGGCGATCTGGATGAAACCATCCTGGAACGCTACCGGCAGGCCGATCTTCAGTACCTGCCGCAACACCGGGCGCCGGGGTTTCAGGTCGGCGCGGCGCAACGAGATGCCGGTTTTTCTTTTGAGAATGACCACCAGGGAAACCACTACGCTGATGGCCTGGGACAGTGTGGTACCCAGGGCGGCACCCGCAGGGCCCAGCCCCATTGCGCCGATGAACAGATAATCCAGCGCGATGTTGGCTACACAGGCCACCGCAATGAAGTACATCGGACTTTTGGAATCGCCCAGCCCGCGGAAGATGGAACTGATGATGTTGTACGCGGTGATGCAGGGGATGCCGATGAAGCAGATGGTCAGATAGGCGCGGGTGCCAGCAACGGCTTCGGCCGGTGTCGACATAACGGTCACGATGGGCTGCACCAGCAGAAGCAGCACAGCCATCAGGCCGACTGACACCACCATAAACAGGGAAACGGTGTTGCCGATGATGGCGGAGACCCGCTTGTGCTCACCGGCGCCGATGGAACGCCCGATGCTGACGGTGGAACCCATGGCCAGGCCCACGATCATCACGGTGATCATGTGCATGACCTGGCTGCCCACCGAAACGGCGGTGGTGCTGGCAGAGCCTTCAAATTGGCCGATGATGAACAGATCAGCCATGCCGTACAGCGTCTGCAAAAAATACGACAAAAGATAAGGCAGCGAAAAGTACAAAATGTTGCGCAATACGCTGCCTGTGGTCAGATTTCTTTCCATGTTTTACGTCCTCGGCTCCGGTTGCAAGGCGGGCGCGATCAATTTGGCACCCGACGGAACCTGCGGTGAATTCTACCTCCCATACTTTATATAATACCTCTTTTGCCCCCGGTGCCGTCAATGCCTTTCTGCAAAAAAAATGCGTTTTTCGTGCATGGGAAATCATTTGAGGTGCAAGTTTTTTGCTCTGTCGGTTTACTTTTCCCAGGGCAAGCGGTATAATACCGTTATCTATCTGTTGAAAGGAATAACGATTTGGAACGGAAACAACTCGCGCCCGGAGTGTTTATCACTACGTTGGACGCTGCAAAATTCAATCGCTGCCGTATCACGATCCACCTGCGCTTTCCGGCGCGGCGGGAATCGGCGACCGATGCCGCCGTGCTGGCCCTGGTGCTGGAGCGCGGTTATGCGGCCTGCCCGGATATGACGGCACTTTCCCGCCGATTGGCGGAACTGTACGGCGCCGATCTTGGTGTGGACCTGGCCAATGCCGGTACCGACCGGGTACTTTCTGCCGATATCTGCGGCATCAAAGATGTCTATGCCCTGAACGGGGAGAATCTGACCGATGCCTACGCCGATATCGTGTTCGGTACGATTTTTGACCCGTATCTGGTGGACGGTGTCTTTGACGCCGAGGCGGTCCGCATCGAAACCGAGACCCAGGCCCGTCGTCTGGAAGCGGAGTTCAACTCCAAGCGGCTTTACTGCGTGCGGCAGGCCCGCCGTAAATTCTTCGGGGATTCCCCGGCGGGCATCGAGCTTGGCGGTTACCCTGCAGAGCTGGTCCATGTGACCCCCGCCAGCCTCAAAGCGGAATATGATCGCATTCTGTCCACGGCCACCATCGATGTTATGGTGCAGGGGGCGGACGAAGCCCGCGTGGCGGATCTCTTGCTGCAAAAGCTGCAGGGCGTACAGCGTATGCCTCAGCCTTTTGCCCCCAATATGGGGATGCCACCCCAGCCGCTTCGCCATTTCAAGGAGGAAATCCCCGGTCTGACCCAGGCAAAGCTCTGCATGCTGTTTACGGCAGGGGAAAACCCCAATCCGCCCAGCGTCAGCATCTTGCGTGTGGCGATGAGCGTGCTGGGCGGTTCCGCTACCAGCCGGCTGTTCCGCAACGTGCGGGAAAAACAGTCATTGTGCTATTACTGCGGTTCGGCGGCCCAGCGTGCGACCGGCGTCATGATGATTGATTCCGGCGTGGAATCCGGCAAGGAGATGCAGGCGGAAGCCGCCATTCTGGCCGAGTGGGAGGGCCTTAAGAATGGCCCCATCACCCAGGAAGAGGTAGATGACTGCCGGCGTGGGCTGCTTTCCAGTATGGACGCGCTGGGCGACAGCCTGGCGGCGCTGGAAAACTGGTACTACGGGCAGATTACCCGCGGGGAACCGCTCTACCCGCCGGAATACGGCAAGGTCCTGACCAGTGCCGTTACGCTGGATGAAGTACGCCAGACGCTGCAAAATTACAGCTACTCGGTCTGCTATGCCGTCACGGCCAAGCCCGGTACGCAGGGAAAGGGGGGCGCCGAAGATGTCCAGTAAGGAACAATTTGCCGCTACCCAGGCCCGTGCTGCCGCTGCGGTCAGCTGTCAGAAGGCGGTGCTGCCCAGCGGCTTGACGGTGCTTTGCCGCACCATGCCGGGGTACAGCAGTGTGCACGCCATCTATGCCACGGCCTTCGGGTCCATCCACCGTCAGTTTCAGCTGGACGGGAAACCGGTGACGCTGCCCGCGGGCACGGCCCATTTTCTGGAACACAAGATGTGCGAAACGCCGAAAGGCGATTCCTTCAGTTTCTATGCCAAGACCGGTGCATCGGCCAATGCATTTACCAGCTACGACCGTACCTGCTACCTGTTCTCGGCAACCCAGAAGATCGATGAAAACCTGGATATCCTGCTGGGCCTAGTGGGCAAACCCTGGTTCACCAAGGCAACCATTGCCAAAGAGCAGGGCATCATCGGGCAGGAGATCAAGATGTACGACGACAGCCCCGACTGGCGGCTGCTCAATGCGCTGTTCCGCTGCCTGTACAACGACCACCCGCTGCGGGATGATATCGCCGGCACGGTGGACAGCATTGCCACGCTGACGCCGCAGCTGCTTTACAGCTGCACCAAGGCCTTTTATGCGCCGTCCAATATGGTGCTGTCGGTGGCGGGTAAAATCACGCTGGAACAGGCGGTGGATGCCTGCAAGCGCAACGGTCTGTACCGTGCCCGCGCAACCCATGAAGTAGAGTGGGATATTCCGGTGGAGCAAGGCCCGATTCCGCGCAAGGAAGCCCGGTTTACCATGCCGGTCAATAAGCCCTGTTTCGGCGTAGCCTACCGGGAGCCGCCGCTGGCACCCGGCGACCTCAAACGGGAATTGCTGCTGGATATGCTGGGCGACCTGGTGGTCGGCGGCCTGACCAACCTTTACCGCAAACTTTATGACGAAGCGCTGGTCAACCCGGAGTTTTCCGGTGATTTTATCGCGGTGCGCGGTGCCTGTGCGGTGGCGTTCACCGGCGAGAGTGAAACGCCGCGCCAGGTCGTGGATATGCTGCAAGCGGAAATCGAGCGGCTGCGCACCGAAGGCATCGACCCCGAAGTGTTCCTGCTGGTGAAAAATCAGATGTACGGGGAACTGCTGGGCGATGTGGAAACGGTGGATGATGCCGCCGAGGAAGCCGCCGCTGCCTGCCTGAAAGGCCGTACGCTGGCGGATGAGATCGCCGCGCTGGCCGAGCTGACGGTGGAGGATGCCAACGCGCTGATGCGCACGGCATTGCGGGAAGAAAACCGCGCCTACGTGCAGATCGACCCGCAGTAAACCTTTCCTGCGAGGGGACAACACAGAAGGAATCGAGGAAGTATACGTATGGTTTACCATGTTCAATTCCCGGGTCTGGGGCTGGATTTTACCATCAATCGTGTGGCACTGTCCATCGGCGGATTCAATATCTACTGGTATGGCGTCATCATTGCGGTGGGCATGCTGCTGGCATTGCTGTACGCTTTCCGGTATGCGCCGGATTTCGGCATTGATTCCGATCGCCTTGTGGACGTCGTGGCCATTGGTACCGTTATGGCCATTGTCTGTGCACGGATTTACTATGTGGCAATGGCGCCCTTTGAGTACCAGAGCATCTGGGAAATGGTGGATATCCGCCTGGGTGGTATCGCCATCTATGGCGCCGTGATCGGGGCGTTCGTGTTCGGCGGTCTGGCCGCCAAATGGCGCAAGGTGCCTTTGCTGCCGCTGTTCGATCTGGTGGCGTTGGGCTTTTTGATTGGCCAGGGCATTGGCCGCTGGGGCAACTTTGTCAACCAGGAAGCTTTCGGCACCAATACCACGCTGCCCTGGGGCATGTACAGCGAGGGGACCAAAGCCTACCTGCAGTCTGTTCAGGTCACGCTGCCCGCCGGCATGACGGTAGACCCCAATATGCCGGTCCATCCCACGTTCCTGTACGAAAGTATCTGGTGCCTGGTCGGGTTTGTGGCGCTGGCATTGTATGTCAAACATCGCAAATTCCACGGCCAGATTTTCCTGCTGTATGCCATCTGGTACGGCCTTGGCCGCGGCTGGATTGAAGGCCTGCGCACCGATTCGCTGCTCATCGGCAACACCGGGCTGCGTGCCAGCCAGCTGGTGGCGTACGTCACCGCTTTGGCGGCCTTCTGCCTGCTGATCGTCGGCCTGCGCCGGGCCAAGGGCAAAACGCTGATGGTGACCTTGGCTGTACGGGACATTCAAAAGGAAGAAAAGGCCAGTGACCGCTTCTCGCTGGATTCGCTGCCTGCCAGTGCACCCCATGCGGAGTTCGTGGCGGCTACCGAAGCCATGAACGACCGCCTTGCTGCGCTGGACCTTGATGCCCCTGATATTGAGGAACTGGAAGACCCTGAGCCGGCACAGTCGGCGGAGAAGGGAACTGCCGCAGAGCCGACGGAAGAAGAACCGGCGAAGGATACCTCGGCAGAGCTGTCGGAAGCTGCGCAGCAGACACAGGAAGACGGCGAGACTGCGGCGCAGGAAAAAGGGGAGTAATAGATGAGTGCAAAAATTATTGACGGCAAAGCGCTGGCTGCTGCCGTGAAACAGGAAGCCGCCCAGCAGGTGGAAGAACTCAAAGCCCGGGGCATCACGCCTTGCCTGGCGGTTGTACTGGTGGGGGAGGACCCCGCCAGCCAGGTGTATGTGCGGGGCAAGATCAATGACTGTGCCCAGTGTGGCATTGAAAGCCGCAGCGTCCGCCTGCCGGAAACCACCACGCAAGAGGAACTGCTGGCCCAGGTGAAACTGCTGGCAGAGGACCCCGCTGTTCACGGGATTCTGGTACAGCTGCCTCTGCCTGCACAAATTGACGAAAAGACCGTCATCGATGCCATCCCGCCGGAAAAGGACGTGGACGGCTTCTCGCCGGTCAATGTGGGGTGTATGCAGATCGGCGAACCCTGCTACCGGCCCTGCACCCCGGCGGGCTGCATCCGGATGATCGAATCCACCGGCACCGAAATTTCCGGTAAAAACGCCGTGGTCATCGGCCGCTCCAACATTGTGGGCAAACCGGCCGCCATGCTGCTGCTGGGCAAAAACGCCACGGTGACCATCTGCCACTCCAAAACCCGGAATCTTGAAGAGATTTGCGCTTCTGCCGACATTCTGGTAGCGGCTGTGGGCCGCGCGGGCTTTGTCACCGGCGATATGGTCAAGCCGGGGGCGGTGGTGATCGACGTGGGCATCAACCGCGGCGCCGACGGCAAACTGCACGGCGATGTGGACTTTGAGGCGGCTGCCGAAAAGGCTGCCTGGATCACGCCGGTGCCCGGCGGTGTGGGGCCCATGACCCGTGCCATGCTCATGCTCAACACCGTGGAAGCGGCCCGCCGCGCAGCTGGTGTGTAAAAGTGCGCTGCAACGGCCTTGTTTTGCCAAAAAAACCTTGACAAGCCGTGCGATGTATGCTATAGTTTTAGAGCCGCTTGGTATGGGCCCGAAAAGTGTGCGGTTTTGCCGCAACGCCCTACTGTCCAGCGAGACTTATTGAAAGAGGTTATCCGAATGTACGCAGTTATCAAGACTGGTGGCAAGCAGTACAGCGTTAAGGTCGGCGATGTTGTTTTCGTCGAAAAGCTGAACGCTGAGGCTGACAGCGAAGTCACCTTCGATCAGGTCCTGGCCGTTGGCGAGGAGGGCGCTGTCAAGGTTGGCGCTCCCGTTGTTGAGGGCGCTTCTGTTACCGCCAAGGTCGTCAAGAATGGCAAGGGCAAGAAGCTCAACATTCTCACCTATCGTCCCAAGAAGGGCAGCATGGTTCGCAAGGGCCATCGTCAGCCCTACACCAAGGTGGAAATCACCGCGATTAACGGCTAAGGAGGTACAGCACAATGGCACATAAAAAAGGCGTAGGTTCTACCAAGAACGGCCGTGATTCCGAGTCCAAGCGTCTCGGCGTCAAGCGCGGCGACGGTCAGTTCGTTCTGGCCGGCAACATCCTGGTCCGTCAGCGCGGCACCC
>OGWU01001155.1_pt1 | contig 15982 bp, 18 predicted proteins | sample 1576071 | NCBI WGS metagenome assembly OGWU01 (sample SAMEA3541582, study PRJEB24748) | human gut metagenome | biome: human gut; feature: human-associated habitat; material: faeces | place: China | collected 2012
AAAAAATCATAAAATTATGATAAAAATCAAATCAATATAAATTTTGACAGAGCCAAATTTATAGTATTTTTAAAAATTCTCAGCTATTATGATGCTAAATAATTGCTTTATCCACATCTTCAATAAAATCATAATATTATTTAAAATCATCTAAAGTAGTTCCTTTATATGGTATTTGTTCATCGTAGTTCTTCGAATCAGATTCAAATAACTTATCCTCACATTTAGAAGTTCTTTTGGACATGTTGAGCTCAATAGATACCATACCCCTCAACATTAATAGATCAGAATTATCAGGTTCTAATTCAAGAGCATGATTAATGGCATCTAATGCATTCTCATAATCCTTCAAATTATAATAAGAATAGGCCAACGCACCCCAAGTGTCAAAATCAGGAGTTCCCATTTCCAATCCCATGTTAATATATTCTATAGCTTCTTTAAACCTTTCCATATAATGGAATATTATGCCTTTAGAAAACCAATTATCAGAACAATCGGGATTAATCGAAATTGCCTGATCAATAGCATCTAAAGCATTTGAATACTGATTATTTAGACTATACGCATTGGATAAATCATACCATATGTCATCATCATTAGGATCAAGTTTTAATGCAGCATTATAACATTCAAGAGCTTCATCAAATTCTGAATCTAAAGAAAGTAATATATTGCCTTTGGTTGCCCAAAGCTTTGGAATTTCGGAATTAATCTTGATACCTTCGTCAATAGATTCTAAAGCCTTAGGAATATCATCCAACTGAAGATATGAATTCGCTATCATGGCCCATAGCTCAGCATCATCCGGATTTATTTCCAATACTTTTTTAAAACAATTTATAGTTTCCTGATGGTTTTCCATTAAATCATATATTATTCCTTTAGTAATCCAAATATCCTCATCGTCGTAGCCAAGTCCAATAACATGGTCAATAATAACTAAAACTTCAGAAAGCATTCCTAAATTAAAAAATTCATTAGTTAAAACTTGCCAATTTGCTAATTCATCAGAATCTGCTTCTGCCGATTCCATTAATAACTCAACATCTTCCCCATTAATCTGTTTTAATTTATTTAATTTCTCTTCAAAAAATGTGTCTTTCATTTTATCATATCCGATTAATTTATTACATAGTAAGTTATTACTCCGATAGGTTCGAGAACTATTTAAAATCATCTAAAGTACTACCTCTATATGTTTTTCCTTTCAAGAGCACATCGTAACTTTGTTCACCTGACTTTTCAATATCACTAAGTATTATTGATTTAAATTCCAACATTACAGAATCATCTGGCTCTAATTTAAGAATGTAATTGGCTGTATCCAATGCATTCTCATAGTCACCCATGCCATAATAGGAATATACTAATTTGCACCATGCATCATAATCTCTAGGATCTAATTCCAGTCCTGTATTAATAGATTCTACAGCTTCTTGAAACCTGTTCATGTCAAGGAGATTTTCCCCTTTATAAAACCAGAACTTCGAATCTTTTGGATTGATTTCGATAGCTTTATTAATAGCATCTAAAGCTACAGGATAGTCGCCCACTAGATTAAGAGCAAGAGACAAATATTCCCACACTACACTCTCAGTAGGATCTAATTTCAAAGAAGTTTTAAAACATTCAATAGCTCCGCCAATATCAATCAAATCAAATAATATAACTCCTTTAGTTGTCCAAAATTCAGAAACTTCATGATTGATCTCAATAGCATGGTCAATAATTTCTAAAGCATCAGAAATCATTCCTAAGTTATGAAATTCCCAACATAAAATATCCCAATTTAACAAATCATCAGAATCATCATCTACTGTATCCATTACATGATCAATATATTCATCACTAATGTGTTTTAACTCATTCAATTTTTCTTCAAAAAATGCGTCAGTCATTTCATCACATCGAATTAGTTTATTACATAGTGCATAATTATTTAAAGAGGTTTCTAAAATGTCCTATACTCCCATTAAATAAAGATTATCTTAATTTTATATCTCCATTTAGAAAAATCAATCCTCAAGTTTTACTAAATCAATTTCTTCAAATCTTTTAAAATCTTTATCTAAAGACATGACATTATCCAAACTATATTCATCAACAATAACAACACTAGAACAATCAATGAAACTAACTTTAAAAGCATTTTTATTATATTTCTGGAAAACTGAAAAAACTTTAAAATTAAAATCATTGATTTCATATTCATTTAATATTTTAAAATTATCCTGAAGATAATCATAAACTATTTTTACTAAATCTATATTCTTAGTTTTCATGCCCAATACAGTCATTACTTCAGATAAAATGCCATTGCTCATATAGCATTCATTATTCTTTATAATGGACAGGTGTTTAGCAACTTTATTATGATTCGGATGTTCTTTCCAAAATAATGGTACTAATATTGATGAATCAATGAAAATCTTACTCATTTAAATACACCAATGCATCTATATCAAATTCTTCATCAGAATCGTCACTTATAATTCCAACAACATCTTCTAATTCAATTTTTTTTCTTGGCTTTAATATTATTTTATCGTCTTGGATAGTCCACTCAAATATAGTATTTTCATCAAGCTCAAAAGGCTTAAAATTTTTTTTTATGATTTTAGGAATGTGTAATTCGTCATTTCCATACATTTTAGAATTAACCATAACCATAATAAATCATCTCACAGAATCTATCTGGATTAAACTCTGTTTTCGGAATTATATAAACTTTAGGATAATAATTATTTTTCAGATTATATTGTTAATCAGAATTAACCTGTTATGTATTTTTTATTTTCAATTCTGAAAATTTTCACATAGCCATCTAGTGTAATTAAAGTCTTATTATTAACTTATCTAATAATCCATCTATCACCAAATGAAAATAGCTAAGCTATCTCCAAATATTTAAATCAATTGAAATTCTTAAATAATATTAATTATGTCATTAAATAAAGAGCAACAACAAAAACTGGAAAAAAGCGGTTATCGTTTTGTAGGCAACCATGGCCATGCAGCTGCTAAAATTTGTCACTGGACAAAACAGAGCATTCTCGATAGGGGAGTTTGCTACAAGGAGAAGTTTTATGGTATTGAAAGCCACAGATGCCTTCAGATGTCACCTTCTGTAAGTAGCTGCCAGCAGGAGTGTGAATTTTGTTGGAGAGATTTAAGTTATACTGAAACTGAATGGATTGGAGATTATGATGATCCGAAAACCATAATCGATGAGGCCATTAAAGCTCAAAACAATCTTTTATGTGGTTTTGGTGGTAATGCCAATGCAAATAAAAGAAAACTAGAAGAATCCAAAACACCTACCAATGCAGCCATCTCTCTTGCTGGTGAGCCTATGATGTATCCTGAAATTGATGAGCTGATAGCTGAGTTCAATCGCCGTAATTTCACTACTTTTGTTGTAAGTAATGGCCAGTGTGTGGACAAATTAAAAAACCTAAATGCTGACCCATATCAGCTTTATCTTTCTTTAGATGCTCCTTCAAAGAAATCATATGAAAGTCTTTGCAACCCTAAAATAAATGATGGTTGGGAAAATTTAAACGAATCTCTTGAAACACTCTCTACCTTTAACTCAAGAACATGTATAAGAATAACCCTTGTTAAAGGGAGGAATATGGAAAATCCTGAAGGTTATGCTAAACTGATTGAAAAAGCTGACCCTGATTTTGTTGAAATTAAAGCTTATATGTGTGTAGGTTCATCAAGAGAAAGACTTACATTAGCTAATATGCCAACATTTGATGAAGTAGTTGTCTTTGCAGAAGAAATTAGTAAGTACTGCAATAAAAAAATAGTAAATGAGTCAGAAATAAGCAGAGTCGTACTACTTGAGTAATGCATTTCTAGCTATTTTAGACCCTAATTCAAAAGCTGCATTTAAATCTTTAGGAAACTGAGTTTCACGAACTTCCCGTTTATGTTTTTCATCAAATCTATCTGATTTGTATTTGGAGTAATCAGAGAACTGGTAAGTGTCAAAAACACATAACTCATAAGGCTTTCTAAATACTCTTTCTAAAAAAATACTGTTATTTGAAAGTATCCTATCATACCCTACCTGTTTAAATGCATCTTTAGGTACGTTCATTGTGTAGATAAAACCGACAGGCATTCTTTTTGGAGCTAAACTTTCTGCTCCAATCTCATAAACCACAAATGGAAAGAGAAGTCTTTCTAAAAGACAACGCATGTTTCCACTTACATCACCGAAATAGATTGGAGAACCTAAAATCAGACCATCGGCGTCAACTATCCTTTCAAGAATAGGTTTAAAATCATCATTATAAACGCATTTTCCGTAATGTCTTCCATTTATCTTTTTGCATGCAAAACAGCTTTTACATCCATTGAAAGGAACATCATAAAGGTTTATAAATTCTGTTTCAGCTTCAGGAATGACTTCTTTAACTCCATCTAGGGCAGCATTAAGTAACTCTGCAGTGTTTCCATTCTGACGGTTACTGCCACAAATAGCGATAAATTTCATATTAAACAATTATGCTAAACTATTACGTAATTCAACAGCTTTTTTAGCGGCTTCTTCCATAGATACTTCATAAGGAATTCCAGCTTCTTCCAAAAGCCTTTGACCTTCTTCCTCATTTGTACCTGTTAATCTGATGACAATATCTACTTTACGTTTAGATTTCTCCAAAGCTTTTATTACTCCTCGAGCAACATCATCAGCTTTTGTAATACCACCTAAAACATTTAAAAATATAACTTTAACAGGATCATAGTTCAATACCATGTTTAAAGCCTGCATGATTGTCTGGTCAGCTGCCCCACCACCAATGTCTAAAAAGGTAGCCGGTTCTCCGCCGTTAAGCTTAATCATATCCATACCTGTAAGAGTCAAACCTGCACCGTTTCCGATAACTGCAATGTCTCCGTCAAGCTTTACAAAATCAACAGCTTTTTTCTTATAACGTAATAGCTCAACTAAGTCCTGATGCCTGAATAATGAATCGTTTTCAACTTCAAGTTTTGCATCAGCAGCTATTAAACCTTCAGGAGTTAGAACCAATGGATTAATTTCAGCTATTTCCGCATCGCATTTCTCGAAGATATTGTAAAGTTTCCAAATAACATCACCGATAGGTGAAATCAAATCTGAGCTTACTCCCATCTTACGGGCTACTTCACGTGCCTCATATGGTAAAAATTCATGTAAAGGGTCAGGACAGTATTTTATAATCTTTTCAGGATTATTTTTAGCCAAATTTTCAATTTCCATTCCACCTTCACAGCTTGCCATGATGACGGGCCTTTTAGCTGCCCTATCAATGGAAACACTAATGAAAAACTCTTTTAAGATATCTGCCTTTTGTTCTATTAAAAGATGTTTGACTTTTTCTCCTTTAATTTCCATTCCAAGAATTTCATCAGCTACTTTGAAGGCTTCACCAGGATCATCTGCAAATTTTACACCACCAGCTTTTCCACGACCTCCAACAAGAACCTGTGCTTTAATAGCTACCGGTTCACCCATTTCAGATACAACAGATGTAGCTTCTTCTGGAGAATATGCAACATGACCTTCTAAAACGTTGAGCCCTTCCTTTTTAAAAATTCCTTTAGCTACATGTTCAAAAAACTTCACGGTAATACCTCCTTATATTAAATCATATCCTGCTTCAAATGCTTTGATGTTTTTTTCTTCAGTTCCAGGAGGAACACTGTCTAAAATTGCCTCTTTAGCTGCATCAACAGATATAATTTCAGTAATTTTTGTAATAGCTCCAACCATAACAATATTAGCTACAATTTTAAGACCAATATCATCTACTGCTGTTTTGGTTGCAGGAGCTTCATAAACTTTAATATTGTGAGTGTCAATGTATTCACGAACATCCTCAACGTCAGTTGTTCCAGGATCTACAATCAAAGTCCCATCATCTTTTAAATCAACTATATATTTAATTAAAGCTTCATTTGACATAGCTACCAATATATCTGGGCTTTGTACTTTTGGGTAGTCAATTATTTCGTCACTTATAACAACTTCACATTTTGATGCTCCACCACGAGCTTCAGGACCATAAGATTGGGTTTGAACGGCTTCATTCTCATCAAAAAGGGATGCAGCTTTACCAATAATGATACCTGCCATAATAACTCCTTGACCTCCAAATCCACCAATTCTTATTTCTGTTCTCATTCTAAACACTCCCTGTATGCAGAATTAATAAGTGTTCTTCCACCGGATTTAGCTTCACTTAATTTTTGAATATTGTCAGTATATTCTGCTCTTTGCTTGTCTGCAAATTCTCCAACTACAATTTTGCCTTCAAGGTCTTTTTCACGCATCCTATCAGCTTTGGATTTGAAGACAGTATTTACTTTCATGTTAACAGCCATAGCTGTCGGAGTACGAGCTTTGTTTTTACGACCATAATAAGTTGGACATTGTGAAACAACTTCAACAAAACTAAACCCAGAATTCTTAAGAGCTTTTTTAATTGATCCCACTAAATTATCCACTTGGATTGTAGTCCATCTTGCAGAGTAAGATGCACCAGCAGTTGCTACAAGTTCAGCTAGTTTAAATGGATAATCTTCAGTTCCGTAAGGTGCAGTGGTACCGACACTTCCTTTTGGTGAAGTAGGGCTTATTTGACCTCCAGTCATACCATAAATATTGTTATTAATACAAATCATGGTAAGATTTATGTTTTTACGAGCTGCATGAATCAAATGATTTCCACCAATAGATGCAGCATCTCCGTCACCAGAAAATACGACAACATCCAAATCAGGATTTGAAACTTTTAATCCAGTTGCAAAGCTTAATGCTCTTCCATGAGTTGTATGTAATGAATCGCATTCCATATACCCAGGAATTCTTGAAGAACATCCAATACCAGAAACCATAGCTATATTCTCAAAGTCCATTTCCGCTTTTTCCATACCTTTAAGAAATGCGTTCATAATACTTCCATTTCCACAACCAGGACAGAAAATATGGGGAAGTCTGTCTTCTCTTAAATAAGGTATAAATTTATTTGGGTTACTTTCAGCCATTTTAGTTTCCTCCTATTTCTTCAATTTTAGCTAAAATTTCGTGAGGAGTTGGTAATAATCCGCCAATCTTACCAATTAAATGAGTTTTAGCTTGACATTTAACTGTACGCTCTACCTCATAATACATCTGACCTAAGTTCATTTCAACAACTATAACGTCCTTTGCACTTTTAGTTAACTCTTGAATCTGAGCATCTGGGAAAGGCCATGGAGTATTTATTTTAATGTAACCTACCTTTTTACCTTCTTCTTGAGCTTTTCTAACAGCAGTTACAACAGATCTTACAGGAGAACCATAAGAGATAACGACAATATCCGCATCATCACAATCCTCAGATACTACATCACAGATTTTATCCTTGTTGTTTAAAATTTTATTACAAAGACGTTTAACAAGAACCTCATGAGTTTCAGGATTATTGGTGTCAGGATAACCTCTTTCATCGTGAGTTAAACCAGTTACATGAATATCAAAACCTGAACCAAATGAAGGCATTGGATTTGTACCATTTTCAACATTTTTAAATGGTAAATAATCGTCAGTTTTTTCAGGCATTACTCTTGGAATAATTTCAATATCATCGTCAACAATGATTTTTTCCCTCATATGACCCACAACTTCATCAGCTAAAATAAATACCGGAGTTCTATACTCTTCAGCTAAATTAAAAGCTTTAATTGTAAAATCAAAATATTCCTGAACACTTGAAGGAGATAAAGCTATTGGTTCATAATCCCCATGAGATCCCCAACGAGCTTGCATCATATCTCCTTGAGCAGCCATCGTAGGCTGACCTGTTGAAGGAGAACCTCTTTGAACATCAACAATAACAATTGGAGTTTCACTAATAAATGCATATCCAATATTTTCCTGCATTAAAGATAAACCCGGTCCAGATGTAGCTGTCATAGACTTAGTTCCACCCCATGAACCACCAATAATAGCACCAGCAGAAGCAATTTCATCTTCCATTTGAATAAATGAACCCCCAACCTTAGGAAGTTCACGGGCTAAGGTTTCAGCCACTTCAGTAGAAGGTGTAATTGGATAACCTGCAAATAATCTACAACCTGCTTTTAAGGCACCTTTTGCACATGCCTCATTTCCTTGAATAAAAAACTCTTCAGCCATAAATACACCTCTATTTTCCTTTACTGGTTGAAAATTTCGGATTAAAATTGGTGTCTTCACCAACCCACCAATTTTTATTAACATTAACAGTAATAGCTTGATCAGGGCAAACAACTTCACAGACCCCGCAGTTAGTACATCTATCTCCAAATTTCACATAAGGAAGTAAAACACCTTTTTTATTAGCATCTGAAGATATTGCATAAACATTTTGATAACACATGTATACACAAAGATGACAACCTTTACATAAATTTTCGTCTATATAAATCATCTATAATCTCCCTATATAAATTATTAATTTATATATATGTTACTAAACATTTAAAAATGTTATTAAAATATATGTAGCTAGCAATAAATAGTCTGTTTTTTTAAAGAAATCACCAATTGAAGTAAAAATAATATCTAATTTAATCGAAAAAGTAATTTTCGTAAACTTCAGTTTCTTAAATGGGAGTGGAGGTGCCGTTTTATGGTCTGGTGCTACTGGTACTTTGAGTAATTGTGTTTTTATTAACAATACTGCTAATTATGCTGGTGCAATTTGTTGGAATGGTGCTAATGGTATCATATATGATTCTTCTTTTATCAACAATAGTGCAATTGTTGGTAGTGGAGGTAGTATTCTTTGGCGTGGTAATTATGGTAGTTTAATTAATTCTACCTTTGATAATAATCTTGCTAAGACTTATGGTGGTAGTATCTGGTGGGGCGGAATTTGTGGTATTGTGTCTAGTTGTAATTTCACAAACAATAATGCTAATCAAGGAGGAAGTATAATATGGGATATTGCAGGTGTTAATGCTACCATAATTGATTCTAATTTCATCAATAACTCTGCTAATGATGCTGGTGCTATTTTTTGCGGTGCTGCTTCCAGCACTATAACTGGGTGTAATTTTATTAATAACAAAGCTATAAGTAATGCTGGTGCTATTTACTTTACCTCTAAGGCTATTAATAATATTATAAATGATTCTAATTTTACAGGTAATAATGCTAAACATGGTGGAGCTATTTGCTGTTATGGTGCTAATAGTAATATATTTAATTGTAATTTTAAATATAACAATGCAATTCAAGGAGATAATGTTTATTGGGAGTGGACTGCAGAGGAATTTTTAAACAAATATGGTCAAATACATGATTATGATTATGTTTATATTCGAAATGGTGTTGGAACCCCCTCACACACTATTGTTTTGAATAAAAAAGGAATAACCATCTCAGGTCAAAGTACTAATGTAATCTTCGATGCCAAAGGCAGTAATCTTCACTTTGAAGTGACTGGAGACAATGTTTTAATTGAGAAAATTACTTTCCGAAACTTCAATTTCTCCGAAGACGGTGGAGCAATAGAATGGATTGGAAGATATGGTATATTAAGAAATTGTAACTTCATTAACAACTCTGCTTCTCGTGGTGGTGCGATTCAATGGAGCGGTTCTGCAGGCAATATATCTGACTCCTTTTTCATTAATAACACTGCTAATAGTTATGGTGGTGCTATTAGATGGTATGCTACAGGAGGTACTGTAAGCGGTTCTACTTTCACAAGTAATACTGCTAATAATTGGGGTGGTGCTATTATTTGGTATGGTGATTATGGTAAGGTATGTGGATCTATTTTCACTAGCAATGCTGCTAGTAATGGCGGTGGAATTTACTGGTTTTCTCATCAAGGTTATGTAACTAATTCTACTTTTACTAACAACACAGCTAGTAATGGTGGTGCTGTTTCTTGGAATGGAAATTATGGTACTGTATCTTATTCCACATTCATTGACAATAATGTGACTAGTAGTGGTGGTGCAGTTCTTTGGTATGGTACAAATGGTATTATATCTAGTTCTATTTTCATTAATAACACTGCTAGTAGTGGTGCTGGTGCTTGCTGGTATAACTTAGCTTCTAATGGTACCATAACGGATTCTACTTTTACTGGTAACACTGGCAATTATGGTGGTGCTATTAGATGGTATGCTACAAATGGTACTGTAAGTAGTTCCATTTTTACAAAAAATGTTGCTAATAATCGTGGTGGTGGTATTTATTGGGATGTAATCGGTAGTTTAACTGATTCTACTTTCACAGATAATGCTGCTAATGACTATGGTGGAAGTATTTTCTACAACGCAGGAGGTTCTATTGCCAATTGTACTTATGTTAATAGTAAATCCCAAAAATCTAATGGAATTTTTACAAATAACAATCTAAACATTAATGGTGGAAATGGAATTGTATATTTATCTAGCAATGGACTCCTCTCAGGCATTTCTATAGTAGTTTTAAACAACGCGACTTACTATTATCCCCCAAATACGAATATTAATTTACCAAACAAAACTGAAGACAAAAAGAATAGATAAAATGAGAGTTAATTTAGAATTTAATAAAATTAGTTTTATGATTAGAAGTAGTAATTATAGGATGTAAAATCTGTGAAAACTATTAAGTAATAGCAATTTAATATTTTAATTGTAGGAGGGTTATATTCCTTAAAATTTGAAATACATCACAATAATGCTTTATATTAAGAATAATCTCTTCTGTGTTTGATGTATTATTTATTGAATCAAATATTTAAAAAAATAAGTTATAAACAAAGGAAGTAGTATGATTTGATGCTAGAAAACAAAATAAATATTTAAACAAACCTAATTAAACAAAATAACATCAAAACCATAAATACTTCCAAAGTCAACGATTAGTTACTGCACAAATGTAGAATAAACATCAATATATGGATTATTATCATAATAAAATATAAAATAGCCATAATATGATGTAAATTCATATTTAACTCCCTCCAATAATTTAATTTTATTAAAGGGTTTTCTATAAGTAATGAATACCATTAGAAAAACCTATAAAGTGGGTTTTAGGTTTAAATATTTCATTTTGATTTTCATATTGATTATGTAAATAAAATTAAATAAAGTTAATTAAAAAAAAATAAGCGATTAAAATAAGATTCAATTAAAATAGGATAAGATTAAAAGGTTATTGACCTTTTAACCACCTATTTTTAAACCACTTTACAGGTTAAATAATGATATTATTTAAACCATTGAATTTACAATTAATAATATAATCTCCAGAAGTATTTAAATATTTGGATTTGATTATAATCAAAATTAAGGAGAGTTAAGCATGGATTTTCATATAAAAAATATTCTTAATGATATGGAAAAAGAGGGGTATGAGGGTTATTTATTAGCTAATTTTTCTAATATACAATATTTATCAAATTACAGGCCTACAAGTTTTGCTTTTGCAGTAATTAAAGATGATCCTGTAATTTACACTTCAAAAATGGATCTTGAACTTGCAAATAAAGACTCCACAATCGAAATCAAAGAGTTTGATTCATTTTCCAGCATGATTGACGATTTAAAATCCTCAGTTAAAACATTGGCTATTGAACCTTCATTAGAGTTCAGTACTTATGAAAAGTTTAGTGATGATTTCAAAATAAGTTCTGTTAATTTTGTCAATAAACAAAGAGCCATTAAAACACCTGATGAGATATATAAGATAGAAGAGGCTACTGAAGTAGCTCAGCAGGCATTTAGACAAACAAATTTTGATAACCTGAGTGAAAGGATAGTTGCTTTCGAGCTTGATAAGAACATGATTGAAAATGGGGCATCTGAACCATCATTTGAGACAATTGTAACTAGTGGAGCTAATTCAAGCCTTCCCCATGCAGTACCTACTTCAAATAAACTTGAAGAACCTATTTTAATAGATTGGGGTGCAAAATATGAAGGGTATTGCTCTGATAATACTCGTACTTTAGTTTACACTGAAAAGCAACACGAAATATTTGATATTGTGGCTGAAGCTCATAACAAAGCAATTCATAAAATAAGTCCTGGTATGAAATGTTGTGATGTTGATAAAATAGCTAGAGACATTATTTCTGAATATGGTTATGGTGATAATTTTATTCATTCAACTGGACATAGTTTAGGATTAGATATTCATGAATCACCTGTATTTTCACCTAAAGATGAAACAATCATAGAAAAAGGTATGGTAATGACTGTTGAGCCAGGAATTTATCTTGAAGGAAAATTTGGTGTAAGGCTTGAAGATACAGTCGCTATTGACAACAAAGCAAGAATATTGGGAAAATTACCACTTTCAATAGATTAAAAGAAAAATTAGCATATAATGCTTTGAAGTAGAGATTTTATCATAATATTATAGTTACAAAAGCAGAATAAAAATCTTTCCTTTAGAAATTAGAATTAAATCTGGACATTTTGCATATTTAGGCGCTACCATTATGGGCTTTAATTCGGATTATTGTCTGGAATAACGTAATTGGTTTAAGTTCCATCTAATATTTTATATTTATTAAAACCTTATTAAAAGACATGGAACTTAAAATCATTAATTTTATATCAATATTTTTAGAAAAAAAGATTTCTGAAAAGCATTTATCCAAATTCAATGAATTTTTACTATCTTCTGACATTAATGTGGAGCCGATAAGATTATTGTCCTTTTTGGTTTTATTGTTTCTTCTAATGGAATTTGCATTAATTTTTATCGTGCTGCTTTTCAATGTCTCTCCAATAGCTATTTTTACCCCTTTTATTTTAATACCCATATTTTTTACAATAGCCATGATTAGGCAGGAACGCAGAAGCACAGAAATTGAAAAATCGGCTCCAGATTTCTTAAGGCAATTGTCATCAATACTTAAAGTTGGTTTAAGTTTTGAAAATGCAATGGAGGAGATGTCAGAGTCTTCTTCAGGGCCACTGTACGATGAGATGGGAAAAACCTTAATTGAGATAAAGATGGGCGGAAACTTTGATGACTGTTGGATGAGGATGTGTAAAAGGTTAAAATCAAAGGAAATTGAAAGGGTATTTACAATAATCTTAGATGGCCGTAAAAGTGGTGGTGGGATAGCTAATGTTATAATGGATATTTCAGATGATTTAAGAAGCGTTTTAGCTCTTAAACGCGAGAGAAAATCCTCTGTTATGATGGCTGTAATGTTTCTTCTGATATCTGCTGTACTTGCAAGTCCGTTTTCATTAGGTATGATAAGCGTTTATGCTAATTTTATGGAAGGATTTGGAAAACATTCTGAGGTTATTTCAGTAGGTCCTCTTGCTGGGGGGATTTATCTGGTTATTCATTCATTTTTAGTAGGCATTATTATAAGCATCATTTTATATGGAAATGCTAAGAAGGGGATAAAATTTTCTATTCCTCTGGTTATGGTTTCATATGCGATATTTTATTTAATATCCAATCTTGTGGGAGATTTTTTATTTTGAGGTGGTTTTAATGGATAAAAGAGGTCAGGGAGCAGCAGAACTAATACTAATTATCGGTGGAATAATTGTTATTGTAATGGTAGGACTGATTTTCTATAAGAATTATTTAAATGATTTATCAGATAATATAAAAGATAACGAACTAAGTGAACTAAATGAAAAATTAAATCAACTGAATAATTATTTTAAGTGAGGTGGACTAGATGGACATGTTGATAAATGGTAAAAAAGTTACGGATATGGATTTGCATGAAGTTATAAATCCCTACAATGGAGAAGTAGTTGATACGGTACCAATTTCCCATTTGAATAATGTGGATTTAGCTATAAAATCTGCAGTAAATGCTAAAAGCGAAATATCTGAAATGTCTGCTTATAAAGTATCAAATAAACTATATGATGTTTACGAAACTCTTAAAAAACATAAAAAAGAGTTGGCAGAACTTTTAACAAAAGAAGTAGGAAAACCAATTAAAGAGTCCCTGGTGGAGCTTGACAGATCAATAGAAACATTAAGGCTCTCAGCAGAAGAGGCAAAAAGAATATATGGTGAAACAGTGCCATTAGATGCAGGAATTAATGGTAAAGGATTTTTTGCATTTACTCAAAGAGTGCCTTTAGGGGTTGTTGGAGCTATAACGCCCTTTAACTATCCTTTAAACTTATCAATTCATAAGATTGCTCCTGCCATTGCATGTAAAAACACGGTTGTTGTAAAACCACCGTTAGATGCTCCTTTGACTGTTTTAAAATTTGCAGATATGTTAAATGACGAATTTCCAGATGGTGTCATCAACGTGGTTACGGGATATGGTAGTGAAGTTGGAGACGCAATTGTAGCTTCACCTGATATTGATAAAATATCATTTACCGGAAGTGTATCAACAGGATTATTTATTGCAAACAGGGCTGGAATGAAGAAAATTACTTTGGAATTAGGTGGAAACGATCCGTTGGTTGTTTTGGAAGATGCAAATATTGATGAAGCAGTTCTTGGTGTTATCAGGGGAGCTTATCTAAATGCAGGTCAGGTCTGTATGGGCGTCAAGAGGGTTATCGTTCATGAAAAAATAGCTGACGAATTTGCAGAAAAGCTTACGAAGGAAACAAAAAAGCTTAAAATGGGCAATCCAATGAGTAAAAATACAGATATTGGACCTCTTATAAGTGAAAAAGCAGCTATTCAGGTAGAAGAATCAGTTAATAATGCAGTTAGAGAAGGAGCAACTATTTTAACTGGAGGCAAACGTGAAAATGCCTTTTTCCAACCAACTGTAATGGATAATGTAACTTCTGACATGGATCTGGTTGTATCAGAAACATTTGGACCAATAGCACCAATAATAAGGGTAAAATCAACTGATGAGGCTATTGAAGTAGCTAACGATACGGAATACGGTCTTCAGGCTGGAGTATATACGGAAAGCTATAGGGATGCTTTAAGATGTGCTAATGAAATTCAAGCAGGTTCCGTATTCGTTAACAAACAGTCAACCTTCAGAACAGACAACATGCCATTTGGCGGCTTTAAAAATAGTGGAACTGGAAAAGAAGGTGTTAAATATGCTGTTGAAGAGATGACAAAAACAAAATTAATTGGGTTAAATTTAAGATAAAATTTAACCATTATTTTTTTAAATAGGCTTCTACAAGATTACGTGTTTCATTAAGTGATTCCATAGGAATTCCTTTAGGCATATGACCCAATTCACCTTCTACTTCTTTCAATATGCTTCCATTCATTCCTAAAAACATTCCTTCACTTGTAATTTCCATAAAGCTTTGAGGAGGTAATAATGATACTCCAACTCTATTTCCTTCTTTAACATTTAAATCATTAGTGACAACAGTAATAGCTCTATTTCCAAGGTTTACATTACAAATCATTAAGGCATCAGCATCTGGATGTTTCATAACGCTCATAATTTCTCCAGTTTTAATGTCTATTCCCATAATCGGATCATTAATAGGACCAAGAGCCAAACGATCCTTAAGACCTAAAATTGAGTCTAAAAAAAATCTCACTTTAGCTATATTTCCAATAGTTTTTGAACGCTCTTCTTTAGGAGCTCCATTTAAAAATTTCTTACTCCAGTCAGAACCGCCTAAGTATTCAACAATCTTTTCAGCTTTTTCAGTTAAATTAGCTACATCTGGAGAGTTTGGAAGGTCATCTCCTTCAAGATATGAGTAAAGTAATGATTGGAAATCACTGTTCATAGTTTTAGCTGTATCAATAGCCATCTTTTTATTCCAACTTCCTCTAAATGATGCAGTCGGCATTAAATTCAAATAGTTTTCCCGAGCTTCATTTGCAACTAAAATTCTATAATCCTTACTTGTATCCCACAATGTATAATCTCCATTTATATTAATTGGTGTTATTTTTATTTTTTGAAGTTATAAATTTTTACTGTTTACAATTTTACCATAGTTTTCAACTGGCTCTGTCAAAATTTATATTGATTTGATTTTTATCATAATTTTATGATTTTTT
>OGWU01001165.1_pt1 | contig 15896 bp, 11 predicted proteins | sample 1576071 | NCBI WGS metagenome assembly OGWU01 (sample SAMEA3541582, study PRJEB24748) | human gut metagenome | biome: human gut; feature: human-associated habitat; material: faeces | place: China | collected 2012
CAAGGATGGCACCGCTTTCCGGTTGCTGGCTGCCACCAACGCCAGCAGCGACCCCGAAGAACCGCTGCCCCAGGGCGCGGCCGGTATCGGCCTGCTGCGCACCGAATCCATCATTCTGGATGATATTCCCGAGGATGCCCAGTTTGAGCGGCTGCAGGAAAAACTGCAATGCTCTGACGGCGCCATGATCGCCGTGCGCACCTGCGATACCAACGCCGATGATGATTCCCCCTGGACGGCTGAGATGCGCAAGCGTCTGCACGGGCACCGCCTGTTCTGGCCCCAGATCAAGGCACTGCTGCGGGCGGCCCCCTACGGCGATTTGCGGGTACTGTTCCCCATGATTGCCGGCGTGGAGGACTGGGATACCTGCCTGCAGGAAGTGGATACCTGCCGCGAGGAACTGCACCAGGAAGGCCACGAGATCACCCCGCCGCCATTTGGCTGCATTGTGGATATGCCTTCGGCAGCCCTGCTGGCCGGGGAGCTGATCGAGCACGGCGCCCAGATGCTGGCCATCGATATCGAGGACCTGACCCGCTACACCCTGGCCCTGGTGCAGGATTCCGACGCCGCCGTCAGCCGGGTGGACAATCCGGCGGTGCAGCGCCTGGTCAAAGAGGTGCTGCAGCAGGCAAAAGCCCACGGTGTGGAAGTGTACCTGTGCGGCATCACCATCGAGAGTATCTCCCGCATCCCGGTCTATCTCCATCTGGGCGTGCGGACATTCAGCGTAGAACCGGCGGCGCTGCTGCCGTTGAAAAAACTGCTGATGGAAGAAACACTGGAACCGTCCGAAACGGATTCCGGCAGCGAAGCATAAGCATACAACACAAAAACCACCTGTTCCCAGAACAGGTGGTTTTCTTGTTAGGATTGTGCCGACTGTGCGTCCGAGGAGGCAGAGCTTGCGTCGCTCTGGTCCTCCGAACCGCCGGTGGTGGCCACCAGGGTATCGTCCCGCTCGCCCGCGATAAAGACGCTGACGATGGTCTTGCCTGCATCAAACTTGGTGCCGGCCAGCACGTCGGTCTTGGCTACACAACCTTCCGCCATGGTGCCGTCATTTTCCACGATCTGCATCTTGTACTGGATGCCGCGCTCGTCCAGTTGCTTGCTGGCATTGGACTGGGTAAAGCCGATGATATCCGGCATTTCCACCAAGTTGGGGCCTTTGCTGACGACGATCTGGATAATCTCGCCTTCCTCCGTCTTGATGGTTCCGGCCACAGGCTCCTGGCTGATAACGATACCCGCCGCCACCTCGGAACTGTTTTCCTCGGTCATAACAATGCGGTACCCCGTGTAGAGATCGTTATCCTTGATCTCGCTGGCATAGCGCTTGCCCACCAGATCGGGGATCGTTTCCACCTCTTGGTCCGTAGTGCTGCTCTCACCGGATTCACTGACCGCAGGCGGCGGCGTGGGGGCAGGCGTATGGCTGTTCTCCCCTGCATCCAGCAGGCTCCATACCAGCAGCACCGCCAGCACCACGATCACCGCCAGGGAGACTCCCATAATTTTGCGGGTGCTGATCTGATTGTCGCCGCGCTCAAACATGGCATTGGCCACATTGGGATCGGTCAAGGCGCTCATCAGCTCGGGCACCGTCTGCATGCGCCGTGCCGGGTCCAGCCGCAGCGCACAGGAAAGCACCTGCGAGAACCAGGTCGGCACGCCTGCTTCCAGGCTGTGGGCGGATTCCAGGCTGTCCCGCACTTTGCGCTGTGGCGCAGCAACGGGAATCTGGCCGGTCACCATCCTGTAGCAGACCGCCGCCAGCGCATAAACATCGGTATAGCGGCCGCTGAATTCCGCCGCCGAATACTGTTCCGGTGCCGCATAACCGGGATACAGCTGGCTTTTCAGTTCGCTGCCGCCGGTACGCAGTGCCAGTGTGCCATACCCGGTCAGCCGCGCTGTGCCGTCGATGGGCAGCAGGATGTTATCCGGGCAGATGCCGCGATGGATGAGCCCCGCCTTGTGGAGCTGGGTCACACCCTCCATTACCGGCTGCAGCAGCGTGCGGGCTTCGGCCGGGGTCAGCGTGCGGCTGCGCAGGCTGAGGTAATGGGTCAGCGTCATGCCTTTTTCGCTTTCCTCGATGGCGTAGACGGTGTTGTTTTCCTCCATCACATCGAGGATGGTGTTCAGGCCGGTGGCAGGGGTCAGGTTGCGCAGGTCATCATACAGGTCCTTGAAATCCATCCGGCTGGTTTTGAACAGCACTTCCTTGCCCTCTTTGGGCATCAGGGCGCCGTCGGCGCTGCGGCCGTTGCACAGCGTTACGGGAAAGTATTCTTTGATCAGTACAAACTTTTTTTCTTCGTTGAGCACACCGCGATAGGACAAACCATCGCCATCGGCGCTGAGGTAACTGCCCACCGTGTAGCGGCCCGCCAGCTGGGTGCCCAGCGGCAGCGCGCCTTCCGGGTTCTGGTTATCCAGTGAGCGGCCGCAATGCGGGCAATCTCCGCCATAGCTGCCCGGCAGTGGCTGCAAGCAGTGGGGGCAAAGGAGTTCAGCCATAGAAGTTCCTTTCGTCATATACAAGAAAAGAGAGCAAGGTACTGCCCTTGACTCTCTTTTGTCTCGTCTTAGCGGTCGAGGTCTTCCTCGTTTTCCAGCGAATGCCAGGCATTCTGCACATCATCATCGTCATCCAGCGCATCCAGCAGCTTGCCCATCTGCACCAGCTGATCGGGGTCGGTCAGCGTGGTGGTGGTGGCGGGCACCTGCGCCACATCGGCAGAGATGAAGGTGTAGCCCTTGCCCTGCAGTGCATCGCAGACGGCGGTGAAGTTTTCCGGCGTGGTGGTCACCTGAGCGGCTTCCTCACCAGCGTCGAAGTCCTCGGCACCGGCATCCAGCGCATCCATCATCAGTTCATCGGGGTCCTTGTCCTCCAGGTCCACGACGATGACGCCCTTCTGGGTGAACATGAAGCTGACACAGCCCATCTGGCCCAGGTTGCCGCCGAACTTATCGAAGTAATGACGCATGTTGGCTGCGGTACGGTTGCGGTTGTCGGTCAGGGTTTCGACCATGACCGCCACGCCGCCGGGGCCGTAACCTTCGTAGGTCATGGCTTCGTACTCAGCCTTGTCGCCGCCCTCGGCGCGCTTGATGATACGCTGGATGTTATCGTTGGGCACGCTGTTGGCCTTGGCCTTGGTGATCAGCGCAGCCAGCTTGGAGTTGGAAGCGGGGTTGGCGCCGCCCTCCTTAACAGCAACCGCGATCTCACGACCGATTTTGGTGAAAACCTTGGCGCGGGCGCCGTCGGTCTTTTCCTTCTTACGCTTGATGTTGTTCCATTTGCTATGTCCGGACATAAATCTGGGTCCCCCTCATTTGTATTCATTCAGGCTTTTCACTTCAAGCCGATAATTACCAGTTAAGTATTATAGCACAACCGAACGTCCTTTTCAAGTACCGCCATAGCTCCTTCTGTTTGAAAATGTGGGCCGATTTTCCCCTTCTCATACAAAAAAGTCCCCGCCTTGCGGCGGGGAGCGGTGTTTTGCTTAGTATTTGGCCGGGTTGGCGGACAGGTATTTCTTGACCATCAGCGCCACTTTAAAGACGATGGCATCGTCAAAGTTGCGCAGATCCAAACCGGTCAGCTTGCGGATTTTCTCCAGACGATAGACCAGCGTATTGCGGTGGACAAACAGTCCGCGGCTGGTTTCGGAAACGTTGAGGTTGTTTTCGAAGAAACGCTGGATGGTAAACAGGGTCTCGGCATCAAGGGAATCGATGCTTTCCTGTTTGAACACCTCACGCAGGAAGGCCTCGCACAAGGTGGTGGGCAGCTGATAGATCAGGCGGGCGATGCCCAGGTGATCGTAGCTGATGACCTGGCGCTCGGTATCAAACACCTTGCCCACCTCCATCGCGATCTGCGCCTCTTTGAAGCTGGAAGCCAGATCCTTGATGTTGTTGATGGGGGTGCCGATGCCGACCACGGCCTTGATGTAATGGTCGCCCTGCAGCGTATCCACAATGGAGGTGGCCAGCTTTTCCATATCGCGGGTGTTGTTGTCCGGCTTGATTTCCTTGACCAGGACGGTATCGCTCTCGCTGATATTGAAAACAAAGTCCTTCTGCTTATCCGGGAACAGACCGCTGACGACATCGTACGCCGAGATATCGTTGCCTGAGGTCACGCGGATCAGCAGCACCACACGCTGCACATCCGAGATGAAATGCAGCTCCCGCGCCTTGGCATAGATATCGCCCGGCAGAATGTTATCCAGTACCACATTCTTGATAAAGTTGGTTTTGTCAAACTTTTCATCATGATACTGCTTGATGCACTGCAGGCTGATGGACAGCATGGCCGCAAACTGTGCAGCGGTGGGATCGGTACCTTCCACAAAAGCCGCATAATCGTTATGCTTGGCATTGGAAAACTGGTGGTAGGAGTACCCATCCCGTACAAAAGCATCCCCAGCCGTTTGACGCACGGCAACCACACCGTCGCGCACTTCGCCGATCTGCCCCAGCTCGGAGCAGGAGATGACCGTACCGGTTTCATCCACAACGCCGACCACGCGATCGACGGCTTCTTTCATCTGGTACACCACGTTCTGGAATACCCTGTTCGCCATATCTGTGACTCCCCTTTGGTTCATTTGGGTGTTTTGGCACATTGCCTTTTGGTAAACTGCCCGAAAACAGAAAGCTCCTGATGTATATTTTACACAATCGAGTTGACTTTTGCAACATATTTTAACGAAAAAAGCAATATTTTCTTGTACAACATTGTTTTGCCCATAAAAACGCCCCGCCGGGCACTGCTTCAGCGGGGTAAAACGTCCGTCATTTTGACGGCGGGGTATCGTGGGAATCCTTCATGGCGCCGGTTCCGCCCTCCACAACGCCCCGCCGCTGGAACACGTAGGTGAAGCTGTGGAAGAAGATTTTCAGATCCATGCCGAAGGTCAGATGCGCTGCATACTCCCCGTCGTAACGGGCTTTTACATCAATGGGCAGTTCGTCCCGCCCGTTGACCTGCGCCAGGCCCGTAAGGCCGGGGCGGATATCGTTAGCGTGGACTTTGTCCCGCGCCTCGATCAGATCATACTGGTTGTACAAAGCCGGGCGCGGACCGATGATGCTCATCTGCCCGACGAGGATGTTGTAGATCTGCGGCAGTTCATCCAGGCTGGTCTTGCGCAGGAAAGCACCGCTTTTGGTAATATAGCTGTCGGCATTTTTAAGCAGATGGGTGGGCACATCGTGGGGGGTATCGCCCCGCATGGTGCGGAATTTCAGAATGTTGAAATGGGTCTTCCCCTGCCCTACACGGCGCTGCTTGAAGAACACCGGCCCCGGGGAATCGCATTTGATCCAGATGGCAATGATCCCCATAGGAATTGCCAGCACAATGACCGCCGCCAGGGAAAGGACAAAGTCCAGCAGGCGTTTGATATAGTGTTGGTACACGGCATTATTCTCCCTTCGTTTCGGTATCGCTTTGCCGTTCGTTCAGCTTCTTTTCCAGTTCTTCCTTGGAGAAAAGCCCCGTATTGCCGTTGACGGCAACCACCGTATGGTCGGCCCGGACACGGCGGTTGGGGTGGTAGCTGGGCACCATATGCTGCAGACATTCCACCACGGCGTCATCGTTGTGGTGGGCGGCTACCTGCAAGGCCTGCAGGCCGTTGTAGAAATCGGCCAGGTCGATCTGCATGGGCGGCGCGATAAAGATCTTGTTATGGGCGGTCTTGCGCATCTTGTCCTGCTCGGTGTCCATGAGCAGTTCCTCGTAGAGCTTTTCACCGGGGCGCAGACCGGTGATCTTGATCTGCATATTGACGCCCGGCTCGTAGCCGTAGAACCGGATCAGCCGGTTGGCCAGGTCCATGATCTTGACCGGCTTGCCCATATCCAGCACATAAATGCTGCCGCCCCGGGCAAGGCCGCCCGCCTGCAGAACCAGCTGCGCCGCCTCGGTGATGGTCATGAAGTAGCGCACGATGTCCGGGTGGGTGATGGTCACCGGGCCGCCGCTCTTGATCTGTTCCTCAAACAGCGGAATCACGCTGCCGTGGCTTCCCAGCACGTTGCCGAAGCGCACCGCCATACATTTCATGTCGGTGCCGCCGTCAAAGGACTGGATCAGCATCTCACACAGGCGCTTGGTGCAGCCCATAACGTTGGTGGGATTGACGGCCTTATCGGTGGAAAGCTGGACAAAACGCTCCACGCCGTGCTCGGCTGCCGCCGTCAGCAGATTCTTAGTACCGAAAACGTTGTTCTTGACGGCTTCGGCCGGGCTGATCTCCATCAGCGGCACATGCTTGTGCGCCGCCGCATGGAATACCACCGACGGATGGTAGGTATCAAACACCTCGTTCAGGCGTTCCTTGTCCCGGATGGAACCAACCAGGGTAATGACCGGCGCATCGGCACCGTACTTGTTGCGCAGCTCGGTTTCCAGCTCGTAGGCGCAGTTTTCGTAGATATCAAAGATCAGCAAGCGCCGGGGCTGGTACCGCATGATCTGGCGGCAGAGTTCACTGCCGATGGAACCGCCACCGCCCGTGACCAGCACGACTTTATCGTGCAGATACTCCGAGATCTGGGAATTGTTGAGCTGAATCTCATCACGGGAGAGGAAGTCCGCGGTGTTCAGTTCGCGGAAACCGGCTGCCACCGGGTTGCCGTTCTCGTCCACGGCCTGCGGGTCGGACAGCATCCGCACACGGCAGTGGGTGGAATTGCAGAGGTTGATGATTTCACTCAGTCGATCGCCCTTAAGGGTGGTGATGGCGATGACGATCTCCATGATATGGTATTTGCGGACTAGCTCGGGAATGTCAGAAATCGTACCGCGCACCGGCACGCCCTGCACCCGCAGACCTTTTTTGGTCAGGTCGTCGTCCACAATGCAGATGGGGTTGCCGAAGCTCTGGTTCTTGTTCTTGCAGAGGTTGACAGCCCAGGCGCCCGCATTGCCCGCGCCCACAATGAGCAGCGGGGTCTGATTTTCCGGCTTATGGGCACGGGTGTCCCGCAGGGTTTTGACAAGACGCCACAAAAAGCGTACCCCCGCAATGGCCGCTGTATTGAATACAGCGCCGAGAATCAGCACCGAACCACTGATGGGACGGCTTCGGTAGAAGAGGTCGAAGAGCATGATCAGGCCCGTAGCCAACCCGGAAAGACAGGTCAGGCGGGCCAGGTCCCGCATGCCGGCATACTCCCACATGATCTCGTACAAACCGCCGAACCAGAAAACGATCATATAGATCGGCAGCACATAGTAGAGCATGGGCGCCATGGCGCGAAGAATCTCGGCACGCTGGTAGGCCTCGCCGCTGTCAAAACGCAGCATAACGGCCAGCCAATAGCAAAAAATGATCAGTCCGCAGTCGAGCAGCATCAGCAGGATGCGCCGCGGCAGACCCTTGATGATTTGTTTGGAATCCTGTTGCATGTGTATATGATCCTTTTATATCCATCGATCCGGCACGACGGATCGGAAATTGCTGTATATAGAGGTATTATAACACAAAGCCGCCCCGTTTGTCTTGTGGGAAACGAGGCAAACGGGGCGCATAATGTCCAAAAATCGATAGAAATTTTTGGTTAATTGGTCAATGAATTTTACTCAACCGTCACGCTCTTGGCCAAATTGCGCGGCTTATCGACGTCCAGGCCTTTGGCGCAGCTGACGTAATAGGCCAGCAGCTGCAGCGGAATCACCGCCAGGCTGGTGGCAAAATGCGGGTCGGTTTTGGGCACATACACCGTGAAACCGGCGGTATCCTCGATACTGTAGTTGCCGTAGGTCGTCAGCCCCATCAGGAAAGCGCCGCGGCTCTTGACCTCCACCATGTTGGAAACGCTCTTTTCAAACAGGTCGGGCTGGGTCAGGATGCCCACCACCAGGGTGCCGTTTTCCACCAGCGAGATGGGGCCGTGCTTCATCTCCCCTGCCGCAAAGGCTTCGGAGTGGATGTAGCTGATCTCCTTGAATTTCAGGCTGCCTTCCAGCGCCACGGCATAGTCCAGCCCGCGGCCGATGAAGAAGGCGTCCTTGGCGTTGGCATACTTGCTGGCAAACCACTGGATGCGTTCCTTGTCGGCCAGGATCTTCTCGATCTTATCCGGCAGGGCTTCCATCTCGGCGACCAGGGTTTCGTACTGCCCTTCCGCCAGGGTATCACGCACACGGGCAAACTCGGTAGCCAGCAGATAGCAGGCCGCCAGCTGGGTGCTGTACGCCTTGGTGGTGGCCACCGAAATTTCGGGGCCGGCCCAGGTATACATAGTGGCATCGGCTTCCCGGGCGATGCTGGAGCCCACCACATTCACAATGCCGATGGTGCGCACGCCGCGGTCCTTGCACAGCCGCAGCGCCGCCAGCGTGTCGGCGGTTTCGCCGCTCTGGCTGATGACCAGTGCCAGGGAATCCTTTTCCAGTACCGGGTTGCGATAACGGAACTCGCTGGCCACGTCCACCTCCACCGGCAGGCGGGCCAGGCTTTCAAAAACATACCGGGCCGCCATACCCACATGGTAGGCGGAACCGCAGCCGATGATGTAGATGCGGCGCACCGAACGGATGGCTTCTTCATCCAGTGCCAGCTCCGACAGATCGATCTTGCCGTCCTTCAGGCGGGGCGAGATGGTGTCGCGCACGGCGGCGGGCTGCTCATGGATTTCCTTCATCATGAAATGCTCGTAGCCGCCCTTTTCGGCTGCTTCGGCATCCCATTCGATGGTGGTGGTTTCGTGGGTGACGGGTTCCTTGTCAATGTTGAAGAACTCGATGGAATCCGGCGTGAGACGCGCGATTTCCAGATTGTCGATATAGTAGACCGTGCGGGTGTACTTCAGCAGCGCCGGAACATCGGAGGCAATGATGGAGCCGTTCTCGCACTGGCCAACGATGAGCGGGCTGTCCTTGCGCACCGCGTAGAGGGTGCCGGGCTGGTCGGCAAACAGAATGCCCAGCGCATAGGAACCGCGCACATGGAGCATCATGCGGGAGATGGCATCCAGTGCATCCCCGGCCGACTCGCCGGTATAGTAGTAATCCAACAGCTGCGCCACCACTTCGGTATCGGTCTGGGACACAAAGGCGTAGCCGCGGTTGACCAGACGTTCCTTGATTTCCAGATAGTTTTCGATGATGCCGTTGTGCACCACCGCGATTTTCTGGTCACGGGAATAATGGGGGTGCGCATTGACCACCGAGGGTTCTCCATGGGTGGCCCACCGCGTATGGCCGATGCCGCAGCTGCCCTGCACGGCGTTGCCGCCGTCGGTCATCTCGTGCAGGACCTTCAGACGGCCCTTTGCCTTGACGACCTCGATTTTTCCGGCGGCATTCTGTACCGCCAGACCGGCTGAGTCATAACCGCGGTATTCCAGCTTGGCCAGACCGTCCAACAAAATCGGTGCAGCCTGGGCTGTTCCGGTAAAACCTACGATTCCACACATTGGCGTGTCCCTCCCTGTTGGGTCTATGGTTTAAATTTATGTTTCTTGCGGTTTTCTTTAGATAAGTGAACTGCTTACCAGTATATTCGATTCAGCTTAAAATGTCCAGCCGTTTCAGGCAAAAAAAGCGAGCGGCCGTCAAGGGCAACGGCCGCCCGCCGCGCGCATTCTCCCTTTCCGGTTTCTTACACCATAAGAACCATTTTGAGTCCTTGCGCACAATTCAGCATACCACAATTTGGAAAAATCGGCAAGGGTAAAACCCGTTCATCACCGCCTTGCCGTCTCTTTGCAAAATTATATGAGGTATTTATCTCTGAAAATTCATTTTTTTAATCTTCTACCCGGCGGGCCACCACCACATACCGACCGTTTTCGCTGGAATACTCACAGGTGGAAAGGGTCAGCAGCTGTTCGCCGTAACTGGGGCGGATGCCGGTGTCCACATCGCTGCGGCGGATCACCTCGTCCACATAGTCGTTATAGGTTGCCTCATCCATATCAATATACTGGTTGTACGGGAAGCTGGTATCCGCCGCCACATCGATGGCAAAGGCCGCAAAGACTTCGTAGGTGCCGTCACCATAGACGGTATCAAACTCAATCTCCGGGTGCTCGGTGTAATAATCGGCCTCCTTGTAACCGGTCAGGCAGCCGAAGATCGTCCCCGTCTTCATGTTGTGGCCGTAGATGACCAGGTTTTCGCTCTGGTCGTTGGCGCCCATCGTGGTTTTCTCGTCCAGGTACGGCACACCGTAGATGCTGTACTCTTTCTGGAAGTCATGCCGCAGATAAAAGTCCTTGTTGTCCGGCGCGAACATGACCGGGAAACTCAGGTTGGTATCCTCGATGGAGATCCAGCCGATGAAATCGCTGTTCTGGTCCCGCAGTGCCGCAAACTTGGTGCTGTTGGATTCGCCGGTTTCCTCCGTAGCCGCGGTATCCGTGGAAATAAGGGCTTGCAGATCGGAGAATTCACTTTCCACCTGACGGTCATCAAAATAGCGCTTGGCCAGGATTCCGCCGCTGACCAGAAAAACCAGCAGGCACACCAGCATGGCGATATTGTAGAACCAATCGCTCTTGCTGCGTTTTTTCCGGGGTTTGGCTGGGGACGGCTTTTTTGTTGTTTCCTGCGGCAGATGCGGTTCTTCTTCCGGCATGGGGGCAGCGGGCCGGGGTTTATTTTGCGTATACTGCGGTGCATCGCTACGATGGATTTTGGCCATGGCATTTTCTCCTTGTCAAATTTGTTTTTACTATACGCCGTTTACTCAAAAAATGCAAGTCTTGGGTTTTCCCAGCAAAAAACGCTGTGCACCCAACGATGCACAGCGTTTTTATTCCGGCAAGATCACTCGCGGATCTCGATGCCGAGTTTGAATTTCAGGTTGCCGAGAATCTTCTTGACAAAACGGTCGATTTCATCCGGCGTGAATGCCTTGTCGCCCGGCTGGAAGTAGAGGCTGAACGCCATGCTCTTCTTGCCGGCGCCCAGCTTCTCGCCGCGGTAGATATCGAACAGTTCCACCTTGCTGAGCTGCTTGCAGGCGCGCTGCATCTCGGCCATCAGGGTACCGCATTCGGTCTCCTCGGGGGCAACCAGGGCCAGGTCGCGCTGGACAGGAGCCAGTTCCGGGATGGGCGTGTAATGCAGGGCCTTGGGCACCAGACCGTGGAACTTGGGCCAGTCGATCTCGCCCAGGTAGATGTTCTGGTTGCTGCGGCTGTCCTTGGGCAGCTTGAGCTCCGAAGTTACATCGTTGGCCAGCTTGCCGAAGACACCGATACGCTCGCCGTTGCAGAGGATGTAGGCCGCGATACCGGGATGCAGCCAGGCCACATCGGCGGCACGCTCCACCGTCAGTTCGGTGCCGAAAGCCGTGCCCAGCGCTTCCACAGCGCCCTTGACGGTGAAGAAGTCTTCCCCGTCGCCCCAGGCGGCAAAGCCCAGGTGCAGGCGCTCTTCCGGCAGCTCGGTAATGGGCTGCTGCTTCGGAATATAGATGTTGGACAGCTCGAACAGGCGGCCGTCGTTGTTGCCCTTCTTGAGGTTTTCCACCACCACGTTGAGCAAAGACGGCGCCAGCAGCGGCCGCATGATCGTCAGGTTGGAGGAAATGGGATTCAGGATGCGGATGACGTTGCGCTCGGGCGCATCCTGGGCGATGTGGAGCATATCCAGATCGGCGTCGGCGTAGAACGCCAGCGTCTCCGCCTCATAGAAGCCCTGGGCGCACATGGCGCGCTTGGCCTTGGCACGTGCCTTCTGTTCCGCAGTCAGGCCTCCGGTGGTGACCTGAGCCGCCTTCAGGAAGGTGGGCTTGATATGATCGTAGCCATACTCACGGATGACTTCCTCGGCCAGATCCGGCTCGCCGACTTCGATGTCTTCACGCCAGCGGGGCGCCACCACCTGCATGGTGTCGCCGTCCGCTTCCAGTGTAACTTCAAACTGCAGGCGGTGCAGGATATCCAGCACCGCATCGGTGGGCACCGTGATGCCCAGGATGGCGTTGATGCCGCTGATGGTGGCGGTGAACTTCTTGCCTTCCCGGGGGGCACCGGCGGAGCAGTCGAAATGGGTGGCGGTAACTTCGCCGCAGCCCAGCTCCTGGATCAGGTGCAGGGCGCGGGCCATGCCCAGCTCGGTGGTGTACTCGGAAATGCCCTTCTCGTAATGGCTGGAGGCATCGGTGTTCTGGCCGAGGCCGCGGGCCGTTTTGCGGATGTTGTCCCGGGCAAACTTGGCGGACTCAAAGAGCAGCTGGGTGGTGCTGTCCTTGATTTCGCTGTTCAGGCCGCCCATGACACCGGCCAGCGCCACCGGCTTGCTGCCGTCGCAGATGACCAGGTTGTTGGGGGTCAGCTTGAATTCCTTACCATCCAGGGTGGTGATTTCTTCCCCATCCTTGGCGCGGCGCACGATGATCTGGCAGCTTTCCAGCGTGTCCATATCAAAGGCGTGCATAGGCTGGCCGATCTCCAGCATGACATAGTTGGTGATATCCACCACGTTGGAGATGCTGCGCAGACCGCACAGCGCCAGCTGACGGCGCATCCAGCGGGGCGAGGGGCCCGGCGTGATGTTGTGGACATAGTGGCCGATATACCGCGGGCAGAGATCCGGCGCTTCCACGGTGATGGACAGGCGCGGATCGGTGGTGGAGGACTCGGTGTAATCCGTGGCAGGCATCTTCAGCGGTTTGCCGAGGGTGGCGGCCACCTCTCGGGCAATGCCGAGGACGCTCTGGCAGTCAGGGCGGTTGGAGGTGACGGCGATATCGAAGATATAGTCATCGAGCCCCACCACCTGCTGGATGGGCGTGCCGGGGACGGTATCCTTGGGCAGGTCGAGCAGGCCGTAGACCTCGGAACCCGGGTACAGGTCCTCGTTCAGGCCCAGTTCCTCGCCGCTGCAAAGCATACCGTTGGACTCAATGCCCATCAGGGGTTTGGCCTTGATCTTGATACCGCCGGGCAGCGTGGAGCCGTCCAGGGCGGCAGGCGTGTGCATGCCCTGGTAGACGTTGGCCGCACCGGTGGAAATCTGAATGTCATGGCCGTACTCACCGCAGTCCACCTTGCAGATGTGCAGGTGAGTGCCTTCCTGCGGGACGCACTCAGTAACAACGCCGACAACGACTTTGTCGATGTCCGCGGACAGGTCGATCAGTTCCTCGACCTCAAAGCCACAGTCAAAGAGCTTTTTCTCCAGCTCCTGGGCGGTGACGTCAATTTCAACATACTGTTTCAGCCAGCTGAACGGTACTTTCATTCCAGACTTCCCCCTCTCAATCCTCGAACTGCTTCAGGAAACGCAGATCGTTTTCAAACATCAAGCCGATGTTGTTAATGCCGTATTTCAGCATGGCGATACGCTCGATGCCGATGCCGAACGCAAAGCCGGAATACACCTTCGGGTCGATGCCGCAGTTTTCCAGCACGCTGTGGTGCACCACGCCGGCGCCCAGAACTTCGATCCAGCCGGTGTGCTTGCACAGAGAGCAGCCTTTGCCGCCGCACTCAAAGCAGGAAACGTCCACCTCGACGCTGGGCTCGGTGAAGGGGAAATAGGACGGGCGCAGACGGGTCTTGACTTCGGGGCCGAAGAGGGCCTGGACGAATTTGTCCAGCATGCCCTGCAGATCGCACAGCGTAATGCCCTTATCCACAACCAGACCTTCCATCTGATGGAACATGGGGCTGTGGGTAGCGTCGGAGTCGGAACGGAAAACGCGGCCCGGCACCAGCACCTTGATGGGGGGCTTTTCCATATCCATCACGCGGATCTGGCCGCCGCTGGTCTGGGTGCGCAGCACGATATCATCGGCCACATAGAAGGTATCCTGCATATCGCGGGCCGGATGGTTCTTCGGCACGTTCAGGCGGGTGAAGTTGTGGTCGTCATCCTCGATCTCGGGGCCTTCGTAGATTTCAAAGCCCATGCCGGAGAAGACATCCACGATCTCGTTCTTAACGAGGGTGATGGGATGCAGGTTGCCGGTGGTGCGGGTCTTGGAGGGCAGCGTGATGTCCACCGTCTCGGCCGCATTGCGGGCAGCCAGGGCCGCCTTTTCCACCTGGGCGGACAGGGCCTGATACTGGCCCTCGGCCCAGTTCTTGAACTCATTGATGGTCTTGCCCATGGCAGGACGGTCCTCTTTGGGCACGTCGCGCAGCGACTTGGTCAGCCCTGCCACAGCACCGTTCTTGCTCAGAAACTTCTGCCAGAAATCCGACAGTTCCGCCTCGCTGGCGACGGCCGCACCCGCCTGTTCAATGGCGGCGCGCAATTCCTTGATTTTTTCTTCCATAGTACACCTCTGCTCTGTACGGGGCGGGGCAAAAGAAAAAAGGCCTCGTCCCTGGGTTTGCTCAGGGACGAAGCCTTGTAAAAAACTCCGCGGTACCACCCGTGTTCCGCAGCCATACAGGATGCGGCACTCTTTGTCTGCCGGTAACGGTGCAGGGCCGTTGCGCACTACTGGGCTGCCGTTTGGGGCAGCGGTTCCCGCGCACCACTCGGGAGCGAACTTCGGCGCGGATGCCTTGCAGGCGGCTTGCAGCCGATGACCGCCCTCTCTGATCCAACGAATCCGCGCGTACTTTCTCCGTCAGCGTGTTTTGTCAATACGAATATTAGTATAGCCAGCCCGCCGGAATTTGTCAAGGCTGGCAGGACGCAAAAAAGGAGGGCCCGGAGGCCCTCCCTTTAGGCAGATCAGTCGTTGCGGCGGCCGACCATGCGCAGAATATACAGGAAGATATTGATGAAGTCCAGATACAGATTCAGCGCACCGATGATGGACGCCTTGTGCAGCATCGCGGCATCGCCGCCGAAGTAAGCGTAGTGATGCTTGAGCATCTGGGTGTCATAGGCGGTCAGGCCCATGAAGATCAAAAGACCGATGGCGCAGAGCACCAGGTCCATCACACCGAAGCTCATGCCGAACAGGCTGAAGATGCTACCCACCAGCGAGCAGACCAGCATGGCGATAAGGCCCGCAAAGAGCTTGGGACCCCAGCCGGTAAGGTCGCGGCGGGTGGTGGCACCATAGACGGCCATGACGCCGAAATAAACGGCGCCCACCAGGAAGGCCAGCACCAGGCTGCCCACATCATATACCAGGAAGATGGTGGACAGGTTGATGCCGTTGAGCACCGCATACCCGAAGAACAGGCCGGTGGCGGTGCTGGGCTGGAGCTTGGTGATGCGGGCAGAGAGCACGAACACCATGACAAGCTCTGCAATGGACGTAAGGAAGATCAGACCCGTTCCGGCCAGAAGATACACCAGACCGCTGGTCACGGTACCGATGCCGACGGCAAAGGTCACCAGCAGGCCGGCAAACATCCAGCCGAAAGTTTTGGTCATATACTGACTTAGCGTGCCGAACGGGCTTTCCGCATAAGAAATATCATTGTAATTTTGGTACATGGTTGATTCCCCTTTCTTAATACGGTATTATAGCCATAAAAGATGTGAAAACCATCACAAATTTATGAAGTACCTGTTAACAGTATCCTATAGAGAAGGAAAATTGTCAACCATGGATTCTTTTGGTATCTATCTTCACATTCCCTACTGCAAAGCCAAGTGCCGCTACTGTGATTTTTACTCGGCACCGGGGGCCCGAGGTGTGCCACAATCTTACGTAGATGCGTTGCTTCGGGAGCTTGCCAAAAACGATCGCCGCCCCGACACGCTGTACTTCGGCGGCGGCACCCCGGCGCTGCTCTCCCTTGCCCAGGCAGAAAGCCTGATCCTGGCGGCCAACCCGCTGCCGGGGGCGGAAATCACGCTGGAAGCCAACCCCGATACCGTAACAAGGGAAACTTTGCACGGATTCCGGGCGGCCGGTGTGACCCGCATCAGTTTTGGCGTGTGCAACGCTTGCTGGCCTTCCAAATGCTCCTTCTGCCTATGACCCAAC
>OGWU01001176.1_pt1 | contig 15795 bp, 10 predicted proteins | sample 1576071 | NCBI WGS metagenome assembly OGWU01 (sample SAMEA3541582, study PRJEB24748) | human gut metagenome | biome: human gut; feature: human-associated habitat; material: faeces | place: China | collected 2012
AGGGCGAGCTGCCCGAGACCCGAGCGGCATACTTCGGGCACACGCCCGAGGTCAACGAGCGCTACTACACGAGCGGGATGGATGCCGTGGTGCTCGCCAAGCGCCACCGCAAACACGCAGAGTAGCGGCAAGAGGGCACAGTATCATCAAGTATCACCGAAATGGTCTTACTGGTCGCTAATCTAGTCTAAGAGCGAGTGATTATGGATGAAACAGCGGGATACATCAGGATACAGTATTTTGAGTTTCAGCAGGTAATCATTGGTGATTATGCGTGATACCTCGTGATACTCAGAAATGGTTCTACACCCCGGAGGTCGTAGGTTCAAATCCTGCCCCCGCGACCAAGAATTTTGTAGCTCGGAAGCTTAACGGCTTCCGGGCTTTTTGTTGCCGATTGGCCGGATCTTTTTCATCTCCGCTCGCGGCACACCGGCGACGAGGAACTGAGGCTACCAGCTCTGTGCTATTCCTCAAAACTAAAAAATTTTTAATTTTGAGGAATAGCGGTAGTTGCCCGAAGGAGGATGCCGATGAAACTCATCAATAGAGCGTCGTATATGGATACCCTGACGAGTCTTATCGGCGTGCCGGATATCAAGGTCGTTGGATGAGCTCATTAAAAAGAGGCTTCATAGCGGGTTCGAGTTGAGCGTCGACGAGCTTCGCAAACGGCACGGGAGGTGCCGTTTGTAGCTCGGCTGCCCATCGTGCTGCCAAGAGGGAGCGCATGACGTAGAAATACTTCTTCAAGCGCACGTGCTCTGCCGAGAGGTGCTCCGCTCGATTCTTACTGGCCATGTTGATTTGGGGGCCACCGGAAACGGTGGCTCTTTTTATAGCGAGCATTCAGGGTCGCTGCTTGGCTTTCTGGGATGCCACTTGGAAAAGGCATGTCCACACGGCGCGCGAGAATGGAACAGCTTTAATAGCTTCCTGTCGAAAGGAGCGCCGAGACGCCATTTGCAGACATTCTGGTCGAGTATTCGTTTATCTATGTTTGGCTCACGATCGGCAATTCGATTTGGTATCTCGGCAGCCGGCTGTACCGGAAAAAGAGGTTCGCCCATATGGAGCTTGAGTCTCTCCGATCCGTCATCTTCCGGGCGCTGCTGACCTCCGCGTTTGCGCTGGTAATTGGCAGAATCATTCGTGTTTTGTGGCCCTAAACGACACGATTTCCTATGACATCTCGTCATTCGGCTAATTGCACCATTTGTTGTCCCTTTGCAATTTTTGGCTCAAGAAGGTTTATGACAAGCGAGTGATAGAGAGCATGGCGCAGCATATTCAGGGCCATCTCAGGCTGGAGGCATCCTCTAAAGCTCGCAGCGGTTGGGATAACACTGATGAGTCAAAGAGCGAAATCGAACAGTGGGTGACTCTACTGAGCGATGACTGATCCCTCTGCCGATAAATGCATCTCGCATCAACGGGGGGAGCAATAAAAAGAGGAGCTGAGCTTGTGGCTCAACCCCTCGGGACGTTTGTTATGTCGGTCTTGTCTTTACCTTTCCATGGAGGATGCCTTGCGATGTGCGATGAACGCTCCGGCAAAGGCAACGCTGGCTGGGGCGAACAGCACGATGAGGAGCATTGCGTTTTGATCGCCGGTCTTTGCGAGCTTATCGCCTGAGCCAGGCTTGCTCGGCTTGACAGGCTTTTCCGGAGTGGGATTGTCGGGCGCGGGGGCATCTGGATCCGTGGCTTTGGTGTTGGTCACCGTAAAGCCGCTGGCAATGCTGCCCGTCACCTCGGACTGGAAGCCATCGATGGGCTCTTCCTCAACGGTGTATGCGATCTCGGATCCATCTAGGTCGCACTTGGGCAGGTCATCAAACGAAGAAGACCAATTGTTCTCGGCACTTAAGACCAAGGAGTCGATTACCGTGTCGCCATTTTTGAGGTTGATTGTAACCTTATTGGGGTGAGTGGTACCCGCATCGGTCCACACCTTCTTGACCGGAATGCCCAGGCGTTTGTCTTTGCCAATCACCACGCCGCCGTTGGCGCCAATGCCGCCTTCGCGAGCAGCGTGATTTCCGGTGATGAGCAGCGTCGTTTGAGCGGCGCCGAGTTCAAAAGCTCCATCGGTCATCACGGATTTGAGCGGCACGTTTGGCGTAGCATCGGTAAAGGAGAGCGGGTCGCCGTTGTTGCCGTCCTCGACAAAGCGAGGAACATCTGGGTTGACGGAGGCAAACATCCCGATGGGAGCAAAGAGCTCGCCGTCTTTATACCAAAGCACCTTGCCGCCGCCCGGGGCACGGTTGGCAAGGGTGAGGGTGTGGGCGTCGCCCTCGAAGCCGGTGAAGACAACGTCGTCGCCGGCTTTGTCTGCCGTGTTGCGGGCAATCAGGCCGCCGTCTTGGGCATAGATCTTGGCGTCGCCGGTGGGGCAGAACCACAGGCCACCACCCTGCTCGTTGGCGCTGTTCTTTACGATGCGTGCGTTTTCAACATGGAGGGTGCTGTAGTGGTCGTCGTTGCCCTCGCTGTACACGCCGCCGCCCATGCTCGCGGCAGTGTTGTCTTTGATGGCGCCTGCGCCGAGCTTCACGTTGTTCGAGTACGAATACACGCCGCCACCGGTATAAGCCTTGTTGCCGCGAATCACGCCACCCGCCTGAGCAGTCTTAGGCGTGGAATCATCCGCTGCTTTCATGGTGAACGCGGTGGCCATCTCGGCGCCGTTGCCCTGGACGCCGGGATCGACAACGCAAACGCCGCCGCCTTTGCCGTCGGGCGTGACGCTGTTATTGCAAATTTCACCGCCAGTCATGGTGAACTCGGCGTTGCCTTCAACGTGGACCGCGCCGGAAGGGGTACGGCTGCCGAGTTTGCTGCTCTTGTTGTCTTGAATGGTGCCGCCAGTCAAGAAGAAGCTCACCCTGTTGCCCTCGCCTTGGTCGGGCTCGTATAGCATGACAGCGGTGCCCTGGTAGCCGTTATTATTGGCAATCTCGCCACCGGACATTTTCATGCTTGCGCCATTGGTCAGCATGATGCCGGCAGAGGAGTTATGGTTGCCATTTCCACCTGCGGCGGACAGCGCAACGCGATTGTTGCGAATGGAGCCCGAGCGGATGGTGACCTTGGCGCCGTTGGCAGCTCGGACGGTTCCACAGTAGACATCATCGACTTCGCAGTTCTCGATGGTGCCGCCGTTGAGGGTGAAGGATGCGTTGGCTCCTGTCACGTTCGCGACGCCGGAGCTTGCGGTGCGGGCTTTTCCGTCGAGGATGGTTACGCCTTTGGAAAGAACGACCTTGCCCTTAGCGTCGATAATGGACCCGGCGTTATAGCGGCCGCGCAGCGCGACGTTGCCCGCGACCTCAAGGGACGCTCCATCGGCAACGTTGACAAGGGAGCCTGTGGCGCCGGTTTTGGCCAGGATAGTATACGGATCGCTGCTAACAATCTTGATTTTCTTCCCGGTGGGAATGTTCAGCGTGCTGCTAAGCTTTACATGCTTTTCGATGGTGATAGAGGTTTCCACTTCGTTGGGGCCTCGTCGACCGCCTCCTGAAGCGTCTTGGCGCCCACCTTGTTGGAGATGGTCTCTCCCGCGGCATCGTCGATGGATTCGCGCAGGTAGACGATCTCGACACCCTCACTTGGGAGATTCTCGGTGCCGGAGACGTCGTCTTTGCTGTTGTCGATGGTGATCTTCTTGATGGAGCACTTGTCAAACAACCCGGTTTTGATCGAGGTGAGGCCGCTACCGATAGTCACCTCTTCCGTGCCTTCGGTGTAGGCAAAGGCGGACGCCCCAACAGAAGTCACCGAGTTGGGAATCACAAAGGTTTTAGGAAGGCTGCCGCCATAGAACGCATACGAGCCAATCGTCGTGAGCGTGTCGGGCAAGTCGGTTTTGAGGTTGCCCCACACAAATGCCTGGTTGCCGATGCTCGTGAGCGTATCGGAGAGCTTTGTCACGCTAACCTGGGAGTAGCGGAATGCGTAATCGGGAATCGTATCCAGCGAAGAGAGGTCGACGTCGGCAAACAGATACTTGCAGCCCTCAAACGCGCTCGTTCCCATTTTGGTCACATGGCTCAAGTCAGGAATGCTCGTGAGGCCTTCGCAGCCTTCGAACGCGGAGTTGCCAATGGATGTGAGCGTGCCGGTAAACGAAACGCCCGGAAGCGACGCGCAACCCGCGAAAGCGCTATCTTCAATGGACGTAATCTTGCCCTTTGCCGTCACGGACACAAGAGAGGAGCAATCTCTAAAGTAGCCGTTTGGGATGCTAGTGAGAGACTTGGGCAGCGTGATGCCGGTCAACGAAGAGCAGCCGTTGAACATGCCAACGGCCAGCTTGCCAAATTCGACATCTTCGGGCAGATTGATGCTCTGGAGAGCGGGCGCTCCGGAGAACGTGCTCGATTGGGAGATGAGTTTGAGGCTGGAGGGAAGGCTGATCTCTTTGAGATTGCTGCAGCCGAAGACCATCGAGTTCGAGGCGATCTCTTCGACGCCCTCCTCAAAGGTGAGCTTTTCAAGAGCGTCGGCATTTTGGAGGGATGTCTCGAACTTCTTGATGGATCCAGGGATGGACAGCTCTTTGACCTTGGAGAATTTGGAGAAGTACCGGCCGCTTATCTTGGTGAGCGTATGGGGAAGGGTCAGCTGCTCGACGTCGTTGCCTTTGGTGCCGTAGGAGAGCTCGAGCTTGGTCACCGTGTAGGTTTTGTCGTCGTTTTTGAGGGTGCTGGGCATATTCATGACCGTCACGCCGTCTGCGGCGGCGGGCTTTTTAATGGATGCCGTGCCGTCGCTCATAAAGTCGCAGGTATAGGTCACCCCGTCTTGGGTGATCATTACATCCTCGGCGTCGTAAGACGCTGCAAATGCCGTCTCGGCAGAGCCTCCGGCGACAATTGCGGTGGCGAGGAGGAATGAGAGGCAGAGGAAAGCGGCTTTCATTCCTCTATGTAAAGTGCTCTTATTCAATTCCCTTCTCCTGTTCTACATTTATTCTTTGTTTGGGGAAATGGCTCGTGTAAAAGACACATGTAGTAGCCAGAAACGTTCTTTATTATGCATACTGTTTAACAAATCGAGCAAATTTGTTAAACAGTATTAGCTTCTATGTACACGTTTCGCGAATCGTCGTGGCTCGCGATGAGCGTTTATCGAGCTATCTCGCTTCTTTAGATAGACGTCCGTATCTCAATCACCGCAAGACGCGTTCCGTCTACGGTAAACGCCACGTCGTATCCGGCGTAAGCCAAGTGATAGATGCGTTCTGGCTCGTGCTTGCTGCCGGCGCGGCGCGGGTCTTGTCGCAGGACTTCTATGAGTCCCGGGAGTTTTTCGGGTTCGACGCGCTGCTGCAGTTCTTTGGGAAACTCGACTTCCAGCTCCTGCCACGGGGCGTCTTCGATCCAGCCGCCACTGGCATCCTCGTGGCAATCGGCAAAGGGAATGTAGGGTTTGATGTCGAGAATCGGCGTCCCGTCGCGCAGGTCTGCGCCAAGCACATGGATGATAGGCCCGGCCTCGCTGTGCTCAATGCTATCGATTTTCACGCAGGTGAGACCTATCGGATTGGGCCTAAAGGGGCTGCGCGTGGCAAAAACGCCTACGCGCCCGGTGCCGCCTAAACGTGGCGGCCGTACCGTTGGCGACCAGTTGTCGTTGGTGCCTGCCTTGTTTGCGGTTGCGCTATCGGCAGCGATGTCTTTGGCAGTACCTCCGGGCGTGCCGTTTTCAAACTGCCAGATAAGCCACAGGTGGCTAAAGCTCTCGAGTCCAGTCACGGCTGCATCCAGCGCAAACTCGGGTTCAAAAACAATCGACCCCTGCAGGTGCGGTGCCAAGAAGCTGTTGCGAGGAATGCCAAATTTCTGCGGCAGGTCGGTATGAATGTGCGCGATAGGTTTCATGGAACCGATTGTACCGTGTAGCATGCGGCATCAAGCGAACTATTCATCGTAAAAGAGCCCGGACGCCGCCTTTGTAGCGCCCGGGCTCGGATAACGATTATTAGCTTTGGGATATCCTACTTCTTAAATCGGTGCACTAGGAAGTTGGTGGGCGCGGAGACATCGATGCCCAGCAGCGCGTGTCCCATCCAGAGGAATGCGGCGAGCACCAGAAGCGGAATCAGGCACGAGGTGACAATCATTACGATGGCGCCCTCAATCAGGTTCGTTGCCTGCGTGATCACGCTGTCGGTCAGGCTCTGAACGCCGCTCGAAAGAGCCGAACCAAGCTGCGCTGCGCCATCGACAAGCTGGTCCAGGAAGCTTTTGTTTTCCTGTTTCTGCTTGCTTTTGCTCTTGCTTTCCTTGGCGGCTTTTTCCTCGGCTTCCGCCTTTGCCTTCGCTTCTTCCTGTGCGATGCTCACCTGGTAGGTTTCATCGACACGCTGCGTGACCCATACGCTGGCGGGCACTACCGTGATGGCGATGGCTGCCACGATGAGCACGCGCATGCCCAGGACTCGCAACACGCGGCTGGTGCTCAAGCGCCCGTGAATGCCGAGCGAGATGGCAAAGAGCACGCAGACAATGGGTATGAGCACGCCAAATGAGAGGAAGCTCAAGATTGTGAGCAGGTATTTTTCGAGGTAGAGCACCGCGAGCACAATGCCCAGGTTGCCAGCGAGGTGGGAGAGTTGCTCGGCTACGGGAGTGCCGGCGTCGTCGGGGATGGCGGTGATGGCTGCCGAGAGCGCAAGGGACGAGGTCGTGAGCGCCAAGACGTTTGACTTCTTGGCGTCGATGACCTCTATGGTACTTCCCCAGGTCTCGACCTGCTCAAAGTGCGGGCGCAAAGCAAATTCCGAGACAAGAGCCGCAACGATCAAAAGAACGATAAAGCCGATCTGCAAAGGGCGACGTTCGCAAATCCAATCGGAAAGGCTCAACTGCATCGCGGGTTGCGGAATTGCCTCGGCAGTAGGGATGGCAGGCTCGATACCCTCTCGACCATCTTTTTGCGGCATAATTTGATTTCGCTGCATGATGCACCTCCTGCAGATGCGTTCGCTGGTTGCCCAAATGATACCCCGCGGCATGGAGGATAGATCCAGTCATGACGCTTTCCTTGCCCCCTCTTGGTGTTGATGCCCTGGTTTAAATCTTTCCGCCCATCGTTTTGTCATCGCCGCTCAGCCGTTAACAAATTGGATGCTGTCAACCGTCCTGCTTTCGCGCATACAATGCATTTGGATTGAACTGACTGTCGCTCGTGTTTGCACGGCGATTCGAAGGGGAGTGGCTACCATGAAGCGTGTGTTCGGCATCGATGTGGGCGGCATGTCCGTGAAGTTTGCCATCGTCGACGAGACAGGGACCATTATTGAGCGCTGGTCTGTCCCTACGAACCTCGCCGATGCGGGTTCCCACATTCCCGATGAGATGATTTCCAGCATTAACGAAAAGCTGGCTTCGTCCCCCGAGCCCATCGTCGCTATCGGTGTGGGCATTCCCGGTCCGGTAAATGGCGAGGATGTCGTACGCGCCGTCAATTTAGGATGGGGCAACATGCCGCTCGGCAATATTTTGCGCGAGGGAACGGGCCTGCCCGTGGCATTGATTAACGACGCTAACGCCGCTGCCGTCGGTGAGGTTTGGATGGGCGGAGAAGGTTCCGTTACGGGCAATTCCATATTTGTCACGCTGGGCACCGGCGTTGGCGGCGGCATCATTATCGATGGCAAGATCGTGGGCGGCGACCATGGTTGTGGTGGAGAGATCGGCCACATTCCGGTCATGGCTCCTTCGGAGCGTGTGTGCGGCTGCGGCAACGTCAACTGCCTCGAGTGCTACGCCTCTGCCACGGGGATTATCAAAAACGCTAACGAGCTTGCCGAGAAGGCCGGCGAGGAGCGCCGCTTTACCAAAGGCGAAGAGATTTTTGAAGAGGTAAAGCAGAGCGGGGCTACTGCCACGGCGGCGCGCGATATGACGGTCGATTATCTGGCTCGTGCGCTGGCGGGCATCATGGCGACCGTCGATCCATCTGAGGTGATCGTGGGCGGCGGCCTTTCTGGCGCCGGGGATCTATTGATGGTTCCCCTTGCCGAGAGGCTCGAGCGATATGTCTTTCCTCCTATGCGCAGCTGCTACACGTTGCGTCGCGCAACGCTGGGCAACGAAGCCGGCATTCTCGGAGCGGCATATCAGGCCCTGCAGCTTGTGTAGTCGCTGCTCGTTAATCTATTTGCGGATTGTGGACTCACGCACGACGAGCTCCGTTTCAAGAAGCATCGAGCTTGCGGAGTCCGATCCGTCCATGCGCTCGATAAGCAGGTTGCAGGCCGAGAAGCCCATGTCGTAACGCGGCTGGCTGATGGTGGTAAGCGCGGGCGTGGTCATGGTTGCGGTGTCGGTGTTATCAAAACCAACAACCATGAGGTCGCGCGGGACCTCGAGACCGCATTTCTTGGCTGCGCGGATTACGGCAGCGGCATACGTGTCCGAGCACGCAAAAACGCCATCGGGGCGGTTGGGAGATTCCAGCATATGGCAGATGGCGGAATAGGCGAGGCCAAAGTTGTTGTTGGGAATCTGAAGCATCCAAGAAGGACGCTCGACAAGGTCGTGCGCGCGGATAACCTCCAGGAAGCCTTCCTTGCGGCCACGGGCGTACTTATAAACCTGCGGCCCGCATACGATGGAGAGCTTCTTGCACCCGCATGAAACCAGGTGCTCAACGGCGGTGCGCGCTGCTTCGCGGTCGTCGATGCTCACGAAGGGGATATTTGTTTCGGGGTTGTACTCGCAACACTGCACGGTAGGGACGGTGTTGGATATACGCTCGAGCGACTCTGAGGAAAGCGGACAAAGGATAATAACGCCCGCTGCTCCGCAGTTTTGCAGCATGGAGCAAAAGCGCTTGCATGATTCAACGTTGTCGGGTGAGCCCCAGGAGATGAGCATTTCCAGACCGTGCGCTTCGGCGGAAACGCGCACGCCGCGCACGATCTCGCCGTAAAAGGGGTTGTCGAGCCAGGGAATATTGACCACGATGGTGCGGCGCGATGTTCCCGCCGCGGGTTGTCCGGCGATTCCAGAGTAGCCGAGTTCCGACAGGCTTTTGCGCACACGCGCAACGGTGGAAGGGTTCACCAGCTCCGGATGCCTCAGCACGCGCGAGACCGTGGCAGACGACACCTTTGCATGCTCAGCAACGTGTGCGATGGTGATTTTCTTGCTTCCGGTCATCGGTCCCCCCCTCGATTCCAGTGGGTCGTTTGCTTTACAGCATGCAGTATGCGGCTGAAAAAAGCGAATGGTAGGTTTGAATCGCTCGACGGTTTTGAAAACTTTTCATACGGTCGAAGTGGCCGGCGATAAAGCGCTTTAGCTAGCAAGGTATGCTTTTCTGAATACCACTTCTATTTCGATTTACGGTAACTTGTGATGTAAAAAAATAAAAGCGCAGGAAGATAGTGCATTAGAACCACTTAGGTATCGTTTAATACCACTCACGGGAATAGCCAAGGCAAAACCATCTTTATCTCATTACGATGCAAGTGATGAAACACAAAATGAAAGAAATGAAAGAAATCTTTCATTTCCAAGGATTCATCGGTACGTATCGAGCTCTCTTTAGGGCCTGAAGGAGGCACATATGGTTCGCGTGGGCGTTATCGGGTGCGGCAAGATCGCTCAGGTTCGTCATTTGCCCGAATACGAGGCAAATTCGAATGCGCAGATCACCGCGGTGTTCGACATGAACTACGACCGCGCCTGTGAAATCGCGAAAACCTACGGTGCCGTGGCGTACAAAACGCTCGAAGAGCTTTTGGCTTCCGACGTGGACGCCGTAAGCGTATGCACCGCTAATGCCAACCACGCCGCCTCCGCCATCGCTGCCCTTAGGGCAGGCAAGCACGTGCTGTGCGAAAAGCCCATGGCTATCACCATCGACGAGTGCGAGCAGATGGTTGCCGAGGCACGCGCCGCAGGCAAGAAGCTCATGATCGACCAAAATCAGCGTTTCGCTCGCGCTCACGTGCGCGCCAAGGAGTTGCTCGACGCCGGAAAAATCGGCGATGTCCTGACCTTCCGCACGACGTTTGGTCACGGCGGGCCCGAGACGTGGAGCGTCGATCCGGGAACTGACAGCTGGTTCTTTGACCCTAAGCGCGCCGCGATGGGTGCCATGGCAGATCTGGGCGTTCACAAGACCGATCTCATCCAATGGCTGCTCGGCCAGACCGTCGTGTCCACGACTGCTCGCGTGACGACGCTCGATAAGCGCGATCCGCAAGGAAACCTGGTGGGCGTGGACGACAACGCCATTTGCGTTTACACCATGAGCGGCGGAACCATCGGCTCCATGACGGCGAGCTGGACATATTACGGTCCCGAGGACAACTCGACGGTGCTCTACGGAACCCGTGGCGTCATGCGCATCTACGACGATCCGGCTCATTCTATCGTCGTAGACCTCGCATACGGCGAGCATGAGGCCTACGATGTCGAGGCCATCCAAACAAACGATAACCAAACCGCATCGGGCATCATCGATGCTTTTGTGGACTGCCTGGAAAACGATACCGATCCTGCCATCTCGGGCGAAAGCGTCCTTGCCGCTATGCGAGCGGTTTTTGGCAGCATCGAGTCGAGTAAGACCGGAACCGTCGTCAACGTGAAGCAGGGGTAAGGCATGAAACTGGGAATTATCACCTCCATCTTTGACGGATGGACCTTTGAGGAAATGATCGACGAGGTGAGCCGCATTGGCTATGAGACCATCGAGGTCGCCTCGTGGCCGCAGGGTAAAGCCGAGCGTCGCTATGCAGGCGTAACCCATGTGGATGCCGAGCGCGTGCTCGAAGACGACGCATACGCGCAGCACCTGCTTGATTACGCCGCCGAGCATCGCGTGCAAATAGGCGCGCTGGCCTATTACCCCAATAATATGGATGCCGACCTTGAGCGTCGTCGTGTCTGCAACGAGCATCTGATCAACGTGATCCACGCCGCCAAGAAGCTCGGCGTACCCAAGGTGACGAGCTTTATCGGGCGCATGACTAACAAGTCTCTAGAGGAAAACCTCGACGAGGTGGGAGCTGTTTGGAACCCCATCATGAAGGTCGCCGAGGACGAGGGCATTCTCGTTGCCATCGAAAACTGCCCCATGCTCTTTGACGAGACCAACTGGCCCGGCGGCCAGAACATCATGACCTCGCCCGCGAACTGGCGTCGCGTGTTCGAGCGCGTGCCAAGCCCGAATTTGGGCATCGCGATCGATCCGAGCCACTTTGTATGGCAGATGATCGATTGCGATCGTGCCATTCGTGCGTTTGCGCCCAAGATTTTCCACGTGCACTTCAAAGACATCAAGTTGCTGCGCGACCGTTTGGCCGAGTACGGCACCATGGCCTACCCGTTGGACATCATGGTGCCAAAGATTCCAGGTCTGGGCGATGTGGACTGGGGCGCATTTGTGTCTGCGCTTACCGAGGCAGGCTTTGACGGTGACGCTTGCGTCGAGGTCGAAGATCGCGCTTTTGAGTCGAGCCGCGAGCGCGTGCTTGCGAGCATCGAACAATCCTATCGGTACATGCGCCAGTTTGTGAGTTAACTGGCCAGTATGTAATGCCCATCAGGGCGGAAAGCTATGGAAGGGAAACGTTATGAACACCAACATGTCTCGTCGTTCGTTCTTGGTTGGGTCCGGCAGCGCGGTGCTTGCTGCATTCCTGACCGCATGCGGTAGCAACGATGCCGCCAAGGGTTCTGCTGGTTCCGCTGCCAAGGGCTCCGGCAAGACCATTTACGTCCTCACCCCGTCTGAGGACCACGGCTGGACCGGCTCCGTGGCAACCTTTGCCAAGGAGAAGATCGAGGAGATCAACAAGGCCGGCGTGTACAAGGCTGAGCTGCAGACCGCCGATTCCGCATCCAAGCAGATTCAAGAGGTCGAGGACATTCTCGCCGGCAACACCGATGAAATCGCCGGCATCGTTATCCAGCCCATGGACGACACCGTGCAGTCTGCCATCCAGTCCATCGTCGACGCAGGCATTCCGTACGTGGCCTTCGACCGCATTATCGAGGCTGTAGCCGATACCGCCGTCTCCAACGTCAAGGGCGACAACGAGGGCATCGGCGCCGGCTCTGCTGCCTACTTTGTCGAGAACGGCATGAAGCCGGGCGACAAGGTGTACGTGTACCAGGGTGACACCTCCTCCGTCACTACCCTGCGTGACAGCGGCTTTGGCGAGTACCTCACCGGTAAAATCGAGTTTGACGGCAAGAAGATCGCCGACGACGCCAAGTGGACCGAGGACCAGGTCAACGATGCTGTCACCAAGTCCGGCGCCATGAACTGGAGTCGCTCCGACACCAAGGCTTCCTTCGAGTCCCTGATGGGCGACGAGTCCAACGCCGAGATCAAGTGGTTCTACGCCGAGGACGACGAGCTTGCCATGGGCATCCTCGAGGCCCTCAACGGCGGCGGCATCTCCGACGCTACCAAGGACAAGATCTTTGCCACCAAGCCGTTCATCACCGGCTGTGGCGGCCTTGACGAGTACTACGAGGTCATCCGCGGTAACTCCTACCAGGATATCGCCAAGAACCTTGGCGGCGTAATGTCTGTCACCTACTCGCCGTCCATGATTCAGCTGGCCATTCAGGATATGGTCGACCATCTTGACGGTAAGGAAGTCGCACAGGATCACGTCATCAAGTGCGAGAACGTTACTAAGGATAACGTCAAGGACTTCAAGTCCTTCAAGTAAGCCTTTCCCTGCCCCGTCGCAGCCTTCCAGCCGACGGGGCATTGGCTGTTTGATGCGGGCGGAGTCGCGGCTGCGCTCCGTCCGCATTCGTTAGGAGGTAATGCTCATGGAACTCCTGAACATGAGCGGGATCTATAAAGCGTTTAGTGGCGTCTCGGTGCTTTCGGGTGTGGAGCTGCATGTAAACGTGGGCGAGATTCACGCATTGCTAGGAGAGAACGGCGCCGGCAAGTCGACGTTGATGAACATCCTCTCCGGTTCCTATACGGCAGATGCCGGAACTGTCACCTTCGACGGTGCGGACATCACCGGCTCTTCCATCAAGCAGATCGAGGATGCAGGCATCGCTTTTGTGCATCAGGAGCTCAACCTGTTCAATGACCTGCTGGCATACGAAAACATCTTCTTGGGGGCCGAGGAGACCACCCCGTGGGGTTCGCTCAAAAAGCGCGACATGGCAAATAAGGCTGCCGAGCTCTTTGAGCGCTTGGGCGTGGATATCGACCCATATGCACTGGTGGATGATTTGAAGCCGAGCGAAAAGCAGCTGCTCGAGATCAGCCGCGCGCTTTTCCGTAACGCCAAGCTGCTCATTTTGGACGAGCCTACCGCTTCGCTTAATACCGACGAAGTGGAGCACATGTTCCAGATCGTGCGCGGCCTGCGCGACAAGGGCACGTCATTCATTTTCATCTCGCACAAGATGCCCGAGATTTTTGACCTCTGCGATACCTATACGGTACTTCGCAACGGAAAATTCATCGCGAGTGGCAATATCGCCGACACCACCCCTCGCGAGGTTACCAACCTGCTTGTGGGCGCTGCGCTCTCTGATCGCGACGCCTACGAGCCGCGCGAGCTGGGCGAGGAGATGCTTCGCGTTGAGCATTTTAGCGGCGAGGGTTTTGCAGACGTTACGTTCACGGCGCGTCGCGGGCAGATTATCGGCCTCACGGGTCTCAAAGGCTGCGGCAGTTCCGAGCTGATGCAGGGCCTTTTCGGTATCCATCATCCTTCGGGCGGCAACGTGGAGGTGTGCGGCAAGAAGCTGCACGGTGGATCGATTCACGAGGCAATGGGCGCAGGCATAGCGATGCTGCCCGCCGACCGCAAGGAAAACTCGGTGATTCCGGACATGTCGTTGCTCGAGAACATGTATCTGTCCGAGCACGTGCTTTCTGCCCGTTCGTTCGCCATCAATACGAAGCGCGAGAACGAGCGCTTCGAGAAATACGGCAAGCTGCTCAACATCAAGGCGAATTCCTCGGCCGATAATATCAACTCGCTTTCGGGCGGCAACCAGCAGAAGGTCTTTTTGGCCCGATGGCTCAACACCGACGCCCAGGTGCTCTTGCTCGACAACCCCACGCAAGGCATCGACGTCGGCGCGAAGTCCGAGATTTACCACCTGATTTTGGATCTGGCTCGCAAGGGCAAGACGGTGATTATCAATACGCTCGAGATTCCCGAGCTGCGCGAAGTGGCCGACGTCTGCTATGTGCTCTACGAGGGGCGCGTGGTCAAAGAGTTGGCGCATGACGAGATTAACGAGCAGACGGTGATGCTCTATTCGACGAACTCCGCTGTATAGGCTTATTGATTGGAATGGTGAGGTGCATCTTATGAAAGACGCAGCTGTGAACAAGAAACCGGCGTCGGCTGGCCTGCTCAACATTGTTAAGACCTACAGCTTTGTGCTGGTGTTCTTGGTCATCTACATCGTGTACGCATCTGTTTCGGGTGGCTTTGCCCTGGGCGCTGCCATGAACGTGTTCCGCCACAGTGCCGTGATCGGCGTGATTGCCATCGGCATGGGTATCGTATGTCTTACGGGCGACATCGACCTTTCCGTGGGCTCGATGCTCGCGTTTGTGGCCGGTTTCTCGGTCGTGGTGTTCAATCAGACCAATTCCATTCCGCTGACGCTGCTGTTTGCTGTCCTTTTTGGAGCGCTGTGCGGCTTGATCAACGGTGTGCTCGTAGGCATCGTGCAGATGCCGTCGTTTATCGTCACGTTGGCAACGATGCTTATCTATCGCTCCCTCTCGCAGTATGCATGCCAGCATATCCCGGCTGAGCTTATCGGCAACGGCAGCTCGGTTTTCCGTATGTCCAATGCACTCGACAGCTATCAGGCGTTTTATGCATTCGGTAACGGCAAGGTCGCCGGAATCATGCCGGTCGTGGGCCTGATCATGGTGCTTATGGTGGTGCTGTTTGTCTATATCTGCACCTCGACTAAGTTTGGCAAGAAGATCTACGCCGTGGGCTCCAACGCTCGCGCCGCGCACCTTGCGGGCATCAACGTTTCTGCTATGCGTACCTTGGTCTTTGTGATCGCCGGCGCCTTGGTAGGGCTGGGAGCGTTTCTGTGGATTGCCATGAACGCAAGTGCCGACCCCGCCACCACGGGCAAAAGCTACGAGATGTACGCCATCGCGGCCGTTGTGCTTGGCGGCATTGCCATGAGCGGCGGCAAGGGCCGCATCCTGGGCGTGCTGTTTGGCGCCATGTCGTACACCGTGATCGATAAGATCATCATTGCCCTCAAGATGGATTCGCTCATCAACGACACCATCAAGGGTGTGGTCTTGATCGTGGTCATTTTGATTCAGGTTGCGGGACCACAGCTCAAGGCGCGTTTTGGAAAGAGCAAAGTGGTTAAATAGCGCACTTGTGCAATAGCGTTGTGACAGCCGCCGCCGGGCAGTTCTTCCTGGCGGCGGTTTTGCTTCATGGACTTTAGTCCGTGCCGCGCGGCATGGAAGACCACCCGCTTAGCGGGTGGAGGTCAATTTCCGCTACGCGACAAAAAACCTTCCCCCTAGCATGAGGATTGTTCAGGTCATCATGCCCCTAGAGGGAAGGTGATTGCTGTGGCCCGGAAAGCCAGCAGCCTCGCGCACACGAAATGGCCGTGCAAGTACCACATCGTGTCCACGCCAAAGTATAGAAGGAAGGCGATCTGCAACCAATACCGCAAGGACCTGGGGGAGATCCTCAGGCGGCTGTGCATGTGGAAGGGGGTGGAGGCCATCGAGGGGCGCCTCATGCCGGACCGCGTCCACATGCCGGCCGGCATC
>OGWU01001179.1_pt1 | contig 15784 bp, 8 predicted proteins | sample 1576071 | NCBI WGS metagenome assembly OGWU01 (sample SAMEA3541582, study PRJEB24748) | human gut metagenome | biome: human gut; feature: human-associated habitat; material: faeces | place: China | collected 2012
CCAAGAGGAGAAGCTCCTTTTTTGGCAATTTACAGGCGTTCGAAGACGGGGGTGTACTCGATGGGCGCGTCGACTTTCACGGTCTTGCCGCCCGCAAAGACCTCGCCCGTGGAGGTGTTCTTCCACTGCCCGGCGGGCAGGTACACCTCGCGCTCAAACTGGTTGAGGTGGAAGATGGGCGCGACGAGGTACTTCTCGCCGAACATGTACTGGTCCTTGAGCTCCCAGCACGCCGCATCCTCCGGGAACTCGTAGAACATGGTGCGCGCCAGGGAATTCCCGTTTGGCTTGCTTGCATGCTCGACGCTTCCCTTGCGCGTCGTGGCTTTGGCGGAAAATCGCTTTGCTTCAATGGCATTGCTGCCCCAACCTGCGCTTGTATGTGTCCTGACGCTGTTTGTTCCGGTGATGTGTCGGACTGTCTTGAGCCTTCTGTGCTTGAGGGCTCTTATCTGGTGGGGTCTCCCGCGGTCGTTGCCGCGTCGAGCGATCTGGCTCAGGGCAAACTGGTGATTTCCGATCTCAATGCTCAGCTCATTGCTGCCTCAACCGTGCGTCCTGGCTCATGTTTGGAGATTGGGGCCGGGCGCGGTACCAAGACGTATGTCATGGCGTGCCGTGCGAATCGATGCGGGCTGCGCGGGCGCCATGTTGCTGTAGATCTTTCTGCGGCAAAATGCGAAATCAATCGCCTGCGCCTGGAGCAAGCCGGTCTTTCCAAGGGAATCGAATTTGCGCCGGGTGATGGCTGCAATCTTGATGCGACTCTTGCACACATCGATGCTACAGGCGAGCGCACCTTGTTCGATACGGTCTTTTTGGATGCTCCCTGTTCGGGTACGGGCACCATGCGCCGGCACCCCGAGATTCCCTGGCGTTTGGTTTCAAGCGATGTTGAGGACGCTCTTCCCAAGTTGCAACTGCAGCTATTGCAGGAGGCTTCGCGTCGCGTGAAGCCCGGAGGCGAGTTGATCTATGCTACCTGTTCGGTACTCGATGTAGAAAACGAGCAAGTAATCGATGCGTTTTTGCAATCGGAGCAGGGATGCGCATTCAAGCTTGCTCCGCTGCACGAAGCCGATCCCTTCAAAGACGAGACTGAGGCTATGACATATATTTGTAAGCGAGAGGACATGCGTGGGCTCTTCCAGTCCACCCCTCTTTCGCCTGCAGACTTCGATGGTCATTTCTGCGCCCGCCTCATCTACCAAATATGACAAAAGTCCACGGGTTTGTTTTGTCATGTTTTCCCTGTCAACGCCCTTTTAACGCAAAGCGCCCAGCAGTCTGAATGAACTGCCGGGCGCTTTTAGCTGCATAGCGATGGACGCTTAGTTGTTATGGGGACAATCGGCGCAGGCGCAGGAATGCGTCTCGCTTGATGCGCCCGACGTCGCCGAGGTGCTCGAAGAGCCACCGCGCTGGTCGGTGTTATAGAAGCCTGAGCCTTCGAACTTGATGCCACTTGCGTTGAAGACGCGCTCGGTGGCGCCGCCGCAGTCGGGGCATACGATGTCCGGGTGCTCTGTCATACCATGCTCGACCTCAAAGACTTTGCCGCATGAGCCGCAGCGATAGTCGTACCGTGCCATGAAACTCTCCTCTTACGTTATACGATGTAAGCAACGTTGCCTACTGTACCCGAATCTGCCCTGATTTGTTCTTAAAACTCAACAAGCCTATTTCTGTCACATAAGAGCTCGTCCACAACGCACTGCTACTTCTTTCATGCGCTCAATCGAGGCCTCGAGTTCTTTTTCGGTTGCCTGCCAAGACCAATTGCCGCCGGTGGTCCCGGGAACATTCATGCGAGCATCGTCGCCTCGAAGCATCACGTCTTGGAGCGTAAGCATAACGAGAGGGCTGCTGCTTTTGAACGCACGTTCGATCATGTCGAGGGCGGTATGTTGAAGCTCCGGGTCGTTTTCGTTTGCGTTTGCAAACCAGCGAGATTTCACCCAGCCCATGAGTGTTGAGGTGTCATGGGTTGAGGTATAAACCACGTTTGCCGGATTGTCGGGCATCGAGAAACGGGGATCATCGTCGCTAAACTCAAGTACATCCATACCGGGGAAGCCGCACTGTGCTTTGAGCGCGCGCACGGCGGGCGTAAGATACCCCAGGTCCTCGGCTATAAAAGGCAGTGGTCCCAGCTTTTCGTGAATGCGCTCGAACAGTTCCAGGCCGGGACCGGGAATCCATCGGCCTGCGGAACCGGTCATCCCGGCAGGTATGGAGAAATACGACTGGAAGCCAAGGAAATGGTCCAGGCGCACCTCATCATAGAGCTCGAGGGAACGTCGCAGACGCTCGGTCCACCACACGTAGCCGTCGTCATGCATATGGCGCCAACGGAACGTGGGGTTTCCCCAAACTTGTCCTGTTTCGGAGAAGCGGTCGGGTGGGGTGCCGGCGATTTCTGCTGGCAATCCCGCTGCATCGAGTTGGAACATCTCCGGTTCGCTCCAGGTGTCGGCGGAATCGTCCGAAACGTACATGGGAATATCGCCGATGATGCGAATGCCGCGTTCGTTGGCGTAGCGTTTAAGCTCGTGCCACTCGCAGTCAAAACGATATTGCGCGAAGGCATGGTAGCGTGCGCGCTCTCGATAGACGGGGTCGTCAAGAATCGCGACATCATAGCGTGCGAGCTTTTCTTCCCAGGTATGCCGCGATGCTCCGCCGTGCACGTCTTTCACCGCTGCGAATGCACAGTAGGGGTCGAGCCAAGTGCTTGCGCGCTCGGTGAAAGCGCAAAAAGCATCTTGACGCTCGCCTTCGTTTTCGATGAATGCGCGATACATCTCTTGAATTGTAGCGGCGTCTTCCTCCAGGAGGTCGATGTTGCCTGCAAAGGCGGAAGGGCCAGCGTAGGGGGAGTGATGTTCATCGGTTGGATTGAGGGGCAGAACCTGCCAGTACGATGCGCCCATTTCCTGCAAATGATCGACAAAGCGACGTGCGGGGGCGCCCAGCGTACCAGGCTTGCCCTCACAGGGGATGGAGGTGACGTGGCACATCACGCCCCAACCGTGGCAAAGCGGCTTTTGCAGGCGCTCGCGCGAATGAAAATAGACAGCAGCGCTGCCCAGGGGGTACAGCGTTACCGTCGTCATGCCATCGACATCTGCGCAGAGGGTGCGCCCGGAAATGAGGTCGGTCGCGGCTTCTCCCATAAACGGAATGCGCACCGTATGCGTGTTGCAAGAATCGCGATTGATGAGCATGCTCAGACACTCGCACTGCGTTTTACCCCTCGAGTACATGAGGACGTCGGCATCGAGAGCTCGAGCCTCAATCGATGCGATTCCAAGTAGCGGCATAGAACGGCGAAGAGAGGCGGCGTTTTTAATCATAGCCTGGAAATCCAGGTCTTCATGTCCCCACGGGTAGGTCGAGCGGTTGCCGGGGTCTGTGGCGCCTTGCAGGCCTGCTTCATCGCCGTAATAGACGCACGGTACGCCTGGATACGTCATTTGCATGAGGGTGGCAAGCCAGAATCGACCCTTGGCAAGACCGAGCTTGTCGTCTGGCAGATGCCATGTTGCCCGCTCGTTTTCGGGAATGCTATCCGGGTTTTCCATCCCACCTAAAACAGAGATGATGCGTGCGCGGTCATGGCTGCTCAAAAGGTTGAGCGAACAGCGCAAGGCCTCCGCAGGATAGTTCTCGCTCTGCGACTCGATTATCTCGGCAGCACGGTAGGCGTCGATGCCCTCGGCACCAGTGAGAAAGCCAATCACCATGTCGCGGAACGGATAGTTCATGGCCGCATCGAGCTCATCGCCCAATAGGTAGCGACGAAGATTGCCATAGCTGATCTTATTCGAAGCGTCTTCCCAGACTTCGCCCAGCACGAGTGCGTCGGGCTTTTCGGTAGTCGCCGCTCGCTTGATCTCGGCGATAAAACCATCGGTAAGCTCGTCTGCCACATCCAGGCGCCAGCCGTCGGCACCCATGCGTAGCCAGTGGCGAATCACGCCGTCTTTTCCCAGCAATAGCTCGCGAACAGCGGGGGAGTTTTCGTTGAGCGCCGGCATGTTGGTTACGCCCCACCAGCACTCGTAGGTCCCGTCTTCGTTGAAGTTGAAGGCGTCTTTCCAGGGTGAAGCCCCACCTTGCCAGGCGCCAGGAGCGGGATAGTTCTCGTAGCGGTTGAAATAGATCGAGTCGTCGCCCGTATGGTTAAAGACGCCATCGAGAATGATACCGATGCCATGCTCGTGCGCTGCTTGGCATAGGTCGCGAAAGTCTTCGTCGGTTCCCAGCATCGGATCGATATGCAGGTAGTTTGCAGTGTCGTATCGATGATTGCTCACAGCTTCGAAAATGGGGTTGAGGTAGATTGTCGTAATGCCCATTTCGCTCAAGTGGGGGAGTTTCTCTTCAATGCCCTTGAGCGATCCGCCGTAGAAGTCCCATGAGGTAATGGAGCCGTCGGGGTTTCTGCTATAGGTGGGGGGTGTGGACCAATCTTCTATGAGGTGCTTGGTGCTGCCGCGTCGGGGCTTTGCGCACTCGGCAGCAGTCCTCTCACGCCATGCGGCGTCCCGCGCAAAGCGATCCGGGAAGATTTGATAGGCAATGCCATTTTCATACCATGTAGGGCGCTGACGACGCGGCTGATATACCGTGAGCTGGAACGAGGGGACTTCTGCGTAGTCATAGACAACGCCCTCGCCGCCTCGGGAGCCTTGTGGGGCGCCAATGCGCAGCTCCTGCCCACCGGGCTGGCGAATGATAAAGGAGTACCAAACGATTGCAGGGGTATCCCTCGTAATCGTCGTTGAGAACATGCCTTCTTTATCGCGGTCCATGTCGAGGAGCGTTTCGCCCTCGCCATCGATCCAAAGTCTCAGGATACATGCCACTTCGTGCGATTTGTTACCTTTGACTTGGCAACTCAGGCGTACAGGCGTATTACATGCAACAGCGCCAAAGGGGGTTCTGAATTGAGGGGAGCGGGAGTTGTGTCGGAATACCATCGACTGTCGTTTCTTTGATGAATGTACAAAAGCCAGTGTACGAGTGTACAGGAATATGCAAGCAAGCGGGGCGCGCAGCCTTATTGCTGCAACGCCCCGCATCCGTGCATTTGAGGTTTAAGAGATGGACGCGCAATTACTTGCTGGACGCTCGACCATGCCTTCTCGTTGCGGAGGAAGAGGATTTGCGCGGAGTGGTCGTCTTGGTACTTGAGGCGCCTGTCTTGCGCGCCCTGACTGACGTTTTAGGTGCTTCGGGGGCGCTCGTCAAAGTGGAAGAGTCTGCTTTGGGCGAAGATGCTGCTGCCTTGGCAGGTGCGGCCGGTGCCTTTTCCTTGGCTGTCGTCACTTTTTTGGCACTAGTTTTAGTCGTGCGCGTGGTTGCGGTTTTAGCCTGAGTCCCGGCGGTTGTCTTCGCGCGCGTCTTGTTCGATGCTGCCTTGCTGTTTTCCCGCTCCGCGCTATCGCCAAGCGGTTTCTCGTCCTTGCGTACAGCGGCGGTCTTCTTGGTCGCCGCTGCTGTTTTGCGCGTGCGTGCAGGTTTTTCTTTGGGCTCAACGACCAAATTGTTGTCAGCAGAGGTTGCTGCGGCGGTTTGACCCACCGGAACCACTGCGGGCGCCACCTTTGCCGTCTTGGCTGCGCGCATAGCTGCGGAAGTGGTTTTTGGGCTGCGTTTCGCAGTGGCCTTTTGTTTGGACTTGGGCTTATGCAAACTGCAATCGGGATGAAGCATCAAGTAAAGATCCAGATAGCGTGCAGCGGAGGCCGTCCAGCTAAAGTCGCAGGACATGGCCTGGGATACAAGTTTTTTCCATTCGCTCGGCTGATCCCAGAACAGGCGCGCTGCGCGGAAGACCGTATCGCCCATTTCCTCGCCATTGAAGTGCGCGAACGAAAAACCGGTGCCTTCTCCCGTGTATTGGTTGTACGGGGTCACGGTATCACGAAGGCCGCCCGTTTCGCGTACGATGGGCAGGGTGCCATAGCGCATGGCAATCATTTGGGATAATCCGCATGGCTCAAAGAGCGAGGGCATGAGGAACATGTCGGCACCGGCATACATGCGCTGTGAAAGCGCCGGGTCGAATTCAATACGCGCCGCCATCTGACCGGGATAGATCGATTGATACCAGCGCAGGGCATCTTCGTAGTCGGTATCGCCCGTGCCCAGAACTGCCACCTGAACACCGCCGTCGAGGATGCGCTCGAGGCAGTACATGACCAGGTCCATACCCTTTTGCCTAGTGAGGCGCGTAACCATAACCATGAGGGGACGGTCGTCTCGTACCTCAAGCCCCAACTCTTCTTGAATGGCCTTCTTGCAAAGCGCCTTACCCGTCATGTCTTCTATCGAGTAGGGTGCTGCGATGCGCTTGTCGTGTGCCGGATCGTTGCGCACCACGTCGATGCCGTTGACGATGCCGTGCAGGACATTTTGACGGCGACGCAGGGCGCCGTCGAGGCCCTCGCCGTATTCGGGCGTGCGAATCTCTTCTGCATAACTGGGAGATACGGTTGTAATGGCGTCGGAGTAGTTGATGGCGCCGAGCATGTAGTTGATGGAATCGGCATCGCTTCTCAGCTGGCGTGCCGCGGCTTCTACGCCGCCAAGCCCCAAGATGTCATCTAGCACGAAGTCACTATATTGACCTTGGAAGGCGATGTTATGGATAGAGTAGACGGTGCGCACGTTTTCATACAGGGGAAGTCCCTGATAGAACTCGCGCAAAAACACAGGCGCCATGGCGGTGTGCCAGTCGTTGCAGTGCAGGATATCGCAGGCAAAACCATCTGGTAGATGCTGCAGGGACTCGCAGATGGCTTTGGAGAAGAACGCGAAGCGTTCGCCATCGTCAAAAAAGCCATACGGATAATCGCGCTTAAAATAACGCTCGTTGTCTACGAATAGATACGTGATGTCGTCGTGCACCAGGCGCTCGAGGCCGCAGTACTCATTTCGCCATCCCAAGGGCACGTAAAAATCGGTGACATGCTCCATTTGGCTGAGGTAGGAGCTATCGATCGTGGAGTACTTGGGCACCATGACGATGACTTCTGCCCCAGCCGCCTTCAAGGCATGGGGGAGTGAGCCCGCGACATCGCCAAGGCCACCCGTCTTGACAAACGGAGCGGCCTCCGCGCTCGCGAACACCACATGGAGGGGTTTGGTTGCCGCTTCGGTCATATGCTGGGTTTCCTTTCTTTGTCGCGGGTCACGTGAACCGTTGGGGTTAGTCAAGGGTTGCAATCTCCTTGGTCGCGAGGGGCGCCTTGGGGATGATGAGGGTTGCGTCGGGGGTGCCACGCAGCTCTGTCTGCGCCGGAATCACGTTGTTCTTGTCGACGATGGCGTTCTCCACGCGCACCCCGCTGCGAATCACGCAGCTCTGCATGATGATCGAGTTCGATACCGAGGCGCCGTGCTCAACGATAACGTCGCGTGCAAGGATGGACCCGCGTACCGTACCTTGAATCAAGCATCCTGCAGACACCAAGGAGTTGCACACCGTGCTGCCCGTGCAGTACTTTGCGGGCGGTGCGTCGTGTGCCTTGGTCATGATGGGGCGATCGGGGTTGAACAAGCGGTCGTTCAGGTCGGGGCGCAGCATCTCCATGGAGCGCTGGTAGTAAGACTGCTCATCAAAGACGCCGAGTGCCAGGCCCTTGAACTCGTAGGAGCATACGTCGATGCGGCCGAACTCGGGTTCGATGGCCTCAAAGAGGTCCAGATGATCAACGTCTTGATAGCTGTCGATAATGTCGAGCAGCACGTCGCGGTTGATGACGCAGCAGTCAAGGAATTTGTTGTCGCCGAAGGAGCATCCGGCGTGTAGGGCGTGCACGCGTCCCGCCTCGCCGATTTCCAGAGCGGTTACGTCATTGTCGTGTTCGCGTTCTGCGCGACAGTACACCATCGTGGCATGGGCGCCAGAGCGCTCGTGGGCATCGATGATTTCGGCGAGGTCGATGTTGAAGATGATGTTGCATCCGCACATGACCACATAGGGCAGGTCGGAACGCTGGAATAGCGTCTTGTTGGCGATGATGTCGCGCAGCAGGAAGCGCATGCCGCGCTTGGAGGCGCCGAATGCGTTGCCGGGGAGCAAAAACAGGCCGCCCTTTTTGCGGTCGAGCATCCAATCGCGGCCAGACTCTATATGGTCGATAAGCGAGCGGTAATTGCCCGGCATCACGACGCCGACGGTTTTGATGCCGGCGTTCATCATGTTGGAGAGCGGGAAGTCAATCAGGCGATAGCGGCCAAAGACTGGCAGGGCCGCCAGGGGACGGCATTCGGTGAGCTTGGAGCTCGTGCGACAGGTATAGTTTGCGGTGATGTAGCCGATGGCTTTACGGTTGATCATCGGTTCATTCCCCCTTCCCGATCACGACATCATTACCAACGACGGCGGTATCCTTTGCAACGTCAACGCTACCGAGCTTAACGCCCTCTTCGACCGTCGAGTTTTCGCCCAGAATCGCGCGGGCCACGTGGGCACCAGCCTTGACATGGGCGCCAGGTAGCAGCACCGAATCCTCAACGACGGCGCGCTCGTCAATTACGCAGTCGGTCGAGATGATGGAGTGGCGCACGGAGCCAAAGACCTTGCAGCCATTGGAGATCAGACAATCCTCGACGCGCGCATCGGGTCCAATGTAGTGCGGCGGGCGCGTGGTGACGTTGCTCATGATGGGGAACTTCTTGTCGAATAGATCGAACTCGGGGTTTTCGCCCAACAGGTCCATCGACGTCTCATGGAAGCTCGAGATGGTGCCGACGTCTTTCCAGAAGCCATGGAATTCATAGCAGAACAGACGACGGTTTTCTTCAAGAAGTTTGGGGATGATGTCCTTGCCAAAATCATGACTGGAGCGCGGGTCGAGGGCATCTTCCTCGAGGGCATCGATCAAAAGCTTGGTGCTAAAGATATAAATGCCCATGGAGGCAAGGTTGGAATCGGGCTTCTCGGGCTTCTCCGTAAACTTGAGGATGCGATCGTCCTCGGGGTCCTTGGTGATGATGCCAAAGCGGCTGGCCTCTTCCCAGGGTACGGGCATGACCGAAATCGTGAGATCGGCGTTATGCTCGATATGCGCCTTGAGCATCTTGCGATAATCCATGCGATAGAGATGGTCGCCCGAGAGAATCAAAACATATTCGGGGTCATGCTCTTTGATGTAGCCGATGTTTTGCGCAACGGCATCTGCGGTCCCTGCGTACCAGCTGCCGCCTTCCTGCGTGGCGTAAGGGGGCAGAATCGATACACCGGCGCCGCGTTCGTCCAGATCCCATGCCTCGCCAGAGCCCACGTAGGAGTTGAGGAGGTAGGGGCGATATTGCGTAAGCACGCCCACTGTATCGATGCCCGAATTGGCGCAGTTCGACAGCGAAAAGTCGATAATCCTGAACTTGCCGCCGAAGGAGACGGCTGGTTTAGCGATCTTGCTGGTCAATGCACCCAGCCTACTGCCTTGTCCCCCTGCGAGGAGCATGGCAATGCATTCCTTCTTGCTCATCGGTTTCTCCTTTTGCCGATTGACGGTTACCTATACGTGCCAGATATCGCGAGCGTACTCACGGATGGTGCGATCGCTCGAGAAGTGCCCGGAATTCGCGATGTTGGCCAGTGCCTTGCGTTGCCACTCACGTGCGTCATCGTAGGAATCTGTAAGCTCGCGCCAGGCCTGCGTGTAGCTCGCGAAATCGGCGATGACAAAGTCGTAGTCGTTGTTGTTCATGAGTTCGGCGTGAATGCTCTCAAAGTTGCCGGAGAGCGCGCCGAAGGTGCCATCGACCAGCTGCTTGACGCAGCGACCAATGTGTTCGCGGTCGTTGTTCACAACGTCCCATGCGAAGTAGTTGCTGCGGCGCAGCGCTTCGACTTCATCGACTTTCATGCCGAAGATCTTTTCGTTTTGCATACCCGCAAGCTCGGCGATCTCGATGTTTGCACCATCGAGGGTTCCCAGGGTAAGGGCGCCGTTCATCATGAGCTTCATGTTCGAGGTTCCCGATGCCTCTTTGCCTGCCGTCGAGATCTGCTCGGAGATTTCGGTTGCGGGGTAGATAAGCTGCGCATTGGAAACGGCGAAGTTGGGAACGAAGGCGACCTTGATGTAGTCGTTGACGCGCTCGTCGTTGTTCACAACATCGGCCACGGAGTTGATGAGGCGAATCGTTTCTTTGGCAAAGGTGTACGCGCTTGCTGCCTTGCCCGCAAAGATGAACGAAGTCTTATGCGGTTTGTAGCTCGGGTCTGCAAGCATCCTGTTGTAGATGTCCATGACCTTGAAGATGTTTAGCAGCTGACGCTTGTAGGCATGGAAGCGCTTGACCTGAACGTCGAAGATAGAATTCACATCGAGCTCGACACCGGTCTGCGCGGCGATGTAGCGAGCGAGGCGCTCCTTGTTCTCGCGTTTGGATGCAGCGAGCGCATCGAGGAAGGCATCGTCATTTGCAAAGGCTTCAAGGCGCTTGAGCTCCTCGGCGTCGCGCAGCCAGCCGTCGCCGATTTTCTCGGTGATGAGCCGGGCAAGCGAGGGGTTGGCGTTTGCGAGGAAGCGACGCGGCGAGATGCCATTGGTCTTATTGTTGAACTTCTCGGGCGTCATTGCGTAGAAATCATGCAGCGTCTCGCGCTTGAGGATGTCGGTATGGATCTGTGCCACGCCGTTGACGGAATGGGAGCAGATGACGGAGAGGTTTGCCATGCGCACCTGTCCATCCCAGAGGATAGCGGTGTTGCGCAGGCGATCTTGCCAACCTTCGCCCTCGCGCGGGAAAGACTCCATATAGCGGCGATTGATCTCGTCGATATACATGTAGACGCGCGGAAGAAGGCGCTGGAAGGTGTCGATAGGCCATTTTTCCAGAGCTTCGGGAAGAACAGTATGGTTGGTGTAGGAAATGCTCTTGGTCACGATGTCCCAAGCGGTGTCCCAATCCAGGCCCTCTTCGTCCACGAGCAGGCGCATCAGCTCGGCGCCGCACATGGCGGGGTGCGTGTCGTTGGTGTGGATTGCCACGAGCTCGGGGAAGCGTTTCCAGTCGGCATCGGGGTGATCGAACTTGAAGTTGCGGATGATGGACGCAAGGCCGGCGGCAACGAACAAATACTCCTGTTTAAGGCGCAGGATGCGACCGTGCTCGCCCGCATCGTTGGGATATAGGATTTCCGAGATCGCCTCGGCATCGGTGCGGAACTTCGCAGCAGCGGCGTAATCGCCACGGTTGAATGCGTCAAGATCGAAGTCTTCTTGTGCGGGCTCGGCACTCCATAGGCGCAGACGATTCACGGTCTTGCCATCCATGCCGATGATGGGCACATCGTAGGGGACGGCTTTTACCATCTCTCCGCCCTCTTGGCTAAACCAGAACTTTCCGCTTTCGTCTTCGTGGCGAACGACCTCTCCGCCAAAACGGACGATAACGGAGCTCTCGTCATGTCGCGTTTCCCACGGATAGCCCTTGTCGAGCCAGTTGTCGGTGACCTCTACCTGGCGCCCGCCTTCGATTTTTTGACGGAAGAGTCCGTAGCGGTAGCGCATGCCGTTGCCAAAGCCCAGGATGCCCTCGGCAGCCATGGAGTCGAGAAAGCAGGCGGCAAGGCGGCCCAGACCGCCATTGCCCAGGCCGGGGTCTCCCTCTTCGGCCAAGACATCGTCGAGCTTGATGCCCATGCTGTCCAGGCCCTCGGTGACAACATCGCGGATACCATAGTTGAGTAGGTAGTTATCGAGCAGGGGACCAAGCAGGAACTCCAGCGAGAAGTAATAGACCTTTTTCTTGTCGCTTTTGGCGTTTTCCGAGTCGGATTGCGCAAACTGCTGGTTTGCCTTTTGGGCAATAAGTTTGGCGAGTGCCTGGTAGCGCTCGGTGTTGGTGCAGCCGGCGAGGTCCTTTCCAACTTCGGCGGTCAGGACGCGCAGATACTCATCGGCAAACTGCTGCGGGGTTTCGAAAATCTTTGTCATGCATTCTCTCCTTTGCGTGCGCTGCTGCGCTGGGATTTCTTCTTTTTGGTTTTATCGGGCGCTTTGGCAGGTGCCTTAGCGGGGGTCTTTGAACGCTTGCGCGCGGACGCCTTGGGCGGCACGTAGCTCGAGGGCCCAACCTTGCGGAATACAAGGCCGGCGAGACCGGGTACGGGAGTTTCGATCGAGTTCTCCCTGCCGTTCCAGGCAACCGGTTCGCTTGAAACAAGCTTGCGCACGGGATAGTCAGAGCCTCCGTAGCGCGCATCATCGCTATTGAAGACGAGCTTCCAGTTGCCTTCGCGCGGGGCGCCTATACGGAATCGCTCATAGGATGCCGGGTCGAAGTTGATAAGGATGAGCAGGTCGTCTTTAGGGTCGTCGCCATGGCGCACAAAGGTCACAATGGACTGATCGGCGTTGTCGGCATCGATCCACTCAAAGCCGTCCTGGGTGTAGGAGCGCTCAAAGAGTGCGGGTTGTTCGAGATAAAACGCGTTGAGGGCTTTGACGAATTGCTGCTGGTTGCGGTGGGTCTCGTATTCATGTGTTAAGAACCACTGAATGGACTCGTAGTAGCGCCATTCGATGAACTGAGCGATTTCATTGCCCATGAAGTTGAGCTTTGCGCCCGGGTGCGTTATCTGGTAAAACGCGAGCGTGCGCATGCCTGCGAACTGGCGCCACCAATCTCCGGGCATACGGCCGATCAGTGAACATTTGCCGTTGACGACCTCGTCGTGTGAGAGCGGCAGCACGAAGTTCTCGTTAAAGGCGTACATCATCGAGAACGTGAGCAGACCGTGATTGCCGGGTCTCCAGGGAAAATCGGTTTGCATGTAATGCAGGGTATCGTTCATCCATCCCATATCCCACTTGTAGTGGAAGCCCAAGCCGCCTTCGCTTGGCGGATAGGTGACGAGGGGCCAAGCCGTGGATTCCTCGGCGATCATCATCACATCGGGCATGCGCTCGGACACGCAGGTATTGATGGAGCGGATGAAGGCGCTGGCGTCCAGGTCTTCTTCGGTTCCTAGGGCGTTGAATTTTTTATCGGATTCGTTGTCGATTCCGAAGTTGAGATAGAGCATGCTTGAGACGCCGTCCATGCGGATGCCATCGATATGGAAGTTCTCGAGCCAGAACAAGATGTTGGCAGTAAGAAAGCTCACTACCTCGGGGCGCGAGAAATCGAATTTGTGCGTTCCCCAGTTGGGGTGAATCTCGTGTTCGTAGAGCATATGCCCATTGAACGTGGCGAGACCATGGGCATCTGCGCAAAATCCGCCGGGGACCCAGTCCATGATGATACCGATACCTGCTTGGTGGGCGGTATCGACAAGCTGCATGAACTCCTGAGGCGTCCCAAAGCGCGCCGTGGTGGCGTAGTAGCCTGTTGTTTGATAGCCCCATGAGCCGTCGAAGGGATGCTCCATAATGGGCATCAGTTCGATATGGGTATAGCCCATATCTTTTGCGTACGGCACGAGCTCCTGCGCAAGGTCTAGATAGCTGTAATACGTTCCACGCTGGGCGGGGAAGGGGTCGCCCGGGCCGGGATAGGTTCCATCTTCGCGCGGCTCTCCCTGGGGCTCATCGCCATGGCGATTCCAGCTGCCCAGGTGTACTTCATAGATATTGAGGGGTTGTTTCATGTGGTTTGAGGCGCGGCGTTGCTCGAGCCATAGCTTATCGTTCCACTGGTAGCCGTCGAGCGACCACAGCTTCGAGGCTGTTCCCGGCGGAAGCTCATCTGCCACCGCCATGGGATCCGCCTTGAAAAGAACCTCTCCAGAATCCGTTTCCAGCGCGTATTTGTACAGCTCACCAGTTTTGAGTCCGGAGATAAAGCCCTGCCAGATATCGCTTTGATGCACGCGTGCAAGGGGATGCGCCCCCGGTGTCCACGCGTTGAAATCTCCAACAACGCTTACGCTTCGGACCGCTGGTGCCCAAACGGCAAAACTCCATCCGCAGGTTCCATCTTCGATGTCGGGGTGGGAGCCGAGCTTTTCGGCGCAGCCGAGCCAGGTGCCTTGACCAAATAGATAGATATCGTCTTTGCTTATGGCGAGGGAGGACTCGACGGTGGTTGTGGCAAGGGTTTCGTTTTGTTTGCTCACGGTAATCAGTCCATCGAATGTCGGGGTCTTCCAAGAAAAAAATGACCTTTTTCAAGGTAGCACTTCCCAGCTTATTCCCGCCCATGGGAGTGCGGGACGGTCGATTTTAATCCATGGGTGAACGACACTTGACAACTTACGGTTTTCGTATTTTTGATTTAGATGCGCGGCTTTCGGTGTCCTTCGTCTTGGTTTGGTGTTTTGCTACCATGGACACTGTTTGAAGTATTGGTCTTTCGTTCCAGGCCAGTCTTCCGAGAGGGGATTTCATGACACTCGACCAGAAGATGCCCCGTGCATTTATCTTTGATTGCGATGGCACCATTTTGCAGTCCATGGGAATGTGGCTGCGCATACAGCCTGCACTGCTCAAGACGTACGGTGTCGATACCGTGGCTGATGATTTTGCCGAATTCGAGTCTCTTTCCGTTATGGGTGAGTGCGAGGGATACCATCGCAAGTGGGGTGTTGGTAAAGACGCGCAAGAGGTCTACGACCGTCTTTTGGGCATGCTTGCGCGCGGCTATAGTGAAGAGGTTTCTGTCCGCGAGGGAGTAGCCGATTTCTTGAAGTCTGCGTATGACGCGGGCATTCCGATGGCTATTGCCACATCAACCCCTGCAGAGTCGGTTCAAATCGGTCTTGATGCACTGGGCATCGGTCGTTACTTCGATGTAATCGTCACGACGGCAGACGCCGGCGCTTCTAAAGACCATCCGGATGTATACAATTTGGCGCTGGAAAAGCTGAGCGGGATTCACGGCATGAAAGATGTCGACCATACGGATGTCTGGATATTCGAGGACATGCCGTTCGGTCTTATCAGCTCCGCTTCTGCGGGGTATCGCCGTGTGGGCATCTTTGATCCCGAAGGCCGTGCCCCCCGTCCGGACGTCCAGGCGAATTGCGATATCTTCATCGATTCCTTTACCGAGCTCACACTTGATCGCATTCTTTCGTATGAGGATTGAATTCCCGGGCAGCTCTGCGCAAATGGATGTTCCCATTGTGGCCTCTGTGCAGAGCTGATGCGGCGACGTGCAGAGGCTGCACAGGCCGCCTATCTTGACGATATCGAGGTGTACGAAGGGTTTGAGGGAGATGAGGGCCTTGTCTAATTCGGATGTCGATTGTGTTCTCATCGTCGGTGGCTCCCCAGATCGCTCTTCCGCTAAAACGATTTGTTATGCGGCACGGGGCTGTGCTCATATCGTTGCGGTCGATCGCGGCTTAGATGCTGTTCTCGATGCCGGTCTTTCGTGCAATTTGTTTTGCGGCGATGCCGATACGGTGGGGGAGCGCGGTCTTCGCCTTGTCGAGGAGGCACAATCGCGTACCAAGGCTGTTTCTTTTGAGGTTGAGCGCTACGACCCCCATAAGGATGCGACCGATCTTTCCCTGGCGTTGCGTGCGATCGAGAAGCGCTGGCCTCTTGCCGAGATTGTGTGTACATGCGTGTCTGGAGGCGCTCCCGATCATGCGCTTGGTGTGCTTGGGCGTCTTGCCGGAGCACGATCTTCTGTCCGCGTTATCGAAGACGATTTTGAAGCGCGGATTCTTCATGCGAATGACGCTTGGGAGATTTGCGCGGCCCAGGGCCGCCGTTTTTCGTGCGTTCCCGTAAGCGCTGGAGCAGAAGTGTCTGAGCAAGGTTTTTGCTGGAATGTCGATCATGCTCAAATGCCCTTGCTCTCC
>OGWU01001183.1_pt1 | contig 15746 bp, 8 predicted proteins | sample 1576071 | NCBI WGS metagenome assembly OGWU01 (sample SAMEA3541582, study PRJEB24748) | human gut metagenome | biome: human gut; feature: human-associated habitat; material: faeces | place: China | collected 2012
CAACGGCTACGTGACACCAGCGCATCACAGAATGCTCGAACGAGAATCGTAATCGTAGAATATGGGTTAGACCAAATCAATAAGAAGATTGATACCGTTAAGGCAGACTTAAAAGCTGAAATCGACCGAGTTGAGAAGAAGGTAGATAAGAATGCTGAAGATATCAAAGACCTTGAAGATAAGGTAAATCAAGGTAATAGTGAACTTGAGAAGGAACTCAAGGATCTTATCCAAAAGGAAAAAGATGAACGTATTGCTGCCGATAATGAGATTAAGGAAAGTGTAAATGACCTTAAAACTCTCCATATCAATGATAAGGCATCCCTTGAGTCAAAGATTGCAGAAGAAACTGCAAATCGTACTAACGCAGATACTGTACTGGATTCTAAGATTAACGAAGAAATCACTAATCGCCAGGCAGATACTTTAGCTCTTCAAGGTAAAATTGACCAAGAGAAGGTAGACCGTCATTCTGAGGACCAAGTTCTTCACAATGAAATCTCTAAAGAGGTAACAGACCGTACCAATGCAGATAATGCTCTTCAAGGTAATATTGATAAAGAAGTTCAGGCCCGTACTGTTGCAGACCAAGTATTACAGAACAATATCGATTCAGAGGCTACTACTCGTGCTGCTCAGGATTTAGTTCTTGAACACAAAATCGAAGATGTAAAAGAGCAGGGTGTAGAAGACAAGGAGCAATTGCTTAATGCTATTGCTGCCGAGGCTGCTGCTAGAGAAAAAGGTGATAAAGATCTTGATACTAAGAAAGTAGATAAACGTGAAGGCTATTCTTTGACTAAGAATGACTTTACCGATATACTCAAAGCTAAACTTGATGGAATTGAGGAAAAGGCAAATTATATTACGCATCTTTCTCAGCTTATCAACGATTCTGGTTTCCAAACTGAGGAAGAGGTAAATGCAGCTATCCAAAAGATTATTGGTTCTGCTCCAGAAGTACTTGATACTCTTAAGGAAATTGCTGATGCCCTTGGAAATGACCCCAACTTTGCTGCTACCATTACCAAGAAATTGGCTGCAATCACAGAACAGGTTAACCAAGAAATCGAAGACCGAATTGCGGGTGATGAGGCAAACAGTGCTGAGGTAGCTGCTGAAGTTCAAGCTCGTAAGGATGCTGATACAGCTCTTGAAACTAAACTGAAAGAATATGTAGACAATAAGTCTGCTATTGGTGATGCTGCTCTTGGAGTTGTAAAAGACAATCTTAACAAGGAAATCCAAGACCGTAAAGATGCAGATGCCGCAATTCAATCTAGCTTGGATAAAGAGATTGCCGAAAGAAAGACTGCAGATGAAGCCTATACTCAAAGTCTGGCTAACGTTAACCAACGTATTTCAGACTTGGCATTGAGTATGCAAGAGTCTATCAATACATTGCGTAATGAGCTTACTGAGCAGGTAAATGCAAATACTACTGCTATTGCCACTAACCAACATAGTATTGAAAGAAATTCAGAGGCAATCACAAACTTAACTAAGACTGTAGGTGATAACTACAAGGAAGTTAAGGATATGATTAACGAAGAAATCATTGATCGTACTAATGCTGATAGTGCCTTGAGTTCTCGTATCGATACTCTCAATATCGACCTTAATACTGAGAGTGTAGAAAGAAAGGCTGCCGACCAAGTTCTCCAGGTTAACTTAGATAAAGAAGTAGCAGACCGTACTGCAGCTGATAAAGCTTTGAGTACTGAGTTTACTGCTAAGTTGGATAATACCAAACAAGCTTTGGAATCCGAAGTAGGTAATATTAACACTAAGCTTGAACAAGAAAAGGAAAATCGTATTGCTGGTGATAATGCTTTGGGAGTTCGTATTGATTCTCTAGAGGCAGGTAATACCGATGCTATGAATGAACTAAAAGCAAAGGTAAATGCCAACACTACTGCTATTAATGCAGAGAAAGACCGAGCAATTGCCAAAGAGACTTCTCTTGAGGCCAAGATTGATACCAACCTTCAGAATCACAAGGATGATATGGCTGGTATTAATAAGGATATCCTTACCGAAAAGAATGACCGCTTAGCTGGAGATACTTTACTTCAAACCAATATCGATAAAGAATCAACTGAAAGAGCTAATCAAGATACTCTTATCAGTAATGCTGTTGCTCAGGAGAAAGCAGATAGAATTGCTGCAGACCAGGCAATGGACGATAAGAAGGTAGATAAGGTAGATGGCAAGGTACTTTCTTCAAATGATTTCACTGACTTGCTGTATGCCAAGTTGGATGGCATCGAAGAACATGCAAACTATATCACTAAGGTTTCTCAGTTATTAAACGATTCTGACTTTCAGAATGCAGAACAAGTAGAGGCTGCAATCCAAAAGATTATTGGTTCAGCCCCTGAAGTATTGGACACTTTGGCAGAGATTGCTAAGGCTCTCGGTGATGACCCCAACTTTGCAGCAACTATGACTGCTAAGCTTACAGAGTTGGAGAATAAGCTTGAAGCCGAAAAGAACTTACGAGAACAGGGAGATAATACTTTACAACAATCATTCACTAACCTGAGTAATACTCTTACTACTACGGTAAATGAGCTGAGAACTTTTGTAAGTGAAACTCGTACAGAGTTGTTAACTTCCCTGAATGCTACTAATGCTCTGGTAACTCAGAATACTGCTAATATCCAACGTAACCTGGAATTAATCCAGGGTATTCAGGATAATATCAATGGTAATTATACGGCCATTACGGATCTGTTAAATAACGAAATTGCTGCTCGTAAAGCTGAAGATATTCGGTTGGAAGCAAAGATTGATCAGAATACTTCTGACCTTAATACAGAGAGAGAGGAAAGAAAGGCCGCAGATAAAGTTCTCCAGGATAACATCGATGCAGAAGAAGCTGCCCGTATTGCTGCCGATACAGCTTTGGGTAAACGTATCGATAAAGAAATTCAGGACAGAACCGATGCTGATACTGCCTTAGATAATAAATTCACTAACATTACCGATGACCATGAAGAAAGATTGGAAGCTGAAGAAGGTACTTCCGATGCTTTGCCAGACACCATGGTTACCGATGTTAGTACTGTAACCCGAACAGATACTCAGCTTTCTTTCAAAGTAAAGACTTCAACCAAGGATAAGGCAAATAACCAATATGGTGAAGAAGTAGAAGCTACCAAGAATTTACTTCCGGTAACTCAAACTCTTGCTGGAGTTATGTCTGCAGCAGACAAGGTTAAGTTAGATGGGTTAGACCCAAATTCTTTAACTGATCTCTCTGCAGCTTCTGATGCTAATAAGGTAACAGTAACCGTAACTAAGGATAACGGTTTGAATGCTGATACTACCGAAACTTTCGATTTGCCTCAGGTATCGGCTACTAAGGCTGGTACGATGACTGCGAAAGATAAGGTAGAATTGGATAGAATCTCTACTGCTAACTTTGCCCTTGGTGCAGTAACTCCCAATGAAACTACTGTTGGCATAGCTGCTACTAAGACCGTAGTTGAAGATGGTACAGTAGAACAGAATCCTATTACATTGCCTGCCTCTACTACAGAGAAAGCTGGTGTACAAACTGCAGCAGATAAGAAGCTGTTTGATTCTATACCAGATAATATTATTATCTTATCTGGTGATAAACCAGTTGAGGTAGGTCAACAAAGCAGTCATGTTACTTTAACTCATAATTTCTCTTCTAAAAAAGAAGAGGGTATTTATACTCATGAGCCTGAAGATTATAAGATTACTTATATCCCAGCAGCTACTACAGAGAAAGCTGGTGTAATGACCGCCCAAGATAAAGTTAATCTGGATGAGACATTACCCAATGCTATTGCTCAAGAGGTTCAGGACCGTAAAGATGCTATCGAAGCTTTGGACGGTAAATCAGAAGCCGCTCTTGCTCAAGAAGTAGCTGATAGAAAAGCTGCAGATACTGCTTTAGATACCAAGTTTACTAAAGCTGTAAACGATGAAGCAACTGCTCGTACTTCTGCTGATACTGCATTGGGTGCAAGGATTGATAAGGAGATTGCCGATAGAACTGCGGCAGATACTACCCTTGAAACTAAGTTACAGAATAATATTAATACTCTAGAAGCTAAACATGATGCCTTTGTAGCAACTAAGGGTAAGGCTGATGGCTTTGCTCCATTGGATGGGAAGGGGTTAGTACCTGCTAACCATTTGCCTTCATATGTAGATGATGTACTTGAAGTATATGCTACCTATGATGTAAGCCCCACTGGAGGTCTTACTAATGTTCAATTGTATACGGATGCAGGTCACCAAACTCCCGTAGTTGGAGAATCTGGTAAGATTTATATAAATGTTGCCGATGGTGAACCTCCATACCAATTCCGTTGGTCAGGTACTAAATTCGTAGACAGTAATACTTCGTCTCTTATCATTGGGGAAATCGCAGGTACTGCTTTCGAAGGTAGTAGAGGTAAGCATCTTGAGGATGTGGTATCTAGCATGCCTAAAAATTTAATTAGTAAGGTTTCAATAGCTAACAAAAATAAGCGTAATGTTATTATCTTATGTAACTATTCTGCTACGGATGGTCAAGGGCATTACATTGATAAACCCGATGGGATGGTAATCCCTCTAACCCCAGCCACTACTCAAGAAGCTGGTCTGATGGATGCCGATAGTGTAATAAAGCTTAATCAAACCTTACCAGATGCTATTGAAGCTGAACAAGAGGCCCGTATTGCAAAAGATAATGCTCATGATACCTTTAATAGTTCTCTTCCAGGAATTATTCTTACTGGATTCACTCTTACCCATAATTCAACTAATGTAAGAGCTACTCTTAATAATAAAACTAAGAGTGCAGAGGGTAAGACTTATGAAGGTGCTACAGATTTAATTAGAGATATACTTGCAGCAACTAAGACTACTGCAGGTGTAATGACTGCAGCAGATAAGACTAACTTGGATAATACCGTACAGGGGTTGGCAAATGAGATTACCAATAGAACTAATGCCATCAATGCTCTTCGTACAGAATTGAAAACTTACGTTGACGATTTGATTGCCGATACTGGTTCAGATGTAACTGCCTTAGAAACTAAGGTAAATAATCACATTGCCAATAAATCTAATCCTCATACAGTTACTAAAACTCAGGTTGGATTGGGTAATGTTAATAATACTTCTGATGCTGATAAGCCAGTATCTACTGCTCAAGCTACTGCTATTGCTGATGCTAAGGCTGCAGGTACTACTGCTCAGACTTCTATCAATAGTCATGCAGGTAGAAAGGATAATCCTCATACAGTAACTAGAGCTCAATTGGGATTGGCAACTACTGACCAGGTAGTATTTGCTAAGACTACTGCTCCTTCCGGTTTCTGGAAAGAGTCTTCCGATGAAAGATTGAAATCTAACATCAAACCATTAACCCATACTTTGGAACAGATTTGCAGTATACCTACAGAATCCTTTATCATGGATGGTAAGGAAGATGAAGGTACCATTGCACAAGGTTTGGAAGCAGCAGGGTTTAACCATTATGTGGAAGAAGACCCAAGAACTAAGGATTCAGTTCCTAATCCTGAGGAATTCGAAACGGTTGTTATCGACGGTGAAGAATATGTATTGGTAAAACAAGTTAAGTACCATAAGATGTCTACTCTGGCAATCGAAGGTATTAAACTTCTTTACGAAGAGATTAAGGCTTTGAAGGCTGAAATCTCAGAACTCAGAAATCTTAAAGATGTAGATTAATATGGGAGAGATAGCAACATGGAGTGCTGTCAAAACTAAAGTAGGCCTTGGTAAGACAGGTAATGACTGCCCTACCAAGGCTGAATTGTTAGCACTCGCCTCTACAGGAACGGGGGAAAGTTACGTTGGCTTGGAAATCTCCAATGCTAGTTCCTATGGTAATAACGAAGCTGTTAAACTCGAAGATATTCATAAGGTAACTTATAAGTATACATTCACTTTGAGATACTCCAGTATAAGTTTTGATGCTTTAGGTAACCCCAGTAGTTCTAATTTTGGTTTTGAGTTTACCAGTACGAAGCAGAAATATTGGGATAATGTAGCTAATGGGTCTGCTGTTAGTGTTAATTACGTAATAAACAGTAAACCAAGTTGGATTACTAACTATAGTAAGCCGGCAGATGGAAAGCCTTGGAAAGCTTCAGAGAATCTAGACCTAACCTCAAGGTCTGGTAAGGGGTTGGCTACTCAATCTGAATCTGGTAAAACCGTGGAATTCACATTTACCCAGGCAGCAGCATCTCAAAGTTGGTCTCAAACATTCTCAGTGAATCCCACTTCTCTGTCTTTTGGGGCAACTGGAGGAACAAAAACATTTACTGTAACCTCTTATAAACAGGAATACCGAAATGGACATACCTATGGTAATCAAATTCCCTTAAGTTATACCAGGGCTAATACCGGAGTTACCGGTACTGGTACTTCAGTAACTATGGCAAATAATACTTCTACTTCGGCAAAGTCGGGTAGTGTAGTATTAACTCAGGCAGAAACCAATAAGAAACTAACTATCAGTTGTTCTCAATCTGCAGGTTATAGAACCTATAGTGAAATCACTGTAAGTGGAGGAAGTGTATCCGATATACCTGCAAGTGGAGGAAGTAGAAGTTCATTCTCAACTATGCCCTCATATTCTCAGACTTGGGGATGGAATGGTTCTACAACTGGAGGAGGCACAATTACAAGCGGTGCTAGCATTAGTTATGGTACTGCAGTTAGTGCAGGTTCTTTGGGAACTACTGCAAAGGCTAGAACAAGGGTAGGCTCCCTTACTTGTACTGTATCTCTGAATGGTAAATCGAAATCTATAACTCTCGATGTATACCAGGCAGAGAATAAAATTACCAGTACTACTGATGGTACACCAGTAATAAGCTTATCTGCAAGTTCATACTCTATCTCTAATTCAGGAGGTAGTGTTAATATTTATGCCAGTGTAAGTATACCTACTACCAACCATTGGAGTTCAGGGTCAACAAGTGCAGGTTCTTCGAAGAGTGCTACACCTGCGGTTAGTGCAAGTGGTACTGGTTTTAGTTTGAATGCTGCTAAGACGGTACTTACTGCTACGGAGAACTTGGGTACTTCAAGTAGAAGCTGTGTAGTAACTGCATCCTATAGTGGGGCAACTACTAAGACAATCACAGTTACACAGAGTGCTACTTCAGTATCTTATAAGTATTACTTGGCATTCACTTCCCCTACTGGTTCAAGAACTACCACTAGAACCGGATTGTCAGCTTTGGGAGGTAATAACTTTACAGTTGATGTAGCTTATTCTTTTAAGACTAAGGTAATAAATGGTTCTGAGGTAAGTACAAGATATCCCTTGGCTTTAACCGTAACTTCAAAACCAAGTTGGGTTACAAATGTAGCCATTACAACACTATCCAGTGATAATGGAACCTATGAGTTAACCTTAACCTTAACGGAGAACACCGTAGAATCAACAAGGTCAGGTACCATTAAATTAAGGCAAGCAGAAAACGATGATGAGGGTTGGGAGCTTACAGTCAACATAACTCAGGATGCTGCAACAATTACTTATGAATACGTATTTAATTTGGGGTAATAAAAATACAACACCATTCTGTATTTAATGTATAATTAACCTAAGTATTAATCTTTAAAATCTTACAATTATGGGAGTAGAAGTAAAAGGTGCCGGCGATGGCGTTGTAATCGCGGACAGAGGCTGTAACGATGGTTGCGGATATAGAGATCATTCCGGTTGGGGCTCTGGATGGGGAGCCGTTGGTGGTGCATTGGTAGGTGGTGGCTTTGGTGCTGCTGTGACATCAAGAATGGACAACAGGAAATCAAATGTCTCATTGAGAACACTGCAAAGGACCAGGAGATTGCCCGTTTGAACCGAGTGGTAGATGCCCAGAGAGACCAGAACATTATCAATCAAGTTGTGGCTGCCTTAAAAGGTACAACTACACCGGCTCAGTAATTTTTAATTTGCTGGGATGACTAAAAAGGAGTGCATCTATTTTAGGTGTACTCCTTTTTTTGTTTTAACACATTAACTAAGGGATTATGGAACAACAAGAACAACTCACCGAATTTAAGATACAACTAGCATTACCTGCTCCAAATATAGAGGTTGCTCAAGAAGTAGCAAACAAAGCTCAGGTACTCATTAATCAATTTGGATACTATCAATTTCTAAAACTGGTAGACTTCATGCAGAAGAATCCAGGTGCAGTATCATTCGGTTTAAACTTAATAAATAGAAAATGATTATGGAAGAATTGATTTTTCAGAAAGTACAAAAGGGTGATATGATTTTCACCTTAGAGAAAGATCGTCGGTCTGGTTATCCAATCTTTGACCAAGCAAGAGTTTTAAAAGTTGGCGAAAGTAAACCAATGGCCTCAAATGGTAAAGAAGGTTTTGTTAACAGTATCGAATTAGTGATACAAGATTCAATATCTCAAATTACCATTTATTTACCAACTAATGTAAATGAAGGTATTTATAATGGTACCTATTATACGACCAATCTCGATAATATCATTAATGAGGTATCAATGCAGAAACAGAATGCTTTAAATATTTTAAATAACAAAGCCAAATTTGAGGCAGTTGTTTCTGAATGTGATAATATTCTTGGTTTAATTAATAATCGTTCAGAATCACCTCGTAATCCTGCTCCAGATTTCGAAGAATTTAAGTTATCCATGAATGAGAGGTTAACTAACCAAGAAACCCTTTTATTAAGGATTGCTCAAGAATTGGGATTAGATAAACCTAAACAATAATAAGAATTATGCCAAGTAAGTCGGTTAATATTACACTATCGACTCCAGTTGGCCCTCTAGAAATATACGTAGATAAACGAGAACAAGCTCGTGCAGAAAGGTTGATTGCCAAAACTCCAAGTATCTTAACCGAAGGCTATGCGAAAGGTACAGAAAAGTTTGGTAATCAACTTCTTCGTATAGTAAGACGAAGTTTGAATACGGGTGTTCCACCACCCGGTACCCATACTTCTTGGCCAAAACATGCTCCAGGTACTGTAAAGAAATATGGGGAGCATACTCTATTACGACTCACGGGTCAATATGCTAAATCCGTTACTGTAGTAAAGACCAAGAATAGAACTTTCGTTGGTTTACCAATTGGAATCAAGAAGATTACCTATACTGGTAAGACTTCAAGAAAGACTTTGAATCAGATAGCTATCATGTTAGAGTATGGTAGCAGAGATGGTAATTTACCACCTCGTCCTCTTTGGAATCCTGCATTTAAGGCTGCTGGTGGAAAAGCTGCCTTACAAAAGGAAATACGAAATGAAGTTAGAAAAGAAATAAGGAAAGTTAAAAATGGCAGCAGACTTTGAAATATCTTCATTATCCGGAACTGGTACTGCAACTATTAGGGTAAAGCCTAAGGCAGTAAACGAAGACATGAATAATATAAAAGAGCAGGTTCTCAAGGTAGTAGTTCAGGGTGTAGAAAGGGAAGTAACTCTGGTACAAAAGGCCGCTCCTAAAATAGTAGAGACCTGGGGAACTTATTTTAGTATCACTCCAGAAACTACTTCCCATACTTTCGATGGTACTAAAAGGGGTGAGACCCTAGAAATAGGTGTATACAGTTACCAACAGAAGTTTATCGATAATAAGCCTCAAGATGAATATCGTGCTGTAGATTGGAAAGTTGAAAGCTCCTCAGATTGGTTAGGGGTAACCCAAGAAATTGGAGAAGCTAATGCCGCAGGTAAGCTTACTATCAAAACTAAATCTACTAATCAAGAACATAACCCCAGTAACTATGACCCCTTGGAAAGAACTGCTATAGTTAAGATTATCTCACAGCAAGAACCTAACACTGAGATAGTTTTAAATATAACTCAATCTCCAGGTACTAGAACTACTAAGTATGGCTTTGAACCAACCCCGAATATACCATTCCCAAATCTTGGTCAAAATACTAGTACTGCTCAGATTAGTAATGTAAAGGGTTATCAGTACTACCTTATCAACGGTATTCAAGTTGCTAAATTTATAAAACAATTTAAGATAACCGATATAAGTAAGACAATAGAGGGTCAATTCCCTGAAGGTATTGGTTCTGAACCAATACCCTTTAAAGTATGGCTTACCGATTATCCTTCAAATATTGCTACTCAATGGGTTAGTGAATTAAATTGTGTTGGTCATTTACAAACCATAATGAATGGTTTTGGAGGTATTCAGGTAACTTATAATGGGTATATTAATGACAATGGCAATCAAAGTGTTCAATTAAATATTAGATTAGGACTTTAATGGTAAACTCAGAAGAAATAGTAGAAAGAACTTTTTATATCTCTCTACTTAGTACAATGTTGGAAATGGGTCTTACCTTAAACCCAGAAGACTTCTTACCTTTGTCTCAAGAAAACGAAAAAAGATTTCAAGAGGCAATCAAAGGTATGAAGAAGTTTATACCACTTTTTGGTATAGGGAATAATCAAGTAAAAGGCCCAAAGACTCTCCCAAGAATAACCATAGAACTACAGGGTTATTATGCTGGAGATATTGGTGTGAATAAATACATCATTGGTGATAAACTTGAGGATGGTAATTACCAAGCTTCAGAGTTTCCTTATGAAACTAAGGATATTACCATAGATGTACATCTGGTTTCTCAAACACAAGCAGATATGAGATTGCTACATACAATCTTATATACTGGCTTACCTGCTAGAGGATACGTGAGACCATACTTCAATGATTTAGAGGAATGGGAAAAGGGCAGGCTTGCTCCCACCGGAAACCTATTCATTGAGATTGGTAATTATTATGACCATCCAGATGTAGAGCATGGTATACTTGAGAAGGTATACACCTATGTATGTAAGGACGGTATTCTTCCAGAAAAAGCTTTGGGAGAAGGTACTCTTACACCTATCAAGGATATATCGGTTCTTATTGGATTGTTAGAACAAAACGAAAATGAGATGCTAGAGTTAAAAGTACCTAAGGTATAGGTACAATACTCTAGGGTATAAATTAAACGAGTAATTAACTTTAATCACAATAGAATTATGCCAACTTCACCTCATGTTGATTTTAAGTTTAAGAACAACAATGTTCTTCAAACTACTCCCATGTTAGGAGTTTCTTGTGTATTGGCTAGAACTACTAAAGGTCCATACGATGACCCTTCAGAAATCATCTCTACATTCTCTCAGTTCCAAAGAATCTATGGTTCTGAAATTGTACCCGATGGTTCTGTATCAAATATCGAAAAGGCTTTGCAAGGTGGTTCTAAGCTTCGTGTTATTCGAGTACTTGGCAAAGGAGCTACTCAAGGTACAGTAACTGCTTCTCAGGCTGCGGCAAGAAAAGCTAAAGATTCAGAAGATGAAATCTCAGTTACTTCTGCTGTAACTGACCCAGCTAAACCCTCTGCTTTGATTACTTTAAAATCTGGTAGTACTACTTATAGTTTTGGATTAGTAACCAAGGGATATGGAGATCCAATTGGTAGTGCAAATACTTTCCAGGTTGGTTTTTATAAGCAAGCTAATACCTTGTATTATAAAATATATTCAGCTAATGGGCAAGTACTTGAACAGGGACCAGTAATAACCTACAAAACTGCCGATGATAACAATAATACTTCGGTAGATTACCTTGCTCTTAGTGCATTTGCTAAGAACTCGGAATATATTAAGCCGGTAATTACTGCAGGTTCCTCTTTTGAAAACCTAATTAAGTGGCTTACCGATGATATTGATGGTACTAAGAATACTATCACTATTACCGTGGGAGATGCTGCACCCTCCGAAACAGAGAAACTGTTTAATGGTACTATCGGTAGTGCAGGTTCCACTCCAACTGCCGAAGAATGGATTACTTCCTTGGATTTGGTAAAAGATTACACCGACTTCTACCAATTATTTATTTCACATATCTCTCAACACCTTACTACCGATTCAGATGTACTCAAGGTATATAAGGCTGCTGCAGATATGGCAAAGGAATTGATGGAATGGGTACTGTATATCGAAGTTCCCAAACATTTAACCCATTATACTCAAGGTACTCAGGCAAGAGATTACAAAGCTCAGGTAACTTGGGTACAGACTTGCCTTGGTACTGTAGGTAACTCTAAGTACATTGCCTACTTTGGTGGTGGACTTAAGTACTACAACGAAAACGGTAATCTTCAGGATTCCGATGTAGTGGGTACTATTGTTGGTTTGGGAGATGCCTCTGCTACTCAATATGGTCCTTGGAAATCCTTTGCTGGTATGAACCGAGGGGTTATTGGAGATGCAGTTGGTCCAGTATGCCCCAACTATGGTTCTCCTTCTCGATATAACGAACTGAACACTCTTGCTCAGAATTATATCAATGAGATGGTAATCAAAGATACTCCAGATGCAGGTAAGCAAACCATGCTATGGCATTGCTTCTCTTCTCAAGTGAAACAGGATTCTGAAAGATTCCTTTCAATCGTAAGACTGAACCTTTACCTGAAGAAGTTCCTTCGCCCGGTACTCAACAAATATATCGAAGAACCAAACGTTTGGAGTACTTGGAAGAGAATCTGGTTGGAGGTTAAACCTACACTGGATTCATTGGTAGATGAAGATGCCATGACCGAGTATACCTGGATGGGTGACCAAGATGCAACTTCTTGGGATGACCTTTCAATTAATACCGAGGCAGATGCCCGTCAAGGTAAGTACCGTGCTATCCTTAAGTATAAGGATGTAGTTCCTATGCAAGAAGTAACTATGGAGATTGTAATTGATGCGGCATCCAAATCTGTATCAATCGTAGAAACAAGTAATAACCTATAAACATATAACGATGGGAGCAAAAGTAAAAAACCCACGGAAGAAATTCTTGTGGAGCATCATGTTCCCCAAACACCCTATCAATACTTATCTGTTTCAAAGTTGTACTTTGCCGGATATTGAGATTGACCAGGTTGCTCATGGGGACGTCAATAGAGACGTTAAAACTGCAGGTAGGGTTACTATAGGTAATCTTATCGTAGAGAAACTTATGACTACTGCAGGTTCCGATACATGGCTTCATGATTGGCTATACTCTTGCCAGGACCACATAGTTGGTGGTGGTTTAGTACCAAGCCAATACTGGGAAACGGCAATTGTAAACGAACTTGCCGAAGATGGAGTCTCAGTTCTTAATACCCATGTCTTCGAAGAGGTATGGCCATGTAAGATTACCGGCTTAGACTTGGACAGAATGGCTTCAGAGAATACCATTGAGTCCATAGAGTTCTCAGTTGGTACTGCAGATAAATACTAATTCCTTAGTCTATTTTCACTAAGATTCGGTGGAGGGGTGGGATTCCTGTGATAGGAGCTCACCCCTTTCTTGTTGTTATAAGGAGTACTATGAACATATGTAAACATTAAAAATAACAGTTATGGAATTTAGAACATTTAGATTTACCGGACCCTCTGGTTACGAATATGAAATCAGAGAACAGAATGGTGCTGATGAGGATATCCTCAGTAACCTTTCAGACATGAAGACTTTGATGAACCTTACCAAGTTCATTGCAGCAATTGTAATTAGAACTACGGCTACACCCAATGGGAAATTAACCATAGATGATGCCCTTAACTTACCGGTCAATGACCGCTATGCTATTATCTTTAATTCTCGTATCTTCTCTTTGGGGGATGAGGTAGAATTTGAATATGATTGGGGCAAAGAGAATGGAGGTAAAGTTACTTATGGCCAAGACCTTCATGAGTTCCTTTTCGATTACGGTACTGCTCCAACTGAGGATGATTTGTCCACACAGGCTCGCCCCAGGCGTGGCCCAGGGAGGGCAGGGTCTCGGTGCGGGTGTCGGTGTAGTTCTTGCCCTGGAAGGTCACCGTGGCGGCATAGGTCCGGACGCCGGTGCTCTCGCAGGAAGCGGGGGTGGTGATCTCGCTGGTAACAGCGGCGGTGACCTCCTCCACATGGCTGGCGTCACGGCTGCAGGTGAAGGTAGCCTTGGCGGACTCGTAGCCGGTCCAGGTCCAGGCGGCCTCGCCATAGTCGTGGCCCAGCACGCCGATGGTCAGGGCCTCCAGGGTGGTCTCGTTCTTGCCTTCGGCGTCGCTGAACAGCTTGCCGCAGACGGAGCACACCCAGTGGGCCTTGACGCCGGTCTCCTCGCAGGTGGCGGGGACCTCCGCCACGGCGGTGAGGGTATGACCGCCGGCGCAGGGATCGGTGGCGCCGTAGGTCATGGTCACGTTGTCGATGGCGAACATGGCGTCGGTATCGTCATAGCCCTGGTTGGCCTTCTTATAGAAGTGGAAGGCGAACTGGGCATTGTCCGTGCAGAAGGCGGCGGGAACGGCAACGTTGGCCGTGCCCATGAACCAATAACCGCTTACCGGCTCCAGATCGGCTGCGGTCCAGATGGTGGTCCAGGTCTGGCCGCCGTCGGTGGTGGCCTCCACGGTCACGGAGCAGTAGTTGCCGATGACGGACTTGAACAGCAGGTAATCGAAGCTCAGCGTAGGCGTCTTGCCGGTGAGGTTCACCACCGGGGAGATGAGATACTCATCCTGCAGCTTGTCGCTGCCGCCGGCCATAGGCAGCAGGGGCTTGCGGATGCTGCCGACGCTCCAGGGATCACCCCAGGGATCTTCATAGTAATCCATGTCGATGCGGGCCTGCTTGGTGGTGTTGAGGTTTCTGTTGGTGCCCTGGTACCAGGTATAGGGGCTGTCGCTGCGGGTGGACTGGAGGGTCCAGCCGTGGCCGGGGAAGGTCTCGGACTCGAAGTCGTTGTCGAACTGCACGTCGGAGGCCGTCTTGGTGAACAGGGCGGCGATGGTGTGGTTGGCGGTGACATTCTCAAAGGTATAGCTGTCCACCGCGCCCACGCTCTGGCCGTCCACCAGCACATCGGCGATGGCGTAGCCCTCCTGGGCGGCGATGGCGAAGGTCTGGGACGCGCCCTCCTTCACGGACACCTCACCGGCGGGGGTGATGGAGCCGCCCTCACCGGCGGTGGCGGTGATGGTGTACTTCTGGGCTACGGGGCCGTCCTCCACCGCCATCAGCTTCACGTTGTCGATGGCCAGCTGGCCGGTAGTGTCCTCATTGGGATGGACATAGCGGAAGGCAAACTGGACGCCGTCCACATTGTACTCGGCGGGCACGGGAACCTCTGCGCTGCCGGAAATGATGTAGTTGCTGGCCTGCTGGCCGGTATAGCTGTCTTGGAAGTTCCAGATAGCGTTCCACGTCTTTCCGCCGTCGGTAGAAGCTTCCACCGTAGCGGTGAAGGTCTTGTTCTTGATGCCGTACTCGCCGTAGGCGAAGTCGAAGGTCAGCACGCCGTCACGGGTACCGGACAGGTCCACCACCGGGGAGATCAGGTACTCATCCTGTGCACCCTTCCAGTCGTTGCTGATGTAAGCGTGCTTGGAATCATTGCCCTCGTTCTTCCAGTTGTAATAGGTATACTGCTTCCATGTGCTGCTGGTATCCTGCACCTTCACGGTCCAGCCGTGGAAGGGGAAGCTGTCGCCGGCCACATCCTCGAAGTCGTTCTGGAACATCACCACGGGGACGTCGGGAATCTTCTCGAAGGCGGCGGACACGGCATAGCTCTGGTCCATGACCAGGGTGTAGGCGCCGTCCGTCACGTCCACGGTGCGGCCGTTGACCTTCACGGAGGCCAGCTGATAGCCGGGGTCCGGGGTGAAGGTGATCTCGGCGCTTGCGCCGGGGGCGTATCTGGTCTGACCGGCGGGG